>WLWD01001972.1_pt1 | contig 46776 bp, 48 predicted proteins | sample 6712731 | NCBI WGS metagenome assembly WLWD01 (sample SAMN12718690, study PRJNA576275) | sponge metagenome | isolation source: marine sponge | host: Mycale hentscheli | place: New Zealand: South Island, Marlborough, Capsize Point | collected 2014-11-01 | reverse complement strand
GTGTCTCCCCGGGTGGAATGTCCGCTCGGACACTGCGCCCTAGGGTGGTTTGTCCCCCAGCCGGTTAGAATGTCCTACTTCCCTTTACCAGATCCACACGTGTCCTAACTCAACATGGCCACGAACAGCGAGGAATATGAAGCCATATACCAGTTTTTGCGGTGTGGACAATATCCTGGGGGCTGCAGCAAGAATGAAAAAAGAGTTCTTCGGCGCAAAGCTAAAGATAATTATAAAACTGAAAAAGAATCTTTATTTTACCGGCCTCGAGGAGGCCTGGACTGGAAGAAAGTTCCAGTTTTGCTAAAGACAGAACCAGAATTCTTGAAATTTGTCATTCCCTACCAGAATTAATAGACTTTAAAGCTTATGCTGAATGCTATATACATGAATTTGTCATTAGAGATTAGCTAAAACTCCTTTCTAAATATTTGTAGGGTGTCTCAACTTGGCAATTGTTGTGCATTGTCATTGCTTCTAGTTGGGTAAACTTTGGATTTAATTGCCTAAGGTTACAACTGATTAATGTAATAATATCGGAATAAAATTACATAGCAGCTTAGTTTTCATTTTTATCCACTAGTATTTCTCCCTATTCAGCTAATGACTTCTATAATGGTTATGCTTAGTAAAAAAAAAAATGATTGGCCTTATTTTCAGGTTGGAATAGTAATATGGAATTAAATACTATTTTACAGGCCCATTCAAAACAAAATCATCAAATTTTGCAGTAGCAGTTTTAGACCATCCAAATTCACTTGCACTCCCTGCACCCCCCCCCCCCCCCCCCCCCCCCCCCCCCTTACAATTTGGTTCTGCTTCATCTTAGAGAGGGGACATTTGGCCCTGATGGGGGACATTACACACTAGGGTACAGTGTCTGGGGGGACACCACACCCTAGAGTGAAATGTCTGGGGGACAGTCTACCCTAGGTTACAGTGTCCAGGGGGACATTTTGCGAAGGGGACAATACGCCCTTTGACACCGGCACTCCGTATCCCCCCATAAAACGGCGAAGTTTTGAAATGAAGTCTGGAAAAGGGTCTTCAATGCCATAGTAACAGGTCGAATAAACTTTTTGCGTCTTGAAAACAAGCGTTTTAGCAGGAATTTTCTCATACTTTGGAGCTTAAGTATAAAGTAAGTTTGCTTAATGCTGTAGTTTCAGAATAAACTGGAGTGAAGCCTAAATAGCCGTGTTTTTAGGAGAAAAACGTTCCTCGCGCGCGCGTTTAAAGAGCATACGTACCATCCATACATACATACATATATATATATAACATATACCCGATTTTGCATTATCCACCCCTAATACTGTCTCGCTCGCTTCGCTCGCTCGCCAACAAACATCCTCGATTTTTTCATTTTTACCCCTGTAAGTGTCTCGCTCGCTACGCTTGCTCGCCAATAATCTCAGGCATTTGCTAGTTTTGTCTTACACTGTATTTCTTTCCAACTACACCACTATCCCAAACTTTAGATTACAGGCAAATTCATCACTTTATATATAATGAGTTGTAAGGAAAAAAAAGAAAAGAAATAATATATACATCTTAATTTTTAAAATTTATTGCGCTATTGTTTTAATGCAAAAATTGCAAATTATTTTGTCTCCCAAAAACTTTTGAATTATAGTATTCATGTATGCCACATTGTGTCTGATTTTCCTATGAGTGGCTACATATATATCCTCACTTCTAGCATTTATGGTATGTCCATATTCTTAAGAGTCTCTCTGGCATAGAATGAATTAATAATAGCCAGTCCTACAAACACATGCACACACACATTCATATTGTACAAGTCACACTCTTCTTCAGGTGCTTGTAACCTAGCCTAGCAGACAGTGATCAACACATTAAATACCTTCAATTTTTTCTTCTTCTTGCATACATACCTGCGGTATATACAAAGAGAAAAAAAATAAAAGAAAAAATATATTTTCCCAGTGTTTTATGTTTCTCTGTACAGTGATGCTAGTATTGGTGGTATACAGTTTTATCTCAAACTGACAATACAGAACCAAATAAATCTGTGAACACTAGACACAATGACTAAATATTGAAATACCGGCCACTCCTACTGCCAGCTACATACACCACTCTATCTCTACATGACTCCCCCAACTATCTCCACCCCTCTCTCTCTCCCCCACATGTTCCAACCACCCACCACATGCTCCACCCACCCCCAAATGCTCTAACTATTGTCACATTCTCTACCCACCCCCACATGGTCCAACCACCCCCCCCCCCACCCACACACCACACATCAACCAACTCCCACATGAATCTACCCACCCACCATGCTATACAAACCCCACATGCTCTACAAACAAAACATGATCTAACCCCCCCCACACACTCCACCCACTCCCACATGCTCTACCCCCACCCCCACTCACAACCTATCTCTCTTCATCCATTCAGTTCCACTCCATATATTTCAAAGCATACCAGCTATGGTTCAATCCCGGCATGGGCACTTTTTTTTCTTCTTTTTTTCCTTTTTTTCTTCTCTCTTTTCTCCTTTCTTTTACTGGGTACTTTTCTTTTCTTTTGTCCCTTTTTCTCCTTTCTTCTACCCTTTCCTTTTTCTCTGCACTCTTAATTCTAGTTTAGTTTATGATTTTTTTTGCTTTATTCCATTTCTATTCCCCATTACATTGATGCACCTCACTCAAACTTATCACATTTTGACTAAATTATAGTTTGATCCAGTGTCCATGTTCAATAATTGATTAGATCCCGTTGCTATATTGATACTAGGTGTACTAACTTGGTAAGTGTGCACTATTTTTTGCCTTTAGGTATATGAACTGTGCATACTAACCACCCTTGGGGTATTGCTATTTTTGAGTTTTAGTTTAATAGAATAGGCCGGATAAAGCAGGGAGCAGGTTATGTGAGGCTGGATATGGAGGGTCTACTAACTCTCTCATATCCACCTATATGGGACCAGCCTTATCATATAACTCTCCTGCTGCCGCTCTCATACCTGCAGGAATTTTCCATAGCTAGCTGCTTTACTGCTTACTGCAGAGCAGCCCAAAGTAGAGTTAGATCTGGCGATAACAGCTGGCAGCTACAATGCTAAAGTAAACTTGCTAAAGTAAACTTGCTTCAATTGAATTTTAATTGAATTTTAATTTTGGGCCGAAACACGGAAGAATTCGCTTAACACTGAAAATGCTGATAAACAAAGTTGCTAGTGGAAACTGGGCAGGCCTGGGTAATTCGCTTAACACCAAAAATGCTGATAAACAAAGTTGCTAGTGGAAACTGGGCAGGCCTGGGTAAACGGGATCTAAAATAGTTAGAGCATGCGCCTTAGGTACTGGTGGATTTAGTGCACTGAAGCCCAAGGGCCGTAAGCACTTATGCTCTATTACATATCCTACACTTGGTAACATAGCCCAACAGTACACTTCAGCATTAACTCTCAGTGACCTACTGCACTCACAACAAGCTAAAGCCACAAACAAGACTCTTCACAAATACTCTTTTTCACACAACTATTGACACAATAATTGAAATAACAATCAATTCTTTAAATTAATCTAACTCATTTTGAAGCCTACAAAGCAATACAAACATGTACTACATGTCCTACCACAGTCTGTAAGCAGTGAAAATATGTAGTAACATTTGTCATATCAGATTTCTAAATGTCAGACCAAGCTCAGTATTGTTCTGACATTTGTCTGAGCATTGACAAATAGTGTACTGGTATATATAAATTTAAAAGATGAGACATTACATGGTCTTACTTTGTGAGTCTAAAAGATATACAGTATAGTCAGTTTTCTGCCACAGTAGTGATATGGATTGCTACTGTAGATCTTGTGAAGTGGGTCAAAGTCGAACAAGAGGGAGAATGTCGTGTTCCTATGATTAAACGTCCAGTTGTCACAGAACCATTTGAGTCAGTAGCGGTTGATATTGTTGGACACCTTCCAATATAGCTCAAGCAATGAAAGTGGCACATGTAAATGCTGTTATTGTAAGAGAAGAAACTAAATAGGCCAGAGACACTCCACTTTCAGCACTCGGGTAACTTCCCAGCATAAAGCAAATTATCACAGGAAGCAAGAAATTATTAGTGTGATTATGACGTGACAATAACGTGACAGACAGACAGACAGACAAGATGACTACTACAGTATTACCCTTTGGGAAAAGGCAAGAAGTACAACTAAATGGGGCCAGCTCAGGATGGCCAATATATAGGAAACCATCCCAGGCATGCCCAGTGAGTGGATGATGCATGGAGGCAATAAATAAGAATGGAATGCAGGGTGTGTGTAAGGGATGAATGGGATGAGTCAGTCCGGCTGAAGGGTGATTGCACAAACCACAAACAACACATGCCAACAAAGTGAGTAGGATGATGATACCCCATGAGGGGGAGTGGCTAAAGGCCGCTCCACCACACAACTGAAGACTGAATAATCTGAATGCTGCAATTTGCATTTAATTTGAACATATCAATAACTCTCACTGAATTGTATTTCAATTACCATTGCATGAGAGGGGAAATGATTAAATCGCCTTTGACAAAATAATAGTAATAAAAAGTTATAAGAATTGCAGTTTCCTCTACAAATATTTAAGACTGAACTCACCTTTTAATCCACTGCTGTCAAATTTTGAGTCATTAGACAGGTATTCACAATTTCACAATACTTATATCCAGAGATATTCAAGCCCGGGTGCAAATTCCTTAGGAGCATTGTCTAGAAGTCCGTTTTAAACGCGGTAGGACAAAAGATCGAGGAGCCATTAAAAAGAACGAGAGCAACCGGAGCTCGTACCACAACTGCAGGCGTGGCTGATGAGTGGGTGGAGTTTATTTGGAATGGAATGTACTTCCACAGGACTACGAACATTCCCTCAATTTCTACTTCCAGAACTTGACAATACAGTATTCCTGAACCTGGACATACCTGCATGGCTGCGATTTTTATATGCACCATGACTTGCGCATTTTCACCGTTCACGATTGCTCATTACTCGATCGCGTACGGTTTCTAGTCACTGTCTTTCTTTCTTACATGTTTAACAGTGCCATCACTTAGTATTTCTAGCAGCAATGGTGTTCCCTATGTAAAAAAAAGCAGAGAATTCTTCATCTTCACTTTCATAAAGGCAACAACCCAGCTAAAATCAAGATGCTGTTGGTAGAGGAAGAGATGGTTGCAAGTGAGAGAGGAACAAGAACCTTTATAACAACATATAAGCTAACATATATACCAGTACAAATGCTTTATCTCAGCATGCAAAAATTCCATTTATCCCCTTGAATTGGGACCTAACACAGATTGAAGCTGAACATGTCTATCTTTATTATTACAAGCACAAGAGAATATGTCAGTACAAATTTTTTTTCTCAACATGTAAAAATTGCATTTATTTTAGCATTAAAAAAGGAGAAAAAAATGTATGCTGCACTACTAGGATTGCAAGGCACCCTGAGTGGAAGGAGGTCCAAACTTACCCCAGAGATGCTGGCTGTCAGTGAGGACAGCACTCCACTGCAGACAGGTGTTAGGATGGACCTTTCAGAATTAGAGAGAAGTACCATGATCACTTCAAATTGCCCTAAGCTAACAAAACATCCCATTGTTCAATTTAATTTTAATTATCCCTGGTGTCTACACAATATTGAATAATCAATATGTATAGGCTATTTCAAGAAAACATTAAATATTTGAAGCATATTTTGAATATGAACCTACTTTATCAATTAGTGGTAGTTCATACTGCCAAACGATCCTGGCAGCAAACACAGTGAAGAGGTAGAGTGGGCTACAGTACCTGCATGAAGCTGAGACTGACTTCCACAATGTCATCAGGTCTGAAGTGTACCAGCTCTCATGCAGCTTGAGAGCCACAGGAGGTATTGTTTGCCACAAGAAGATAGGATCTGCCCCCCCCCCCCAGAACAAACCACAGTAGCTACCACAAAATAAAATGTTATCACTTTATTTTTTAATTTATAATATTGACTCTCTCTATGACCTTAGCTAGCATGTGGGGAGGTATAGTGTGGGGAGGGATATTGTGCTGTGGTGCAACTGCCTTGGGATATTGAGAATTTCACACACACACACATTGTTTAATATACTTTCTAATTAGATCATTGCACACAAGTCATTTCACATATTTTAATTTACTTTTAATACAACTATGAATATAAAAAACAATTTGCAACAGTACTATTAGTATGGCGCTATACCTTACAGCATCGTTGGATGCCTCCACACTCACTTTCCACTATTTGTTAAACTCATTAGGTTCCCCAGTAGCTTGGGAAAAGCATTAAACAGATATTGTTTCAGTTTGTTTAACTTTGTGATGGCAGCAAGGGGGGGGGGGGGGGGGGGGGGGTATTGCTTGGTCCCTTACGGAGTACATTGCCTCATTGCCCAATGGTAGAGGACTTCCTCAAGTGGCTTTCACTAGAACCCGGTCTACGGAATGTAACTCATCATTCTCGAATGATTACTCGGATAGAGCCACAGGAGGTGTTGCGATGTTTATAGTGGGTAAGGTGGAGAAACAGGTGGAGGGATAGATTGACTCCTATAGCAATGGGTATCAAGCAAAGCAATACAATTTAGTCAGAGGTTCGTTAGCTAAGTAGCTGTCTGGTTGTGTATGGGAGTTAGCATGAAGAATATCAGGTTGAGCAAGTCAGTCATTTGGCATCAAGCAGTTAGACAATAAGCAGCAGAGAAGGTCAGATACTCAAGTCACTTATTGTGATTGTGAATGATCGACTGTTTCAGAGTAATACTAACTGGTGTTTGGACTTCATGGACTGATGTCCTATTTTGATGCCGAGTTATTGACTTGGGAACACAGCCTTGCACATGGCCTATTAGAGGGCAGGCTAATGAAGACTTCGCCAGTAAATCAGATATGAGGCTATTTTTCTGCATGTGTAGTAGTTCACTAATGGGACCAATGGATTGAACTTTTATGAAAGCTGTAATTTTGCCACCTTCCCCGCCCACCTTCCTTCTGCTGATTATATTATATGAAACATGAAGTATATACCAAAATGAAAGTATATATATATATATATATATATATATATTATATATATATTATACAGTTCACACTAATCAGTGTTTGGTCATATGCAATTTTTTTTACCATCTTACTACTCATAGAATTCAACTTGAGCTACTGTATTATATATTAACTTCCAAAAATTCTGGGGGAGGGGAAGCATCCCAGTTGAAATTAGAGCTCCATTCGTGAAGTAAATTCCGAAAATTGTTCCTGAGGCTCACTGCTAGTCTGGTCCTCCCAGCCCTGGCGAGACAGTGAATCAGCCACAACATTCTTTGAACCTTCAATGTAGACAATTGAAAAAGTGAAATCTAATAATTTAACTTTCCACCGCCACAGCCTGTTGTTGAGAGATGGAGAATCAAAGAGATGGACGAGGCCTTTGTGGTCAGTGTACACAGTAAATGAAGTTCCGACCAGGTGGTATGCAAAATGGAGGATTGAGGAGATCTAGCCAGTGCCAAAACAAAAACTTTGCCGTGCCTAACCTAGACAAGATTTCTTCAATGGTTGGCATTTTGAAAGGTTCAGGCAATGTCACCAAATTCAACTTACGATAATCACAAACAATTCTCCCATCACCATCTTTCTTCATGATTGGAATGGGTGGACTTGACCATGCAGATGTTGAAGGCTCAATAATGTCTAACCTAAGTAGTTCCTCTATGCTGCGCTGAAACCCAGCCTCCAAGTGAGCAGGCACCGTGTAAGATGGAGTCCATATTGGTAATTCACAACTAACTGAAATGGAATGGGAAACTGTAGATGTACAACCTGGAATCTCAGAAAAAATGTCAACATGTTTTTCTAAAATCTCAGTAATAGATTTAGAGTATTCTATACTCAAGCTTGGGTTAATAGAATGATTAGGGGATGAGTTATTGACAGTTGCATCTTCACACTCTTCCTCACACACTGCAACAATAGCAAAAACATTGGAATTCTCCACATACTCTTTGAGATGATTCAGATAAACAACTTTTCCCCGTGATTTTCCTTTGCTTCCCTTGGGGGCTATTTTGTAATTCACATCAGTAAGTTTTGACAGCACAACAAAGGGGCCCTCCCAAGATGCTTCCAAACATGCATTTAGACCTGGGACACGCCTCCACACAAGATCACCCTCCCTGAACTTACTAAATTTGCGGTTATCAGTAGTAGCTCTCTTCTTGGCTGTGTCATCTCTAAGTCTTTCTTTCAAAGTTTGAATAGTTGTGTTGATGTTGTGGTGTAGATTCTAAAAAAACTGAAGCATTTAAAGACTCATTTTCTGGGTGAACCCAGTAAGACTTCAGAGTAGCTAAAATGTGAGGGGTTGGTTTCATAAAGATTTACTCATATGGAGTATGTCCATGTCGCGAGTGAGGTAAATTTCTAAGAAAATAGAGAACAAGATCCAATACTAATGGCCAATCATGCTTGTCTGCAATAGTTTTCCGCAAAACATTTTTCAAGGTGGAATGCACTCTTTCTAGTTGACCATTGCTGTGTGGCCTATACGGAGAAGTTTTAATTCTTTGTATGGCAAACTTGTCATATAGCTGTGAAAGAACCTTAGACAAAAAATTTGATCCCTGATCAGATAATATAGCGGATGGTGGTTCAGTAAAAGAGATAATAGCAAATAAATTTTCGGCTGTTTTATCGGAAGTAAAACCTTTCATAGGTCTAGCAAACACAAAACTCGAGGCCAGCTCCATAGCTGTCAAGATAAAACGATACTCTCGCTTAGATTTCTGAATTGGCCCCACAATATCAACTGCTATCTTGTCAAATCTCTCGACAACAATGTCAGTAGGAATGAGGGGAGCCTTCGGAGGTGATGACTTTGCATACCTCTGGCACTTATCACAGGATTTTATGTAACGCTGAATGTCTTCATGCTGCATTTTGCTCAAATCTGCTTTAGAGATACCATCGAAACTAGAGCACTGAAGTGCAAACCCTCAGCGCTAGTTAGCTAGTATGATAAAGAAAATAATAACAAAGGAAAAGTGTAGAAACAAAAAAAAAGAAAGAGAAGTGGCACGAAGAGAGGCAGGAAAGAGAAAAAGACAATGAAGAGGGACAAAAGAAAGAGGAATGAATGAAAAAAGGTAGGAAGAAAAGAAAAAGGAAGAAGAAAGAAAGAAAAACAGTACAGGAAAGAAAGAGGAAATGAAAGGAAAAGGTAGGAAAGAAATAAAAACAGTAGGAAGAGGAAAATAAGGCAAGAAGACAAAAGGAAAAAGAGAAAAGAACAGGGTGGAGGAAAAAAAAGAAAAAAAAAAGCGCCTACGAGGGTTCGAACCAGAGAACTCTTGGTTAGGTATTTGCTCGCTCAACAACTACGCAACGCAACATCTTACGCTGAGTGCATGTAATTGTTAGCTATGTAAAAGTAATTTGCAACCTGCAAGCTGACTCACGTGACAAGCAAGTTTTTAAGGGGCGGTTCATATTACCGTAACGTACGATTGTAGGACTGAAATTCTACTCGCTTTTTCTTGAAAACTAAGTCAAAACTAACAATTCTGGCACATTAAAGGGACTTACTCTGTGAAGTGTTATAGTTTGATGTCGCTTTCAAAGCCTGGGTAGCCGTACTCTTCGACATCCCCTGCTGACTGAATGACTGAATGACAGGTTGACTACTATATACTCTCAGGCGCATGCGCACTGAGGGTTAATTAATGCTTGAAGCAGTAAAACTAAGCTGGTTAGATTGAGAAGTACAATAATCAGGTTGAGTTTCAGATTGTAATTCATTTATAGCACTAAAAATTTCTGTATCAGGTAAAGTTGGACTAGGCTCTTCGCTATCACAAATAGAAGTATCAGGCTCTGGGCTAGCAACATTAGCAGTATCGGACACACAGTCAAGAGAAAGAGAAAAACTGCTGTCTAGTTCGGTTTGAACGTCCAGTATATTTTCCAAAGCTAGTGGCACTGCACCTTCAAGTGCCTGCTTCATCTCTCGCTCATGCTCTTCCTGTTCAAGGGACTTAGTTTGAGCTCGAGTTAAATACACACTGTGGGGACGGAGCTTAGCAATATCAAAGAGAGTGAAAAATGAATCCCCCAAATCTCTACCTATTAGGGCACTTCCTGGTGGTAATTTGGGATGGGTTGCAAACAAACATTTTCCATTCACACCAGGGGCTTTGAAGGGCAAAACATATCAAGGTGCCTTCACTCGTATGTGATCAACACCTTTGAGGTAAACATAAGTGGTAATTATATCATCGGGTTTAACAAAGTCTTGAGATATGACAGACACTTCAGCACCAGAATATAACTGCAAATTAACTGGCTTGCCATTAATAGTACCTTCTACTGTAAGATTTAATTCTTTAGGCATTCCATCAACTAAATTAATGCAATCTGTCAACTTTCCTTCATCACTATTCAGACCAAAATATTCACCACTCTCAATGCATTCAACTCTCTTGTCAGAATCATTTTTTCGTTTAGCAGTAGCTGGAGTGGATGACTTAGCATTACTTGATGACGACGATGACGACTTGACCTGGATAAGTCTCATTTCTGGATAAAAATCAGCATAGTGGCCTTCGTTGTGACATTTTAGCATGTTACATTAGGAAAGAAATCAGTAGGCTCTGCTTTAGTATTAGATTCATAAGAATTTGGGCGATGGTCACTTTTAGAACTAGCATAAGAAGAATCCTTTGGAAATGTATTGCGATCCTGAGAACGCTCGGAGAAACGTGAGTTGTGATCATTTCTATGAGAATTAAAATCATTTGTGGCTTAGCCATAAACTGTCCATATGCTAAAATTCGATCATGAGGAGTTTAGGCGCAACAGAAAAAACAAAAGAACGACCTTCTCTTGTAAGTGTTGATAAAACAGCACTAGATGCTAATGAGGAAGAGATAGTTTGCAATAATTCATCCGAAACATCTGAAAGTGTTCAAGCCGAATGAGGAAAGAAGTCCTACACAAACTATTTCATTTAGTCATACACAAACTATTTCATTTTAGTCTTTACCTTTGCACTTGCGCCTTGTACTCGGCGTTAATCGTCGATGTTCGGCGATCGGCGATGTTCAAGTCCGTTTTCCATGTTTCTTAGTTACCTTTTTTGTCATTCTTACTATTTATATCTTTGTGGTCAGTTACTTGCTGTATTACACGGACTATTCTTTATTACTTTAATTAATAACCGTACTTGGTGAACTATTCTCTCCTTGGCGTTCTACCGCCGCTACAGAAAGTTCTAAGCAATTTTTAAGAATGATGAAGTATCGATGTGCTGATTTTTGATACCACTGTGTGACACTCAAAGACCCTCCTAGTCTAAACTGTGACTGAAAGGTGTCCAGGCATGCATGAATATTGAAACCACCAGCATCTAGAATATTGGCCTTAAGATGACTATATTTACCTAAACAAGTATCCACATGTGCATAGTAACTCTCAAGGTGCTGCCCAGCCAAAACAATTTCTAACAAAGAAATCCATTCAAATTGGTCAATTTTCTTATTCAGCATAACTCTCCAAACCTCACAAATACTGAGTAGATGTCCTCTCCTTGCTGCATCTTGATCAGTGTCCGAGCTACTCTTTCCACCTTCTCTTCACGTTTCTCAACAGCTGTCATATTGTCTTTCTTCTCTCCCTCTTTAATCAACGTCTCATTTTGGAACTTCTGGGCTGTTAAGTTGCCCTCTAACTGCTGTTGTAGCAATTTCATTTGTTGGTTCAAATATTCCTTTTCTTGCTTTCTCAAATCCGCTTCTTCCTTTCTTGTCAACTCCTCCTGGACTCTACGACTCTCCTCCTCTTTGCGTCTCTTTTCCTCCAGATTTTGACGTTTCTTTTTCTCCTTTCTATCGGCTAAGTTCTGTGCCATCATGGCAAGAAATAATTTTCCATGGAAAAATTGGTGTCGGAAATATTATTGCGTTCTAGTTCTGATTCTGACCCGGACCCAACTTCGCATTCCTCTGGAGACTGGTGAGAAACTGATTTAAAATTTTCGCTGTAATCTTCTTCAAGAATAATTTCATCAGGTTGGTTTGAACTGGCTTCGCCTATGGCTTGCTTAGTTTTGCTTCTCGTGTAGTAACCCTTGGCCGTACTCTGCCTGTGACTGACTTCGACTTCGTCGCACGATGGGTTGTCGTCTTCCATAGTGCAACAAATTGAAAGTATGCTGGTACAATGCAACAGTTTATTCCAGCTGAACCAAAACGACTGGTCACCAAGTGTGGTAACAATCAGTCAGAGAATAGCGTGAGTACTTTTCTCTCCTCAGAACAGTAGAACCAAGGAGTCCGCTGCCACCAGGTTGTTGTGGATCAGCTTTAGAGAACCTGGTATTGCTGCCACCTGAGAACTACCTCTCCTACTTAGCAGGTAAACGCTAAAGCCGGGGATACCAGCCCAAGGCAATGAAGGTTTCAACCTCGCGTTCCCTTGACAATTTATTTGGTTTGAATGTAAAATTACCAAAGTAATTCTGACAAAAAAGACAAATGCAGTACATATATAGGTAAGCATCGATGTGTGGAAGATACAAAGTACATTTAAAGGAATTTGGACAATGGAGTTGTGCGTTGTAGCTAAAAGGACTAAAGTGCAGATGGACAAATAACAGAATAACTGAATGGATAACAGATTAAGTGAATGGATGAAAGGAATGTAATGAACCATAAGTCTTTAGTTAAATGTGGTAGTGTATTCTACCACAAGGGGTGGGGGGAATATCCCAGAGTTGGCCCCCACCTGTTTGAAACCCTGACACATTGATGTAACTCAGTAACTACAATATTATCATATCACAGCCAATCAATACATTTCTAGTTCAGTATTGACCCCATGGCGGCAACAGTTCAGTTGTCTTGGATTTGTGCTGTGCATAATTAGACAAATAAAAATTACCTGCGACAATCACACACACACCCACACCCCACACACTTGCTGTCTGACACACGCATACACTCACACACACGCATACACTCACACACACACATACCCCACACACTTGCTGTCGGCAGTAGCTGACAACCTGGGTATTGGTCGAAGTAATACAGAGTTTTTTTATATGTGCTTGTTTGGAATCCAGATCTACTATGGTAAGAAAATACCAAGCTGTCAAAGTTTTGTGGCCAACAATTGGGAGCTTACACTATCTAGGGCAGCTGCTTTATTGTGAGAGGTTGTGTTATTACCACAAACCCATTAGTGATATGACCAAATAAGGTCATACTGGAACTGGAGTAAAGTACACTATAATAACAATAACAGAAACATAATCATCTCAAGCATTTGCTAGTTTTGCTCTAATCCCATCACATCACTATCAAATCCCAACCTGCAACCATGATCTTCCTCAGCTAATTCAAGTCCAGGTACACTGCTTGTCTGTCTACATCATGGAATGATGATGAAGTCAGAAGAGTACCTCAAAAATGTATCAATAAAAAATAAAACTTTAATACCTCAAATTAACAATTTTATGTGTGAATTGATTTAAAATAATTATGATACTTAGCATTTCTAACATTCACTATACATCACTCACTAAGCAATCCTCAGAAATAACTCTATGAAGATAAAGTACTATAGGTAGACAAAACACTATGTGGGTAGTTATAGCTATAAGGTTAGAGCATCAGTGAGTGGCTGAAGACTTCAGTTAGAACTACACAATTCAAATTAGTGGATAGTTTCACTTCACACACGCATACATACAAACTTACACACACCACACGTATATACACATATACGTAAATATACACACACACGTACATACATACACACATTTACATACATACACCCACGTACGTACATACAAACTTACACACACCACACGTATATACACATATACATACATACATACACACGTACGTACATACACACACACATACACACACACATACATACAAACACACATACATACACACACGTACATACATACACACACGTACATACATATGCATGCCTCCTGTACTATCTATTCATCCTCACTTACCTCTGTGGCTCTTGCTGCCTTCATACACACTGGGTTGAGCCCATCATCAGTGCGCCCTTCAGGAGGTGGCACCATCTGCTTCAAGAAGGCGGAGTTTCAATCGATGTTAAAGTTCGCCGATATTTTGAGACCTTTATTGGCATCGTAGACGGCAAACGTCACAAAGAACGGCTCTATCTGCAATGGTTGAATTAAATTAAGCACCTGCATTCAATAAAACAGAATGGGGACTGACATGGTCCAGGTTTCCATTCCATTCTGCCTTGAGCTTGGAACTGAGACTGAGACATTTCAAGAACAAGTGGAAACAAAACTTGTGTTCCAGGCGCGGAGCATTGATCCGCCTTCCTCTGTCGTCAGGGCTGGACCCAAGGAAGAAGGGGAGGTGGAGTTGGAGGTGGAGCTCCAGACAGGATGGGAGACATTGAAATGGGCGTGTCTGTTCAATTCTCATCTTCTTGCATTCTGCTGTCCGTGGTCTGAGTGAACTGGAGATAAATCAATTGAACAAATTATTCTCAAATTCATTTTCTAGTTCTTTGTATAATAGTGAGCGACTCTACAGGAAAATCAGCAACACACACAATTAACTGCTTCAATCCACAGGCACTTGTGAGTGTGTGTATGTATGTATGTATGTGTGTATGTATGTATGTATGTATGTATGTATGTATGTATGTATGTGTGTATAGATGATGTAAGCTTAGTATTGGGCTTGTCCGCTTTTCTTCTAACCACCCTTTACCTTATCAAAAGCCAGTGTGCACCCTCCTTCCATAGACCCTCTAGTTTGCACAAACCAACTTCCGATAATTCTGCAGCAAATAAAGCCATTGTTATACAAGGAAGCAATAATGAACACGCCTACCTTCATGCTAACAGAGTAGCTGCCATCTTGAGGGAAGGGTTCTTTGTAGAGACAGCCTCTCTTGGACAATGGAGTCCCTCTACTCTCTTGTCTCTCTGCATGTGCACAAAATAATCTCCAGTGAGTGGACTAGTTAGAAACTTTGACTAGTGCAACTAATTCTCCCAACATGAACACAGCAGAGCACACCAGCACATTGCTGGAGGCTGCAACTAGCCAACACCTAGCACTTTATCACACACACACACACCACCCATTCCTCATTACCCGTCTTACAACCCCTTTCCTCGTTCAGCTGGCCCGTCCTCCATTTAAATAACTATTCCTTCAGTCATTCACTGCCAGCTACATACATCATTCCATCTCTACCTGTCTCCTCCACCCACCCCCACATGCTCCACCCACTCTCACTTGCTCCACCCACTCCCACATACTTCACACATACCGCGCACTCACTCATCCCCACAAGCTCTACCCACCCCCACTCCCTACATGCTCCACCCACCCCCACACACTCACCCTCTCCCCACATGCTCCACCCACCCTCACACACTCCACCCACTCACAGCCAGTGAAGTGTCTCTCTCTTCATCCACTCAGTCCACTTTCAATGTCTCCTCTCCAATGGAGCTCATGTCTTCTCGACTATAGACACATAAAATAGTTTGTTATACTATTGGTTTGTTGTTATTGTTGTTTATAGTTGGAAGAAAAGAGTTGACAAAAAAAAAAAAAAAAAAGAAGACAGAACCTCATTAATTTAATATTTTAAATGGCACTAGCAGGTCATAATTAGTGAGAAATCATATTGTGATTTTGTAAACAAAAATGATTAAGTCAGGGGGGGAGGGGTCTTACAAAATCACTTTTATTTCAGACTAACTTGTCTCATTGAATTTAGGTAACTCATAATATTCCTAGTTTATTTATCAATTTAATAATTTTATAAGAAATTTAACATAAAAGATTAAATTAAACAATGTAATAAATAATACATCGGAAGAATTGAAAGTTTTGTGAGGAGGTGAAACTGCTACTAAAGTCGACCGTAAGATGTAGCACGATATTCTGGTTGTGCTAAGCAGACTCGTCACTAAGACAGAGCAGTTGGTAGACATGTCACTACCAACATAGCTGAATCTTGGATGCTTGAGGTAGAAGTAGGATGGAGGAAAGGTTTTCAACCGTTCTCAGTCCGAGTCTTGGGAGCATCGCTGCATGGGTGCTGGTTTACAGCAGCACAATGTGGGAAAGGAATGGGGGCCCAGTCTATGGAAAGACATGACCAAATCTTTACCAAGGAAAGAATTCAAAGACACAGCAAAATGATCTAGTGTGAGAAGAATTAGTGAGAAGAACAGAAAGAAAAGCCCAAGAGAATGTGAAATAACAGCGATGGCTGAAGAAAATATCACAGAAGAATCAGTCAGGCAAGAGTAGGAAGGCATACAGTTGGCATGACAACAGATTTATACCTGATACAGTTGATGATGTATCACCAGATCACTTGGAGACATTGAAGCGAGGATATTATGAGGCAAACATTATAGTGACCAGTGAAGTAATGGGGCGCATACAGCAGGAGACTAAAGACCAGGCTGGTAGTAACACATGGATTATGGAACGTAGGAAGAGGCTCACAGCTTATGCAGCTGGAAGTATCGTGAAAATGAGAATCATTACCAAAAGAGGGAAGAAGGTGGAGGATTTATTGCACAGTAAATTTAGGGGAAACACAGCGACACATTACGGCCAAGTTCTGGAGGTGAGAGCCAAGGAAGAATATCAGATTTACCAGAATCAGCACGGTCACCCAGGATTGAAAGTAGACTGATGTGGTCTTTTCGTATCCTTGGATAATCCATGGCTGGCAGCTACGCCTGATGGACTGGGTTACTGACCCAACAAACTCCACAGACCCTCTAGGATTATTGGAAATGAAAAAGTCTATATAATTGCTTGTTAGAACATAGCTGGTGTAGCTTTTGTATTGTGACTGAGGGACTCTAAATCCCTTAAGTCCTTCAGGGAGGGCTTCTATTATGTAGATGCCCTCGCTCTCAGGGCATAGGGCATCTACATATAGAGGCCCTCGCTCTCAGGGCATAGGGCATCTACATATAGATGCCCTCACTCTCAGGGCATTAATTTTTTTTTTTGAACTACTTGGCTTAGTTGTAATTGATATTAAAGGTTACAGATGAGCATGAGTTGAAAGAAAAAGAATGTCCAGGTAAACTGTTTTTAGTGTTTGAAAGGTGTGAAATGTTTGTGCTTGCAGTTTCAGAGCAGAAAGTTGGCTGTTGTTGTTCCAGGGAATTGGATGGATGAGTAGATGAAGCACCATGGAGTCGCTGGTGGTGAGGAAGCATCTGCAACTGCTGCTGGTTGGTAGTTCTTTCTGGAATATTGCTACTCAGTATATCGGATAAAACTTGTTGCTGCTGACTTGTTGTTCTCTTATAGCTTCTCACTCCTTCCAGACTTCTATGACCGGTTCGTTCCATGACCATTTGCTCATCTACTCCCAACTCATAAAGTCTGGTTGCTGCTGTTGCCCGAAGAGAGTGATTTGTTTTGAACCCTTCAATGCCAGCAGTCTTACACAGTCTGCAGATAGTTTTACTTAAGGTGTTATGACCAAGTGGTTTACTTGTGTACCACACTGCTTCAGTGGGTTTGTTTGCTGGTTGTAAATAGAATGCAGTTGCTGAATCAGGACCAAGGGAAGTGTATTTCTTGAACAACCGAACAATGCATCTTTCTGGATTATCATTGTTAGAGTGCTGAATAACAACTTTGGGCTTTATTTTTCTACCCTTTAATCCACCAGGTCTATTTTTAGATGTGTCTTCGGTATACTTTAAGTAGGAACGCTCACCATCATTTTCTACCAACTGTATCTGGCAAGGATGTAGTCGTAGTTGTCGATGCTCTCTGCCACTGCGCAAAGCAAAGTAAAGACCATTATAAAAAATAATGGTATCCAGTAGCTGCTGTGGAGTTGTATCACCAAGTCAGCCTTCCTTCCATAGTTTCTCTTCATCTTCTCTGGTCAGTACTTCTGCTTGCCGTTTTGTCGATCCAATTCCTTTGCTCTGTAGGCGTTTCATCTCAGCATCAAGAGATCTCTTGAAATCAATAAATTCCGTGTGAGAAAAAAAGTCTATGGTTGGATAGCAAGTAAGCCTCAAATGTCTCATGATGCCGCAGACAATGTGGTGCAGACTGTTTGGTAGAAATTCCTCACCATCTTTCTTTCTCACCTATCAATGATTATGTATAATATCAACTAGTTATTTGCTCTGTGATACCAATTAAATACTTACCTCTAATACAAATCTACTCAGCCAATGTTGAAGTTCCTCCATGCTGAGCTCTTCAATTGGACCAATATTGTCCCCATTCTCACTATTTCTGTATTCTGTCCAGGTTTGGAACAAGCCCAGACAGTACTTTGTATCTTCCAATGTTTTTTTGGGGACACTACTGGCCATTGCCTCTTCAACGTCCTTGTCTGTCCGTATGGGTGCAAACAGTCTTCTCTTTTTGGCCGGCGGTGAGCTGGAAATGGGATGAGATGGCTCACACTCCACAAAAGTGGGCAGGGCTGGTTCAGTGGGGCTGGAGCTGTCGAGTTGCTGACTCAGCGCTGCAAATAAGGGACTGTAGACGTCGTCTTCAGAGGCGAAGGAAGCTTCTTCGGGTGTTTCCATCGTTAAGTTAGCTTTGCATATACCCCAAGCACTGCACCAAGGCTCCCCTAAGCACGCAGGACTTCCACAGTACTGACTAGGTTGGTTAGTGATGTCTTCGTGAGCAGAGTTGTAAAACCTTAGCATGCTAGCTAGATAGTCAACTCAGATATCGCTTGGAAACGGTTAGCGGTTGCTATGTTCTAAATTAGTTAGGCACTGCGCACCATCGGGCGCTACTGTGTTTAGGGTCCCTCAGGCCCCTTCAGTAGCGCCCTCGCTACGCTCGGGACGCCACAGCCTGAGGCCTTCGGGACCCTAAACACAGTAGTGCCCTTAGTGGCAGTGTCTAACTATTATTTATGCTATATTTTGTATTATCCTAGTATAATGGCTCCCACAAAATAATAAACAGTCAAAATCAACAGTTACTGAATTATTTCAAAGCAAGTGGCTAGTGAACATTTAAAACAACAATATATAGCTATGCAACATGAGGCGTTAGCCTAATCTTATACAATACTGATGCTAACAATGGCAGACTTACCTTGAAGCTTGTAGTTTCCAATGAGTGCGCACTTCATACGTGTTCAAACGCCTACAAACTAAACAAAACTTAGCCCGCGGGTAGAGGAGGGCTTTAGCTTCAATTTGTTAATACATCGCCGTCGGTTACTTCGAAGAGTATTGCCTCTAGACAAGAAAAAGCTCAGCGTTCAAGCCTCGAGGTGACGGTCACGATTTCTTGTAAACAATTTCGGAGAACACGCATGTAATCGCAAATTAATTTTAGGCGATAATCGGTACTGTCTAGCTTTGTCATCAATTATCCATGACTATTCCTGAGAGGCCCCACCCACTTGCCCCACCCACTTAATGAGTTGGCAGCAGAGTATTAGTTTAATTTAAATCATATCATACTCACACACACACATACCAGAATCACGTGATGAGCATAAAAATATAATTAAAGGTTAAATTAATTTAATGTTAATTAGAGCTACAGTAGGAGACAAAATAAAGTTTCAAATTCCGTTCCGTAGTACGGCCGTAAAACAGTAGTTTTTTTCAATTGTAGTAGCGTTCCATACCGATTTTACTAAACGGTCCATCGATTCACAGATATTTCCTAGATAGAAACTCTTCCATAGCTATATCAGCAAGCTAAGGCCTTGTATCGACCATTGAACGCTACGGGAAAACGGCAGTTAAAAAAAAAATTTAAACCAAAAGCTCCGCCTCAGGAGCCTGTAAACAAAAAATCGGAACGTTCTATTGGATAAACGATTATTTATATTTTTATGAGCAAGACATACAGAGAACAAGAAAGATTAAACAGTATCGCGGTCGAACATAACGGCCATTTTTACCAAACGGCGTACCATTTTCCCCCCGTTTTTTTTTTTATCGTACGACGGCCATTCTACGGAATGGAATTCGGAACTTTATTTTGTCTTCTACTGTAATTAAAAATTATCATCATCAAACTCACCCACCTACTCACCAACACACACAAACACACACAACATACCTACCCCCCTATCCCACCACATACACACACACACCGAAACACACCTATCCATACACATACCAATACAAACACACTCTGCACCAAATATTCTATTAAAGGGTGGGCATTAAAACAACAATTTAAAACCACTACATGTGTAGCAGACCCTATAATGATATTCATAGCACACTCATTTGGGAAATGTTGAGTATCTACAAGGGCATGGAGATGAAGCCCTCCATATTGGGTGTACCAGTCATGTGACTACAAACACAATATACTATAGTATGTCCAAATTGAGTTGGCCGCAAGAAAAACTTGAATAACTTTAGAACGGAAGCAGGTACGCATCCGGGGTTTGCACCATTAAGCTCGCGCCGAAGCGGTTAAAAATATTTGCTCAGTAACCTCCAAAACCGAGGGGAAAGTGTTATTCCAAAACTCAATAAAAGTCTATGGGAATAGAAAAAACCACAGCTTTCCTGCTTTACACACGCCCGAATTTTGTCACGCGGTTCGGTGCAACCGATCACGTGCAAAGTTTTCAATGAGCTTGCAAACAACAAACTTATCCCTTCTCAAGTGAGTACTTTCTAGCTTGTATTCCATTGCTAGTGTACGCTATGAGCGCCAGAGGGTCTTCAGTTGTTGTGTCTAGGATACTGGTAAGTCTAATGTGCAGGTAGATTTAAATTTTATACCTGCTCAACTAATGCCAGAGCTGTAAATAGAAATAATACCAACATTTAGCTAGCAGAGTGTAATGTAGCTGTAGTGTCAGTAATAAGCTATTGTAAATCAAGCAGATCCCAACTGTGTGATTGCTTACCCTTCCACTAATTTATTTCCAGCTAGATTTATTGTTGCAATGCTGAGTGACTCCACCTTCATTTCGGGGTTAGCTACTAAAGAAGCTTTTCATTATCATTCTTATTTCTGTACTATTTGTTCTGTAAATATTAATGGCTGTGATAATTCAATTGTAATATTGTGACCAGTGAATATATATAAATAGTTAAGCTAAACAATATCACAGCTTTCAAACAAGAACAATGGTGTCATCCTTGTGAACTACACTAGAATTCTCACAGGTAGGCACAGTGGATGTTTCAATACTCTCAAAAAGCTTACAATACTGGGCCTCCTTAGCCTCCTGTGGCTGCGCACCCGAGTAACCGCCCCTTTTTCACGTGAACGTTGATTTACTCACACATCAATTCCAATTAGTTCACATGACTAAATTGCTTCCAGTTTTTTACCAAGTGCATTCCTCGTTTGCGGTCGTGCCAACTCTACTTGGACATACTATAGCATGACTATTCAACTACAAGGAGTTACCTGCAGTGAAAGTTACAACTTTATAAATTTCAATATTTTGATGAGACATCCCATGAGACATTTCTATTGTCCCATGGGACAACTGACGCTGTGACTGGACAACACTCACTACTCATGCAAACACACACACTGTCTACATATTGAGTGGTCACATATTCACACACATACATACAACTACACTCTGTGCCCCTGTCATCCCATTCACTAATTACCTTTGTATTCCAGTATCTTCAGCTCCTGTGGAGAGACTCTTCAGTGTTGCTGGAATATTGGCCACATGTGAAGGATGCTGTATAAGTCATAAGTTGCTGGAAGAACTCATCTCTATCAAATATAACCAGTTCATAATAAAACAAACACTTTTACAATGAACTACACCTTACCAACATATCATTATACCAATCAATAATATTATACACAATCTTAACTCCTAAGGTTGGAAGTTAATTATTGCCAGCACACAAACACACATACACACACTCCTGTACAAACTGGAATAGAAGTACAATAGAACTTCAGTCGTTTCCTATGGTGTTCAGTTACAATACATTTCCTATGGTGTTCAGTTATAATACATTTCCTATGGTGTTCAGTTATAATACATTTCCTATGGTGATCAGTTATAATACATTTCCTATGGTGCTCTACATAATACATTTCCTATGGTGCTCTACATAATACATTTCCCATGGTGTTGAGTTATAATACATTTCCTATGGTGGTCAGTTATTTCAGTTATCTGAACACCTCTCAGTCCCAATGTGTTCAGATACCTGAAGTCTTACTGATCCTCATACACACACAACATACTCTCCTACACTGAGATAGTGTTTGGAGAGCGAGCGAAGCAAGTGAGACACTATACAGTGGTGTTGAATTGACAATCGGGGATAATTGTGTATATATGTGGGGACGTACGAAAGAGAAGGGAACCCATGCGCTGATGAGAAGAATAAGAAAATCTGAGATGGCTCAGGAAAAAAGAGAGCAAGAGAGGGAAACCATGGATAAAAATACTTTATGCTACTGCATTCCTAACTTGCAAAAGTTAGTGCATCAAGTGCCACTGTGTGGCAAGGTGCTTGCTAGTTTATAATATCATTACTACTACTAGAAGTTACTAGTACCAAAAGTATATTACCATTTATTTTCAGCCTTCTTTACATTGGTTAGCATAAACTCACAACTATGACAGAGAAGAGTATTTCTATCTCGCAGGGCAGTTGAATATGTACATCCCATAGTGGATAGACTTCTTCAAACTGCTTTAGCATGGATGCAGCCAAACCTTGAAGATTTTTCCTTTTTTCCCCACGCTCCCACGCACGTACCAGCAGCAACACGATCCTTTCTTGCTTGCAGCGATTAGGAAAAGGGTCCCTCTTGTATACTACTACTTGGTGGTGGGCAAATCTAGTAAACTAGAAAATGCTCGTGTAGAATTGGTTGGGCGAGCGAGCGAAGTTCTGGGGAAATGTTGACACTTTCAATTGCATTGGGGTCGTTTGATTTGAATTTGCATTGGTTTTCTTCCTGCAGGTTGCCAAATCTGAATTCACATCTCATTATTAGTAGTAGAATATGTAATGACATGTAAAGGGGGAAATGATGATTGGTAAAGGGTAAAGAATGGTACTCCTCATGATAAAGTAACAATGATAACAAAATAATGTGTAAAGTACAGAAAAGGGGAAAAGGGGAAAAGGGGGGAAACGTGTAAAGGGGAAACATGTAAAGGGGGAACCGTGTAAAGGGGAAACATGTAAAGGGGGGAAACGTGTAAAGGGGGAAATGGGGATGGGGGATACTCTGAAGTGTCCACATGCTAAGCATGCTCGTGTAGCATTGGTTGGGCGAGCCAGCGAAGTTCTGGAATGCGCGCGCGCGTTTAAACGACGACGTATTCATGCGCGCGCGTTTAAACGACGACGTATTCAGGATTTCCATAGACTACATCTTAGAGTTGCTCGCTCGCTTCGCTCGCTCGCCAAATACAGTATTTTGGGTGGGGTCCATTCCGGATATTTAAAGTAGGAATCTAAGTAGCGTAGGGAGGCCTCCATTCTTGAAGACGGCGGCAGGAAAAGATTATGCATGGCGGAAGGTCAGCCTCAACTTCCTAAGGAGGTGAGCGCCCGTAGCTACTGAGTTGGGTTTTCTAGAAGTATTGGCTAGTTACCAAATTATGGTTTGTTCACTAAAACCAGTTTTGTCTACCAGATCAGTGTTTGCTTATTGTCTGATTGCAAGAGTCAGTGTTTGCTAATTTATTAGATCCAGTATTTATGTAGTTGCTGAATTCATTATTAGATCCAGTGTCTATTTATCTAATTACTAGATCCAGTGTTATGTAGATAACTTTTACAAAGTGGGAGGAGCTATGTTAGATACCAGTACAAATAAGCAGCATAGACTAAAAATGTTTGATTCATTTGACAAAAAATAAGCTTCTACTTTATCTTTTTTATCAATCCAATTCATTAATTGAATGAATGAGTGGGTGTGGTCAAGTGGATGTGGCTGTAATGGCCGCACCAACTCAATTTGTCTTCCTACTCCTCAGTCCACTTGTGTCTTTTTTTGTACTAGTCATTAGCCCTAATTGGAACGCACACACACCATCTGTTCATTTTGTAAACATTGAGAAACATACAACCTTGCTTGATGCATTCTTTTGTGCAGCCATATTTAAACATTTGCAGAACTGAAGCTTCTTTCAATTGTACTATTTTGTTACTTGTATTGTAAGAGTGAGCTTGCCACCAACCTTGATAGTATCAGAGTAGAACTCTTTCCCAACTGCATCCAAGTGTAGGTCAGGACAACAGACTTCAATCAGTAAACTCTAGACAAGTTCAAAAGAAGTCGACTAAATCACAAGTGGTTTTATTGTGTGTGTTTTGTTTTTGTTTTTGTTTTTTGTTAATTTTTTTTTGTAGTTAAGGGCTCAATTGAGTCACCTGTGCAAGCATCACTTGTGATAGCTCCTTTAAATGATTTTCTAGTTTTTTGCCACAGTGAGGGCAAGTGATATTAATCAAAACTAAAGTATGGGCAAAAGCTACATTTCAATAAATCCAATTAAAAAAATAGTTAAGCATAAATTGTTTGTTGTTGTTTTTTTAGTTGAGAATGAAATTTTTTTGTTTTTTGTTTGATTGTTTTTTTGTTTTTTTTGTTTTTTTTGCAATAGTGGACATGTTTTGAGCATATTTTACACCTCTCTTTAATTTCAAGTCTGTGGTGCCTTTTATGAGCATGCCCAGACCTGAGTTTTTCTCTTCTTTTTTTTTCAGATGCTGCTGGTGCCATTTATGAGCATGCTCAGACATGACTTTCCCTCTTTTTTTCAGATGCTGGTGCCTTTTAAGAGCATGCTCAGACTTGATTTTCCCTCTCTTTTTTCCAGATGCTGGTTGGTGCCTTTATGAGCATGCTCAGACATGAGTTTCCCTCTCTTTTCTTATTTGCTGGTGCATTTTTATGAGAACTCATACATTGCTTTCCCTCGTTTTTCCTATAGTTTGTAATTGTCTGTTTTACTTTTGCTATTTGAAGTCTAGTTTGTTCCATAAATACAGTAAGTTGTGTATTTATATTGCTGTGCTTGTTATTTACAGTTTCTTACAGTGTTTATAAAAATTGTATGCTTGTGTATTTTAATGCTGTATGTTTGTATTTAATGTATGTTTACGTGTTGGCAATTTTTATATACATGTAGCACAGTGACTATCCTAAGCAAATTCCAAACAGTCATAGAATGAGAGTAAGCAGCTTTTTCTTCAGCATTTTGTTACTGCTTTGGCTTAGTTTCAATACTGCTTACATAAAACACTAAAAAATTTGTCAAACTTTTCTTTCAATTTACTGCTAAAAGCTAGAAAATCTTCCACAGCTATATCAGCAAGCTAAAGCCTTATACTCCCAATTCAGTGCTTATGAAGGACGCACAAACCAGCTTTTACAAAAATCTTGTTGCTTTATTTGACTACAAGCAGACGGACTGAATTTCTGACGTACACACAACTCTAACCAAGTCCCCACTTGGTAGGGCCTTTGCCAGCTACAGTTTTTCCTCTAATTTTTTAAATTATTTAATCCAGCCATGGTCCTAAACATCTAGGAAACATCAGTAGCTCAGGACCTGTGATATCATAGTCTCTGACAATGTGATAACATACTCTCTGACGATGTGATAACATACTCTCTGACGACGTGATAACATAATCTCTGACGATGTGATATCATAGTCTCTGACAATGTGATAAACATACTCTCTGACGATGTGATAATGTACTCTCTGACGATGTGATAACATACTCTCTGACGATGCGACAACATACTCTCTGACGATGCGATAACATACTCTCTGACGATGTAATCACATTCTCTGATGATGTGATAACATACTCTCTGACGATGTGATAACATACTCTCTGACGATGTGATAACATACTCTCTGACGATGCGATAACATACTCTCTGACGATGTGATAACATACTCTCTGACGATGTGATAACATACTCTCTGACGATGTGATAACATACTGTCTGACGATGTGATAACATACTCTCTGACGATGCAATAACGTACTCTCTGACGATGTAATCACATTCTCTGACGATGTGATATCGTAGTCTCTGACGATGTGATAGCATAGTCTCTGATGATGTGATAGCATACTCTCTGGCAATGCGATAACATAGGCTCCGATGATGTGATAACATTCTCTTAAGTTGATTTGTACTGTTTTTATCTGTACCCTTATTTATCTTTGCACTCACCGGCTGTTAAGCTAAATCTAATTCAAAACTTTTTCTGGGGCTAAAATACAGGAAAAAAAGACACTTTTCTTTATTGTATGTTTGTGTTGTTGTTGTTTTTCTATTTCAGTAATGTTGCTAACTACATCAATTTTAATATCACGTTATGTTTAAGCATTGTGTAAGAAAGTGTATGTTTGTGTGTTTGTATGTTATAGAGTTAGTATTGTTAGTATGCATGTCCATTTCTCTATATGTGTTTATCTACAGTTTACAAAGTTTATATTTATATTTATATGGCATATTCATTGCTTATATAGGAATCAATGTGTTTGTGTGTTTTTTTTAAATATGTATTTGTTTATCAAATATGAAGTCTGTTTGTATGCACAATCAATGTGTTTGTGTGTTTGTTTTTAATATGTATTTTTAGTTTATTAAATCTGAAGTTTGTTTGTGTGTTTATATGCATAAGTCTCATGTAAAAGTAATTAATGCTTTTTGTTTGTTTGTTTGCTTGTAATTTAAATATATATTTTATTTGCATTTAGAGAGATCTCCATCCTCAAGCCTCACTTCACTGGGAACACTGCCATACCTGGAGTGAGTATGTCGGGCCTGACCAATGTGCAGTACTACAGAATACAGTAATAATACTGGATAGTTATAACAGACTTCACATCTCTACTGACCTTCACTCATGGACTACTACTCGTGCACCATATAAATGGTCATCCCTAACTACCTACCAGTCTAAGTTTGTACTGGTTGGTGGATGGCATCCCTCCACTCAGAAACCCACTAACTCTCTGTTGACTAGTACTACTGGTCGAGACTGGAAGCCATCGCTACGTGCCATGCCTACTCCTCGCTACTTCCCATCATCAGTTAGTGGAGGTTCACCAGAGGTCCTGGTCGTGGCTGGTGGGTGGGACTCACCTGACAAGAACTTGGACGTAGTGGAAGTTCTACTCAACGACCATTGGATGACTGCAGACTCACTTCCTTCTTCATGCTATGACATGCGATCAACATTCCATGAAGGCAACTTCTACTTCACAGGAGGAACTGGCAAGAGAGAGATTCTATTTATATGCACTTTAGAGTCTCTCATAGCATCTGCTAGTAATGGCAGGACAACTCCACTAACAATATGGAGGAGAGTAACCACATCTACTCGCACCTCAGCTATCACCTCTTCCTTATCGAATCTAATTGGCATGGATAGATATTCTAAGGTTAGAATTTATTCCAACAAGACAGAGAAGTGGATTGAGACTACTAGTGAGGGAGATGGACCAGGTCATCAGCATAATATGGGAAGAAGGATAGCTACTGCAGTCTTGTCTACTGGACAGTTACTGGTTGCTGTTTATGATGGAGTGTATAAAGGAACTCTGTCAGGTTAGTGTATGCAAATAGCAGCTTCTCTCTAGAAGAATGTATGATATGTAATTATTAGCTGAGAATGTCTGAGCTAAATTGCAGCTGGTGCACTGGCAGCTGCTTCTACTGGCTTAGCTCCAGGCTATAAAACCAGCTGCCCACACTCCTATTGCTGGAGCCAGCTGAGGGTAGAAGCATAGGAGTGTGTGGGTTATTGTAGAGTAAAACCTGTGTGACAATAATACTGTAATTATAGGACTACTGTAAACACAGCTTTAAGAGCAACAATCAAGTGCTGCTTCATTAGCTAGAAGTCACTATAGAAGGCACCAGTGCTCAGAAGTGTGTGAGCTATTACCAGTGTGAATAATAAAGTTGTGTCAGAAGTCATTGGTGCACATGCATTGGGGCAGTTACATAGTTTAAAAAAGGGGATGTTCTCCTTGGAAAATCTTCATTTAAGCCAGTAAGCTCAGCAAGAGAGTAGAAAATTCCAGTGTCTGTAGCAAGTTTTGTGTTCATTGAAGTAGTTCTATTTACTATCAGTTCTTCAAAAAATGGATTTATTTTTTATTTTATGTGATAGATGACTACAAGTATGAAGAAGCATACAAACACTTCATTGTTTCCAAGGAAGTTCTGGAGCTTCTGTCTTTAAAGCTTATGTTTCTTGGTCCACCACGACAAGGCAAGACTACAACTCGCCGTCGCGTTACAAAAGAGATCATAGATCTTATGTCAGCCAAAGAAGAGGAGCAGATTCATGGCAGCACAGGCACATTGGAGTGTTGTTCTAATATGCTAGTCCAAGGCACGTCTGATACAACTACAGCAGATAAGGGAACAAACTGGACCATTGTACAGAATCTCACTGAGGAAGCATCTCTACTCCTTCATAGTCTTAGAAAAGGTCTGGAGACTAAATTCACTTCTGAGACTGCAGCTCGTCCCCCTGGAGATATTGCAACGATGGCAGAGGTCAGTCAGGCTAGCAGTACAGAGCAGTCTCACCTTGTGGAAAAACCACCACAGCCAACATTGAAGCAGTCCAGACAAAAGAAATCCTCTCCTCTCTCACCAACACATGTCCAACTAGCTGACGAGGTGGTAACATCACAAGATTATTCTGAAATTGCTGCCATATATGAGAGAGTGTCAAGGCAACCACAGTTTGCAGAAATTATGAAGCAATCTTTCAAAGCTTTCTTGAGAATGGAGGACACTGGAGGGCAGCCTGAGCTGATGGACATGCTACCAGCACTCACCATAGGACCTGGCCTCTACTTGCTGTTCTTTAGCTACAAGTTCAAGTTAGACGAGGAGTATCGAGTCTTTTATCAGAGAGCTTCAGGAGAGACAACTGCACCAGAGAAGTCTGAGTTCACTCTGCAAGAGATGCTTTTGCGTACTCTGGCCAGTGTATCTTGTTTCAGTTCCTCTGCCCATCTTCAACCTCTACCAGGAGCAGGCACCTCTCCCATCATTGGTGAGATTCTGGACTCCTCCAAATCAGTAGTGTATATTGTGGGTACTCACAAAGACCAGGTTTCTGAGGAAGACATTGCTACAGTCGACTCACAGCTTCAAAAGGTGATTCAAGACACAGACTTCTACGAAAATGGCATAGTGCAGTTCTGCTCACAAGACAAGCTTGTCATTTCTTTGGACAACATGAAAGGCGGAGTAGAAGAAATCTATCACTTGCATCAGCTACTGGAGAATGCCATTGAGAAACACTTTTAGAAGCTGAAGATTCCAGCTGTGTGGCTTCTGTTCAGCTTGTGTCTTCGCATGAGAGAGGTGAGGACAGCCAGCCTGGAGACCTGCTTGGCCTTGTCCAATGCATTCAATATGACACCTTATGAGACTAAAGTAGCTCTGTGGTTTCTTCACCACCATGCCGGTGTTTTAATGTACTTCCCCAGTGTGCGTTGTTTAGAAGACCTGGTCATCATAGACACCCAGGTAGTGTATGACAGTATCACTGGTGTCATTCTCAAAGCCATGAGCTTTGATAATGTAGGCCAGGCTAAAGCCAAGAGATTCAGGAAGACAGGTCGATTCACTATGAAAGATTTAAAATCGGCTACTTCTAAAATTTCAGGAGATGTCATTCCACCAGAGCAGCTGGTAGCTTTGCTTGCATATCTTCACATTATAGCTGAGATTGTGTCAGTTGAATATTCTAAGTCAGTCTTAGAAGAGGAGAAAGAGTACATCATACCTTGCGTGTTAGAAAACACGAGTGCAAAGGAACTTGACCTATTCCACAAAGAATCGTGTACTTCATGTTTGGTGGAACCTCTTTTGATGTACTTCAGTAGTGGGTTTACTCCTATGGGACTCTTTTCTGCTTCTATGGCTTGTCTCGTATCTGACAAGTCCTTCACTTTCATCAGAGAAGGTGTCAAGAAAAACATGGTGACCTTTTTGTACGGATCCAATTTAATTCGTGTAACATTTGTATCTCGATCTAAATATTTTGAAATGGTAGTTTCATGTGATCCTACATTCCAAGACTCCATTCATCATGAATGTACTGCTTTAAAACAAGAAATAGAGGACACTCTAAAGAAGGCCAGTTCCAGAATGAACTACAACAGCTACATGGACTACCAGTTTGCCTTTGACTGTCGTTCACATGAAGGAGGGAATCATCTCGGGGTCGTTGATGGAGCACACTCTGTCCCCAAAGTCATGAAATGTCTCTTCAATCCAGACAGCCCACAAGTAGTTGTACTCACCAATAGACACCTCATTTGGTATGGACAGGTATGTAGAAATAGACTATGTATTCTAACTTGTATTTACTAACTCTCTTTATTAGAAATATGAAAAGAAAGATCCTGCAGTAGAAATCTCTGAAAGTGAGTCAAGTTGTTATTTGTATTTAGCTAGTATTATTGAAAATGTTTTATTATTAGGCAGTAACAACTTGAGTATATTTCTGAGAGTGTATCCTGACTTGGTCCACTCAGTGACGCCTTGTGTTATGACAGTAGCTGATCACTGCTACAGTATTGGACTCATATCTCCTGACATGTATGAACAGCTCCTTCAGCGTGAAACTTGGATTAGTGTAGAAAAGACAAGGAACCTTCTGAATGATATTCGTACAGTCTTACCATCTAGACCTACTGCCCTCAAGGAGTTTGTTACTGTATTGTCTCAAGTGGACTATTGTAGACAAGTGGCAGATAAAATACAGCAACAGCTCTAGTAAGTGTATTGTTATTGTTGTAGTATTTGTATTATTGTTTTGATTTTGTAATAGAATTGTGAATTGAAGTCTGTCAACACTACATGGACATACATTTGAAAACACTCATTGTATTGTATTTTACGCTTTTTTTTATATATTACAGTTGATAATGTATCCCATATTTCAAATTGGCCATTGAATTTGCACATTGTTCAGTTTTAATTTTTATTGCAGCTGTAATTTTTCATTAAAAATATAAACTATTAGCCATATATAGCATACAAAGGTAGTTAGTGTATGTTTTCAAGTGGTTTGAATTGGTAGCTAATGGTGGGCCACACAACTAGCAATAACTTGAGTATATTTCTGTATCCTGACTTTGTCCACTCAGTGATGAGGCCAACTTTTGGACTGGATGACACAGGTGAGGCCAGAATTCTTCTGAATAACATTTATACAGTCTTGTTTGTGTGACATGTATTACAGCAAAACTTCAAAAAAAATTACAAAAAAAAAAAAAAGTAAAGAAATAAAGAAATGTGCTTCCCTCTTAATCCATGATAGCTAAGGGCAATGCTGAAATAGCATGTATTATTCACACACACACACACACACACACCACAACATCAAATTTTTAACCAAACAAACATCCAACCTTTAGGAAACCCCAACAACTCATTTTTGTGCTTATTCATTATCTTCTACAGCTAACAGCTGCTTTAGGAGCACCTGGTGTGTAATACAAGAATTTAGTACTCACAAATTTTGAGGTACATAACAGCTGCAATTTGACTGGCAGGAAATGACCTCTCATCAAGATGACCTCTTGAGCAGGCTGACCTCTACTATAATTACCTGAAAATATTATTCCACATAAAAGATCACACACCTACACATGTATACAAACAAAAACCCTCTCTCCTCTAAACATCAATAACACAATTAGAAGAAGTAGCAAATACTTTAAAATAATAGTGAGATTAATAAGAACTGCAGTTATGACTAACACCACACAAGATATTTACACCTCAACCTGTAACCTCATGTGCACATCTAAGAATAGTCACATAGTGAATGAATGAATAACTTGATCCTTACTTTCTTGCTGCTCCACAACTAATTATAATTAGTGTAGCTAAATATCTGGCTACCCTATCAAAAATTCTTGTAAAGATCTTGGCAAGACATCTTGCCAAGATCTTTGCAAGAATGACATGCAAGAATAACGCCTGATTTTGCACCCAAGTTTAGATATGATCATGCATGAATGATCTTGCAAGATGACTTGGTATGATCTTACATTATCTTGCAAGAACAAGTTTTGTACATGATCTTGCATGAATAGTCTTGCAAGGTGACCTGGTATGATCTTACATTATCTTGCAGGAACAATTTTACATATTGGTAATAACTTACAAGGAGTACCTTGCAAGATATGGCATGATTTGGTGTAACATTGCATGACTTCGTATGATCTGGCAAGAAATATCTTGCAAGATATGGAATGATTTAATATAACCTTGCATGATTTTGTATAATCTGGCAAGAAATATCTTGCAAGATGTAGAATGATTTTGTGTAATCTTGCATGATTTTTTTTGTAGAATCTGGCAAGAAATACCTTGCAAGATATCAACTGATTTGGTGTAATCTTGCATGATTTTGCAGTATCTGGCAAGAAATAACTTGCAAGATTTAGAATGATTTGATGTAATCTTGCATGATTTTGTACAATATGGCAAGAAATATCTTGCAAGATGTAGAATGATTTGGTGGTCTTGCATGATCTTGCACAATCTGGCAAGAAATAACTTGCAAGATGCAGAATGATTTGGTGTAATCTTGCATGATTTTGCAGAATCTGGCAAGAAATATCTTGCAAGATGTAGAATGATTTGGTGTAATCTTGCATGATTTTGTAGAATCTGGCAAGAAATATCTTGCAAGATGTAGAACGACTTGTGTAATCTTGCATGATTTTGTATAATCTGGCAAGAAATATCTAGCAAGAAATGGCATGAATTGGTGTAATCTTGCATGATTTTGTATAATCTGACAAGAAATATCTAGCAAGAAATGGCATGAATTGGTGTAATCTTGCATGACTTCGGATAATCTGGCAAGAAATATCTTTCAAGATATAGCATGATGTAGTGTGCATCTTACTTGACCCTATTAAAATACAAAAATGAGTCATAATAACAACAAGAAACCAATATTACCAAAATTCATGCACACATTCAGTGAATATTGCAACATTATAAGTCACTCAAAATAATCTAAGCCTCAGTTTCAGTTACTTTTACATCTCGACACTTCTGATTCACTTTTGACGTCAAAACTTTGACATCCCATGAGTCACTCCCGTATCTCTTATCCAATAGAGATAAAAACTTCGATACTTTTTCTGGGGGCAATCCAGGTTTGGAACTTTTTTTGGATTTAAAAAGGAGAGAATTAGCCATCTCCTCTTTCGTGAAGATCACTTCCATTAATTGCAAGCCAAAGGAATAGGCATTTTTTGCAGGTAGATGCATAACATTAATTCCACTGAACAGTTCCTCCTCTTTGACAGATACGGATGGACTAGTGGATATAGGAGAACCTGATGAGCACATTGTCTCTATAACATCTTTCAAATGGCTCAAGGTCTTCTCCATTGTCTCCATTTTTTCAGCCAAAGAAGTTATTAGATCCTACAATTACTCGAGTTCAAGGGTTAGGAGGATGGAGAGGAATGAGAAGGCAAGAGAGAGAGAGAGAGAAAATACACTGTGTGAATTACATAATACAGCACTAACACACCATCTACATGGTAACTGTGCTAGGCAATGGCTGCCAAACATGGATAAAGAGTATGTTCCATTGAAATAGTTTGTCAACAAGAGAGAATTAGTAATAACGACTTGTGCCGTGAATAGAATGCTCACTTTGTACTAAAACACTTTGCAGATACGTATGTCTGAGTACAAATTTCTATATAAATCTTCTAAGTGTGTTCGAATAGTAGTGAGAAAATCGGGGTGAGTGTAAGATAGGCATAGCTTGGCTCAACACTTTACTAGAACTGAGCTAAACAGCACACGCTGGCTTACATGATTTTTATCTTGATGTTATTGTGAGCATTACTAGCTACTCTTAACCCCCACAATATTAATACCTAAATTATCAGGATTCTAATTGATATTAGCTGCATGTTATTGGTTTAGCTTAAAGCCGAGTAACTTCACCTCTCTGCTCTAAGTCTGATACAGTGATATAGTCCCAAGACTTGTCGAACACATGCTTTAACTGGTTTCTCATGTCCCAAAAAAACAAATTCAATGCAATTGTTCTGTTGCTTTAATAAACATACTCTTATTAATGCACACTACAAATTGCAGTTGCAAACAAACGTACACAACCATTCTAATACTGGAAGCTCATTCATCTAGTATCACTCAGAACCTGTTCATTCAATGGAAATAGCCAAGGATGCACATGTGGAACCTGTTCATTTATAGCTAGGATGCACATGTGGAACCTGTTCATTTATAGCTGGGATGCACATGTGGAACCTGTTCTATTCTGAGGACCACTGATGTAGTTAGTAAAAAAGCTAAATAGGTAACTAATTTAAATCGAAGAGTGAACACTTCTATGCAAGATATTAGTGACATTTTTTTAGTTCATTGTGATAGCTTGGACACTCTACAATTTACCTACATGTTGCTAAATTGTAAAGGAGTCCACCACACAACAGGAAGTGGAAAGATGCAAGGCATTTAAATCACCAAATAATAGTCAAACTGAATTACTGACCTTGTCTTCGTTGTCTAAAATTGTGACTTCTTTGACAGACAAGCTTCTCCTCCTTTTTTGATTTGGTTCAAGAGTTTCCTGTAAAAATGATAAGCTGACAATGACAAGCAAATCCGTTATTAGTGCGCTTCCTAGAGCCATTTTCTCAAATTACAATCCTAAGGTGGGGTCTTCATGTGGGGGCAGATTTATGTGCTTTCAGTATTTTCTAGCTATACATTGAAGAGTTACGGGTAATTGTTAAATAGCTACTGACACTTCTAAAAAAACCTGCCAGATACTGTTCTACATGCAATGACAGACTGATAGACAATCCCATGACGTGAAATGAGGGTTAATAAGGTAACTTACTTCTAACTCATTTTCAGAATCAGAAATTTCTGCAACCTGTGTTCATAACGATGGCGGTAGAATGGTAATTATAGCAGTATAACTTGGCTAAGTAAAGCTTGAAAAAATCTTACCTTATCATTATTTCCAGTAGCCTTGCTTTGGTCAGACTAAGGATAGAAAATGAAAAACGTGCATACAAGGGGGTTACAAAATGAAATCACTATTAATTACCTTTGCTTTTTTTAAGATAGATAATACTTTCGAAGTGGATTTACTCGGCTTAGAAGTAGAGGTGGAAGGTTTGTCTATTTATAAAAAAATGTCAGTTAAGGACATATAATGTGTAGTACTTGATAGAGTTACCATTGTATTTTACAAACTTCACAGCATATGGCTTCCCACGGTATTGCATGATGACATCATCCCCATAGACGAGGTCACCTAGAGGCTCCTCGTCCTCTCTTGATAAGTCTTTAATTTTTACAGTATGCATTTTTCCATTCTGGCTGCATCTGACTACAACTGACCCTGAAATGTGTATATGCACAAGACAGTAATAATTATAGCTACCGCTTAACTCAAAGCTTTGTAAATGCCACAACTTACTATTTGATTCTGTTTCTGGAGTTATCTCATAGGCACTATCTCGCAATTTTTGGGGAATGCTCCTGACTCTGCCTCTCATCTTCTCTGACCTTCCAGTCAATATCTCCTCCCCACAATCATCACTATTTTCTACTTCCTGGTCTTCCATAATTCAGCTCAAAAAAACTACTGGTAGCTAGCTGCCTTTGGCGTAAACCCACAACCCACGTGTGCAGCTGAAGTCACACTGCACATTAGATGCCACCACCTGCTTTTGACCATGCACGTAACCCCCCCCCCCTCCTTTTTTTTCAAATAATTTTAAATAATCCCAACTTGTTGGACAAGTGGGAGTGGCCATAATGGCAAGGAGTAAGAGGAACCACAAATACAGGAGATATCTCAAAGACAGTTCTGTTCCTGTTTCCAGATGGACATGGAGACATAAGAAAAAGTGTAATTCCAGGAAACCAGGTTAGAATAAAAAGGTTTGCACTTATAGGGTTTACCAACAGCACACAAACAGAATGGCAGAAGCTCAGACAGTTCACTTCTTCCTCTCGTCTTGTGCAATACAGAGAGTGGAATTTTAGGTACATAGAGTACACAGATTGTTAAGCTTTTTTGTTACAAAACAAGGCAGATTTTACATTCTGTACCTTAGAATAATGCTGATTAAAAGACAAATTTGACAATTTTTTGTTATAGGTATTTTGTCACAGTCTGGCAGTGCTGAATCACGGCAAGGACAACATTCCTCTAATATTTCTACTGGTTCAGAGTTTCCTCCTGCATCGCAATCTCCTGAGATTGATGCATTGAGTCAAACAAACCCGGCTCCTACGTCCCTTCCTCATGAGACCAGTTACTCTGACAACTTATCGGAATATGAATCCTCACCTAATTTGTCTGAAATATCTTTCCAAGAGATTCCCTCTGAAAATGAAATGGCTCAGTTTAACTCACCTGACACAAATGGCCCTGAAAATGTAACAGAATGTGATTCATTGTCTGAGCTATCTTTTCAAGAGGTTTCCGTAGCTTCGCCTAGCTCTCCTGAATTGCTGCAAGGGTCCATTTTTCCTGACTCAGATAGTTTAGTTGATCCATCTGTGACTTTAAATAGTTCACAAACAACCTCACCTTCTATTTCATGTATGGCTGACCAAAAAGAATCTAAAAAGGGTTCTTTCACACCTCTATATGAGGGTGCTATGATATCTCTTTGTGCAGCTATGTGTGCCATCATGAAATTTAGTACAAGAAATAAACTGACATATAAAGCTATGAGTGATCTATTGCAGCTTCTCCACATACTGCTGCCAACTCCAAGCCTACTTCCTCAATCATTTTACAAGTTTAAAAAGTTCTTTCATCAATTTAGTCAACAACATGACTATACTTCCTTATGCTCAAAGTGTGGACAGACCTCCTGTTCTACAGATAGCTGTGGAGATACTGCTCACGTGGTCCATTTAAACATTCAAAATCAATTGGAGAAGACACTTCATGGTAAGTTAGCTTCTTAGTTGAAATAGTTATACATCAGGACCTCATTCCTTTAACTACCATTCACTTTTTGTTACAGCCAATTGGAATGTATTGCAAAGACAAAATCCATGTGATGAAATAAGAGATGTTTGGAATGGATCGGTGCTGATGCCATTATGTCAGCCTGGTAGATTCTTCTCCAATCCCAACAATTTGGCACTCTCTCTATCTACTGATGGTGTACCTTTATTTAAATCTTCCAAAATTAGTTTATGGCCTGTTTTTCTTGTCATTCTTAATCTTCCTCGTGAAATAAGAATGAATGCTGAGAACATCATCCTTTGTGGACTTTGGGTTGGTCCATGTAAGCCCTTAATGTCGGTGTTGCTGCAGCCTATTCTCAAAACATTGAGGGAATTGTCTACTATCGGTCTTAGAATAAAACTGCCATCTGGTGATGATGTCACAATTCGTGCAAAACTGATGTTTGGTGTCTTTGATTTACCAGCTAAGGCTTCAGTATTGTGCTGCAAGCAGTTCAATGGAGAGTATGGATGCTCTGTTTGTACCCATCCTGGCACCAGACAAGTTAATGGCAGCCGAGTATATCTGCCTGACCGTACTTTTCCTGAGCGAAACCACATCAAGACTATGGCTAATGCTAGGGAAGCTGAAAGGACATGTTCATCAATACAGGGTATTAAAGGCATTTCACCATTTTCTTCAACATTAGATTTAGTTGCTTCTTTTCCTATTGATTATATGCACGCCGTTCTAGAAGGGGCTACACGAACTCTAGCTAGGGCATGGTTTGATTCTAAACATCATAGCTCTCCCTTCTACATTGGCCGTCGTATTAAAGAAGTTGACAAAATTTTAATGATACAACGTCCACCCAGTGAAATTAGCCGCCCTCCACGCTCAATAGCAAAGCATTTACAATATTGGAAAGCTTCAGAGCTGAGAAGCTGGCTATTGTTCTATTCGTTACCATTGCTTTTGCATGTATTGCCCCCTCTATATTGGCACCACTATTCCTTGTTAGTATGTGCCATGCATATCATGCTGAAAGATAGTGTTACAGATGCATTAGTCAATGCAGCTGAGGCTATGCTCAGAGATTTTTGCATACTATTACCAGACTTGTATGGGGATTTCATATGCACAGCCAACATGCACTTATTGTCACACCTGGCAAAGTATGTCCGTTTGTGGGGCCCTCTATGGACACATTCTTCATTTGGGTTCGAAAATAAGAACGGACATCTTAAGCATTTGTTTCATGGTAAAACCAACTTTGTTCATCAACTTCTATTTAATGTTGATATATGTTGTACACTTCAGCATGTGCAAAAAGAACTTAATGAGACTGAGTTACCAGTCGTGTTGAGTTATATCAATAAGCCAGATATGCACCATTCAAATATGCTGTCACTGGGTTGTCACACATATGCCATCGGAAAACGTTGCATGAAAACGCTGTCACATGAGGAAGCTACAGCAGTGTCACATCATGGGATGATCGAGGTATTCTACAGACTCTACAAAAAAAATTCAATATATTATTCTACTTCTTATGGGAAAACCTCAGACAGCAAGAGAGATAATTCCTACTGTTGCTATAGGAATAACAACCAAACTGAATTTGGGCGCATCAACTTCTTTGGATTGACTCCCTCACCTTGTGTATTTATTCAGGTGTTAGGATCATCAGCTAGTACAACTCTTCTCGCTAGTGCAGGAAACCCTTGTAGGTCCTCTTTGCAACAATATCAAGAAGTTGACTTGCTCAATTCATACATTGTACCGGTACATATGACCGAAGACTTGACAGTAGTTCCTATCGAAAATATTATTTCAAAAGTATTCACTGTACTTATTGATCACCAATTATATTGCATAATGCAGCCAAACACATTTGAACGTCATTGAACAATGCTTTTATCAATGAATATTTGCAACTCATGTGGTTGAAAATCTTAACATATACCTTGCATGATCTTAGTCATTCTTGCAACGAACCTACAGGTTATAAATCTTGCCAATTCTTATCACCCACACCTTACATGATCTTAGCCAATCTTGCATGAAACTAGATAAGATATACAAGTTATAAATCTTGGCAATTCCTATCACATATACCTTGCATGATCTTGGCTAATCTTACAAGAAACCTGATACGATAACAAACACAAACCTTGTCAATTCTTGTCACCTATACCTTGCATGATCTTAACCAATCTTCCAAGAAACCAGATAAGATACACAAGTTATGAATCCTGGTAATTCTTGTCAATACAACCTTGCATGATCTTAACCAATCTTGCAAGAAACCTGACAAGATATACAGGCTCATCATCTTGGCAATTCTTGTCACCTATACCTTGCATGATCTTAACCAATCTTGCAAGAAACCTGATAAGATATACAGGTTATGAATCTTGGCAATTCTTGTCACCTATACCTTGCATGATCTTAACCAATCTTGCAAGAAACCTGATAAGATATACAGGTTATGAATCTTGGCAATTCTTGTCACCTATACCTTGCATGATCTTAACCAATCTTGCAAGAAACCTGACAAGATATACAGGTTATGAATCTTGGCAATTCTTGTCACCTATACCTTGCACGATCTTAACCAATCTTGCAAGAAACCTGACAAGATATACAGGTTATGAATCTTGGCAATTCTTGTCACCTATACCTTGCATGATCTTAACCAATCTTGCAAGAAACCTGACAAGATATACAGGTTATGAATCTTGGCAATTCTTGTCACCTATATCTTGCATGATCTTAACCAATCTTGCAAGAAACCAGTTAAGATATACAGACTATTAGCCTTGGCAATTCTTGTAAGCTATACCTGGCATGATCTTACCCAATGTCTTGCATGATCTTGAAATATCATGTGAGTATCTTGGCATGTTTTTACAAGATATTATTCTTGCCAAGATATCTTGTGAAGTACTTGCAAGATAAAGTAAGATCTTGCGGCTTCATGCAAGGCATTTTTGCTAGGGTAGTATTGAAATACCTTCTGTTGTCACGGCACCCCACCCCCTAACTCATTAATTAGTATTGAAATACCTTCTGTTGTCACAGCACCCACCCCCTGACTCATTAATTAGTATTGAAATACCTTCTGTTGTCACAGCACCCACCCCCTGACTCATTAATTAGTATTGAAATACCTTCTGTTGTCACAGCACCCCACCCCCTAACTCATTAATTAGTATTGAAATACCTTCTGTTGTCAAGGCACCCACCCCCTGACTCATTAATTAGTATTGGTCCTTCTGTTGTCACGGCACCCACCCCCTAACACATTAATTAGTATTGAAATACCTTCTGTTGACAAGCACCCACCCCCACTTATTAATTGGTTGAAATACTTCTGTTGTCACGGCACCCCACCCCCTAACTCATTAATTAGTATTGAAATACCTTCTGTTGTCAAGGCACCCACCCCCTGACTCATTAATTAGTATTGGAATACCTTCTGTTGTCACGGCACCCACCCCCTAACACATTAATTAGTATTGAAATACCTTCTGTTGACAAGGCACCCACCCCCTGACTCATTAATTAGTATTGAAATACCTTCTGTTGTCATAGCATCCCACCCACTTATTAATTGGTATTGAAATATCTTCTGTTGTCACGACACCCACCCCCTAACTCATTAATTAGTATTGAAATACCTTCTGTTGTCACAGTACCCTCCCCCCCACTCATTAATTAGTACTGAAATACCTTCTGTTGTCACGGCACCCACCCCCTGACTCATTAATTAGTATTGAAATACCTTCTGTTGTCACGGCACCCACCCCCTGACTCATTAATTAGTATTGAAATACCTTCTGTTGTCAAGGCACCCACCCCCTGACTCATTAATTAGTATTAGAATACCTTCTGTTGTCACCGCGCCTACCCCCTGAATCATTAATTAGTATTGAAATACCTTCTGTTGTCACGGCACCCACCCCCTAATTCATTAATTAGTATTGAAATACCTTCTGTTGTCACGGCACCCACCCCCTAACTCATTAATTGACATTGAAATACCTTCTGTTGTCACGGCAACCACACCCTAACCCATTATTAATTAGTATTGAAATCCTTCTGTGTCCTGCATCCCCTAACACATTAATTAGTATGAAATACCTTCGTTGTCCTAGAAGTCCCCCCACTTATTTAATTGGATTGAAATATTTCTGTTGTAACAATACCCCCCTCTCCCCCTCCCCCCCCCCCCTAACTCCTTAAGTAGTATTGAAATACCTTCTGTTGTAAAGCACCCCCCTTTCCCCTCCCCCCCCCCCCTGGATTTTAATAGTATGAAATACCTTCTGTTGTCAAGGCACCCACCCTCTGACTCATTAACTAGTATTGAAATACCTTCTGTTGTCATGGCACCCATCAGCTGACTCATTAATTAGTATTGAAATACCTTTCTGTTGTCACGGCACCCACCCCCTGACTCGTTAATTAGAATAGAAATACCTTCTGTTGTCATGGGAAGCCCCCCTCCCCCTATTGCATACATTCTGTTATCACGGCATCTCCTCCCCTCTTCCCCCCCCCTCCCCCCCCCCCCCCCCCCCCACCTCCCTTCCCATTATTCCTATTCCCGGTTGTCATGTAAAAGGTCAACAAAAAATACATATATATATTCAAAAGATATTAACAATGCAGTTTACAACATACTTGATATTTTAATGAAACAAAGCTTTATTTCTTAAATGTTGTGAAAAAGATGTACTTAATGATAGTGTCCGATGATCAGCAAGATTATCAGGAGTCTGAAATATGTAGTTAGAATTATCTGGCCTAACTTCATAAGCATTATAATGGTTTAAAAAGTTATCTCCAACATATGGAATGATTACAAAAATACATTTTCCCATGGACCAAACTAATATATCCATAATTTTGCCAAATACCGGGACTTCATCTTCAATACTGCAGAACACAATGCTGCCTTTACTGTACTTAATCCCATTTTTTTCTACAAATGATGTCCTATTAAACAACAAGGAACCAATAAAACCTTTTTTTTTAATAATATTCAAATTGCCTACCTTTGTAATTTTGTTTGAGTTTCACAGCTGTATTCTTCCATTAAGGCATCTCCATAAGGGACCTCAGAAATATTTATGGTTCGCACTAAAAATATACATGTACATTACAAAAATTATAATAGCTATTTATTTACATTAGCCAACCAGTTCAAATCTGAATTGAGAACTTACCCACTCCATGTGTTGTATCACCTGAAATAAAACTTGTGCATGACAAATTTTTGTGGTACCTGTAGACATGTGCCTTGAGAGCTTCATAGCTAGAGGGTGTTGCAGCACAACCATCCAGTCCACAGGTTACAGCACCACGAAAAAATGGATGGACTTCTCTAATATGCTTTAGAATTCCGGCAATAGTTGTTCTTGCATGCTGGTGACATATGCAACATTGAAACAACATTGAAACATCTCTACAAGAGAATTTCTATTTAAAGAAAATAATTTTTCTGTATATTGTATGTAGTCACATGACACAAGTGCAGCTGCTATTTTCCTTACTCTGTCTAAAGATTGGCTATAATTTTTACTGGTTTTCTTTTCTCAGGAGAGTAGTGGACTGAGGCCAGACAAATGGAAGATTTTTCTAGTAAAAATGTGGTACACGTAGGGGATTGGTTGAGAGAGCAGAAGTTTTCTGAAAAAGTTGTTGATAGCTTTCAAGGTAAAGTCTACAGTTTTTTATTTTTGTTCTAGTTGACAATACTTTTTAAATTTAGACAATGACATAGATTTTTTAAATTTAGACAATGACATAGATGGAGAAACATTTTTAATTCTGGAAGAAAATGACTTCAGTCAACAATTGGAGAAAGAAGAAAATTAATTTTAAAGCAAAGAGAGCTTAATTGCAGAACTTCTTCTGTTCAGGTAGGCCTTATGAAAAAAATTTAAACTTATATGTGTAGTCCAAGACATAAAACTTCTTAGGTTATTGAAGACAATGTAAAAGAAACTGCATCTGTTCCACACGAAGATTTGTTTTCAACCTCTGAATCTCTGGATGTAAGCTCTTTAGAGGTTCTGTTATATCTTTTAGGGTTGAATTTATAAAATCATTAGCTATGTTGTTTTGTGTCCATCTAAGCAATTCAAAATACAGGTGAAGTTGTTGTAAATAATGAGGTCCCTTCAACCCTCCTGAGGCAAGTGTGGTTTTTCTTATCACTAAGTCTATAGGTTAAGTGGTGAGGTTAGCCACAAGCCATTCAAACATGCATGGTCTGGTTCCTCTGTCATACCCAAGATGATCCTTATCACTTCCAAAGCTTTGCACAATATTTATGTCTTCACACATATGTACAAGTATCAACACAAATTGAAACAAAATTTTTGTTGTGTAGTCTACATTGATTTTAATCAAATTCACTCATCACTATTTTACCTTGAAAATAACTTATATAGATTTATATACAGAGTCTTATTTATTTTTGGTTTGTTCTTGGGCTAGTGAAGAAGAGGTACATTTGAATGTTTCATTGCTAGCGTGTAATAACTTGAATAAATCTCTCATTTCAATTTAGGATTTGGCAAGTTCAAGTGTGTTAGATGAGGAATGGTGCAATGAATTGTCACCTGAGGTATAAGTAGTGGATTGTAAATAAAAATTTAACATGAAAACACATTGTTATTGCATAGTTACCGTCAGCAAGTATGGATCCTGATAATATTGAAGCAGGCGAGGATACTATAAGTCCTTCAGTCAAGGTAAATCTTTAAGACACTGTAGTACAACAAGTGTGTATTAGGGATACTACAGCCCCTCTCATCTGTTTGTCTTCGGCTAATAAAAGGAATGTAGGTTGGTATTGATATTTCATTTGATACAAATCCCCCTCCTTCCATACTCCCCAATATGTTATCCACCAATCATGTTTAGCCTACTATAATTTGCTACATTATATTTTCATTTTCAAGGTTTAAAAATAACTAAGATTTTTTAAATATCTTTAATTATTGTTGCTATTCAATATTTTTAATTATTTTAATATTTTGGAGCTAATGGTTTCTCATGTATTGTATATACATTAGGTTGGTATATTCAAAAGGACCCCAAGGACAATCATAACCAAGAAATGTCCTGAACCACCTCTGCCAATACCATTTCGTTTGCCACAAAATTATCCAGCAGCAGTAATGTTAGGCCTACAAGAGGGTGTTATGACTGGAAGCACTAAGACGAAGTTCATTGGCAACGTCGCTGCAGCAGTGTTTTCTTTTAAAAGCTATCCAACCAAAGATGAATATACCCATATTGGACAGCAAATAATTAACAAGTATCCTTTCCTAAAGTCATCTACAGGAACTGGATATGTAAGATACTGACAATAATAATTTGAACACAGTTGTTATTAATAAAGGGATACACATAATTGTTAGATATTTTGACCTAACTTAATATTAGTATATTTATTTACGTAACAATTACTGTTGCACAGGGTTACTTGGTTGAAGCACTCAAAGACAAAATGAAATATTTAAGAAGCACTGGCAGACCAAGCAACAAGAGGAAGTCTTACTGCACAAAAGAAAAGGAAAGAATACCGTGCATTTCCAGCAGCAACAACCCCAACTATACCGGATAATGAAGATGAACACTCTAATGCAAGAAATTACAAGCTAATGCTATCCGAGTCAAAAAAAAAAAATCCAAATACCAGAACAATTAAAATATTAATGGAGCGTACTTTCCCCTTTCGAAGACAGGACATATTGAATAGTGAATTTTCATTAAATGGTGTTTTACAGAAGTATCCACCACTGCAAGTCATTGATGAGGTAATCAAAATAGTTTCATTTATTGCTAAAACATATTTCAACTGTAACTTATGTACAATGCTAATAGAGTGAGTAGTGAGTAGGTATTCTTTTGTATGTTTGATTTAGGTTTGGCTGAGATGAATAAAATATTTCCAGACAAAAGTTCCCAAGGAAAGTGGGAGAAACTTATGCCGAAAATAACACAACTATTCCAGAGAGAATCAATTTCTCCTGAGATACAAGTGGTGCTTGAAATGCTGAAAGAAGACATAACACCAGGTAACCAGGCAACCATTTACATTCCTTGAGAGCTTGTACATTTTTGAGAAAATGCAGCTGTTGAAGGGAGGAAATGCAGCTGCTACTCAGTGTTTACCCTCTTCTTATTTACTTATTTTTTAATTACTTTAACAAGTCACTGGAAAAGTTATTTAATATCTGCTTTAAGCTATAAATAATATCCCACTAAAAGTACAATTACTAAAATCATATCGATGTATTTCTGTCCGGCAAATAATTTACTAAATTTATTTCTCCTATATTATTGCTTCTAATTTTTGAAGACAACATTTTGCATATAAATAGAAACTATATGGTTTGCAAATCGTAACATTATATATTTGTTAAGACATCAGTAATAGGAAATGGCGAACAGAAATTAGTATATTGAAATGTTTGATTGCTTCTTCTATTACAATTCAGGTTGTCAAACTGTTCAGGCAATGATAATGATGAATACAATGCTACCAGACACCAGGAGCAAGTCCACTTATAAGAACATTGTCATTGTCATTGAGGTGAGCAACAATAAAGAATGTTAATACAGTGTAATAAAGATCTGCATTCATACACAGTTATTGACGTTGTCTTATATTATTGTTAGTGTAGGATCCAGCAGATATAGCAAGAGAGAGTCCACACGCACAGCCTCTGGTAGCAGTGGAACTACAAAACCAAACCATCACCAATATATACATAGTGGCTGAACGAAAAACTGTGTACAAGATAAACAAACACAACATTCCTTTTACATTGTTATCAATCTTTTATGTTTTCCATTTGGAATATCCAAGTGGATGTACCAATTTTTATTTTTTTTAGAGCATTTATTTTTAGACAAAGTATATAAAAGAAGCAAGTTACAACATTTTATTGTAAGCATAAATAACATATGATTTTTTTTTGTAAAATTATATTCAATTATGAAATTTGTATGAAAATTATACTAAAATAGTATGTAAATCATTCTTTTTTTTTGGTATGGATTTTATACTAATATTGGTATGTAAAACATACTATGGCAAAAAAGTATGGGTATCACACCAAGTTTTGGGATGCAAATGGTGACATGCAGTATCATACCAATTTTGGTATGTAAGTCATACTTCGTTTTTAGCTGTGTGTGTATGTATGAGTTTTTTAGCTGATGTTGTAGTGCTATTTTTTCAAACTGGTTTACATAAATGTTTTAGCATTTCTGTTTCATTAATCTCTGTATCTTTTCTAATGACAGTCTTAGTAATTTCAGATATCTGTTTCAATCACTTGCTAATCAAAGAGCCAGTGACTCACAATCCTCTGAAGCTCATCTTTCAAGTGCTCAGATAAGCAGTGAAGAACAAGTATCCTCGCCTGAGAAGTGCCTTCACCTACTGGGAAGACAAACCTTACTCAAGGATAGATCTGGGCAAGACTAAATATGGAGGACCATTTACCACAGAGCAGGTAGAAGATGTGAAGACTTTCTTTAGAATCTTAATTCTGCTGTGTGCTTCTATAATATTAATAGCATTTGTTTATGGGAAAGAGAGTATAATACACAGCCAGTTATATCATTATCAGGGTAATTCTTTCATTAAAAACAGTAACAATTGCTCAACATCTCAATATTTCAAAAGTT
>WLWD01001560.1_pt1 | contig 46783 bp, 31 predicted proteins | sample 6712731 | NCBI WGS metagenome assembly WLWD01 (sample SAMN12718690, study PRJNA576275) | sponge metagenome | isolation source: marine sponge | host: Mycale hentscheli | place: New Zealand: South Island, Marlborough, Capsize Point | collected 2014-11-01 | reverse complement strand
AAAAAAAAAACATTCTCAAAAATTTAATTTTGTCCATAGATCAATAGGCTAAATAGCATAATTTTTTGTTCCTAACCTTTAGATTCTTGAGCCCAAGTGTAGTGTTTCACACTCACGCTAAAGTTGAAATTTAGCAGCACTCTGAGGTCAAAGTGCACTTGTCATTTAATAATAGTATTTTATCAGGAGCTCTTACAATCTGCTTCACTTTGTTAAGTGGTAGAAGTTATAGTGATCTAGCTACTTGTTGTGTAATGATGCTGATATGGTAGTGCAGTCTTATGATAGGTCTCATAGTCGACTATGTGTTGTTGATCGACAAAGTAAACTAAATTTCAAGTCCTCACGTCTACCCCAAGGATAGCCAGCTTTTATAGACACAAACATTAATTCATTAGGATTCTTAAGACGCTCGCGCAAGAATTAAAGGCAGCTGAATTCACTCGCTTCACTTGCCCATTATTATGGTTATTATTATTATTATTATTGTATTCTACGGGATAGGCACCCACTATCACGAAAGCTCCCACTCTGTCCATTTCTCTGATAAATATTAACACCCAGGTTTTAAATTGCATACACGAACAAGTATTCCTTGTCAATTATGTGGCCAGCAATAGAAGTTGTTCCTCTGCTGTGCCATTTCAAGCAAATTGACGGTAGTGAAGGCTGACTTTTCTGACTAGAATATCAATGGTGAATGTCCAGAAAGCCTTAAAGACTATTGAATCTGATGTCTTATGTTAGTTTTGTTAAAGTCGAGTAAGTAGTGCAACCTGTGCAAGTTTTCAATAATGCTGTGTATGTAAATTTTGTGTGTGTGCAAATTCTCGCATGTACAAAAAATGGGTGAGTGCCCACTCGGCCAATTTTTGTAAGTGAATGGTTAAGCGCTTATCAGTGGACATGGTAGACTATGGTATTATTATTATTATTATTGTTATTGTTATTATCATCATCATAATCTATCTTAATAATATGCTTGACGATGACAGTAGTGTGTGTATTCATGAATAATTCATTAGCTGGGCCAGGATGGTAAAATGGCGCCACCAATTGAATGGCTAAAGTATCATTCAGTAGAGGCAAGTAAGGAAACGACATGTGTACCTAAGAGAAGGTGAGGGTTGAACAGGGAAGGCAAAGTCCACAATCATGGATTGAAGTACAGAGACACTGAGAACCAGGAAGAGGTACAGACAAAGGAGCAGAAGGGAATCCATTAACTCAAGAAGAACGAAGGAAGGGTTCAAGAAGAAAGAGAGCAGGAGAGGACAAATGATGTAACTAAACCAAGTGGTAGAGAATTAAGAGATTAAAGTACCTTATGCTACAACGCTCCTAGTTTGTGAAAAATGTTACATCAAGCGCCACTGTATGGCAGAGTACTTGCTACTTATTATTATTATTGCTATTATTATTGTCATTTTTACTATTATTATTGTTTTTTGTTGCTATGATATTATAATTAGTATGAGTAATAGCATGGGTAACCGTGATATTCGGGATTAATAGCACGAGTAGTGCTATTTCAATAGCTTTACGAGTGCTATTGATCCCTAATAGCACGGGTTACCCGTGCTATCACTCACTAATAGTAAGCCAGTTTTTTAAAAAGTCATTTGCAATTGTAGCTACACTGTATCGTTCACTCAATTTCAGGATTAGTTTCCTCTGAAACTTCGTTTTCAACATTGGCTCCTCCTAATCTGTTTAAACATTCCGTCTGATATGGGTAGAGCTTCTGTGGTGAAGAATGACATTGTCTCCAACTAGAAACTACTCGAACTGTATGTTTCCAAGGTTCTCCACGCATGCGCACTTACCCATACTATTTCACTTAGCTACCCTACCGTGGTATTTCACTTAGTTTCCACTTAGTTATCGAGGTATTTCAATTATTTACACGCTATTTCACTTTACCTGTGCGATTTCAATTGAACAGTGATTTTTCCTATACATTTTTGAATGGGAAACTTACGTGCTATACAGTATTCAGCGGAGCGAGCGAAGTGACTCTCAGTCGTGTTCAAATTGAGATTTCAGATATATATTATATAGGTATGTATTGCGTACGTCAAATATTTTCTCCCGCGCTTCGTAATTAAGTAAGTTAGGTTAAAGCGTTCAAGTTCCAGTATTTTTCAAATTAACGAGCGCGGAGGAAATCAGGTGCCACTGCCTACGCAACTTGTTTCAACAAAAAGTTTATAGCTACTCTCTTCTTGAAACAATTGTGAAGTCTTTGTTAAGCTGCGCTTCTTTGCCACTGCTTTCGAAGTTTATTCAGGTAATTCTGTTATTGTTAACTCTTCATGCCTAAACCAGAGAAGAGGACTACAATGCATGGGTCCACTTCCGTAGTCTGGGATCAGAGACTTCAGATTCTCTGATGCTAACTGAGAACGGAAAGGGTTACGCTGTGCACTACAGTTAGATGTAATTTCTGTCCTATTTTTCTGTAAAAAGAGTCTGCTCGCTCGCCATGCATTTGCGCTATTCGAGCGCACCACTAGTTATTATTATTATTATTAGTTGAGAGTACCTGGTATCAGATTCTTATTAACTGGTTTTGATATGTTCCTCTCATCTCCTTCACCACACTCACTATTAAAGCACTGGCCAGGGAGAGGCGAGTGGTATGTGGCAGAGTTCGGTCAAATACATTGTAGTTATATTTAATTGCAATTAAATATATATTTTTTGCAGTAATTTCAATGTAATTGTATTTGAGTGAATCTGAGTTTATGTATTTGCAATGTATTGAAATACTAGCAAAATTAAAGTTTGAAATACATGCATTGCTAATATAAAACAGAAATGAAAAGAGGCAAGAGAAAATATGGGCAAGTCCCTCAAAAATTCCTGGGGAAAAGGAAAGTGGAAATACCATTTGGATATTTCATTGGAGGTCACTGTGTGTGCGCATGCATATGTGTATGTACATGTGTGTGTGTGTATGTACGTACATGTGCATATGTGTGTGCGCACGCACGTGTATGTACATGTGTGTGTATGTGCATGTATATATTATGTGTGTGTGACAGCAGATAACGTATGTGACGTACACATGACACTGTCGTATTTTCAAAGTATTTGCGATGCTAATTAAATATAATTCTGAAGTCAAGTATTTGTATTTGCAAATTATATCTGAAGAGAGCAGTATACCACACCCACTAACATACCTATGAATGAAAATAATTGGGCTGGAGAGAGGATATTTTTGTTTGTTTGTTTCTTATTTTGTGTGGGTGGGGGGTTCCATGTTTGTTGTTAACCCTTTCACTGCCGAGTTAATGATGGCCATTTTGCTAACATAAAAATGTAATAATGTTGTTGTTGTTTTTTTTGTTTTTTTTGCTGCACAGACATTCAGCAAGAGAAATATTTTAAAAGCAAGTTCAGACTAAATTGTTTACTATGATGAAAAAAAAGTCTATTAGTCCGCACAAAGAATAGCTAAAACTTTAGACTTACCGTTACCAACGGTACTAACTGAAACTCAATTATTGATGACCTCAGAGCTGCTATGGAGTTCAGACAGAGTACGCGGCTTATTCGTCTTCTATTTGATGGATTCTGGGCTTCTCAACCTTGTACTATAAAATATTTCGGGCAGACAGACAACTCTTTTAATGGTAAAAAACAACAACAACTAAGCACCTGTGCTATCATTTCGATTTTTTTAATTACAGGAAGTACTACGTCAGAGCAACATAATAACAAGAAATGGGAATGTTGTATTGGATAATAAATTTTTTTAATACGGAGAACCGTTGACAAAATTCAGAACACCATATGGCATCTACGGCAGTGAAAGGATTAATGTTTTTATTATTATTGTTTTTGTGTTGTTGTTTTTTGTTTTTTTGTTGTTGTTTTGTTTGTTTGTTTTTTTACATTGTATTTATTATTTTCGTTTTTATTTTATTTTAGAGAAAACACTACCGCCAGTTGAGACTTGTCAAATTATTGATAGGTCGCACCAGAACAGTGGCAGCATCTGGGATCACTCCAGTACAGCGGCAACCAGTTACGTGTGGGACCACTGCAGGATGTGTGTGCTGTTGAGTGGGAAATTCTGGATATCTGATTTGGGGTTCTTCATGCAGGACTAATACCAACATATTTTTGTAAACAAGCAGTGACCATGGTGTAAATATAAAAGATTGTTGTCATCTATATTTGGCTCATATTGAATGATGTTGTAGAAATGACACAAACATTATTATTCATAAAGGTCAATAATTAGTGGGGGCAAAGATCTGTGAGGCATGGTCTCAGCATGGCAACAGTTTATGAGTATTGTAGGAGGTGATTGCCCAACTGATGTTGGGGTTATTAGATGAAACCACGAGAACTCTCTGACATGTGCAAAAATTGATACAGTAGAACCGCTGAAGAGAACAATTTGGGACCAGGTTCGCAATTCACAAATCATTTTGTTTGCCTTCGGAAGTTGTTTATAATTTGCCTCCAAATATCGTGCATTGCATTAGTTATATTAATACAGAAAATTGGTGTTTGTTTTAAGGAGGGGGAGATACTTTTTCTATAGGAATGGGTAGAGGGCTAAGGGAAGTTCACTGAACAGATAGAGGTAATTTACTTTAGAGAGTTCACTATCAGAGGTTTCATGCACATGCTCACTTGGTGCTGCTAACTGCTGCATGGTAGTCCTCAAATGGTGTATGGGACGATTGCTTGCACATAGTTTACTGATGTTACAAATACTGTTTTTGGCCACTTAGTATACAAACTAATGTATATTATTATAACTGTACCAGGTTAACTATATACCGGGTATTACACATCAAAATGTTCCATAAATGCATTTACAGTGGAACATTTAACAGTGAACTCTGTAATGAGCAACACCATGCAATGGATATACACTAGTGCATAAAGTCATACCTTTGTTATACACGTGGCATACTTCAGTGACTCTATCTTACTTACGTCACCAGTGTGTATCTTTCGTAATGGACTGGAGTACTGTGCATTACCTTACACCAGGTGTACACCATACTATGTGTACTAGATATGTTGCTGGAGTATACCCTATGTATTCTTGACAATGTCTTACCACAGCATGCAGTGTATAGATTCTAAATAATACTGAATGTATTCCAAATGTTTTCTTAAATGACGTGATATATAGAATTCTTTGACAGTAATACTGATTATTATATAAATTTCTGAGCTAGCTATGTGGTTAAAAAATTAATAATAATAAAAAAAAGTCTAAAAATGTTATGAAGAATTTGATGAATCCACCAGATCCAGGGCCACGCTTGATGTGCTGTCTGTCACCATCCCGAGCTACTCTGCAGTCCTCATCAAAGCCCCCACTCACCTTCTGCCCATAATGAGCCAATCGGTTTCTGAGGAAAATAAAAAAATTACAAAAAATTGGCTGTAAACAATACCCATTAAAAGAAATGAACAATTTATTAATCAGAAGTAAGCTGATCTTTTGTCAAAGTGAAAAAACTTTTTTTATGAAGAACAGCACACATGCAGCAATATAAACTTGAAGTAATGACAAAGTACACTACACACACAACAAATAAACAGTAACAGCAACAAACAAACAAACAAAAAAGTGTTATATAAAGCAAGTCGCCTGTAACTCTTACATTCCGGTTCTATTATCAACCGGCACAGTCTTCGGACATCATGGAAAATTAAATTTATCAACTGGCATAGCGTACAGACATTCACAAAAACACCCAAATAGTAATACTGAGTTATGTAATACTTGCTATTATTTTTTTGTTTGTTTGTCTTGTGCTAGGAAGGAGTGGCTACACTGTGCTTGTGGTGGGTACTAAACACTGCCAGGAAGTGTTTTGGATGATCAAGGTCAAGAGCATATTAGTCCACATGAAATGATTTTTTTCATATTATAAATTATAATAATGTGATAATACCACAAAATAGCAAATATGGTTATGATTAGTTCTGAATTGATACCAATTCTTTTGTACTAAAAATAAAAACTTGGTTAGTGGTCGATAATAAAGCAATGCAATTTGAAAGTAAAATCATAACAGGTAATGGTCGTCAACAGACTTCGATAGAGTCCACATATCTCCGGGATTTATCTACGTTTGCGAAGAGTTGCGCCACTTAAATGAAGGTTCAAACTCCAGGGCTTCATTTGGTGGAAATTTTGTTGCAGGAAGGAAGAATAGTGTGTGTGTGTGATGTGTGCATGATGTGCGCGTGTAGTGTGTGTGTGTGTGATGTGTGTGCAGATGTGCACGTATGGTGTGTGTGTATGAGGTATGTGTGATGTGTGTGTGCAGATGTGCACGTGTGGTGTGTGTGTGTATATGAGGTGTGTGTGATGTGTGTGTGCAGATGTGCACGTGTGGTGTGTGTGTGTGTGATGTGTAGGATGTGTGTGTGTGTGATGTGTAGGATGTGTGTGTGTGTGTGCATGTGTGTGGTTTCAATGGCGGCCTGTATGATAATGCAGTAAACTACGACCGATACCTATGATTTTATCAAAATGTATACTGTGTCTGTTTATTGACCACTACGAAGTTTATAGTACTGATTCAGAACTACTACTCTCTATGATCACTATATCATGTGGAGTGTGGCCAATGATCTTAAGCTGTACTATAAGATGTGCATTATTTGGAACATCAATCCTAAAACACATCATCGTACATAGCTAGTCCTAACCAAACACACTCACACACAACAGAACCACATTATGAGTATAGCTTCAGTCATTACATAAAAAAAAAGAAAAAGAAAAAAAAAGACGAATTTGGTACGTACTCCAGTCAGATAAGTTGACTTAGTAACTAAAGACGTTTGAAAGACATTCAATGAAACAGTGTGCTGTGTATTAATTATTGAAACCACAATTAATCTGGATTCTTATCATAATGTTTCAACTTCATGCCGCCACAAGGATCTAGATAACTTTGTGGCGACTACATATAATATAACTGGTAACATTCTTGGTGACTTGCATGTAGCATATATAGCCAGCACTCCAGCAGTCCCTTTAAACAAGAATTCAAGCACTCGGTTAACTTTCAGCACATAAAGCAAATCTACTGCATATGCAAGAAATTAATTAGCTCATGTGATTACAATGTGACAAAAGGGGGCGTTACTCACTAAAGCTAGTACACATGGTTTGTGTTTTCTAAAAAATCAGCCCAAATTTAAAAGTAGCACAATAAAAGATCTTAAATCTTTGTTCTGAGTAAGTTTACCTAATCAACCATTAATTGTCAGTCATCTCTAAAGTTATAGTATTACAGATATACAGACACACAAACAGACAGGACGACTCACTAGGACCCTCTAGCGCATACAGTGAATAAATGACTGACTACTCCCATTTACAGTCCTTCCACATTTAAAAGAAAGTTCATGGAAGCTACTGTAACACTATTATAAAAACAATACATATCTACTATATGATACATAAATGGTTGACTTATAATACCTTTCAGCTCACAGTCCACTTCTTCTGATTAAGTTCCATCCCTCCCAAGCCCTTACTGTAAATTTGAGGAACTATAAAAGTAAAACATAAATAATTAAGTAAATAAATAAATAAATGATACAAATAATTGTCACCATGCTCCAATATACTTTAACCTGTTGTTATTGTATGTGAGTCTGTGTATGTAATGGCTCTGTGTGTCTGTATGTGTGTGTGAAGTATTCCAGACACACCTCAAATTAGTATTCTTTCAATTGCAACAGCATAGCCAATGGTCTCTGTAAACATATTGTGTTGTGTTGAAGACCAAAGCCAAAGCTGAACATTCCACTTGTCAATATTTAGCTAGTTATCATTTCACCATCATTCCACATTTAGCTAGCATGCACAATACTTCCGTATTTGTACAAGCACATTATATAACTATCACTAACGCATTTTATTACTCGTTGCATCATTTCAAACTCCTCATTTACACATACGTCAGTATCGTACGTATCAAAAAATCTAATATACTACACACACACACACACACACACACACACACACACACACACACAAGTTCACTGGATATACCAACACAAGATTTATATCGTATTCCATTCATGATTCATTTGACTATTGGACAAAAAATTTTCAAGGGGTAATCAAATAAATTTCCTAGGATAACACAGTAAGGATTGGTAGACCAATGGATTATGTATAAGCTAAGCTGTGTTTTCCAAAACCTTGAAAATGCTCTATTGTACCAGAGCTCTAGTTGATAAAGCATTTTAGATTCTCGACTATTGGACAATGGATTTTCAAGTAAGAGCCAATCTGTTACGTAAGGCATATAGCCAAGATAATTTACCACTGCCACCGCCAATAGAATAGAAAATGAACTCTGTTAAGCTTGTAAGACCTCACTGCGAACTTCTCTCTTGCCATTAATTTTTCCTGATTATTAACTAAGTCTTTTCTCCCAAATTTCTTGTGCCTGTGCCAATGTTCATGTTTTTAAGTAGCTTCCGTGGGTGGAATGCATTGACCATGGACATGTGTGGAACGCTGCCATATATATATATATATGTATATATATATATATACCAAAATCTCAATTGAGACTTGTTAAGGGAGGAGACCCATAGCAACCGTTGGTAAGGCTGTGGGAAGTGTTAAGTGCTATCAACCACGAAAATCTACCACCCTCACCTGGCTCCGCATGCATCTCGCAAGCATAACCACCGCTTGATATATTAACGCTAAGCGGGCAAAAATCTCGAGAGTCCTAACCTCAGTAGCCTACTGGTGGGTTAGCTTTGACCACGTTGTTGTTACAACCAGCTTCAACAGCAAACTATAATCATGCCTTCCAGGAAAAGGAAGAGGGCTATTAGTACAGCCACAGAAATGAGGAAAATGAAATGTGCTTTGAGAAGAAGTAAGAAATAAGTAAATAAATATAATTATTAAAAAAAAAAATACATATATATATGTGACCGTCTATAGGAAAACCAGGCACAACGCGGCACCTTCGAATTTTTTTTTTGTTGCACTTACGGAGTTGTCGGCGTCCAGATATTGAGCTCTCCAAGTTTTATCGTCGCAGCTTTAGTCGTTCCTGCTATAATAGACCTAACCGTTCCCTTCCGTAGGCTTGAAACAATACATTTTTAAGAAATCGATCGATCTTTTCTCGATATTACGCACGCCGCGTTGTGTGCCCGGTTTTCCCGTAGACGGTCACATATATATATATATAGATAAATAAAATAATCGTGTATAGACATAGGATTGGAGCAAGTCCCAGCAATAGGTGGGGCTTCCACTGATACTCTTGATGATCCTTCCTTTACTGGTCATGATGTCATGCCCTCTCTTCGGCAGGAGTCATCATCAGAAGTGCTCCCTGATTCACCTTCTCAAGATTTAGTGTCCACTCCTACTGCTTCACCAGTGAATCACACCCTCCAGCATTTTTTAATCCATCTCAAGTTCTAAATGATCTCACTACCTAGTCACATGATGACCACAATTCTCCTCCTGTCTCTTCTCATTCAGTTGTGAGTTCCACTGAAGTTTCCCCAGCTCCGCAGGAAGCACTTCAAGAGTTAGTTGAGAAGCTTTCAGCTATCGCTCAACAGAATGGTTTGGTGTTTGATGTGTCCAGTCTCCCTCAGTTTGTGATAATTCAGCCATACGACTCCAGACTTCTGGACCAGGGTTGGATTGAGCTATGGAGACTTGGAACTGCTCAAATCTGAATGCAAGGACCGAGAAGAATTTGTACGAATTCTGAAGGATAGAGGAATTAACAGCAAACCCCTCCAGGAGAAACTGTCCAAGCACTTCAAATACAGCCAAAGAAAATGAGTCCTTTTTTTCCAACCCGGCTCTTTTCAGAGCCACTACCTCACAGAAGGTTTCACCTAAAATGTTCGCACACATAATCAGTGGGCTATTTCTTCAAATCCTTACACTACTAGCTAATTCGCTTACCTGTGCGTTGGTAAGGCAGACGTGCTAGTATCGCCTGAACGGGGTACTGTATAAATCCACTGCAGGACCCCTCCCAGCTTAGTATCGAAATCTAACAAGCTGGGTGCTTCTTCAACAGCACCGTAGGTGATTCTTCAACAGCACCGTAGCCGTAGGTGATTCTTCTCACTAAAAAGCAGCTGAATCGGAGCGCACCTTTGGTGGGCGGGGCGCAAAATGCAACATCCGGTTGGGGGGGGGGGGGGGGGGGGGGGGGGGGGGGGGGGGGGGGGGGGGGGCGTCATAGTTTTACGCGCACTTCGTTTTGACCCAGCCGCCTTGCAAAGAGGGTGAATTTGCGACAAGTATTTGTGAGCTATAAGGGGTCACGGGATGCAGTCTAAACTTGGAACAGTAATCCGGTGACGTAAGGTGAACAGGCCTACGTTTAGATTTTCTTGATAGCGTGCCAGGAAGCAAAGTTGACCTTAGTGGTCGGATATTTAGAAAAGTAAAGTTGCTATAGCTAAAAACTAAACGTAGGAAGCGGGAACATAAAGGGAGGAAGCCGTAGAGTCTTGAATCGGCAGAAAAGCTTGGACAGTTGCGGAGAAACAACACGAAATGTCCGCAGAAGTAAATCGCTCCTAACTGGGCTTACGAAGATGCAAATGGTCTGAATTTTGGTGTGCAGAGAGACCTTATCACCCTAAATAATTTCAGCATGTTAAAGAATTGTCACCATTGCTTGAAGTTTTTTTTTTGAGCATCAATTTTTAAGGAAAATGCGTGGGCCGGATGGGTCTCCACCCTTAATGAGGGTTTTGTTTCGCTCACACGATGCTACTTAGTGGGAGCCCAATGCAGGGAACCAATTCCAACGAACAATCTCTGTCTATATTACTATTAGTGGAAGTCTCAGACAACAACCGAGAGGCCAGCCTTTACGATCTGACTCATCAGACGTTGACCATGCATGAGTATTTCCCTCTTCATGTTGTGATGCAATGCTAGTTATGCAAGTAGTGTGATCTGTGCTATGTCACATACATATGTATACATTCTACGATCTCTTCCTTATAATCATGATTGCTGTATTATGACTGATCTCCTGTGGACAGTCATATATACTGACATGATCACAACAACACTTGTCAGTTTACTCTATACTTTCCAGTACATGGTACACTTCTTATAGTCAGTATTACAGAGGGACCCTCACTGCTACAATTTGTAATGTTGGACCATTTTTCCTGTCAAAACCTGCTATCTAGGTCGACAACTAGCTAACACAAAAAAACGAGGGTCAAAGTACAACATGACATATGTACGTCTACACACAAACTAGTATGAGCTACAGGCCTTGGCATAATTCAAAGACGAAGAAAAAAATATAGTGCTGCTGGGTCTGCTATGCTTTTATAAACTAGTGATGTGCCTGAGCACAAATGGCGAGCGAGCCTAAAGCTATGCTATCGTTAAACGATTGATTTACACTCATGCTATTAAAAAAAATCGAGTTTTGAATTACGTATACAAGGTAAAGGGGATTCAAAGCCATAGTAACCACACCCCGCAACTGTTTAAATTGAAAAACAAAAAAAGCAACAAAAACAAGTCACGTTATTTAAGTGTTTTCTTTGTGATATTCATTAGCTAAGTAGTAGTTGTAACGCACTATACTTTCACACTTAACTGAACATACCTGTGCAAGGCTTACCTTTGTGGTTAGTCTAGTGGACAACAAATTTTCAAGTCAATACTGTTGCGTAGGGCTTATAATTATGACAAATAGCTATTAACTTACCACTGCCACTAACTCGAATAGAAATGGAACTCCCGAAAGGTTTTGAGTTCTAACTGTACCCGCAAAATAATTCAAAGTGGTAAACAATTCAATTTCTAGGATGATATGGGTAATGATCGATAAACCAGAGGAATCTGTTTAGTGAAGTTTGGGACGAGGTCGAAGGCTGAGTTAACAAAAAAATACGAGAGGTTCAAAGTACAAATGACATACGTACGTCCAAACATATATATTAACAAACAAACATCGCCAATTTTCAATTGTGTTACCCCTGAGAGTGTCTCGCTCGCTTCATTCACTCGCCAATAAAACAAACAAGTTCATGTGTTTAGGTCTGCTCCAATTAGCTTGGACCCGCCACTCACTGTTTGGCAGATCCATTTCTTTATTTTATCAAGACGATTTACCAACTTATGTAACTGGTGACGTGGGCAAAAATAGGGGTCGCATGTTCCATATTAATAAGTAAAAAATAAATAAATAAATAAATAAACAAGAGCTAGTTTTCTCGTTCTAACAGCCAATATTATGTTAATTATAACTTAAGTTTAATTAATATAATATTGGCTGTTAGAACGAGAACATTTCCTATTATTATAATTGTTTCAGCCGAGAATGACTGAATCATCATTAATATACCATGATTGTGGGGTGTAAGTCCACAAGCAAGGAGTTTAACCGAAGGACCACTCTGACTGAGACTAGCAGGCAGCCAAGTAGTTGACTGTCTGCCCTAGACTAGCTAAGCTAGCTTACAGTATCATTAGACTCTCTTTCAGCTAGTAAAGCAGAATACAGAATGTTCAATGACAGATTAGGAATATTGACAATGCCAACTGGGAAAATGAGGTCCCAGGCCATGCATACAAGTACTGAGCATGCACAGGAAGTGGTACATAAATGGAACAATGAATACAATTAAATGAGCAATGGCACAAAGCTGCACAAGCAACAAATGAACACCAAATGAAACAACAAAACAGACAAACAAACAATTGAATATTAGTTAGCGGTTGTTTGGGAGACCCAAACACACCACGGAATCTTGATTGTGTAACCCCTGTAAGTGTCTGGCTCACTCACCAATTACATACAAGCTAAATCATGCGTTTGAGGAATTATCACAGATAACCAACTCGATCCTGAGGAGGAAGCCCTAGGGAGAGGGCGGCTATCTAGCTTAATATAAAACTCTAGTGGAGCCCTGGATCATACCACCCTGCCCCTTCTTGTGCAAAGACAAAATAAATGAATAAATAAAACAGAGACATAGGTTTAGAGCTTCCAGGATGCTGGCTGTCCATGCTGCGTGCTAATCACCCTCCAAGGTATAATAAACAGTAAGCGTGCCCTCCAGAAATATTGCTGTTTATATCGTGCTATTATATCACTATGGAGAGTTCGACCTCTGTTGACCCCTGAAGAGGACTTAGGCAAGAAGTCAAAACATCGGGTCAAGTTTTAATTAACAATATTTTCTATTGAACGAGAAAAATTTGCTATTATCATTATTTCAGCCGAGAATGGCTGAATCATTAAAGAAAACCTTCGATTGTACTATTAAATGTCAATTCATCTAACCATTTGATTTTGCCTATTCCTGTTGAAAATTCTGCCAGGACGTCAAAGGTATCTTGAAAAGTCTTCACCGATTCAGTATTTCTGGAATGCTTTATCTTCTACTATTTCTCCTTCACACAATTCTACAAATAAATAATATAGCCATTCTATACTAATCCATATCTTCATAACTTACTACCACTTGTTGCACAGTTAAGCCAGTATCATCAGCAGCTTCTTCTAACACATGCTGACATGCCCATGCTTCACTGAAACACCAGTCACCCCAGCTCTGAATAGAGTACTTAAATGGGAAGTCTGAACAACACTAAATGCTTTCCCTATCCTGTCCAGCGACGTCGGAAGCTCGATCACAGCTACAACAGCTCAAGGCCCACGCTCTGTAAGGATGGCTTTCCAGAAAGCAAAATGGAGCTCACTGCGTGGGTGGAAAGGACTAAGTCGGAGAGAGGTGTGGCTATAATAGGCACTTTTTCGGGGGAGGAGGTGACGACCCGTCTACGCGCATGGGGCCAGGAAAGATTCCAGTTTCACCCGATATTTCCCATCCAAGGCTTCCAGGAATCTTCGATACGTTACTGGGCAATGTTGTTAATGATTCAATGAAGCATGCTTTTCTGACACATAGCCTAGAGCCATGCATGGTACAAGTTGTTTGCACCACTCCACCTTCGGTTGGTATGGGATTTACTCTATTTTTGGGCCTCTGGCCCTCAGTTGTGTAAATCCCAGTAAATGTAGTTGTCAATTGTTGTTTTATGTCAAGGTTTATGTGCACAAACCAGTGACTATACGTGTTTGTATCAAACATTTTATGTCATTGTTTATGTGCACAGATCAGTGTTTGTATCAAACATGTAACTGTCGGTTGTTGTTTTGTGTCATTGTTTGTGTGCACAGACCAGTGGCTATGTGTATTTGTATCAAACATGTAATTGTTGGTTTTTGTTTTGTGTCATTGTTGTTGGGCACTTCCACTAGGGCCTCCGCACCTGTTAGGATGTATAGGGCAGGTGCAGGCCATCATTTCAGTCAGTCATTATTCTTGAGGGTTGTATAGGATTTAATAACTCTTTGTGCAAGGGAATAATAAACTGACTCTGTTGGTCCGACTAGTTGAATTTGAGTGCCTTACTTCCCTACATATACATATAATATAGTTTTTTTTATGAAAGTTTGCCTATGCTATAAGTACTGACATAAATATTTGTCCAACCTCCCCCCCCCTCCCCCCCCCCCCCCCCCCCCACCCCACGTCACTGTCTTTCTTTTTAGATGATGATGCATATTTTTGTCTTCATAGTTTTACCTGTCTGCATATCTGAACCATTGCAATTTTAAATATTTTTGCTGTTGTCGGGTGCTTGTTATATATTTTTTAGAAATGGCTTGGTTTTTGATTCACTTTATAGAACAGGATAGTAAAAGTCTCATATAACTCCTGCACTAAAATTCCCACTGAAATATTTTCATTTTCATGGTGATTGATTTGATGATCATGTACATTTCTTAGCTTGAGAAGAAGAACCAGCAGTCTCTCTCCATCTGTGAGGTTAGTTCCAGGTAATCCCTCAGTCTCAACTACAGCCAGGTCACTCTCCTCCACACTGTCATAACTCTACTGCCACAACCGCCTGTCATTGGGTTCTGAGAACCAGCAACCGCGCTGCCTGTCAATGAGTTCTGAGAAGAGCTAGCAGCGAGGTCGCCTATAGCGGTTGGTTCACGCACATCGCTAAAATCGCTTACGCTTCCACACTCCATTTTCCATTATCAACCGCCCGAAAATACTCGAATTTACTACCAGCACGTTGGAAATTTTGTAAAGTATTTATTCCTGTATTAGATAGCTCAGCTTGTCATACAGCAAAAGTTATGGCTTGAAGTTTAGCTAGCTACCGCTATTAGCAATACATTTTCAATGATACCACCCTCGCATTGATACCATAAGTAGGCGTGGTCGGAAATAGCGTGATGTCATAATGCAATCCCCCAATTGCATGTGCATACACTTTCAGTTTTATGTTTTATTTCTATTTATTGACTTTGAAGTGGTTTAGAAAAACTGGTCTGGCCTTGGCAGGAGCTGCCAGTATGCTTGCTGAGTACCTGGTCCTAAAGAGTGTTGCTACTTAGCCACCAGATGTACTGCTGAACCTGCAGTGACTTAGCAAAATGGGTGGAGAGGGGGGTTTGAGCCCTCATAATTTTGGAACACAATAAGGAGGTGTGATTTCTAATGAGAGAACACACATACCCGTGAATACATACACCCACATCCCCCTCCCCCAGCCCGCCGTACTGAAATATCTTCCTACACCACAAACTTTGTACCCATTTGACCCTACTATTGTTGACCCCATCTATATGGAACATTCTACGTCTAGCACTCAACGGTCACAGCACCAAAATTACAAAAGATGAATTTATCATATTATACTGGACCGGTCTTAACCCCATTGTTAATGTGTATGCTTAATAATCAAGGGTTATTTGTAAACATTTATGTATTCATTCTTTATTATATATTTTTCGTATAGGGTGGTTATATGCATCATCCCTATAATATTAATTTGTGTTAATATTTCCATAGAAATTAATTGAACATTTTATCCTGATAATGGCAGTTGCCACCTGGTAGTTAATTTAATGGATAATTCTGAGTGAATCTAGCCAGAGACACCACACTCGGATAGCAGTAAGCAACATCTTCCTTCAGTGTTTAGTAACTTTAGTTATATGAATGCAGACATGAAAGCTGCTTGTGTAAGCATGTTCAAAGTCAATGTTAGCTATTCAAAATGAAAGGAGAATCTAAATTTTAATAGTGGACGTCAATTTTTATACTGTAAATAATACAAGTTTTGTCCAAGTAAGTATTATATGAGGAACTCTAATTAAATTCAGCATGTTAAAGAATTGCCACCATTGCTTGAAGTTTTTTTTTTTCAGCATCAATTTTTAAGGAAAATGCGTGGGCCGGATTGGTCTCCACCCTTAAAGGGTTCGTCAGTGTTCCAGTGAAGTAAAAAAAAAAAAAGACAACCAAAAAACCAAACAAACAAAAAACAACAACAACAACAACAAATAACAAAAACAAACAAAAAACAACAACAACAAGAAAAACAAACAAAAAAAAAACTACAACAAAAACAACAACAACTAAAAACAAAAAACAACAAAAAAATTAAAAAACAACAACCATGGTTGTAGACCTACATCAATGGATATAGTGTGGGACAGGATCATCTTTTTTTTAGCCTAGTAAGTGACAGCAATTTTACTCTAGCCTGGCTCATGGAGAATATGGAGATGATGATCATTATAAATAGAAAATGCAATTTTTTGAAATGCTATTATTGAAGTTTTTATTACTTCCGTTTTTGAAAGGTTTGGTTTAGGTAGCTTCATTTGTGTCCAAGGAAGCATTTCTGGGAGATACTATAATATACACACATTTACAAACAAATCAGTATCAATGGAATCAAGTCACATTATCAAACTTTTGGATAAGATGCTAAGTTTAATAGAGAAAAAGTTTGTGATATGCATTTATAAGTTGACCAAGCAATGCAGATTTTCAGAAGAATATTCAGGATTAATCTTACTGTAGGGAAATGAAGTTGTAATGTAGGAACTGGAAGTTTTAACCACCTTGGCATTAAACAACACTTTATGTAATGCAAAAGTGGATTATTGACAAAAATAGTGGCAGAATTAGTGATCTCAAATTATAGATGAAGAAAATTATAACCTTCATAACTGTAAGAATGGGGAGGTGAGAGAAGCACTGGGGACACATGCCCCTCCAATATTTAGAACCTCTTTATTTTGTGTTGGATTACTCAGTTTCAAGACAAGAAGACTGAACAATTAGATGTTTAAGACATAGCCATAACTTGTCTGCATTTGTGAATGATAAGAGCAGTTCCTTAATTTAATTTGAAGTAATATGATTTTTTATGCACTCTTTATTTGAAATTGCTCACTCCTTTACTATACTATGTAGGAATGGCACATAATACCATCCCACCATTCAAGACGACAAGAGTTAGGTACACCAAACATTATCTTACTGAGTATAATATTTGTGTGTGCAGTTGCACCACGCTGGCTAGTCTCCTGGGCCAGTTCCTTTACCTAATCGCTCCGCTCGGAAGGGTCCGGTTACTACAACGCACCCATTAGGTGATAATGGAATGCAATTAAACCTTGCCAGGTTTTCTTGTCGTCCTGTCAACAATCTTTGCGAGCTGGTGTTGTACTGTATAACGGGGAACGTAATATGTACTTCTTACGTAAAGTTTAATTGTGTGTGGGCGTCTATAAAATGTGAAAGTTAAAAATGTTCAAAACTTCCTATTTCTGAGAGTTTAATTGTGTGTGGGCGTCTATAAAAAGTACGCTGGGGTTCGGGAGATTATAAAAAAAGTAGGCGTAGTTACGCGACTTAAACAACTAAATCGTGTGCTGCTAGAGAACAATTATGCTGTCCGCTTCTTCAAGGTTTATCTTCCATGGGGCAGGCTTGTTTGCCATTTATCAGCTGCTATTTCTCCATGGAGGACACCATCTGTTCCTGCATAGCTTCAAAGGATCCAATAAGACTGATGTTGCACTCCAAACACTGGAGTATTTCAATAGCATTTCTTCTCTGTTGGCTTTTGTTAGAGAAGTCACTCCAAGTGCAATCTTGATAATTGCAATTATGTATGGACTCTTTATCACAAGGTTAGCAATTAACTCACAATTTAGCAAAGTTTGTAGTTTATAGCTCATCTTTTTGATAATAATTAAGTTGTGGAGTTGCCAATGACATTATAAAAGTGTAAATGATAATTAATGAAAATTGTAAAACATGACAACAATAAGGGGCTTTGCCTCAGACAATTAAACTATAATCATGTACTTGAAGACTTTTTATAATTTAAATTATGCTGCAATTTCACTGGGTGCTGAGATGCAATATTGTATAAATTGAAAGTCTTCTGGAAACTGTCATTGAACACTTTGTGGCCTGCGTATATTCCATAAATTGATAGGAACACAGTAGCATAAGGTCTTTGTATCCATTCTTATTATTTTCTACTACTTGATTTAATTACACCAGGTTCCCTCTCTGCTCTTTTTCTTCCTGAGCCATCTCAGCTCTTCATAACCTTTCCTCTATTCAGTTCATTCTTAGTCAATCATGGATTCCTTTCTCTTCCTTGTCTTATCTCTCCTGCTTCTCTGGCTCTCTGTCTTTTTCATGATTGTGAACTTAGGTTTGGTGAACCTATTGCCTACTGATCCATTCCTCTTAGATGTCACCAGCTTTACAATTAGTCCTCGTTTCTAATCGCCATATTTTTCTTAATTGTCATCTATAGATTTTACAACCTAACAGTAATGGTATTGTGTATTGCATATTTTTTTAAAGCTAAAAATGAACAGCTTACTATCTAGAATACCTATCAAATTAAATTAATTGTATATTTTAATGATGCCTCACTTGAAGCTATGATAGGAACTACCGTATTTAGCCAAAAAACTCACTAATGACATTCTGGTTGATTTTTTGGGATGTTGTATGTGCTTTTCTCAGAACTTAACAACAGGAGATCAAGATAGGAATGCAGAGATTATTTACTGCCCTTGTCTTGGATTCTGTTGCCAGTTTGTGTTTATTACTGATAAAAGAATCCCTTGCTATCATTAAAAAACAATTTAGCTACATTTATTGAACTATAGTTATAGAGAGGAGAAAAAAAGAGAGAGAAGATTAGAAAGACCACAACAGCAACATACTAAGCAATGTTTACTGATGAACATCTCAAATGTAGAACAGTTAAGTTTTGTTTGTGAATTGGTTTATTAATTTCTAAACAATAGAAAATGTATAATTTTTATCATTTCTGCACTGGGAAAGAAAATTACAAATTGCTGTTCAATATGGTGTATGCTGCACAAGGTCGGGTTTTCTGGGTAGAACCCAAGGTGATGTGGTAATAGCATAATTTCTTTGAAGTACACTTGGCTAATTAGGAAGTCCATGTGGGCAGATAATTTTGTGGTATCTATTTTCATATTAGTAATTAATTGGTGTCAAGAATTTTAGCTTGACACTTTTAAATGAGCTTTTTTTTTGGCTTCGTATGTATCTATTTCTGCTAACACACACAGATATTATATATATTTATATATGTATTCATGTGATAATTTTGTGTGTGCTTGTGTGTATTAGAAAACTGTACATTTCAATGTTTGGAAGTTTTGAGCTTTATTGCCCAAGTAACGCGACAGGATTTGTCTTTCCTGGAAAAGAGATCTCCCAAGGACTTGTGTCTAAGCAAGAGATTGTAAACGATGTGCGCAGACGTAGGAAATGGGGAGACATTCCACCACCTTACCCAAATGGATGGTTTGCCCTGCTGCGATCCAAAGAGCTCAAGCCAGGAGGCAGTACCTCAGTCAATGCAATGGGACAGAACTTTGCTATATTTCGTAACAAAGAAGGAGATGTTTACATAGTGGATGCTTATTGCCCACACCTCGGAGCAAACTTAGGAGTGGGTGGTCAGGTACAATTATACTTGAAACAGTTGCTTAATTTTAACTACTGTGTTTATCCACTGCTAGCTGTAGTTTCTAAAAAAAAAACAACAACAAGAAAAACTAGTTTGTGCCATTCATCATTTTTACACAATTATTATTATTTTTTTTCATTGGAGCTGATTGTTTTGGTATTAGTAAGTTTGCTTTAATCATAGTTCCTCATATGTGTTGTCAAGGTGATTGGTAATTGTATTGAGTGTCCCTTCCATGGCTGGCAGTTTGATGGAGAGACAGTAGAATGCTCCAAAATTCCGTACTCCAAGGGCAAGATACCTCCTCAAGCTAAAGTGAAAGTGTGGCCTTCCATGGATATCAATGGTTTTATAATAGTGTGGCATGATGCAGAGGGAAGAGAACCTCTGTGGTTTCCTGAAGAGATAACAGACATCAAGAAAAGAGGCATGAAGTATTGTGGCTGCTCTACTCACTTCATGAATGCTCATATTGAGGTATGTTTGTAGAGGTTTGTTAACTTTTTTATTAAATCACTTTAATTAAGACACCTGATTGCAGAAAATATTTAATTATAACATCAAATAGTTCCGATCCAAGACACTATATTTTTTTTTTCTGGATAAAAAGCAACATAAAATAAGGGATACAAATGATAACAGTATGTCTAATGTTATTTTCTAATTATCCGAATAACTTTTGAAAGTTTAACGGAACACAATGTTTAACAAACTTTATACCTAAATCAAAAATTAGTTGGAAAGTTGATATTAGAAAGCTTTTCAAAAATATACATAGTTTGATGGATACAATTCCAGAATAAACAAAGGTGAGCATTGACAATTTCTAGCGATAATAGCTGACAATATATAGACTAAAAAAAAACTTCACCACATGATAATAGTTATAACAAACTTTGTAGCTAAATTTAGACATAGGTAACAGCTACAGTTATTATGTGCTATTTTTCAACCATTGTTAGGGTATAGAATATATCCAGTTACTGACAGACAGAGTTGGTAGTTTGTATTCATGTAATTTTTACAATACACTAAGTCTTATCACATGTATTCAACTCCAACCAATCATCTATTGTTACTTTTGGTTTGGAAATACCTGATGCTTCAATCCACATGCCTCTGTTCCAGTTATCTCCAAAACAACTTTTACCTTCATGTTTGACACTACACACTGTAGACGTATTGTTTTGGATGTATTATATTAACAAGTAGTCTAGTATGAAACAAAAGAAATGCCAATCTGGATAAGTTAATATTCTGAGTATTAACCCAATAAAACGAGATAAATGAAACCGAGAAAAAACGTTCACAAGATACTTTAATTGAATGTTCCACCACTTCACGCCCTCTGTACAAAAATAATTGGAATAGTGTATTCAATTACAGTATATTTGGAAGAGATATAACCGAAACATTCTGAAACTGTTTGCAGCAACAAATAGAAATAAAGTCAACTGGTAAAAATGAAGCTTTTTCATAGTAGTCCCGGGCAAACAAGTTACATCTAGCCTCACTTTTAGGGAAACATTGTCTGTGGGCCTGTTATTGATCTGCTGGTACTGGCTATGCCCACGAGGAATGCTATTAAAAATGTAATGCTGACTGTATACATGTGTTACAATTTAATTTGAGAGTGTGCATGTTTTTTCGAGTGCTTTCCAGAAATGTTATAATGTCCTACTGTCCATCCCTTCCCGCAGTCCCATGGGATCATGGGATTCCATGGGATGTCCATCTGTCTCTCTCACTGACACATGAGTGTCTTAGTGTCTATCCCATCCCACGATCCTATGGGTCCGTGAAATAGATTTCGTATAACATTATGTACTGCAAGTAAGTGGTTTTTACTAATATTTATATCGTAAACATAGTCTTAACCTTGTCTGCAATTTACCCTTCTTGCATATTAAACCTAGCATGATACCTTCTTCGCTCTGGTCAGTCAGCTTGTCAAAGTGTGTTGTCATGCTTGACGCTCTGCTGATCTGATGATAATCTTCTACATATATCGTGTGTGCATTATAGCTTGACCCAAGTGTTAATTGTGACAATATTTTATGGGATTGTGGAATGAATGGAATGAACAGTGAGAGCATGTGTAAGAAGAGTCAGGTGGAAATACCGTGGAATTCCACGGTCCCATGGAACCGGTGGGATGGGATAAACAATTTACAGCATTTCTGGACAGCTATGGTATTTTCAGTTTCCCTTGTAGCCATTAATCAAACATTTTTGCATTCATGTTAGTCAACAACAAGAGCTATGCCAGAGTAAACTTTCGCTTGTAATGGTGTTGACATTCGGTTTAAAAACTGACCTCAAAGCATGTGCTAAAATTGTAATGAAATATTTTTCAATTAAAGTACTGTAAATTTAAATTGAATCCTTGAGGGGGTGGGGAGAGGGGGGGAATGCACCATGGACCACACGCCAATTCACTCTATAAGAGCCATTTTTATATTTTCATTGAAAAAATAAGCTATTGTAATTAAGCTAAATAAAAAGTTTACAGTCATAGTGAAAATAGTATGGAAAATTAGATGATGTAAAACTTTTTTTAATTGATTTAGTTCAATTCAATTGCTCATATTTTTTCTTTCTTCTTTCATTCCTTTCTAATAAATTTTCTTAATAATAGTTCAATGTTGTTTATTTTGTCTCTGTGAATATATACCAACATGGCATCATAATAAAGCTGAACTTTTATCAGGACCATTTACCACACTGGTTTTCCATGACAACTGTAAATACCAACTGAATTCTTTAGTTTGTACTATTGTGATAAACAGCTTATGAATTACCTGCATGTGATAGTGGACAAAATAAAGCAATCATTTTTATTTTAATTGTCCATATTATATGTGTATATCAAATATCTATATAATAATACACTAGTGTGTCAGTAATGACGATGATGGTGAAAGACGGTGTGTGTATTCATGAATAATTCATGAGCTTGTGTGGTTTAGTAAAGCATCGTCATCTCATGGTAGGTAAAGTGTCATCACATTCAGTAGAAAGTTCTGGTTAATTCTAAAAAGCGTGTGCAATAGACGATGGAAGGCAGCATATGTTTAAAAAAGGAAGGCACAGTACGAAAGAGAAGGTAAAAGGTGATTAATTGTAACTATAAAGCAGGTGAAATCGGCAAGGTAAGGTGGAATAGGTTTAAAATGGGAGGGAAGAGGTAGCTCTCGTGTTATTTTAATTAACCCTGAGTGTGCTCGAGGCTTGCTGAGCTAGCTGAGTGCAGTGGATGTTCTATTATAATCCACCAATGAGTGTGCCTGAGTATTTTTATCAACCACTCAGAGTGCTGAGGTAAGATTATGTAACATTAATTTTGACAGTGTCCGGACAAAAACCGGGAAAAGTCCTTCAACCGGGTGGAAACAGGGAAATGATAAAAAACCCAGGGATTTCCCGTAAAAACCAGGAAGGTTGGCAGCTATTGGGTTAGTTTCCAAAAGGAAAATGAAAGTATGAAAGTGAAGACAAAAGTTTCTCAATCAGAAGTTGGAGAGATAGACAAAGGAAAGAGGACTTCAAGACTTAATAAGAAGAGCTGAAGAAAGGAGAGATGGGGTATAAGAAAAACTCAGATAGTTTAGAAAAAAAGGAGCAGGAGAGGGTAATTTATGCATCCTTAATCAATGATAGAGGATGATAACAGAGCAAGAAAGTTTGTGCTACTGCATTGTTACTTTGCAATCGGCGAGTAAAGGCGGGGGCTAGTGTGGCAGGGTATATTTATTGTGGCTGAAGTGGAGAGCTAACATACTTCAAACTTATATTCAACAAGTTTTTGAAATGTTACTGCTATCTGCCTAACTTGAGTTTACTCACCGTACAGTGCCCAATCCATTTTTTTGTCAATGAACTTGATGCTGTTTACAAAAGTACTTAACATAGAAATAAGATACTTAATAAAATAAGTGTACAGTAACATCAATTCTGATATTATCAGCAGAAGTTGGTAGTCTTAACCTCACATACAGAGAACAAGAAACTGGGTTTGCACTAAGGTAGCTTGCTCTATGAACTGACAATTGTCATGTGCTGCTTCAAGCCACACATTTGAATTTCTCATTTTTCTTTTTTATTTGGCTCATTTTGTTCTCAAAATTACTTCATTCTTTAGGCTACCCAGTTTGCTCAAAATGTTCTAAGCAAATTTAGTCAAGGCCAGGTGTGAATGTTTGTATGTAATAACTCACTTGATTTATTGTAACACTCCATATGCGTAATTTTTGTAATGCACATGTGCATATTGATAGAGAGACCTTTGACCTCTTTCATTGAGTTAATGATAATCTCTGGATAGTTAGCTAGGGACTACTGGGGAAGTATCTAGGCTGTTACGTGTACTAGAATATATATATATTAAAAAAATCATTTTTGTAGGATATTCCAGAAAATGGTGCTGATGTGTCTCACCTGACTTTCCTCCACTCTACTGGAGTAGCGTCAGGCTCTGATGTTAATTTTAAAGACCATCTGTCTGGCAAACTGCACACTCATGAATGGTCAGCTCAATGGTCTACTCAGTCTGATTCTCCCCACATGGGAAGGATGATTGTCACACTATCCAACATCATTTTTGGGTTCAAGATTCACTTCCTGGAACTTAATTCTCAAGCTGATCAAGTAAATTAAAATAGTGTAAAATTATGGTCTAGACTAAAAAGTCTGGTTACACAAATAATTTACATAGCTCTCTCTCTATATATATAAGATTACTAGGGAGAAATATAAAAAGCATGCATTTTATCCAATTTACAATTATCAATTCCATGTGAATATTATATTTTGCAAAAAACAAACAAAAAACAACATCACTATAGTAAAATGAAGCACCAAAGGTGCGAACCCTCAGCGCTATTAAACACTACCTAGCTATTGCAATATAATCTCCTTCTAAAAGAACAAGCAATCTGTTAGCTATTTTAGTGAGGCATCAAAATAGTTCGACCAATGAAAATGGTACATGGAAACACTGTCTTCACAAGAGAAGAATCTAAACTAGCCAGAAACACTCACCGATATGCATTTTCAACGCCAACCTTCACCTCTTTCAACTTCGTTAACTTCACTGAGCATAAATTAAACTACACCGCTAGTTGCAAGAAATTATTTGCTCATGTGATTATGACGTGACGCTAGGGGACGTTGCCCATAAAAACTGGTACTTACCGCAGAGCTGAAAGCTTTGCATTTTCTCAACGATTAGCCCGAAATTAAAAAAAGTGGCACAATAAAAGGTCTTAAATCTTCGTCCTGAGTAAGTTCATACTTAAATCAACTGTTAATTGTCAGTATTCTCAAAAATCAGAGCGTGATAGACAGACAGACAGACAGACAGACAAACAGACAGACAAACAGACAACAGACAGGACGACTACTATAACCCTTTCGCACATGCACGCTGAGGGTTAATTAATGCAATCAGTCTTCAGGACATTATTTATTTCTAATAATGCAAAGCAAAACTTCAATTTACCATATTTTTACTGCAATGCTTGTAGATTGGTCCTGGTATTGTGCACATCACCATGAAGTCCAATTTCGGCAAAGTCCTTCTTTTACACTCCTTGACTCCTCAAGAACCCTTCTTGCAGAAGTTTAGCATGGTTGCATATTCTGACTGGTGGATACCAACTTTTCTCATGAAGATGCTCGTCCATGGCTTCAATGTTCAGGTACATGCATTGCACAAACAATGTAAGGGGTTTCTTTTTAATTGTCAGGGAGTAACTTCCACAGAAGTTAATGATTTCGGCGAGAATAACTAAGTAACCACATTAACCACAGCTTAAAGGAGTGACAATGACATGTAGCATAGTGGGTTTTGTAACCATGAATATCATTAAGTCTGATAGTTGGTAAGGTAATATACACACACATACAGTCTATTGAGCTTGATCCTGATTTGGGCTTGTTCCCTGTTCAGGACCGGAACATTAATATTTTTCCTGAGATGTAGGTAGGTAGAATTGATTGATTTTAATTAATGTTGGGTGGGGCCAAGATGTGAAAGGTGAGGCCGGAGGTGTGAGGGGTAGAGCCTCAGACAATATAAGTTGCCTCTCAACATATTTGTAAGGGAAAAGTTCAAGATTATATTTATAAATTTAATTAACCGATTAACCCCGATTGACGCGTACACGCAGCTAAATTGGAAAAATTGACAACCGCGGAGGACGCGACAATGTGTCAAAAATGCGTCTTCGCGTCCACTTCGCCCTACAGCTTTGTGGAGTCAAGGAAGCCACCAATCACAATTGCAGACGATTCTATAGCTATTGTTGTAATTATATTTTAGGCTTATAAAATACATAGACTGCCATAAGAAATGTTGAGTAAATTTTGTCACAACAATAAGACTTCTTTCTGATAAAGTATAAATTGGAAAATATATTTCATAATAATAATAAAGGCACACAGAATATTTTTTTTACAAACTAATATTACTTTAGCTATAACTGCTCATTAAATGACAAGTAGAAAGCTATCTGGGCAAGTGGAACACTGGCACTTCAGCATCCTAGTGATGAAGACAATGGCAGTGACCAGGATGGCAGTGACCAGGATGGCAGTGACCAGAATGGCAGTAACTCTGGTGGTAGTGATGAGGAGTTTGATGACAGGAAGAGTGACTTCAGTGCTATGGGTGTAGTGACTGTAGTAGTTGCTAGATGGTCAAGGACTCTGCTGAGAGAACAGAATAGATGATTTCGAAAGGTAGTGATTCTACAGGAATTTCAACCACATTCTTTATAGCAATAAGTAAAAATAAATATTGTTATATAACAGGTGAGACTGCAGGGAGCCCTCTGACATATTATACTTCTATTATGCTATGACCAGTTGCACTTGATAGTTAGATCACAAGCTATTCTGTCAACAATGCAGCCTACCAGCACATCAAAAGTAGAGACACCTTGGAGTACCAAACTGAATATACTCAAATATTCTATCATTCATTTGTGACGTACTCGTTTTCATACACAAAAGCCAATAAAAAGCTTCCCTGTTCACAAAATTTATAACAGATGCTCAGTTCAAAATAATCCACACCCTAAATAAATATCAACAAATTCTTTCTGATTGTAAGACAGACGTGTGCAAAAACACTTTCTCTTACCACTATGATCCAGTAACAAACTGCTTCAGCCATGAAACCATACTTCCAACCTTACTAGAGTGCTTACTAAGAGCCGCAGTGTGATGCCATAAAAGTTTTTGCCAAACGGTGCGAGTACTTTGTTATTTTTAAGTCGGGAACAGCTCCTTAGCGTCGAATTTATGCTTTCCCAATAGCCTAGAGCGTACTCTATCGTTCGATAATACTGTCCCCGAGGCAATCTTCAACCGTTTGTCTGCTTTCTCTCGTTTAGTGTCACCCTCCCACCAGGCAATAAATCCTCTGTGTCTTGCGTGCGCCCGTGACCACATTACGTAAGGCGCAATTAAAAATTTTATTCGCGTGTAATCGCTTAATTACAGTCTATAAGCCGACAATCCAAAACAATGTAATTAATGTGGATACAACAAGTGCTAGATAGAGTACATTCCATTGTACAATTTGTTAATCACACATTTTCTTATCTTCTGCAAGGTTTAGGTTTAATTCTGAGTACTTTGAGGCTTAATATTTACACCGTCTTGATAGAGTAGCTCTTCTTCTTCGTAACAATACAAGTATGGTGTCTGGTAACGTTCCTGAAGCTTGTGGTGGAAGTGTTTCTTGAGGTCTTCTAAAAATATGGCTTTAGAATATTGGCTATAGTAAATTTGGGCAGAATTTGCTTTGCCCTCACAGACTTCTATGATTTTTTTACAACATTCATGTAGCACAATGAATGCTCTACATATACTAAAATGAAAATATACTATCACAGAACCTTGCTGGTTCACTCTGTGAAACCAGGTAAATATAGCCTAAAAATTTGATTGAAAACAGGTAAGTCACAGCATGAATATTTGTGAGAATGCATATCAGTGAGTGTAAAAGAGCTATAGGTAGTAATGAGGTTTCACAGAGGCATTCTAAGAGTCTGCTTCTGCTGTTCAGAAAAAAATGTCGTAGAGTCTTAGAATAGTCAATAATAGAGTCATCTAAAGCTAAAAGATTCATGTCTGATACTTATCAGTTAGAATGTCTATCCTGCCACTCACCCTCAACCATCATATTTTGACATATCTGCCTCTGAGAGTGAGTTTTGAAGACTCCAAGTGAAAGCAAGACAGGTACTTACCAAGTAGACTGAGGTTGAACCCCATTTCTTTAATGTCTGCTGTAATGTGGATCATGAAATTGCTTCTGTTGACATTGATGGATGCATGATGCTGATAGGCCAGACATTCTTTGCTTAATGGGTGATAGGAAGTTTGCTGTAGGCAAGGGATAGGGATGGGGGGTGGGGGGTGGGTGGAGGGGGGGGGGAGTGGCTTAGGGGTTATACACGTTGAGATTGTATACATGTGCAATATACAAATGGATTAACTAAAGATCAATTTGTCTTATGGTTTTAAAAAAATATGTGTATGAGAGTAGGGAAATGTAGCTTCATTTGGCAAAGGGGGAGGGGGATTCCCAGTGTTCTCCTTCCCCTTCCCACCTATTTCTTCTGCATAAACATTGCACTCCTGAAAATGTTTCTCTTTATAATGCTCCTTTTTATGACGGTTGTATGAGCCCAAACATTAGCCTACTCTCCCTCTCACTTTTAGAGATCATCATCTACATGTGCTAGAGGTGAGGCTGATATAATTAGCATTTCAGCGTATAATTGGTCAGGTTTCATAGAGTGCAGCAGCAAGGCCCTGCCAATGCAATCTACTTTTATTTTATGTTGTAGAGCATTCATTGTGTCAGAATGGTATAAAAAATTATAGAAGTCTATATGGGCGAAACAAATTCTGCCCAAATTTACTACAGCCATTACTCTAAATCCATTTGCGAAAACCTTCAAGAAACACTTCCACCACTAGCTTCAGAAAGTTTCCCAGACATCAGACTTGTATTTGTTAGAAAGAAGAAGTGGCTTTATACAGACAGCAGCTAATAGTAGGCCAGCTTTTAAAAAGTCTTTTGCAATTGTTTAACAGCTACACTGTACAGTACTATTAACTGAAAATAGCACAATCAAAGGTATATTTATATAGTGTGATATGTGCAAGATATACTTAGGTATGAGAACTGTGTAATATTATGATGAATTAGTAAATTAAATGTGTTAATGCATGAGTCTATAGAGAAATAAATTGTCAATGAATACGAGACCTTTAATGTCTCCAGAATGTATGTATGGAAATGTGACCTTTCACCCCAACAAATGAGATAATTTTGAATTAGTAGTGACATTGCAGCCTGGTACCAATGAAGGGGGGGGGGGGGGGGGGTGGGGGGGGGGGGGGGGGGGTGGGGTTTAGCTACTTATGGAAAAAATGTTGGCTATAATTATAATTTCCTACTAGATTAGCTGTGTTCTAATATTCACTCCAACAATATTGGCATAATAATGTGAGAAGACATTTTAATTAACTAGCTATAATAGTCAATTCAACTATGAAGATAATATTGAACAAGCACAAAACAATTCTACTCTCTCTAGAATTAATAAATGCTAGAATTGCTCTGCTTTGGCATATTATGAGCTTGGTAGGCCATATTATGGACAAACAGTAATAATCCTGACTCAGCATATCAATAATTAGAGCTTTGTTATTTAGAAGATCATAATTTCTGGAGGATAAGGAAAAACAATGATGAACAGAAAGTAATTGCTAATTTATACTACACAGGTAAGAAATACTGTAATGAGATCTCATTCTGAAAAAAAGGGGACTCATACGACATTAGTGGAGCCCCCTTCCTAAATCAACCCCTGTCGGAGGTAGTATTGTTAGGTGGCCAAGTAGCTGCACTAGTAGACAAACTGTTTTATATATAGAACTAGTGACAATATAGAATATATGTTTGTATTCCAATGCAGCTGGAGAGAGATTTGATAGTTTGGAATAACAAGCGCTATAATCTGAAGCCTCTTCTGGTCCGTGAAGATGAGCTCATTCGCAAGCACAGGAGGTGGTACTCTCAATTCTACTCTGAGAATAGTCAGAGGTTCTCATTCCAGAAAGATGATCTTACATTTTAGATAGCAGAACTAATGCGGAATTCTATTTGTCATTTGTTTCTTTTGTATACGTAGAATTCAATTTGAAAACAAATTGAAGTTCTTAGCTATGCTATTATTTTAGAAAATATTGTTATTTTTTTTTAATGGTGACAATTTTTACAAGTATGTGTGATGTGAAGAGTTTAAATATAACCAAGTTTGGGCGTGGGCTACTCATAAATGAAGTTATTTATTTTTTTTTGATTTTTATGACAAGAAAAGCAAATGCTATAAGTAACCCATGGAAACGAATTTCTAGCAAGACATTGTGGAAACTTGATAGATCTTGATGGCTTAGTCTTAGTTTGTTTCCCTAATATTCCCTGAATCAAGTTACAAACAGTTGCTGCGACCGGTTACTAAGGCATTGAAGACCCTTTACCAGACTTAATTATCAAAACTTCGCTACGAAGTCCCAATTGTTTGTTGTCAAGACCCACCAGTAGTCAGAATGCTTTAATATTAATGCTAAGGAGGCTACCTATACCCGGAGGAAGCTGAGGTAAATACGTAATTCCACATTAATTGTTAGCTAATATTACAAAAATAACTCTGGCCATTCTTTTTTGTATCTGGAACTTGTTGTCAAGAGTGACTGGTAAATTCAATAGTCAGAATGACTCAAATTTGGTACTACAAAAGTTACCACTGCTCAAGAAAACACCGTAAGAAAGTAATTTTGTACTTGTGTGCTAAAATTGATTGTCTTTTGTTTTTTTAGGTGAGAGTTGGTTGTCAAGAATTCATGGTAATTCAGATGGTCAAAGTAACTTCAAATTGATACTACAGAAGTTATCAATACTCAAGAATGAGGTAAGTAGTAATTCCAGATTTGTTGGCTAAAATTCAAATAATAACACTGGTTAATTTTTATCGTAGCTGAGAGCTTGTTCAAGAGTTACTGGTGATTGAGATTATCAGAATGGCAGATGTTTGATACTACAAAAGTTACCATTAATCAGGTAAGAGAGTAATTTTGTATTTGTTTGCTGAAATAAAAGGTCATAACTGCTATTATAGTGTTTGCATGAACTAAGCTAAAACATAGTAACAATACTTAGTTTTAACCTAACTATCAGACTCACTCGCCATTTGTGCTCAAGCACACCACTAGTTTGTATAATTATATGTTTGGACGTACGTATGTCATTTTGTACTTTGACCCTCACGTTTTTGTGTTAGTTATGTGGTCGACCCCGTCCCAAATTGCACTAAACAGAATCCTCTGGTTTATCGATCAGTACCCGTATCACCCTAGAAATCGAATTGTTTACCATTTTGAATTCTTTTGCGGGTGCAGTTCAAACTTGAAAACCTAAGGGACTTCCATTTCTATTCGAGTTAGTGGCGGTGGTAAGTCAATGCGCTCTTTGTCATGGTTATAAGCCGTGCGCAACAGTATTTACTTGAAAATACATTGTCCACTAGACTACCACGAAGGTAAGTCTGTGTAGGTGCATGTCCAGTTGTGTCAAAGCTTTGTGTGTTACAACCACTACTTAGCTAGGAATATTACAAAGAAAACTTTTAAATAACGTGTATTGTTTTTTTGTTTTTTTTCTCCTTCAATTCAAGCAGTTGCAGAGAGTTGTTACTCTGGCACTGAAATCCCTTTACCGTGTATGCGATATTTAAAAACTGGACCTAATAATTTTCAGTAGCTTCAGTGTTAGAAGTCAAATCATTCATATAAAAATAGTATAGTCTTTAGGCTCGCTCGCCATTTGTGCTCAAGCACATCACTAGTTATAATGATTTCTGCAGAGAAAGACTGAATCATTGTATTAAGTTGTCTCTTAGTGCCACAAGAGCACGTGAATCTTAAAACTTATTCTTAGACTCGACACTGTGCAGTAATTCTTTAGAACTTCTTGTTTTTCAAGTCACAAAAAAATGTTATTGGGAAACGTTACCATGGTATTGCAACCCTTTACTGGATGTAATTTCAAAATCTCCGGCTGTTTATAGTAGCTGTGCGTGCTTGTTGTCAAAAGCAACTGGTTATCAGATAGTCATAATGCGATATTAGAGACTAAAAAAAAAAACAGTACTCCTGCAGTTTAAGGTAAGTAGTTCTGTATTGTTAGCTAAAGTATGGTCACAATGGCTATGTACTTATACGTTTGGAAATGGACTGAAGATTCTTCTTTTGTGCACAGGCTTGCTCATCATTTGTGCTGCAGCACATCACTAGTATGTATGTATGGATGGATGGTTTGTGGGTTCCCTTGTTTTCTCCTAAAAGATGGCTTTTTAGGCTAGACCTCAGTTTCCTTTGACACTACAGCATTCAGCAACTCTTACTTTATGCTTGGGCTCCTTATTGTGAGATAGTTCCTGGGAAACCCTTTTTTTTTTCAAGTCACAAAAAGTTACTGCAAGTGGTTACTACGACATTGAAACCCTTTACCAGACATAATTTCAAAACTTCGCTGGTTTTTGAGGGGTGCCCTACTAAGTGCCGCTTATTGGCTGTCAAGAGCCACTGGTAGTCAGAATGCCTAATGCTAAAGAAGCAATTCCATATTTGTTAACTAAATTATACAAATAACTCTTGCCATATTTTTGTAGCTGAGAGGTTGTTGTCAAAAGTTACTGGTAACTGAGATTGTTGGAATGGCTTACATTTGATGCTACAGAATCTACCACTACTCAGAAAATAGAGGTAAGAAAGCAGCTAATTCTGTATTTATTTATAATTAATGGTCAACTGCTATATAATAGAATCCACTAGTACTATTGTCCATGAAGTAAGCTTCTCAGGTAAACTACATCATGTAATAATATTGTAGTTTTATGTAACCTATCAAGGCAGGCTCCATGCTATTTGTGCACAAGCACACCATATGTTTTATGTAACTCAATACAGGTGCACAAGCATGACACTAGTATATATATATATATATATGTATGTAGTGTGTATGGATGATACATATGCCTTTCAAACTTGCATGTGGGTGTCTTTTTTACCAAAAAACATGGCTTTTCAGGGTTGACCCCCAGTTTCTTTGGATACTACAGCATTGACCTAGGCTTATTTTTAACTGAGGTTCTAAGTTGTGAGGGATTGCCAGCAAAATGTTTGTTTTTCAAGTCACAAAAAGTTGCTGCGACCGGTTACTATGGCATTGAAACCCTTTACCAGACTTAATTTTTCAAAACTTCGTGTTTTGGGTGGCTGTAAAGTGCTAATTGTTGGTTGTCAAGAGCCACTGGTAGTCAGAATGCCTTATTATTAATGCTAAGGAAGCTACAGTACTCTGGGGAAACTGAGGTAAGTACTTATTGTTAGTTACAGTTACAAAAATAACTCTGGCCTTTCTTTTTTGTAGCTGAGAGCTGGTTGTCAAGACAGACTGGTAATTCAGATAGTCAGAATGGCTTAAATTTGATACTACAGAAGTTACCATTACTCCAGAAGATGTGGTAAGAAAGCAATTCTATATTAAGTTTGCTAAAATTAATTGTCTTTGGTTTAATAGCTGAGAGCTTGTTCAGTTACTATGGTAGTCAGAGTGGCTTTAAGTTTGATACTACAGAAGTTACCAATACTCAGGTAAGTATTTACTTTTGTATTTGTTTGCTAAAATTAATCGTCAACTGCTATTATCCGCTCTGATGGACCTAAAGTTCCTGTCACAATACATATATTACATCAGCTATGTTCTAAATAATATTTAGTCGCAGCCTCAGAGGGAATTACCATTTTAAGGTTCCAAAGGCCATAGGTTGTTGCATTCTGAGCATAGGCTCGAGGGCTCTACTTAGGGTCCATGAGGGACCCTATAATTGATAGTTTACGATGGCTGCACAGTGCCTAACTGATTTAGAATGTAGCATGAATGCTCCCAACAACTCAATCAGAGGGACACTAAGCGCAGTTGGAGGGACACTCAGCGTCCCTGCCCTGAAGGTGACACAAATTGTTCCTGCCTTCAAGGCGGGGGCAATAAGTTAATAGTGTGTCCCTCTCTGAAGGACCAAAGCAGTTTAAAGTTCCTCTGTCACAATACAAAAACTAGAGGGAACTACCATTGTTAGGGTATTGAAGATGGCTCTAGGTTGTAGTGTCCCAAGTTCAGCTAGGACACTACACTTGGAGTTTGAAGGATCCTAAATGTGGTAGTTGATGATGGCTGCACAGCGCCTAACAAATTTAGAGCATAGAAACTGTTCCTCATGAATTTTGAGCATAGCAACCATTCCTAACATCGTAATTGGAGGGACTCTTACCTGTAGAACCATTGTATTGAAGGCTATAGAATCCCTCCCTGAAGGACCCCTATATTTAAATATAGATGTGGAGGTCAGCATGAGATTTACATAACCGAGTGTAGAAGGCCCGAGATGGTAAAAATCCAGTACAGGCCAAATGGAGTGGTGTTACCAATTTGTTCCAGGACTTTAAGCTATAGGAAATGCATATAATTAAATATTTTATTGGATGGCTCACTTCACTTCCTAGGAGGTGGGTACGAAATGTATATTCTCTGCAAATTATGTATCTGATTGAACAGTTTGAAACCCCCCCCCCCCCCCCCCATGTGAGCTACAATAATAAGTAACAAATGTACCAAGGGTAGTAGTACCATGAATAATTTTTACACAGGAAGTCATATTATTTGTCTATACTGTTTTGTTATAAAAAGAATGGTGTTGCCAGTATCGTCATATTCTGATATAACAATGCCTCTGAATATTCAAAGCTGTAGAGCAATGTCTCTGGTGCTGCTGTGGTTTTTCACAGCTTATATTTCATTTTTTACCCTGGGATTTGAAAGATCATTAATCTTATACAGCTACCTAGGTATAGTAGTCATTTTTGTCCCCATCACAGGATGGATTGGAGACACATATCTTGGTTGCTACAGAGTCATCAAATACAGTATAAGAATTCTCTGGGTCTTTCTAATTTCTTGCGAAGTCATCATTACTTTTAGACTACATTGAAGCTCTTTCTAAAGTGCTTTCAGCCATTGTTGGTATTGGGGCTGTAGCATCCATCGGGATTTTAGCCAACATCATCCAGTTTGGTATAGACCAGTTTCCAGATGCTTCTTCCACACAAATAAGTGGCTTCATTCAATGGACTGTGGATTATGTACTTGGCAGAAAGCGTATTTCTTTTGACAACTTCTTGCATTTGTGGACTGTATTCAGATTATATTCCTCTGTTCCTCCTACCTCTTATGTGTACACTCTCTATTGTATGTGACATCTTTGGGGGACACGGGCTCATAAAGGAACCAGTAAAGAACAATCCCTTGAAACAAATTTTTCAAGTTTTAAAATATGCCATAAAGAACAAGCATCCCCATTTACGAAGTGCTTTCACTTACTGGGAGGACAAACCCTACTCCAGGATAGATCTAGGCAAGAGTAAATATGGCGGACCCTTCACAACCGAGCAAGTTGAATGTGTCAAATATTTCTTTCGACTCCTTCTGCTGTTGGCAACATTTCCTTTATTTTGCTTAGTTGTTGGAATTCTTTTACTTGACACAAACAAATTATATATTCAGTTTAGAAACAATCAATCAGAAACCCGAAGTCTCAATTCCAAGTCAGTCCTAGAATACATGAAATATTGCTTGAATGCCACAGCTGTCCAATTTTCGAACTATTTCTCCATAGCAGTACTTTTCCCAGCTATAAAGCTCATTCAATCTCAACTACTAAAAAAGATCCCATATTTGGTGGATATGAGTATCTTTCACAGAGTTTTGTTCGGATTGTTTATTTTACTTTTGTTTGAAGTCAGTCTTATAACAATAGAAGTTGTATTGCTCCATCAACACCAAAGTACAACAATTTAACTGGCATATTAATTGTACAGGAAGGACTGCCATCAGGTCAACTGCTCAATATGGACATGAATTGGATCATTATACCTCAAACTGTACTGGGTGCTTCCGTATTTCTGATGCTTTCCAGCATAATAGAATTTTTATATGCTCAAGCTCCTCTTTCCATGAGGGGGTTCTTTTTTGGATTATTGATACTGATTCTTGGAATTTCGTATGGAATTGCAATTTATTCTCCCAATATATTCCCAAAATTGCAATGAAGTGTGTAAAATGTTTTTCAGTAGCAAGAAATTGCAACGAGTGGTACTTTGGTATAGTGACATTCTTGACCTTATTACTTTGGGGGATTTGTGATGAAGAAACTTTACAAACCATGGAAAAGAGATGAAAATTTGCACAACACACAAAAATTTTGCGATAAAATATTTAGACAAGTACAACTCAATCTTTTATCGACATAAATGTTTTTTATTTGATGTTAGTCTAATCACTTAGTAAATTCAACAGTTGTGTAAGAAGATGAATTTGTATGGGGGGTGTATGTCTAAAGGCATGCTTTTTATGGTTGATGTGAGAGATTACCTCATGAGATAGTGTCCCACAATTATTTGGGTGGGGGGGGGAGTGGGCTCCAGCACCCGGAGACCTCCTTCTTCCTATGCCAAATGCAAAAATTCTCTTTTCAGGGGTAGGGTGAGTTTTGTTTTCAATGTAACTTTATCTACATTGGGTAGTAAATTGGTAAAGGTTTCTTGTTGAAGACCTACCTGGTCATTGCACAAGCTTAGATAAGTTTAATATGCCTATTATTGTGAAGAACTCAGGAAAATTAATACTGAAGTAGAAATTCTATTTTATTTTTCTAGTCTAATTAAAATTTGTATTTAATCTTGTGCATCACTGAAAGTAATAGTATTGACGTTGAAATGCCAATTTCCTCACGCCTTGTATTCCAAACACTCATGTTAGGTCAACAACATTTTCAAAAATCTACAGATGAGTTGGCACCAGTGATCAATGTTATGATGCAGTGTTTAAGACTCACCAGACTGAAATTGTGGGCTAATGTCAATCATAGCTCTCAGTTGGTGTACTTAGCAATTCCTTGTAATAGTAACTGTAACAAACTGACTACAAGAATAGGGAAAGTTGATATTTCAGTACAAGTCCGATCTACTTCCTCCAATTCTATTAGAAAAACATTTAGCATATTAAACATAATTATTCATTTTTAAACTTCATTTGTAGCTAAGTACTAATTATTTTTATTTTGTTTGCAGTTACACATTTTCAAAGCTAAAACACGCACACTATTGCTTAATGAACTTCAGTAAAAACAATTTAACCAAACTTTGTAAACTCCAGTATGTTTTATTTTTAACTGGTAGCATCTTAATTGTGTACTCAATGCGACATATACCAAATGAGGGCTCTGAAGGAGTTCATTACTGAATTTTGCTCATCAATGCTATTGAAACTAATGACAATCAGTTGTTTTATTGAAGTGTATTTAGACCTAACAATTTCAGTCCTGATTAATTCACCTCGCCTACTTCAAGTACCAAATAGGATACTTTGTTGTAATTGCTGTATGCATATTAGTAGCACTCACTCTTTCTGGGTTTTCTGGAGTAGTCTTAATTTATTGACTATAACTAAAACCAAAAGTCTAGAACTATGAACTAGTCACATGCTAACATGAACTAGTCACATGCTAGCATCATGAAGTAACATATGATCCAACTCAGTTTATGTTACACCACGATGTGGGGGTCAGCATGAGATTTACATAACCGAGGGTAGAAGGCCCAAGATGGTGAAAATCCAGTATAGACCAAATGGAGCGGTGTTACCAATTTGTTCCAGGGCTTTAAGCTATAGGAAATGCATAAAATTAAATATTTTATTGGATGGCTCACTTCACTTCCTAGGAGGTGGGTATGAAATGTATATTCACTGCAAATTATGTATCTGATTGAACAGTTTGAAAAAACCATGTGAGCTGCTACAATAATAAGTAACAAAATGTACCAAAGGTAGTAGTACCATGAATAATTTTACACAGGAAGTCATATTATAAAAAGAATGATATTGCCAGTATCGTCATAAGTCTGATAAAACAATGCCTCTGAATATTCAAAGCTGTAAGCAATGTCTCTGGTGCTGCTGTGGTTTTTCACAGCTTATATTTCATTTTTACCCTGGGATTTGAAAGAGTTCTAATCTTATACAGCTACCTAGGTTTAGTAGTCATTTTTGTCCCCATTGCAGGATGGATTGGTGCTCAATATGGACATGAATTGGATCAATATACCTCAAACTTTACTGGGTGCTTCCGTATTTCTGATGCTTTCCAGCATAATAGAATTTTTATATGCTCAAGCTCCTCTTTCCATGAGGGGGTTCTTTTTTGGATTATTGATACTGATTCTTGGAATTTCGTATGGAATTGCAATTTATTCTCCCAATATATTCTCAAAATTGCAATGAAGTATGTAAAAAGTTCTTCAGAAGCAAGAAATTGCAACGAGTGGTACTTTGGTATAGTGACATTCTTGACCTTATTACTTTGGGGGATTTGTGATGAAGAAACTTTACAAACCATGGAAAAGAGATGAAAATTTGCACAACACACAAAAATTTTGCGATAAAATATTTAGACAAGTACAACTCAATCTTTTATCGACATAAATGTTTTTTATTTGATGTTAGTCTAATCACTTAGTAAATTCAACAGTTGTGTAAGAAGATGAATTTGTATGGGGGGTGTATGTCTAAAGGCATGCTTTTTATGGTTGATGTGAGAGATTACCTCATGAGATAGTGTCCCACAATTATTTGGGTGGGGGGGGGAGTGGGCTCCAGCACCCGGAGACCTCCTTCTTCCTATGCCAGGGGGGGGGGGTTCCAGACCTCGGAGAACTCCCTCTTCCTATGCCAGATGCAAAAAATACTCTTTTCAGTAGGGTGACTTTTATTTACAATGTAATTTTATCACCATTGGGTAGTAAATGGCGGTATTGGGTAGTAGATCAGTGGCGGAGGAAGCAAATTTGGATTGGTCGACCCAAATTGTACCAAAATTTCCAAAATTCAGTCATTCTCGGCTGAAATATTTATCATAATAGGAATTTTTTTCTCTTTTAAACAGCCAATATTTTTAATTATAACTTAACCCTTCTCTTTTTGGGGTTAAGTTATAATTAAAAATATTGGCTAGAGAAATAATTTCCTATTATTATAATCTATTTATGTTATACACTATCAGATACATTAGCTACAAACATATTTTCATTTCACAAATTAATTGATTTGAATATAGTGACAATAAGTGTATCTAGCTAAACTATAAATAAAACAAACAGAGCAAAAATTGCTAACAGCTTAGTTGTGTTAACATTTTTCAAATATTGGAAGGTGTCATTACTCTGTATAATTGATTAGCTATGATTGAGATCTAAATTATCCAAATCTTGTTTATAGATGTTCAAAACCATTAAATGATTTACCGTTCATTGCTCCATAGTGCTTCTTAAATAACTTTTGACCATTTTCGTCACTGAAACTGATCTTTCACTTGCTGCATCAGTTGAGCAATTTGGCAGACCTGGTGAATAAATTGCTTCTGTCCAGCAGACAAGCTCCATAGATAATCAATAATTTCTCTTAAGGTACTCTTATTACTACTAGAGAACCTAGCATTACACATTCCTAATTGAGTGGTCAGCTCAATTTCATTGAAGTCATCTCCATAAAGTTTGAGTATATAGCTACCTCATGCAATTCAGTAGTATATTCTTTACCATTATTTTGGTGCTTTGAAAAGAAGTGTCTCCAAATTTTTGTATACTACATAACCTGGTGTCTTAAATCGATCCTTGATGCTAACAATGGCCAAGTCATACACCACAGCAATCGCTAATGCTTCGTTTGGAGACCGGACTCAACAGATCAGAGTTTTCTTTGATTCTGGATCTGGAATTACTTTAGTCACAGAAGACCTGGTGTCTCGATTACAAGCTTTTCGTGAACGTTACAATTTGTCTTTTTCAGGGGTTACTGGTAATGGTCATTGCAAGCACAAGGTCTGGTTAAGACTCTCTTCTATTTACGATGCCGGATGGTGAGATGGCATCCCGGCTTCTTCTGGATGCTGCCTGAAGAGGAATAAAAAGAGAGAGCATGAGAGTGATGTGCAAGTAGTATGTCCTACCCCGCTTGATGCGGAATGGGAGAGGTTGGCAAATATAGACTTAGGTATTGAGCAGTGTGATGAGGTAGCTGAGTCTGAGCCTTGGGCAGCAGGCATTGTTGCTTCTGGAGATGGGCTCTGTGGTGTCTCTGAAGAAAATATGGAAGTGTTGAATAGCCAACCAGTTCCTCCCATTGAGAATGTTGTTGTTAAAGATGAGAATGCTGATGTTAATAGCGATTATGTTGAGCAACCAAACAGTGCAGATGTGTTAATTGGTTTTGATGAGCCAGCTGCAGTGAGTTTAGTTTCCCCTGCTTTGCAGGATGTCTCGAGTGTTCAGTGTCTGATTAATGAAGTGAAAAGTGACAAAACCCTTGAGAGTGTGAGAACATTAGCCGATAGAAACATGAATGGCTATTCCTGGAATGAGAATGGTGCGTTAGTCATGAATACGGTAGATCAAATAGGCAATGTGTGTAGCAGAATCGTCCTCCCTCTGTCCAAACATGCTAAGGCCCTCAAGCTGGCGCACAACTACACTGCCCACACAGGGGTAAGAGGTATGAGGAGGATATTGGGATCCCATTTTGTGTGGCCTGGCATCCATGGCGATATTGTCAAATCTGTCAAGTCGTGTGATGTTTGTTTACGTGTAAATCGGAGTGGTAATAGAAAGGCTCTTATGATTGAGAGAAGTATCTTGACCGTACCCTTCGAGTCAGTGGCTGTCGACTTAGTGGGGCCCCTCCTTAAGGGTAAGAGGGGTATATTATGTTTACGTATGTATGTTTGTCCAGCTGCTGGCCAGAGGCCATTCTGATGAGAACTGCCTCAGCTGAGGAGGCGTCTCAGGGTTTTGTACAAATAATTGCCAGAATGAGCATCCCCATGAAGGTCCTTTCGGACAGAGGAACCATTTTTCTCTCTAAGCTGATGGCTAACTTGTGCTCCATGCTAGGTGTTGACTCTATTCAAACTTCCCCTTACAGACCTCAGAGCAATGGTGTTGTCGAGAGGTTGCATGGATCCCTAAAGCCCATGTTGGCTAAGGCCATTGATCAAGGTTATGATTGGGTCGAGTTTCTCCCCCTTGCCCTTTTTGCCCTTCGTAACCCCATTGGTCAGGTACTGGGTACCTTCGCTGGATGAAATTCTTCGGAAGGTGGGTCAGTCTTGCTGTTTGTCAACCCTTGACCTGACATCCGGTTTCCATCAGGTAGAGATGGATGCAGACTCCATGGAATTTACCACTTTTGTGTGTCCAGTGGGAAAGTTATGCTACAAGCGTATGCCCTTTGGGCTGAAGAACGCCCCTGCTGTCTTCCAGGCGGCAGTGGAGGCAGTTCTAGAACCTGTGGACAACATAGCATGTAATTACCATAGATGATGTAGTGTTTTTTAGTGAATCATGGGAGCAACATCTGTGTGATTTAAAGAGTGTAATCATTTGTCTAGGAGAGGCAGGCCTTACCATTAAAAAGAGAAAATGTACATTTGGTAGGCGGTACCTTACATATCTAGGACACAGGATTGGGGGTGGTGGCGTTTCCATTCCGGAAGCCAGAGTTAATGCCGTGAAGAACTTTGTCAAACCCCGCACCAAGAGGGACATGCGTGCCTTCTTGGGAGCAATGTCCTATTACCGTAGGTTTATAAAAGGATTCGGTAGCCTCTCATCTCACCTCACCCCATCAGTCTCTCTCCGTGCTCCTCAGCTCGTCGAGTGGACGCGGGGAATGATCCGGGCATACGGTGAGTTAGTGGATTCTCTGTCTAGCCATGTATTGTTATGCATTCCTACTAATAATGATGAATATATCCTCTACACGGACGTTTCCGGTGATGGAATTGGTGGCTGCCTGCATGTCCGGTGTGGAGATGAGGAACTTCCCGTGACATTTTTCAGCTGCCAGCTCCGCCCTCCTGAGAAAAACTATTCCGTCACTGAACTGGAGAGCCTGGCAATTGTGGCCAGTGTGAAACACTTTGACAGGTTGACGTACGGCCTACCTCTACAGGTCGTGACAGACCATAGAGCATGCCTCACTCTAACCACCGGCAGAAACCTCAATAGAAGACTCCTGCGTTTTGCCCTTGCGTTACAAGACCGGCCGATCTCGTTGATCTATCACCCAGGGAAGGATCACAGCAATGCAGATGCCTTCTCTCGACAGTCCTGGTGGTGTACCGAGACAGACACTGATGGAGCAGACCCGGTGTTGTCAGCTCAGCCATGGTCTGAGCTTGGAGCGGGGAGATGTGGGTCTGCGAGAATGAAGAAGTAAGAGAGAGTGGAGAAGAAAAGACAAGAAGACAACGAACGGAACTTATATGTTTGTGTGTGTGTCAATCGCTAACTTTATGTTTTTTAGCAGAGTTCGTGATGTGCATTATTTACTGTGTATGATGTTTATCGGTGTGCGTGTTATTGAGTTGTGTCGTCATTTTGATGTACGTGGCAGTTTTTAAGTTTTGTGTTTCCCGCTTTATGTGTGTGCATGCGTGGCCGTCGGAACTGATATAAGCCTAGCCACGCATGCGTCTCATCAGTTCCCATATGCCCTATCTTTTGTCAGTACCTAAATTCTGTGATCTGGGTTGGGGACTCAGGTGGCAGCGTACCTGTGCGTTGCTTGCTAGACTGAGTGATAAATATTGGCGAGTCGCACACTCCTTACCCGGTAGCCAACAATGTTACAGACCCAATACCAACAATGGCTGGAAGAACGTTAGAAAGAGCTTCATAAATGTTGTCTAAAGTAATGATGACTTCGCAAGAAATTAGAAAGACCCAGAGAATTCTCATACTGTATTTGATGGCTCTGTAGTAACCTCTTCAATCCATCCTGTGATGGGGACAAAAATAACTACTAAACTTAGGTAGCTGTATAAGATTAATGATCTTTCAAATCCCAGGGTAAAAAATGAAATATAAGCTGTGAAAAACCACAGCAGCACCAGAGCATTGCTCTACAGCTTTGAATATTCAGAGGCATTGTTTTATCAGAATATGACGATACTGGCAATATCATTCTTTTTATAGCATAACAGTAGGACAAATAATATGACTTCCTGTGTAAAAATTATTCATGGTACTACTACCCTTGGTACATTTTGTTACTTATTATTGTAGCTCACATGGCTGTTGTTTTATTCAAACTGTTCAATCAGATACATAATTTGCAGAGAATATACATTTCATACCCACCTCCTAGGAAATGAAGTGAGCCATCCAATAAAATATTTAATTATATGCATTTCCTATAGCTTAAAGCCCTGGAACAAATTGGTAATACCACTCCATTTGGTCTGTACTGGATTTACACCATCCTTGGGCCTCTACCCTCGGTTATGTAAATCTCATGCTGACCTCCACATCGTAGTGTATAACATAGACTAGTTGGATCATATGTTACTTCATGATACTAGTGACTAGTTTATAGTTCTAGACTTTTGGTTTTATTTATATGCATACAGAAATTACAACAAAGTATCATATTTGGTATTTGAAGTAGGCGAGGTGAATTAATCAGGCTGAAATTGCTAGGTCTAAATATACTTCAATAAAACAAATGCTTGCAATAGCATTGATCAGCAAAATTCAGTAATGAACTCCTTCAGAGCCCTCATTCGGTGTATGTCGCATTTAGTACACAATTAAGACGCTAGCTACCAGTTAAAAATAAAACAAACTGGAGTTTACAAAGTTTGGTTAAATTGTTTTTACTGAAGTTCATTAAGCAATAGTGTGCGTGTTTTAGCTTTGAAAATATATAGCTGCAAACAAATTAAAAATAATTAGTACTTAGCTACAAAATGAAGTTTAAAAATTAATAATATTATTATTTAACACGCTAAATGTTTTTCTAATAGAATTGGAGGAAGTAGATCAGACTTATATTGAATTATCAACTTTCCCTATTCTTGCAGACAGTTTGTTACAGTTACTATCCCAAGGAATTGCTAAGCTCACACGCTGAAATCTATGGGTTGATATTAGCACATGAGTTTAGTCTGGTGCTGGTGCCAACTCATCAGTAGATTTTTTGAAAATTTTGTTGAACTAACATGAGAGTTTGGAATACAAAGGCGTGAGGAAATTGACATTTAAATGTCAATACTATCACTTTCAATGATGCCCAAGGTTCAATACAAATTTTAATTGGACTACAAAAATAAAATAGAATTTCTACTTCAGTATTAATTTTCCTGAGTTGTTCACAATAATTGGTATATCAAACTTATCTAAGCTTGTGCAATGACCAGATAGGTCTTCAACAAGAACCCTTTACCAATCTACAGATGGTTGCGCACAGTGGGCAAGTGCCCGACCAATATTTAGCTAAGCTGACTAGCTATACCTGTTTCTGCCTGAGACACTTATTAACATAATATGACGTGTTTCTTACCAAGAATTTTTAACTTTCTGATGCATGCACATCTTAACACACCACGCCCACTATCATAATGTCACCCAATAATAATATTTTGAGTCCACGTGGAAATTGCTTATTTTTCAGTCGCTACTACCGCTCATCGCCTTGAGAAGTTTCATCCTTCTGAGACCTTCTGGTTTGTAGTAGTACAAAAGTAGTGAAGTTAATCTGTTAAGCACTTGATTTTTTCTTCAATGTATAGCTTTCCTAAAGGGAAATTTGGTAAAACAGAGAGAAGTTTTAGGGCTGAATGGTGTGAAATTATCATGTGGAATAGATTCTGCTTTTTGTTACGTATAATGCATGAGGGATTCTTTAGAAGGAAAGTTTTTAACTAGCACAAAAAGAGGGAAGACTTTCATGAGTACAGGTTTAAAAGACCTTAGAAAAAATGAGAAATGAAGAAGACTTCAAGTTATTTTTTTCAAAATTTGCTAAAACTATAGTCATCTACAGGTACAGAGGAACCATAAAACTATCCCAAGAAGGTAACGAGCAAGAGCCTCATAATATTGGTTCTTGTAAAATTTCTCCACGCTGTCAGCATGATAACCAATCCCATCGCCGACGTGTGCACACTCTCTATTGTATGCAACATCTTTGGAGGACATGGGCTCATAAAGGAACCAGTAAAGAACAATCCCTTGAAACAAAATTTTCAAGTTTTAAAATATGCCATAAAGAACAAGCATCCCCGTTTACAAAGTGCTTTCACATACTGGGAGGACTAACCCTACTCCAGAATAGATCTTGGCAAGAGTAAATGTGGCGGACCCTTCACAACCGAGCAAGTCGAAGATGTCAAATATTTCTTTCGACTCCTCCTTCTGCTGTTGGCAACATTTCCTTTATTTTGCTTAGTTGTTGGAATTCTTTTACTTGACACAAACAAATTATATATTCAGTTTAGAATCAATCACTCAGAAACCCGATGTCTCAATTCCAAGGAAGTCCTAGAATACATGAAATATTGATTGAATGCTACAGATGTCCAATTTTCCAACTATTTCTCCATAGCAATACTTTTTCCAGATAGAAAGCTCCAATACAAAAAACTTTCACATATTTGGTGGATATGAGTATCTTTCACAGAGCTTTGTTCGGATTTTTTATTTCACTTTATTTGAAGTCAGTCTTATAACAATAGAAGTTGTATCGCTCCATCTAACACGTAGTACAACAACTTAACTTGCATATTAATTGTACAGGAAGGACTGCCATCAGGTCAACTGCTCAATATGGACATGAATTGGATCATTATACCAAACATTACTGGGTGCTTCAGTATTTCTGATGCTTTCCAGCATAATAGAATTTTTATATGCTCAAGCTCCTCTATCCATGAGGGGGTTCTTTTTTGGATTATTGATACTGATTCTTGGAATTTCGTATGGAATTGCAATTTATTCTCCCAATATATCCCAAAATTGCGACGAACTATGTAAAAAGTTCTTCAGAAGCAAGAAATTGCAACGTCTGGTACTTTGGTATAGTGACATTCTTGACCTTATTACTTTGGGGAATTTGTGATGAAGAAACTTTACACGCCAAGGAAAAGAGATGAAAATTTGCACAACACACAACATTTTGCGATAGAATATTTAGACAAGTACAACTCAAACTTTTATCGACATGAATGGTTTTTATTTGATGTTAGTCTAATCACTTAGTAAATTCAAAAGTTGTGTAAGAAGATGATTTTGTATGGGGTATGTATGTCCAAAAGCATGCTTTGTGGTTGAAAATTGTTCATGTGATAGATTACCTCATGGGATAGTGTCCCACAATTATTAGGGTGGGGGGGGTGGGGGGGGGGGACGGGGTGGGCTCCAGCCCCTGGAGACCTCCCTCTTCCTATGCCAAATGCAAAAATACTCTTTTCAGGAGTATGGTGAGTTTTGTTTTCAATGTAATTTTATCTACATTGGGTAGTAAATAGGTAAAGGTTTGTAAATTGGTAAAGGTTTCTTGTTGAATACCTACTTGGTCATTGCACTCAGAAAAATTAATACTGAAGTAGAAATTCTATTTTATTTCTCTAGTCCAATTAAAATTTGTATTTAATCTTGTGCATCACTGAAAGTAATAGTATTGACATTGAAATGTCAATTTCCTCATGCCTTGTATTCCAAACACTCATGTTAGGTCAACAAAATTTTCAAAAAATCTACAGATGAGTTGGCACCAGCGATCAATGTTATGATGCAGTGTTTAAGACTCACCAGACTGAAATTATGTGCTAATATCAATCATAGCTCTCAGTTGGT
>WLWD01002827.1_pt1 | contig 46797 bp, 38 predicted proteins | sample 6712731 | NCBI WGS metagenome assembly WLWD01 (sample SAMN12718690, study PRJNA576275) | sponge metagenome | isolation source: marine sponge | host: Mycale hentscheli | place: New Zealand: South Island, Marlborough, Capsize Point | collected 2014-11-01 | reverse complement strand
CACAGTGAACTAGCAAGTGCCCGCCCACACAGTGAACTAGCAAGTGCCCGCCCACACAGTGAACTAGCAAGTGCCCGCCCACACAGTGAACTAGCAAGTGCCCGCCCACACAGTGAACTAGCAAGTGCCCGCCCACACAGTGAACTAGCAAGTACCACCCACACAGTGAACTAGCAAGTGCCCGCCCACACAGTGAACTAGCAAGTGCCCGCCCACACAGTGAACTAGCAAGTACCCGCCCACACAGTGAACTAAGCAAGTGCCCGCCCACACAGTGAACTAGCAAGTGCCCGCCCACACAGTGAACTAGCAAGTGCCCGCCCACACAGTGAACTAGCAAGTACCGCCCACACAGTGGCGCTTGTCGTGTTGCAAAGTAAGAAGGCAGTAGCATAAGTCATTGTCACTTGGTTACGGTTACATCTCTCTCCCTCTCCTGCTCTCTTTATTCCTGAACTATCTCAGCTTTTCTTATCCACTGATTTCTTTTCTTCAGCTCTTTCTTCTTGAGTCATGGAGTCCCTTCTATCTCTCCTGCTTCTAAGTCTCTCTGTCCTCTTAAACTTAGCGAAACATTTGCCTTCTCTGTTGTAAGTTCACTTTCCTTTTTGAAACCTGTGCGTTCCATCGTCGATTCCACCAGCTTTTAGTTGATACAATTAACTATTTTCGAATGTGATGACACTTTACCTTTTCACATAATGCCGATTTACCAAACTACTTGAGTTCATACATTATTCATGAATACACACACCATCATCGTAGTTGTTACTGACACACGCCATCATCGTAGTTGTTACTGACACACACCATCATCGTAGTTGTTACTGACACACGCCATCATCGTAGTTGTTACTGACACACACCATCATCGTAGTTGTTACTGACACACAAGTGTATTGTTATAGATAGATATTATTGAAGCACTAAATGTATACCACCAGACACTTGACTATGAATACCATTAACACCATTGATTCAGGTGTGGTAGGTAAAGGGTTTTCAATACTGTAGTCATCATGGTATAACATTGCTAGTTGAAAGCGCAAGGGAGACACACTCTTTATACAGTATAATGGAACTGGTAGCAGACTTACCAACCAATCAACTTTACCCAGCATCAAGTGTGTGTGTGTGTGTGTGTGTGTGTGTGTGTGTGTGTGTGTGTGTGTGTGTGTGTGTGTGTGTGTGTGTGTGTGTGTGCAGGCATCTGAGCTCCCAGCTGTCAGAAATAGAGAGTGTGATATGCCGGATGATGGAGTCAGATATGGTAGAGTATGCGATGCAGGACATCAGAACTAGACTGGAGCTAGCATTGGAGGAGGATTTGGCAGACCACACCCCCTTAGAGGCGGAGGTAAGTATGTTGCTGTCCTCCTACTGGTTGATGTGTTGGTGTGCGTTGTTAGGATCGACTGGGTTCAGTGGTTCTCGGGTTGCTACGACAGGGGAAGTTGCACTTCCTGCCTGCTCTTAGAGAAGCTCTACTAGTATTCCTCAGAGCAAAGATCAAGGGAATTCTGGCCGGCTACTTACAGCAAGAAGTGGGTGGAGCTTCAGGGGTGGAGCCTCCTTCTCTAGCAGACTGTATGAGGAGTATGAACTTTCAGGACTGGCTAGAACTTCTGCAAGAACTCTTTACTAGGGTCTTGCACTTACAGAAGGCAATTAAGGTGATAAGGGGTGTGGCCTGTAAATGGGTGTGTTCCAATTAAAGTGATTAGGGGTGTGGTCTGTGTAAATGCTGTACTTCCTTTTCCTAAGTGTGTATGTGTAATTGTGTGTTAGGACTGTGTGGGTGTGGTTAGATGTGTATGTTTATGTGTTAGCACCGTGAGTGGTTAGATGTGTATGTTTGCGTGTTAGTACTGTGTGGGTGTGATTAGATGTGTATGTTTGTGTGTTAGCACTGTGAGTGTGTATGTTTGTGTGTTAGGACTACGTGAGTGTGATTAGAGGCGTGTGTATGTTTGTGTGTTAGGACTGTGTGGGTGTGATTAGAGGCGTGTGTATGTTTGTGTGGGTGTGATTAGAGGCGTGTGTATGTTTGTGTGTTAGGACTGTGTGGGTGTGATTAGAGGCGTGTGTATGAAGGCGGCTGGTTTACTCTCAGAAGACAAGTCCACTAGTCCACTGCCTACCACACCCTCTGCCACACCCTCTGCCACACTAGCAGCCACGCCTATTGTATTGGGTTCAAAGGACTCTATCTTTATGGACTACAGCAGTGATGAAATGTTCAGCAATGCGTCTGATGGTGTGGGTGTGGCTATAATGGGAAAGGGTGTAGTTTCAGAGGACAGTGGTGTAGGTGTGATGCAGAGGTTTGAGGTCCAGGTTGGTGAGGGCGTGGCATATGAGGGTGGGGCTGACATGTTGGATCAACTGGCAATGGATGAAGAGCTGAGTGATGCCAGATTGGTGGGTGTGGCTGATCAGAAGACAGCCATGATCGGGTCTCAGGACTTTTCTACTAGTTCAGATGGTCGTAGTCCAAGTGCGGAGTTGTCGGATGGGTGGGGAGAAGGTGTGGTCACTGGAGAGAGGAATGGAGGGCTGCCTAATCACATTAGAAAGACTGAAGATTGGGTAAAGGGTGGTACTGGAGAACTGACCCATAGTATAGACACAGAGCTAATAAGAGAGATGGAATCGACAGCCGATCCTTCAGAGCAGCAGAGAGTAGAAAATCACCTCAAACCAGCCAGGTGAGTGAGGCAAGGTAAAGGGTCACAGTCATGGGATGGAGGTGTGGCATGGTTCGTCTGGTGTCATGTCTGCACATATAGTATGTATGTGTGTGTGTGTGGCAGGGTGAGGTTACTCTAACAAGTTAATGAAGCATATCCACAGATGTTTAGAAAGGTGTGACCACACCACGCCCCTTTGTATGTATTGCTACAACCCACCAGCTGGTATAGCAAGCCAGGGCTAGTATACCATTGGAGTGTGTGTGGGTGTAATGCAGCACTATGGTTACGCATTTTTGTAGGTGTGGTTTTGTATCGTCCCAAGATGGCACTCGTCTGTTGCGTGAATGTGATCAGGTGGTTAGTGCATCATGTGACTTGGTGCATGCTCAGTGTGGTAAGGTGTTGACACTAAGAGCGAAGGCGGGGCTTCTGTCTAGTCTTCCCGCTCACGACTTCCTGTCTCTTATCCATTCTGTGGAGAACTTCGTGCGAAGCTCCACCTCCCTTACCAATCAACACTGTCCGCAACTTCGAGTGGCACTTTTATCTCAAGCAAGAACATTTCTAGACCAATATCACGACACCAGTCGCAAGAATCTCAGGTGGGTGTGGCTGTGGGTGTGGTCACACTAGTAATAACATATTAAGGTGTCACGTGTACACATGTGTGTTGGTCTGTCTTACTTAGTACTTGTCATGTTACCAGGATTACCATGGTTACCAGGCCTAAGTAAAGCAAGTGAGCCACATGAAGTTGGTATTACTTTTGGTTACATGGTGTTATTCTGAGTTACGCTGTATCTAGTGTTAGTGGTTGATGTTACATTATGTTACTGTGTTACATTGTGTCTGCTGATGTTAGTGGTTGATGTTACATGGTTTTATACTGTGTTATACTGTATGTGTTGTTAGTGGTTGATGTTACATGGTGTTATCCTGTGTTACACTATGTTGTGCTAGTCTGTTACTAGAGAATGAAAGATGGAGACAGTGTGAGGTGCCCATTGAAGTCCAAGCATTAGTTCATAGACTGGAGACTGGGGCGGGGCTACAGCTACCACAGGTCACACCCTCTGCTGCCACGGCAACGTCTCAACCACCTGCCAAGTATTTGGTCATTCATGGTGCGAATTTTGCTGTGTTGAGGTGAGTTTGATGAATCCATAAAGTGGGTGTGGCCAGAACATGTGTAAATTTAAACTTGGTTGATACCCTAACAAAAATGTTGTATGCATGCTGTACACATTGGTGCTGCCTTACTGCACTCATCATGTACATGTGCAGCACATGTGCTGCAGGCGTAATGCTGCTATCAAGCATGAAACAGCGCCTCACATGTGCCACATATGTGCATGTGAGGGATGCATGTGTGCACAAAAAAGCATGCCACATGTGTGCATTCTCTTGTATGCTATACATGCGCAGTGGCATGTATGCCACTCATGAGTTGTGCACCCTTCTACTTGCATGCTGCATGCCTGTGGCGCGTTTCAATTTTTGTGTATGTGGCACACAAGCACTATGGTGTATTTCTGCATGTCTGCCTGGTAGATGTTGGTAACTCTGCCATCGTTGTATGAGTCAGGAAGTGGGAGCGCACACAACTCAAGTGAATACTATTGCCTTTATGAAGAGTTGTAAGTAAGAAATCAAGTACAGTACTTATGTATGACACACGATGATACGTGCATTGGGTTTGAGTGGGTATGAATAACATTAATGTAAATGAGATTTGGTAAGGGTCAATAACATATCGTGGTATCGTGGGTAAATTAACATGCACATGGCACAATAGCAACATGCACATAAGTGTTTGACATGCATGTGGCATAGTAGCAACATGCACATGTGCACCTAACATGCATGTGGCACATAAAACCGTGCACACATGCAAGGCAAATATATGTGACACATGTGTAGACTACATGTGTGCATGCTACTCTCCTTGTGCATACATGCAGGGCACATGCTGCAGTTAAGTGCATTTTACTTACATATTACGCACAAGTGCAATATGCACATGTGTTGCAATGAATGCATTATAAATGTGGCATACATGCAGCACATATCTATTTTTGTAAGGGTAGCACTATTATTTGTGTGTGTGTGTGTGTGTGGTATGTAGCACGGTGCTACTATGGGTGAAGCGCCTCCTAGAGTATATTTGTGTGTGTGTGTGTAGCACGGTGCTACTATTGGTGAAGAACCTCCTAGAGTATATGTGTGTGTGTGTGTAGCACGGTACTACTGTCGGTGAAGCACCTCCTAGAGTATATTTGTGTGTGTGTGTGTAGCACGGTGCTACTATTGATGAAGCACCTCCTAGAGTATATTTGTGTGTGTGTGTGTAGCACGGTGCTACTATTGGTGAAGCGCTTCCTAGAGTATATTTGTGTGTGTAGCACGGTACTACTGTTGGTAAGGCACCTCCTAGAGTATATTTGTGTGTGTGTGTGTAGCACGGTACTACTGTTGGTGAAGCGCCTCCTAGAGTATATTTGTGTGTGTGTGTGTGTAGCACGGTACTACTGTTGGTGAAGCGCCTCCTAGAGTATATTTGTGTGTGTGTAGCACGGTGCTACTATTGGTGAAGCACCTCCTAGAGTATATTTGTGTGTGTGTAGCACGGTACTACTGTTGGTGAAGCACCTCCTAGAGTATATTTGTGTGTGTGTGTGTAGCACGGTGCTACTATTGGTGAAGCACCTCCTAGTGTATATTTGTGTGTGTGTGTATAGCACGGTGCTACTATTGGTGAAGCGCCTGCTAGAATACAGTTCGTATGCTGACAGTCTTCCGATGCTCATTAACGAGATCATGACCAAGCTCATCGACATCATCAAGGTGATAGAAGTGGAGGTGTGGCATCAATGATGGGGTGTGGCTTCAACAGCGGCTGTGGTGTCAACCATGTGGGTGTGGTATCAATCATGGGGTGTGGCTTTGACCATGTGGGTGTGGTGGTTAATGTGCGAGTTCCTTTCACATGACTTATTCTGTTCATTGTTGTGATTGTGTGTGTATGTGTGTTAGTTTTTTAACGTGCGGACGAGAGATCTGGTGCTGGGAGCCGGAGCTATGAACACAAGCAGTTCAGTCGGTCTCAAGAACATTACAGCGAGACATCTGGGTGGGCACAGATGAGTGTTGTTATGATTATGACTGGTGATGAGTGTTGTTATGATTATGACTGGTGATGGTGTTGTTGTGATTATGACTGGTGATGAGTGTTGTTATGATTATGACTGGTGATGAGTGTTGTTACGATTATGACTGGTGATGAGTGTTGCTGTGATTATGACTGGTGATGAGTGTTGTTATGATTATGACTGGTGATGAGTGTTGTTACGATTATGACTGGTGATGGTGTTGTTGTGATTATGACTGGTGATGAGTGTTGTTACGATTATGACTGGTGATGAGTGTTGTTACGATTATGACTGGTGATGGTGTTGTTGTGATTATGACTGGTGATGGTGTTGTTATGATTATGACTGGTGATGAGTGTTGTTACGATTATGACTGGTGATGAGTGTTGTTATGATTATGACTGGTGTTGTTGTGATTGTGACTGGTGTTGTGATTATGACTGGTGATGAGTGTTGTTGTGATTATGACTGGTGATGAGTGTTGTTGTGATTATGACTGGTGATGAGTGTTGTTGTGATTATGACTGGTGATGAGTGTTGTTACGATTATGACTGGTGATGAGTGTTGTTACGATTATGACTGGTGATGGTGTTGTTATGATTATGACTGGTGATGAGTGTTGTTACGATTATGACTGGTGATGAGTGTTGTTACAATTATGACTGGTGATGAGTGTTGTTATGATTATGACTGGTGATGAGTGTTGTTACAATTATGACTGGTGATGAGTGTTGTTATGATTATGACTGGTGATGAGTGTTGTTATGATTATGACTGGTGATGAGTGTTGTTATGATTATGACTGGTGATGAGTGTGGATATGATTATGACTGGTGACGAGTCTGACTATGATTATGACTGGTGACGAGTGTTGTTGTGATTATGACTGGTGATGAGTGTTGTTACGATTATGACTGGTGATGAGTGTTGTTGTGATTATGACTGGTGATGAGTGTTGTTATGATTATGACTGGTGACGAGTGTGACTATGATTATGACTGGTGACGAGTGTGACTATGTGTGTTTGTGTGCAGCTATTATGCTGCGATGTCTACAGGCGATTGCTCTTCTGGTTCCAGACCTCAAAATGTACTTTCAGAATCGACTCTCTAAACAGCAGCACGTGCTACTGTGCCAGTTTGATACAGTCACCATGGTAACTAGGGGAGATATTGTAGATTAGCCATGTATGATCCCTTTACCAAGGATTTGGTAAGCGGTTGTTATAATTATCTGATAAGTAGAGTGTTAAATTGCTGATTATTATTATTATTATTATTATTATTATTATTATTATTATTATTATTATTATTATTATTGCTATTGTTGGTGAGCCCAACAGGTATACATTGATGTGCGTACACACTAGTAGTAGTACTAATAGTAGTAGTAGTAGTAGTAGTAGTGAGATATGAGTTGCTAGTGTGTTAGTGATGATTGGTGAGTATTGCACTGTGGGCTAGTCTTCAGGCGGATCTAACACTTGGACTTGTGTTTCCTTAGCAACTGTAACAATAACTGATAGTGATCTGCAGCACAGATGGCTGGTGAGGAACAGCTAGTCAGTTAATATACAGTCCTGTCACTACTGTACCAGTACACGGCTAGATACAGCTCTGTCACTACTGTACCGGTACACGGCTAGATACAGCCCTGTCACTACTGTATTAGTACACGGCTAGATACAGCTCTGTCACTACTGTACCAGTACACGGCTAGATACAGCTCTGTCACTACTGTACCGGTACACGGCTAGATACAGCCCTGTCACTACTGTATTAGTACACGGCTAGATACAGCCCTGTCACTCCTGTGATAGTACACGGCTAGATACAGCTCTGTCACTACTGTACCAGTACACGGCTAGATACAGCTCTGTCACTACTGTACCAGTACACGGCTAGATACAGCTCTGTCACTACTGTACCAGTACACGGCTAGATACAGCCCTGTCACTACTGTATTAGTACACGGCTAGATACAGCCCTGTCACTCCTGTGATAGTACACGGCTAGATACAGCCCTGTCACTACTGTACCAGTACACGGCTAGATACAGCCCTGTCACTACTGTACCAGTACACGGCTAGATACAGCTCTGTCACTACTGTACCGGTACACGGCTAGATACAGCCCTGTCACTACTGTACCAGTACACGGCTAGATACAGCCCTGTCACTACTGTACCGGTACACGGCTAGATACAGCCCTGTCACTACTGTATTAGTACACGGCTAGATACAGCCCTGTCACTCCTGTGATAGTACACGGCTAGATACAGCCCTGTCACTACTGTACCAGTACACGGCTAGATACAGCCCTGTCACTACTGTACCAGTACACGGCTAGATACAGCTCTGTCACTACTGTACCGGTACACGGCTAGATACAGCCCTGTCACTACTGTACCAGTACACGGCTAGATACAGTCCTGTCACTACTGTACCGGTACACGGCTAGATACAGCCCTGTCACTACTGTACCGGTACACGGCTAGATACAGCCCTGTCACTACTGTACCGGTACACGGCTAGATACAGCTCTGTCACTACTGTACCAGTACACGGCTAGATACAGCTCTGTCACTACTGTACCAGTACACGGCTAGATACAGCTCTGTCACTACTGTACCAGTACACGATACAGCTGACCATAAACCAAACACAAAAATGCGTGGGTCACAGTACACAATGACAGTCATATGTCCTAATATGCTCCAATTTTCAATAGAGTCACCTCCGAAAGTGTCACCTCCGAAAGTGTCACCTCCGATAGTGTTACCTCCAATAGTGTTACCTCTGATAGTGTTACCTTCGATAGTGTTACCTCCGATAGTGTAACTCCAATAAGTGATACTCTCACCGGCCAATAATTAGATGATGAGTATCGGAGTGCATTCTGTTTGGGCTGAGCTAGCGTAGCTTTCATGTTGGCTATGCAAATGGGTGTGGCTTTTACATCATTCATGTTGTGGGTGTGGCTCACATCCTCCATGTTGTGGGTGTGGCTGGTAGGATATAGCTCACCATTGTGAGAGACTGCAAGACAAGCTGCGGACTATCATGGATGAAGCCATCAACAAGTCACTCAGCAAGGTGAGCACATGGAGTGGTGGGTGTGTACATTGGTAGTTTATGTGCGTTGAGTTGATGATCATTACCAGTTTCTTGTATGTCTACAGTGGGATGCTAAACCTCCAGTACCTTCAACATGTTTCAAAAATATCAGCAAGAAGATAGCAAGGCTTCATGAGAATGTAGAGGACATCCTACCTCCTCAACAGATAGAGGTGGGCTAGCACACACACACACATACATACACAACAGATAGAGGTGGGCTAGCACACACACACACATACAACAGATAGAGGTGGGCTAGCACGCACGCACACACATACACACACAACAGATAGAGGTGGGCTAGCACACACACACAGATACACACACAACAGATAGAGGTGGACTAGCACACGCACACACACACATACACACACAACAGATAGAGGTGGGCTAGCACGCACACACACACATACACACACAACAGATAGAGGTGGGCTAGCACACACACACACATACATACACAACAGATAGAGGTGGGCTAGCACACACACACACACACATACACACACAACAGATAGAGGTGGGCTAGCACGCACACACACACACACATGCACACACAACAGATAGAGGTGGGCTAGCACACACACACAGATACACACACAACAGATAGAGGTGGACTAGCACACGCACACACACACATACACACACAACAGATAGAGGTGGGCTAACACGCACACACACACATACACACACAACAGATAGAGGTGGGCTAGCACACACACACACACACACACACATACACACACAACAGATAGAGGTGGGCTAGCACACACACACACATACACACACAACAGATAGAGGTGGGCTAGCACACACACACACACATACACACACAACAGATAGAGGTGGACTAGCACACGCACACACACACATACACACACAACAGATAGAGGTGGGCTAGCCGCACGCACACACATACACACACAACAGATGAGGTGGGCTAGCACACACACACACACACATACACACACAACAGATAGAGGTGGGCTAGCACACACACACACATACATACACAACAGATAGAGGTGGGCTAGCACACACACACACATACACACACAACAGATAGAGGTGGGCTAGCACACACACACACATACACACACAACAGATAGAGGTGGGCTAGCACACACACACACACATACACACACAACAGATAGAGGTGGGCTAGCACACACACACACATACATACACAACAGATAGAGGTGGGCTAGCACACACACATACATACACACATACACAACAGATAGAGGTAGGCTAGCACACACGCACACATACATACACAACAGATAGAGGTGGGCTAGCACACACACACATACACAACAGATAGAGGTGGGCTAGCACACACATACATACACACAAACACAACAGATAGAGGAGGGCTAGCACACACGCACACACATATATACTAATAAGTTGTGTTATTGCTTGCAGCTGTTGTTCGCCAGTATTGAGGTATGTTTCAGAACGAGATTGAAGGAACATTTAGGAAGACTGTCCATCCGCAACGATGGCAGCTCAAGACACGGGTGAGTCAATACCAGGTCACATGACACTGCGTGGGTGGAGCCCAGATCACATAGTCCAGGTCACACACCACTGTGTGGGTGGAGGCTAGGTCATACGACACTATGTGGGTGGAGGCCAGGTCACATGACACTGTGTGGGTGGAGCCCAGGTCACATAGTCCAGGTCACACGCCACTGTGTGGGTGGAGGCTAGGTCATACGACACTATGTGGGTGGAGGCCAGGTCACATGACACTGTGTGGGTGGAGCCCGGGTCACATGACACTGTGTGGGCGGGGAGGCCAGGTCACATGACACTGTGGGTGGATGTTGGGTCACATGATGCACACATACATACATAGTTACATAAGTTTGTGTGATGGTGCAGGTTGGTGAACCGGGAGCTGCATCACCTAGAAGGAGCTGTCGGGGCTATGGATAACGTCTCTGCTTTTGGTAGTTCACTGTTTGATGTCTGGACTGACTAACTCCCTACCAAGTTACTATGGCGATCATTGCCATGGTTGCAAATGTACCCATTCAAGTTGGTGATGAGGGATGGGTGGAGCCTACTTACAACCAGCCAGTTGTACACTGGAGTTGAACTAGTGACATTCTGTTAACCTCATTGTATTCACTGGTACCTTCTGTATTTATAACCTCTGTTGAATTATCAATAACTAAGTATTCACATAATATCTGGTTTAAGTAAACGTCCTATTAATTAGTAGTTATTGTTGAGGTCAGAGTTTGACTGTGTTGTGCTGCTAGGGACACCAGTGAGTCCATTCTTATCTAAAGGTTGGGATTGGGTGGGTGTGGTGGGTGGGCGGGGCAGGGTGTGGATGGCTGGTGTATGACATTGACCTGAAGGAATGCTGATCTTATAGTTTAAGAGACTGAGTGTCACTACAGAGCAGAGCAGTTTGTGTAGGGTCCAGACTCAGTGAAGACTCTAAATAATAGTTGGGCGCTGCTTCAGAGGGAACTACTGTTGTTAGGGTCCCTGAAGGTCCTCGATTGTAGTGTCTCGAGTGCAGCGAGGCGCTACACTTAGGGCCTGAGGGATGCTAAAAACAGTAGTTAACGACTGCGCGCAGCGCCTAACTAATTTAGAACATAGCAACAGTTCCTAACAACACAATTGGAGGTACTCTACATATAGAAGCCCTGCCCTGAAGGCAGGGGCACTACATAAATCAAGAGATTTAAAGTCCCTCATACAATAACTACACCAGTTATGTTCTAACTATTGTCTCCTGGGGGTCTACTAATGGAGCATTCTGCCACGTTATATCCAGCGACACACGGGACCACAGATGACGTCTGTTCACTCTAGACTCACCACTGTCATACATGGAGTGACAGCTGCCCCGAGATAACTGACTTGCTATATTAGACAGGGAAAAGCTACATGTGTGGCGGTCATGGTAACATGGTGTCTATATTTGCAGACTAAGTAGAAGGCGTGTCATACTTCACACCATATACTGCCCACCCATTGTCTTCCTTCACTGCCTCCAGCCAACATAATCATATTCACGACTGGTTCACATAGTTCTCAGTGTTGCCATGGCAACTGCTGTATGACTGGCTGTAAAGACAGCTAACCAATGAGCCATCAATCATGCACTTCTAACTGGGGCAGTGGACCTGTATGTATGTGTGTATGTATGTGTCCTGTGAGACAGACTTCCTGTGTTGTGTGTGATGCCTGGCATCATATACCTCGGCTCTTACACAACAGAAGCCTTATGAGTCTGGGTTGACATGGCAACCATTAGTAAGGAATTTGTGGAATAGTTCAGGTGGCTGTGATAAGTGGGTGTGGCCAACACTAATGTGTCCCTTTACCCACTCACTGTAATCCTGGAGTTGATGAGTACTCAAGTGAAATGACCATCACAAACCCACCATTTACATTCACAGTGAGTCTCTCTCCTTTATTGAATACACTCTAGTATTACCAGCTTACTGGACAGTATCAACCTCACACCACTGTGAACCATGTCCTCTCTGTCTATCAACCTCACACCACTGTGAACCATGTCCTATAAAGTTCTTCATGAAACTAGGGCAGAGGTAGTTCTATTATCCTGTCCTTGTGATAGTTACAAATATCCTAAATGATTGCTAGTGCATGCCTGAAGAGACATCAGAAGTAACAGTTCAGTTACTTGAGGACTACAAGTTGTTACTGTAGGTAAGTCACGCACGCACACACACACATACAAACACACACCAATACACAACATGCTAGATAACACTTAGCACATCACATGAATGGCTGGAGTTCAAACGTTGATTTCTTGCTGCCATATATATCATCTCTACTAAATTTGAGACAGCCACGCCTACAATAGCAATATACTTGGCAACCGTTCCCACTCAGACACATCACCATAGATACCCGCCCACACATGAATGAGAGTGCCTGCATCACATGTAGAAGCACTGGTTTGCTAGACTACATGTACTTGATAGCAATACATACCTGGGGACTCTCTCCAGTAATGCTATGATAGTTCCAAATAAAGCTCACCAGATTGTAACAAAATTCTTTAATGAACAATTCGAAAAGAAAAAGTGCAAAAAAAAAAATGTTATAAAAATTAGAAATAATTGGAAAGAACGCAACATACAAGTTAGATTCTGTACATACATGCACGCACACACATACATACAATAGTCCAGGCTAGTTCACGATAGAGTGACTCATGTAAGAGGAACTGAGACTAGAGACAGTCTTTGATAGTCAAGTAAGTCATTCAATATTAATGGTGAAATGTGAAATGTGTACACAAAATAAAATTATAAAAATTATAAAAAATACAAAAAAAAAAAAAACCCAACAAACTCGGCTTCAATAGACTCACTTCTTCTTCGGACCTTGCTTCTGACCAGACACGCCCCCAAACAGCTTCCTTCTCTCCGTGGCCGGCTTGAGTATCTGGAAGGAGCACATGAGAGACTCGTCCACGCTCATCATAGCTCCCGCATTATCAAACTCTCCGCAGTAGTTGGGGGCAGAGAACAACGTCACTAGCTGACGCTTGGCAAAGAACTCGTAACCATCCTCCACCACCTGGTGAGCACGACATATCAAGTCAAAGTCGTGCTTAGTGAGAAACTTGGAAGCTATTTCTGGGCCAAATGTGAAGGACACTCCGCGGTCATTCTCTCCCCACCCCGTGGTCTCTTTGTCTGGGTCCGCCCACAGCAGGTCACACAGAAGTCCCTGGTCAGGCACGTCCGTGGGGCGCATGATGCGGCGGACCTGCTCCATGGACTGCAAGTCAGGTGACAAGCCTCCATGGCAACAGAAGATCTTCTCGTCGATGATGGCGGCCACTGGTAAGCAGTTGAAGCAATCAGTGAAGGTCTTCCAGAGACGGATGTTGTAGCGTCGTTTACACTCGTCGTAAAATCCATAGATACGGTTAATACTGGCGCACTCATGGTTGCCACGGAGAAGGAAGAAGTTCTCAGGATACTTGATCTTGTAAGCTAGTAGCAGACACACTGTCTCCAACGATTGCTTGCCTCTGTCCACATAGTCACCCAGGAATAAGTAGTTGGCCTCTGGCGGAAAACCTCCGTATTCAAACAAGCGAAGAAGGTCATAGTACTGGCCGTGGATATCTCCACAGATTTTGATTGGTGCCTCTAACTCCAGCAAGATAGGTTGACTTAAGAAAATTTCTCTAGATTTCATACAGAGATTTCTGATCTCACTCTCTGACAGACTGACATTCTTTCCTGGTCTTGCCCCTCTCACTTCTAGAAGACGCTGGATAATGGCATCCACTGGAACGTCGTCCTTGTCAGACATAACTTGGGAACTTCGCCCGGCCGGTCCACTAACCACACTCACAAAAGAAAGCCTCGAGCGGCGCCAGTGAACGACGTATTCCTGTTGAATAGATTGAGGTAAAACCAACTCTGCCCTACGGAACTGTAACGTACCTCGTCCCGAAGCTTTCAACAATGTAAAGGAAAAGAAGAGGAAATGCACAACACCAACTTATTATCCGTACAAATTTGGGCGAGGATGTGTGTGTACGTCATATGTGGGGGGTAGGAGGAGTGTCAGTAAAAAGGTGGGGTTAAAAAAAAAAAAGTGCCTACTGCGCATGCGTACGTCCTCTACTTTTCTTCCCCCTTTTTTGTATCGTTCATGAATATTTTATGGGATATATACACACATGAACATAATCGCGCGAGGTGCCCAATACAATGCGCGATCTTTACTATATTGTAGGAGCAGCAATGGCCGGTGCTGTAAGTTCGTACGTCGTGATCACAGGTGTGGAACTACTCCTACCGTCCCAAACCCGATAGCTAGCTATAAAGGCATTAGTTTTGCTCCTCCTAGTGTTCTAATTAGCCACGCAAATAGCGGAGCCCTCTAAAAGCTCGGTTTATTTTGTTTCAAATTCATATTGTTGGTGGCGATACTGCCAACAGAAGTTGATGACAGTAATTTTGCAATAACAAAAAGACTGAGTTATGATAGTAGTCCTCTTAGCCATAGATGAAACAGCAATGGCTTAGCTTGTAAGATGACTTGTGCTTAGGGGTGTATGTGAGGAACCTGTGTAAAGAAGTCACAGCTGGTACATTTGTAATGATGTCAATCCATCCACCACAGTGTCAACTACACATGCAGGAGTGTGATTGTAGTGTCACTACACATACAGGAGTGTAATTGTCCACAGTGTCAACTACACAACATACAGGAGTGTGATCGTAGGACCACAGTGTCAACTACACATACAGGAGTGTGATCGTAGGACCACAGTGTCAACTACACATACAGGAGTGTGATTGTAGGACCATAGTGTCAACTACACAACATACAGGAGTGTGATCGTAGGACCACAGTGTCAACTACACATACAGGAGTGTAATTGTCCACAGTGTCAACTACACAACATACAGGAGTGTGACTGTAGGACCACAGTGTCAACTACACATACAGGAGTGTGATTGTAGGACCACAGTGTCAACTACACATACAGGAGTGTGATTGTAGGACCACAGTGTCAACTACACATACAGGAGTGTGATCGTAGGACCACAGTGTCAACTACACATACAGGAGTGTGATCGTAGGACCACAGTGTCAACTACACATACAGGAGTGTGATTGTAGGACCACAGTGTCAACTACACATACAGGAGTGTGATTGTAGGACCACAGTGTCAACTACACATACAGGAGTGTGATCGTAGGACCACAGTGTCAACTACACATACAGGAGTGTGATCGTAGGACCACAGTGTCAACTACACATACAGGAGTGTGATTGTAGGACCACAGTGTCAACTACACATACAGGAGTGTGATTGTAGGACCACAGTGTCAACTACACATACAGGAGTGTGATTGTCAGTGTCACTACACATACATCGTCAAGTGTCAACTACACATACAGGAGTGTGATCGTAGGACCACAGTGTCAACTACACATACAGGAGTGTGATTGTAGACCCCAGTGTCAACTACACATACAGGAGTGTGATTGTGTGATTGTAGGACCACAGTGTCAACTACACATACAGGAGTGTAATTGTAGGACCACAGTGTCAACTACACATACAGGAGTGTGATTGTAGGACCACAGTGTCAACAACACATACAGGAGTGTGATCGTAGGACCACAGTGTCAACAACACATACAGGAGTGTAATTGTAGGACCACAGTGTCAACTACACATACAGGAGTGTGATCGTAGGACCACAGTGTCAACAACACATACAGGAGTGTGATTGTATGACCACAGTGTCAACAACACATACAGGAGTGTGACTGTAGGACCACAGTGTCAACTACACATACAGGAGTGTGATCGTAGGACCACAGTGTCAACAACACATACAGGAGTGTGATTGTATGACCACAGTGTCAACAACACATACAGGAGTGTGACTGTAGGACCACAGTGTCAACTACACATACAGGAGTGTGATCGTAGGACCACAGTGTCAACAACACATACAGGAGTGTGATTGTATGACCACAGTGTCAACAACACATACAGGAGTGTGACTGTAGGACCACAGTGTCAACTACACATACAGGAGTGTGATCGTAGGACCACAGTGTCAACAACACATACAGGAGTGTGATTGTATGACCACAGTGTCAACAACACATACAGGAGTGTGACTGTAGGACCACAGTGTCAACTACACATACAGGAGTGTGATCGTAGGACCACAGTGTCAACAACACATACAGGAGTGTGATTGTATGACCACAGTGTCAACAACACATACAGGAGTGTGACTGTAGGACCACAGTGTCAACTACACATACAGGAGTGTGATCGTAGGACCACAGTGTCAACAACACATACAGGAGTGTGATTGTATGACCACAGTGTCAACAACACATACAGGAGTGTGACTGTAGGACCACAGTGTCAACTACACATACAGGAGTGTGACTGTAGGACCACAGTGTCAACTACACATACAGGAGTGTAATTGTAGGACCACAGTGTCAACTACACAACATACAGGAGTGTGATCGTAGGACCACAGTGTCAACTACACATACAGGAGTGTGATTGTAGGACCACAGTGTCAACTACACATACAGGAGTGTGATTGTAGGACCACAGTGTCAACTACACATACAGGAGTGTGATTGTAGGACCACAGTGTCAACTACACATACAGGAGTGTGATTGTAGGACCACAGTGTCAACTACACAACATACAGGAGAGTAATTGTAGGAAGGAAGAGTGAAGGATAAAGAGGTGAAATTGATTAAGAGAGGGAGAGGAATGAGAAGTGGACAAGAAGAAGCTGCTGGTGATTCAGGAGTTTCTCTGACGTGTCACTCAATAGTAACTACTGAGATCACTTGCCTTAGTAAACTTTTGACACCACTGTATCTGGCATGTTGCCACCTTCTTACAACAACTGCACTCACTTCTCAAACAGACAAATTGCCCATATGGTGTCCTGTCCTGTCCTGGTCTTACTGACATCAAACCCATCCTCAGTAGTGCCACCATCTTGGTCAATCCTGTCCTTAATGCAAGCATGTCCCAGCATCATGGCTGATGTCGTGAATGTGGTACATTGCCACGATGCTTGTGGAGAGCCACTCCACATGAACATACAGTATTCATTTTAGTTATATCTCTTATATCAATCATTATGATTGTGTTTAGTTTTTGTCCACGGTGAGTCTAATACAGTACAGGGAAGAAGAAACACACGACACACACACACTTACTATCTGCACAAATTAGTGTGAGGATGTGTGTGTGTCATATAGCTAGGTGGGGGTGCAGGAGTGCTGCAGGCTTCGATGTTTGTGTGAGGATGTGTGTGTGTCATATAGCTAGGTGGGGGTGCAGGAGTGCTGCAGGCTTTGATGTTTGTGTGAGGATGTGTGTGTGTCATAGCTAGGTGTTCAGGAGTGCTGCAGGCTTCGATGTTTGTGTGAGGATGTGTGTGTGTCATATAGCTAGGTGGGGGTGCAGGAGTGCTGCAGGCTTCGATGTTTGTGTGAGGATGTGTGTGTGTCATATAGCTAGGTGGGGGTGCAGGAGTGCTGCAGGCTTCGATGTTTGTGTGAGGATGTGTGTGTGTCATATAGCTAGGTGGGGGTGCAGGAGTGCTGCAGGCTTCGATGTTTGTGTGAGGATGTGTGTGTGTCATATAGCTAGGTGGGGGTTCAGGAGTGCTGCAGGCTTCGATGTTTGTGTGAGGATGTGTGTGTGTCATATAGCTAGGTGGGGGTGCAGGAGTGCTGCAGGCTTCGATGTTTGTGTGAGGATGTGTGTGTGTCATATAGCTAGGTGGGGGTGCAGGAGTGCTGCAGGCTTCGATGTTTGTGTGAGGATGTGTGTGTGTCATATAGCTAGGTGGGGGTGCAGGAGTGCTGCAGGCTTCGATGTTTGTGTGAGGATGTGTGTGTGTCATATAGCTAGGTGGGGGTGCAGGAGTGCTGCAGGCTTCGATGTTTGTGTGAGGATGTGTGTGTGTCATATAGCTAGGTGGGGGTGCAGGAGTGCTGCAGGCTTCGATGTTTGTGTGAGGATGTGTGTGTGTCATATAGCTAGGTGGGTGTTCAGGAGTGCTGCACGCTTCGATGTTTGTGTGAGGATGTGTGTGTGTCATATAGCTAGGTGGGGGTGCAGGAGTACTGCAGGCTTCATGTTTGTGTGAGATGTGTGTGTGTCATATAGCTAGGTGGGGGGTTGTAGGCAGGAGTGCCTGCAGTCTTTTCCATTGTTTGTGTTATTATCTTGTTTATGTGTCCCTCCTCTCATCTTATTTTGTTTTGTTTCATGCAGGTGTTCCTTCTTCTCTTTTTGTTGTTCTTATTTTTTTTGTTTCCTCTCCTCTCGGTTTGTTTCCTGTCTTTCTTGTGCAGGCTTCGATGTTTGTGTGGGATGTGTGGGTGTCATAATATATCTAGGTGGGGTTCAGTAGTGGCTGCAGGGCTTCTATGTTTGTTGTGTATTATTTTGTTTTTGTCTCTCCTCTTTTTTGTTTTCTTGATTCCCTCTTCCTTCGGTTCTATTTTGTGTTTTTTCTTCCTTTTTTGTTTTCATCTATTAAGCGATGTTTAGTTTTTAGTATGTTCCTTTCTTGTGCGATCAGGCTGATGTTTGTGTGAGGATGTGTGTGTCATATAGCTAGGTGGGGGTGCAGGAGTGCTGCAGGCTTCAATGTTTGTGTGAGGATAGATAGGTGGGGGTTAGGAGTGCTGCAGGCTTCGATGTTTGTGTTGTGAGGATGTGTGTGTGTCATATAGCTAGGTGGGGGTGCAGGAGTGATGCAGGCTTCGATGTTTGTGTGAGGATGTGTGTGTGTCATATAGCTAGGTGGAGGTGCAGGAGTGCTGCAGGCTTCTATGTTTGTGTGAGGATGAGGTGGGTGTTCAGGAGTGCTGCAGGCTTCCATGTTTGTGTGAGGATGTGTGTGTCATATAGCTAGGTGGGGGTGCAGGAGTGCTGCAGGCTTCGATGTTTGTGTGAGGATGTGTGTGTGTCATATAGCTATGTGGGGGTTCAGGAGTGCTGCAGGCTTCGATGTTTGTGTGAGGATGTGTGTGTGTCATATAGCTAGGTGGGGGTGCAGGAGTGCTGCAGGCTTCGATGTTTGTGTGAGGATGTGTGTGTGTCATATAGCTAGGTGGGGGTGCAGGAGTGATGCAGGCATCGATGTTTGTGTGAGGATGTGTGTGTGTCATATAGCTAGGTGGGGGTTCAGGAGTGCTGCAGGCTTCGATGTTTGTGTGAGGATGTGTGTGTGTCATATAGCTAGGTGGGGGTGCAGGAGTGCTGCAGGCTTCGATGTTTGTGTGAGGATGTGTGTGTCATATAGCTAGGTGGGGGTGCAGGAGTGCTGCAGGCTTCGATGTTTGTGTGAGGATGTGTGTGTGTCATATAGCTAGGTGGGTGTTCAGGAGTGCTGCACGCTTCGATGTTTGTGTGAGGATGTGTTTGTGTGTGTCATATAGCTAGGGGGGATACAGGAGTGCTGCAGGCTTTGATGTTTGTCGAGCAACTTTGTCCTCACCTCCATCGCTCGTGTATCTATTAGATTGGACATCTCTACATCGTTTCAGTGCCCGGAAGGCCGTCGTCTTCGAGATCAGTTGTTGAATGACACATAAACACGCACACACACACACAGTGACACACAAAGTGACTACTGTAACCCTCTCGTGCATGCGCGCTGAGGGTTAATTATTCACAATAACAGTTATCAGGATAACTTTAGTTTGAGCAGGACACTAACAAATCTATATCAAGTATATTCATTGCAGTACTAGTCTATAAGTCAAGTTCATCACCATTATTGTTACTAATTAATTATCATAAATGTCTTTATCATTGTGCACAGACTCATAGTGAGATACACTCTGTTCCTTTGAGACTTGTCCATATGCAGCACATGTTTCCAACTGGACATCTGTAGATCTGCATATTGTATAAAACATTAACATTAACATAATACATTGCAACCTCTGTTAGAAAACTCTCTAATGAGCAAATGACTTCTATTTAGAGAACTTCCCGCTTGCCCATCCAATATAAAATACATATTGCTTATCAACTCTTAAAGTTAATAACTTCTTATTTGTGAAGGTAAAGTCATTGTTCTTAGTTCTGAGGTTCTACTGTAACTGATTGTATTGAATCCTCTCTAGCTATTACTCTGTCTCACTATTTATAGCAATAAGAAATTACATAGTACTACTAATATTATCACATCAATGAAGCTTACAATTGAAGTCCTACAAAGTTAAGAAATACATTAAATGAATGAAGCGTATGTAGGAAACTTATGAGTCATTTAATATTCGTTCAGAATTTTTAATCAAGTATTGACTTGTTAAGCTGTCTACATAATTCAAGTGAACTGCCCACCCTCCCAATCACCACACACACTAACACAAATGTTCCATTCTCTAATTATATAGAAAAACAAGATATTGAACTTGTAGGTTTTGAAAATGACAGTGTTTTTTTCAGAAAGTTAAGTAAAACACAACATGGAATTGATAACGAATAAATATGAGTACTAGACAAGTTGTCCACAAGTCAAGTAATACAGCCAGCCAAGAACTGTGATTTAAGTAAGAAGTTTCGCCACCTTCACAGCAGGGCGAGTAAAGATACTGCAACTTCATGTCATCACATGTACTATTCCGTCTTTTCCCAGGTGAAATTGCAAATACAAGCCAACGGCCACTGATTAGGTGCACCTCTATCCTCATGAAGGATGACAATACCTCCAATAGCCAAAAGAGTAGTTTGAGATCTCCATTTGCTGAACTTCTGAAGACATTGAAGGTACCTAGTGCACTGCCATAAGAGACGTGGGAGTTTCTGACAATATCTCCAATAGCCAAAGGAGCAGTCCGAGATCTCTTGAAGGTACCTAGTGCACCATCATTGCCATAAGAGACTTGGGAGTTTCTGACAACACCTCCAATAGCCAAAGGAGTAGTCTGAGATCTCTTGAAGGTACCCAGTGCACCATCATTGCCATAAGAGACTTGGGAGTTTCTGACACAAGAGCTAACATTTGACAGGTGAGTCACAATGATCTGATATCTCAAGATCTGACAGCACTTGCAGTGACCTTCACATGTGGAGGGTTCAGGTGCAGAGGTCAGAAATGACACTCTCGGAAGTTTGCCTCTGCAAAAACTTGTAGAGGTTATTAAGCAATTGTTTTGCTCCCATTAAAGTTTGACCACATTACATGAGAATGAGTCAGCATAATCAACACCCACCTTACTAAATGTTAAGTCTGGGGTTACTCATTTTATGAGAAATTGCTGTGTATGAGGTGGTTGAGGACTAGTGGATTCTTTCCTGCATGGGAGACAGCTTTGAGTTATGGAATGATTGCCTGACACCCCCAACAAATGTTCATGGGACATTGACAGAAGCCTTGGACCAGTATGGAGTAATCATAAATGTTCAGTACGTATGATGAGATGCTGATAAGGTAGTTTTCATGCCGTGTAACCGGTTGTATGGTAATAAACTTCAACTTTGAGATTGGCTGCTTTCCACCAATGTGAGGTACACCCTACCTGAACAAACGCGTTCTAGTGTCACAAACTTGTTCAATCCTCTCTAATTAATGGCCTTTGGCTACAGAGATATCACCAAATCATCAGGTCTTATGAGTCTAAAATATTTCATCTGATCCTATCATCCCTCTAGGCAAGTGTTCTAGCTTCACGTGACTGCATGGTTAGGATCACTGCCTGGATTTTGAGGTTCATTCATCAGCTGATAAGTTGTCAGTTTGCTTGTCAATCAGCAAAATTGATGAAGCTAGTCCCTACTGTGTTAAACAATGTCAATCCTTTCACTTTACAAAGGTAACTCCATAAGTCAACTTCAATGCTCAATCTGAATGTTTTCATTAATCACAATGCACCTCGGTAGACAGCACATATTTTTTTTGCTGCCTTTAACAGCCTCCCTTACAATAGCTATGCCTTGTAAGACAAAAGTTAAGAGTTTTAACTAATTGCTCAACTGTAGAAACAAACTGACTGAACTGACATGTGCAAGAACTCGCCTTTTAAAGAATGCTCCTGCACATGCCCAATGACAAAAACTAACATGACTTTGCGTGATATAAAAATACAATATTAAGAGTGGCAGTGGCATGTCTAAATAGTACCTAAGGTGACACTGGCATGTTCAACATAGTCTTAGATAGCAAGCAAACACTAAACTGAGATGTGAAGGAAGCAAGTAAAATAAGATGCTAATTAAGTTGAAGTTACTGTATGTGAGGGGAGGATTTCCTCTCACAAAGTTTAAAACTATTGTAATATTGATCCAGGTAAACAGATCTCCTGACTTCAAATTCAAAATGTTGTGACAATGATACCATATTATAGCCGTGTAAGAAGAGCACCAAGTTTCATGACAGGTATTGAGAGCTTTTTGATAAGTGTCATTATTGTCTTCTCCACAACTAATGCTATGTGTATTTAACCAGAGGTGTCAACCTGGTGAAGGTACACCACACCGGCATATGAGAATCCATGGATTTAATTTCACTTCCTTGTGATAATGACACTCGGGATATGCTTGTATTTGAGCAGGACCAATTCATGTTTTCATATTAGCCATTCTTTTTGCAAACCCACTGGGACTTCTTCATCCCACTCCACACTTTTCACTTGTAATATTGTAGGGGAATCTTTGCCTTGAATGTTACCAGAGAAACCCAGCCAAGTGCATCAAACACCTTGGGGTATGCTATGTCGATTAACTAGGAGTAGCTTGCAATGGTAAGTTGAAATTTCCAATTGATAATGATATCACATGGGTGCTGACATGGGTGTTATCTGTGTATACTCTAGTAGTTATAGCAACTGGCCTAGCTTACCAGTTTTCCAGTGTTTTTACAGCTATTTTCCTCAGAAAGCCTACCCAACCAGGTCAGAGCCACCACTAAAATATTCTGGGGTGTGGAATGCCCTATGAACTAACACTCAGAGTTCTACAGCTAACTTTACACCTTTAGTTACCAACTTCAGTACAACTACAGCAGTGAAGATATCTAGCATAGAATAAACCACTTACTATACTCATCAGAGTGATAGGTGAACTTTCACTTGCCTCTGGCCCGTGAAAAACATTAGCTTGCCTGTGAAATACTTTGCCATATCACACTCTGACTCATGTAAAAAGTATTATATTAGTTTATAATGAAAAGAACTTAGAAATATTAATGGAAGAAAGAATGGAAGGAAAGAAGGGAGGAAGGGGGCACAATAAATGTAGTTAGCATTGTTAATGTAATGGAACGGGGGACTAAAGGGGGCGGGGCATAGGAAGGGACCTTTGGGTATGTGCATGTCTTGCCACACAGCAGTGTGGCTGAAGAAGAGGCAATCTAAGTTTTAAGCCTACATGATAAGTATTTCTACTCTCCTACTGCTCCATTCAGTGAGGAGCAGCTGTTATAGCTGGCTGACAATTCAGGAAGCATTTTTGGTTCACCAGAGACTCAGTGGCATGACAGAGCCCACTTATGAGCCAACAGGGACAGACCCCCCCCCCCCCCCCCCCCCCCTCTTGGACATCCTGTTCAATGCCCAGCACAGCTGACTAATCTTCCCCTGGGGCTAGCACTAGCCTTTCTATTACCACATACTCAGGCTTGCTGTCTGTCTATAATCACACACTCAGGCTGTCTGTCTGTCTATCTGTCTAATATCACACTCTCAGGCTATCTGTCTGTCTTTGTGCTCAGGGGGGGGGGGGGGTGGAGATTGAGTAGGGATGTGGGAGTGATACACCTGTTGAGGTGTCTGATATTTGTGGAGGCTAAGCTTGTTTCCCACCTTATTGGGGAGTGTGTAGATACATGTAGCAATCACCTTAGCTGATGATCTGTCATGTGACGATGTCTTTTCTTTCCTTTCAAAAGTCCTTCTACCCGACAGACCTCTGGCCCCTATGTCTGCATAGCTGCTCAGCCTGCTCCTGAATCCCCAAGCGGGCTGGTTATCTCAGCAATTGGAGCCAGCAGTTAAGCACTATTTTCAACATGGCTTCGTCCCTTCCATGCAGAAGGAATACAGGGCCAGAAGGAATAACCACTTTGCACACTCTATAATGTCACTTCCCTTCCCAGTCACAGTGAATATGCATTGCTGTCTTGTGTTGTACTGGGACCAGGACCTGGTACCTCAGGCAATTGAGGGATACCTGGCAGCTGTTGTGCAGAACACCCATATATCCTTGGGGTTCCCAGACCCCTGTGATAGATCATCATTTCCAATGCTCAAGTGTGTGCAAACAGGCATAAAAAACGTGTTCATTCATCAGCTGGCCCATCCACCTCTTTATGTATTGCAATGCTGCTGAAAAATTGGTCAACACTTGGCTGTCTTGGCCCTAGCTCATATGTGGGCTGTGTATTGCACATGATTTTTTCTAAACTTTTTTGCTTGGATGAACTGCTGCCAGAAACAGGGCGGGAATATAATCCACAGCGTAATGTTAGGTGATCTGGCAATGGATAGCAGAGACTCGCCATCCATGGTCAGGATCCATATCAAGCGATCTAAGTGTGGACCAATTATGGGACATTCTGTCGGTGCTAGGTCTGCCTCCTGAGGTATACACCAAGCATAGCTTCTGCATTGGGGCAGCCATGACAGCAGCGTTGATGGGCATGGAAGACTGCACGATACAGACTCTTGACAGATGGCAGACTTCCTCCAATACATCAGAATGCAACAGGAACAGTTGGCTCTGTTTGGGATCCACAAGACCCGAACAGAGGATCTAAAGACCACGCCCGGCTGGCCCGCCTCTTCACACCTAGACTGAACTCTATATATTATGTTTCATTTTTTTACTGAATGTATTCTGCCCCCTTTCAGTTATTTCTAATCTTTCTCTTGCATGTACCTGTCTCGCACTCGTTAAGTTCTAATTCACCGGACCTGCCCTTTTCCATATCTCATTTCCGCATGCGGTAATGAGATTCATGGGATTGCGGCAACCACTGAACTTCATCATGGTCATTATGTTTATATGTGCGCATGTTACGCATTCATCCTCCTCGTCTGCTCTCTCTCTGACTTACTCTGTTTCCTTACTCTATTAAACTAACCTTTATCTAAACTGCCATTTCAATTAAGTTAACTAACTTAGCTAGCTTAGCTAAGTTTCTCTCTACCTGCAGGACGGGAAAGGGACGTCAACGCTACAACCCCATTTTCAGGCTCAGCTGTCAAGGGTGTTGACCAGAGACGTATGATTATGCAGTTGTCTGTTTTATCTGTGTAGTTGCTAATTAAAACACTACCTTCTTAATAGTGCCTTGGGGGAAGGGCCACATGTGACCCTGGTTTGGAGGATGAGTATGAGCCTTTCAGGCAGTAGCCAATACCCAAATCATGGTGACTAGCAATTGAAGCAATATGTAATTTGTCAAGTGTAGTTAAATTACTTGCCTATCACTCAATAGAGTGTGTTGCTTCTTGTAGCCAAACTACATTGCTTGAGATAAATACATTTGTAGGACATTTAATCTGACTTCTCATTACTTTAATTGTACAATGATGGAAACACGTATGACTATTTAATTTTCCACTTACTCTTTCTTCTTGTTTGAACATTTCCGTAATGTAACTGATATGACTAGTATAATAGAATACACTATCACCGTGGCAACCAGTGTGACAACTGCTGTGATGGCAATATCTATATAGAATATTCAATAACTGTAAAAAATTGTACAAACAATTATATGAAGTTCATGTTAAAGTAAATTTTATGATAGTTGTATTTATCTTTAAGTATTGACTATTTTTGTGCTTCAGCGCACAAAAAGTGAATGCAGTGATTCTTATTTTTCTGGTATCCAAAATTGAGTATTGCATTCATTAATTATTAGCTTGAGTTGTTATATCCTGTTGCTATATAGTTACTAGGTGTACTAACTTCATGATAGTATGCACTATATTTGCTATAGATACTACAACTATATAGATTTTATTATTGGGCAAGTGAAGCGAGCCCCTCTGAAACAATCGCAATTGAGATTTTGGTATATATATATGTAACAAAGTTCAGAGGTTAACATTAGCACAGGAAGAAGAAGTAATAAAAAAATATCATGATTACTTTGCAATACGTTAATGGCCACTGTGTGGCGGGGTACTTGCTAGTACAATATAATGCGTTACCTACTAGATAAACAGAATTCTTGCATTTATTGATCCATACCAGTATTATCCAAGGAAATTTAATTATTTATTCCTCTGAATTAGGCTGTTCATGACATTTTACTGACTCAGTTAGGTCTTACAAAATTAGTACAGTTCATTAGTGGGCAGTGGTAAAGTGACCATGTAGTTTGTCTTCATTAGTGGGCAGTGGTAAAGTGACTGTGTAGTTTGTCATAGCATTCATTAGTGGGCAGTGGTAAAGTGACCTGTAGTTTGTCATAGCATTCATTAGTGGGCAGTGGTAAAGTGACCTGTAGTTTGTCATAGCATTCATTAGTGGGCAGTGGTAAAGTGACCTGTAGTTTGTCATAGCATTCATTAGTGGGCAGTGGTAAAGTGACCTGTAGTTTGCCATAGCATTCATTAGTGGGCATTGGTAAAGTGACCTGTAGTTTGTCATAGCATTCATTAGTGGGCAGTGGTAAAGTGACTGTGTAGTTTGTCATAGCATTAATTAGTGGGTAGTGGTAAAGTGACCTGTAGTTTGTCATAGCATTCATTAGTGAGCAGTGGTAAAGTGACCTGTAGTTTGTCATAGCATTCATTAGTGGGCAGTGGTAAAGTGACTGTGTAGTTTGTCATAGCATTCATTAGTAGACTGTGGTAAAGTGACTGTGTAGTTTGTCATAGCACTCATTAGTGGGCAGTGGTAAAGTGACTGTGTAGTTTGTCATAGCATTCATTAGTGGGCAGTGGTAAAGTGACTGTGTAGTTTGTCATTGCATTCATTAGTGGATAGTGGTAAAGTGACCTGTAGTTTGTCATAGCATTCGTTAGTGGGCAGTGGTAAAGTGACCTGTAGTTTGTCATAGCATTCATTAGTGGGCAGTGGTAAAGTGACCTGTAGTTTGTCATAGCATTCATTAGTGGGCAGTGGTAAAGTGACCTGTAGTTTGTCATAGCATTCATTAGTGGGCAGTGGTAAAGTGACTGTGTAGTTTGTCATAGCATTCATTAGTGGGCAGTGGTAAAGTGACTGTGTAGTTTGTCATAGCATTCATTCATTACTGCTTTGCCATTTGTCAACTTTAAAAGTTCTGGAAGTTGTCCAACACATGGGAGGGTTTTAGTTTGACTTTGCCTTTCTTGATCCCCAACCTTTTGTCGAGAAATCCTAAATTTGTTTAATGTTATTTTTTATATTAGTATTTATTAAAAAAATTTATATATTATAAGACAGTGATTTTGGGTTGTAGAATTGATTGTGTAATACCATACCAACCTCCACTTTGTGGTGTAAGTTATATATATATATATACTGTGGTGGAAACCACCACATTAGTTGAATAGAGACATGTAGAACATGTACCGGTACATTGTCTATTCACTGAACAAAAGTATTACTTTCTAATTAATGAACGATCAAGTTACATTTTCCCAACTCTCATGTATTCACACACATCACTTACCTGTATATATATATCACTGTTTTCTTTAGTTCTTCAGTTCTGTCCTTGTGCTTAAAACTTGAAATTACTCTTTGAGCTAAAGTCTGACATCTAGCTACCGGGATATCTCTGAGTCGTATACTTAGCCCCGGGAAGAGGAAATCAAAAGCCTAGCCCTTAGCATAGACCCGCAAGAGCTAATCTGGACTTAACTCTGGTGGTAGCCTACTGAGTAGTTCCTAGCGCTCCCACAACATATACCACAAAGTGGAGGTTGGTATGATGCTTACACAATCAAGGGCCAAAGGCACGAGGATAGTGTTGGAGTGGTGCAATTGATTTGTACTATGGCTCTTGGCTATAGGAAACACACAAAAACTATTATTGATGGACGGTTCACTTATTCACTGTCCAGGAGGTGTGTAGGAAATGTATTCACCTCGAATTGTGCAATCTGATTGGACAGTTTGAACGTACCGTGGTACAAATATATATGTATTCTGCAATCATTTAAATGGTAACATAATATTTTAACTTACACTGTCCATGCCTTTGAACTGGACATTCATTCTGAGTAGGAGTCATCAATGAGGATGTTATTGATCCAACTCTATTTCCAGACACTGACTTGTCTCCTACAGTAACTCTAGCCACCACTTGGAATACATATGTTGCTCCACTGACCAGACCATCAATAATGACAGACTTCTCAGATGATGACACCACTTTACTCATTTCCTGGTCTGGTCTCTGTATATTGTTAGTCTGTCTGTAGTAGTAGACTACATAATCAGTGATGGCTTGTTCTCTGTCCCAGGAAACTCTCACGGTAATGTCTGTTAAGACTTCAATTACAACATTCTCTACTGGAGCTACAGATAACAAAGGATGAATGTCACAACTGCTATTATTACAGAGCCTTTTCTGTTTAGTGCAACTAAAAAATATAAACATTGATGTGATAGACTACTTAATTAAAAAAATTGAGTATATGTATTAGCGTATATATACAACATTGTATATTACACATAATACATACAATCCACGGATTACACACAATCCAATTTTTAGTATCGTTAGTAGAACCTTGCTTCTTTTCTGTCACCCCCACACAAACTAAATTTTCCCTTATAATGCAGTAGTAACTTTATTTTAAAAGTTGTACTAAGTGCTTGCTATTGAAGACCCATTCCAATAGGGAAAATGATTAGGACAGTTAATAGACAGTTAATATTTTCTAATTTGCTATGATGAAATAAATATACAGCCATTGACATTAGTGACAGAAATAATACTTATATGGGTATTGTATTTTAATGATATATTATTCATTCTATTTATCTATACAGTGTAAGTATAAATGGAACATGGTCCTGTGGTGCCGCCCTCCGCTGGAGTGGAGAAGAAAGAAGAGGAAGATTCAAAGACAGAGACTGGCTAGAGAAGAAGAAAGAAAGAGATGAAGTGTGTGAATATCATCAGTGTTTATTATTATTATAGTGTATTGTTTGTATGTCATATAGTTAGATTGTCTGAACTTGTTTTATGTCATTATTGTGGTTATTTTTGTAATCATTAAGGACAGGAAGCAAGTCCGCGCATGCGTATCGGACTTGCATAAATACTGTGTGTGCATGTATTTCGTGTTACTCTTTTACTCGATAGTCTTTAGCATAATAACTAATTACTATAATCTCTCTGAGCCAACCGGGAGGGTACGGGATTAGCTCCAGTAGTTAGTCCTGGCTTGCTAAAGTTGACCTCGGGAGACGAGTGGAGTCTGGTGGCAGTGGACCAAACAGGGATCTACCTTGCCGTGTGATCTTCAATCCCGCGGCCGGTATCGAACTCCCCCACAGGTCCATTTTGTGGTAACATGGGAGAGGGTGTTTCCTGCAACCTCACCACAAGCAGTTCAAATGTATTTAAGTTTTTTTTCCAAGCAGTAAGTCTCACTTTGATGTAATGAATGCATCCTTGTCTTTCATTAAAGGTAAGAAAAACTAAATCATTGTATCCTCCTTACAATATTACATGAACTACTCTTACACTGGAAAAATGAAGTAATAAAGTAATTGTGCAGCTAAAACAACAATAACAATAACAAAAACAATAACAACAATTACAACAATAACAACAATAACAATAATAACAATAATAACAACAGAAAAAGCACAAGGCTTAGCGAAGCATAACAAGAGAGAAGTCTACTGTATTCCATAGTTTAATTAACCTAGGGTGGAAATCAGTCCGGAGTATCAAAAAGATGAATGAGTTACTTTTATAACTGCTGGCTTGCTTGCTATTCATGCACATGAATGATTATTCATGCTCACAGCATTTTGACATGTTTATAGGTCAGGGGCTAGAGTAACTGAGCCACACCCCCTCCTACCCCCCCCCCCCCCAATTATTTTGGGGCACAATCAAAATATTGGTTGATAACTAGCAGGGCATGTTCTTGCAGTTAAGTGTTCATGTGAGAAGTCACCTCTTCCTAAGATGTTTCACTGTTGCTTGAATTACGCCTTTATTTATTATATCGGTTAAAACTGTTTAAATTATATATTTTTTACTAACAACTGTATTTTTGTTGACTTGTATTCATATTTACTGCACTGCACTGTATTCATTGTCTACTAGACTTACCACGAAGGTAAGTCTTGTGTAAGTATGTTCAGTTATGTGAAAGTATCGTGCGTTACAACAATTACTAAGAATATCCCAAAGAAAAAGTTTAAAGAACGTGACTTGTTTTTTGTTTCAATTCAAACAGTTGCGGGGAGTGGTTACTATGGCATTGAATGCCTTTACCGTATAATACGTAATTTAACAACTCGATTTTTTTATTAGCTCGAATGTTAGAAGTTAAAACCAAACGTTTAACAATGGTGTAGTATTAGGCTAGCTCACCATTTGCGCTCAAGCACACCACTAGTAATAGTAACAAAATCAGCAGAGTTATCTTATGTGTAAGTGTAGAATTAATTACATAACACTCACATGGTTTGTCTAGAGTAATAATGGTAGAAAACATCTGAGGAGGACCATCTCCTGCTCCTGTAGCAGCTAAGACTCTGATATTAGACACTACAGTGTTTGGGTTCAGATCTGTAATAGAGAAAGTGGTGTCCCTTGTTGTGTTAGTTATCTCACTGCTGCCATTCACTGAGTATCTGATAGTGTATCTGTTGAGAATACCATTGAGAGGGACTGGCTCACTCCAGGTCAGTATAATACTAAAAAACATTGCTTCTCCTGATAAATGTCTGACAGCAGTAGGTGCTAAAACAATTGACAGTAAGTTATAAGAAAACTGGATTATTATCTAATTAGTTAGATTGACACTTTCTCACCTAAAGGGGTCTGGAAAAAAGCAAAGGAAAAATGTGAAAAAATCTTAGTTGTCGCTGTGGATTCGAACCCAGGGCCACTGGCTTCAGCCACCAGTGCTCTAACCACTGAGCTACGACAACCCTCGACTTCCAAGACTCTCACATTTTCCTTTATACTGTTGAGTAGTACCGCTTGCCGCAGTCTCGTACTCAACAGACCACCAATTATGTGCCGTCAGAACACCTTTTCGGTGTCAACCGGAAACACCTCCCCCTCCGGAGAGGAGCCATAATTTGTGGATTAAAAAGGCTCTAACATCATTATTATCAAGTTCTGACCCTTCATAAAAACTAGACTGACATTTTCTCATCTAAAGGGGTCTGGAAAAAAGCAAAGGAAAAATGTGAGAGTCTTGGAAGTCGAGGGTTGTCGTAGCTCAGTGGTTAGTGCACTGGTGGCTGAAGCCAGTGGCCCTGGGTTCGAATCCCCAGCGACAACTAAGATTTTTTCACACTTTTCCTTTGCTTTTTTCCAGACCCCTTTAGGTGAGAAAGTTTCAATCTAGTTTTTATGAAGGGTCAGAACGTGATAATTGTAATCTAATTAGTTATAAGAAATCAATCCTGTACCTAACCCTTTACTATCTATAATAATATTGCAATATACTCCATGAAGCTAAGAAAAATGTTTTGGGTAATAATCTTGTCTTAGATTTAATTACATACAATGAACTTAAGACACTCACCAGCTTCATCCGTCCTTATGACAGCCTCTCTAGAATAGCCTCCACCTCCTGCAATATTCACTCCTCTCACTGAGACACTGTAGTTGGTAAAGGGTGTCAGACCAGATATTACTCTACTTCTATCAGTAGATGTATGATCTATTGTTGTAGGTAAAGTGTTAACAGGTCCATATCTAATAGTATATCCAGTGATTACTCCATTCCTGTCTAGACATGCTATCTCAGTCCATGTGATGGTGATACTAGTTGATGTAGCAGCACTAAATGTTGGTGTACCAGGACTTCCACTAGGAACTGTATCAATGTGATAATTATATCATATGACATAATTAATTATTATTGGATCAATTCTGTTAATGACTTGTTTGTTTAGTGAACAATTACTCTGAATATTATTACCTGCTTCACTTGTAGTTAGAGTTGCACTTCCAGTGCCTTCTAATTCTGCCAAATTATTTCTACCAACAGCAGTTACAGAGTATTGAACACCAGTCTCCAGATTACCAATAGTTACTGAGTTTGTCATAGTAGTTCCTGATCCAGTAGGGACTCCATTACAAGTAGAACCAGCCAATGTAACTGTGTACATATCTACTGATAAACTATTGGTAGGTTGAGAGAAGGACAGAGTAGCTGATGTAGCAGTCACTGATGATGCCATTATAGTTGGTGCCAATACATCTGTAAATAAACATTTGAAATACAGAAAATGTTGACTGTTTACATATTGGAAACAACTCGAAAATTTAAAATGCTAAAACTAAATGATTATTATGTACAAGGAGGATATCTGCCATTAGAAATTAACAGACAAAACTAAAATAGTGATCTCTGAATTTTGTATTATGCAATTAGGTTCAAAATTACAAACTAAATAATGAAAACACAATATTTCCTCTCCAAACTGTGTGTGTTCAGTGTTTGTCAGTAGGTTGGCTTGTCACTTAACAACCAGTTTAAAAAATTGAGACTTTTCAGAACATTGGAAGAGAAATACAACTATGTAATGTGCCAGAATTTCTTTTTCAACATAACATTCCAGAAAATGTTGTTTTTTTTCTTGGCAGTGATCATAAGCTTTTGTGTGGTAAATTATTCATTAGGTCTGATAAAATATTTAGTAATTATAACTTTTTAGTGTGTAATAGTGCTAAGGGTTCAGTCCTGTGTGTTTCATTCAAGGAATGTGTTTCATTAAAAGAATAGCAGTAATTCAACTACTCAGTCACTAAAGCCATAGAAGTTACTGTTGTAATCTCAATTTATTTTCCACACAATCATAACATGCAGTGAGCAAGTAATTTCATGTATAAACAATTGTCTGGCACATTAAAGAAACTTAGTACAATAGTTTGAATTCTACTTCAATATTCTGATAGTCACCATTTTTGAGATTCATTGTGAAGTGACTGCCAGACTGCATGACTGACTTACAAAGTGATTACAATAACCCTCTCATGCTACATGCTTAGGGTTAACAATTGTGGCTGTAAGAAGATATATAGGAAGACAATTGAATGGTTTGAAAGTTCAAATTCCTATGTTGTCACAATAACTGTTTAATTGGTAAAAAATAAATTCTCTAAATTTCATGTATGTATTAATATTGTTTATATTCAAGTTGCTATCATATAATTGCTTTATTCTGTAGTTAATATAAATTATATCATCGTGGAATCTACTGCAACACAGAAGTACCAGAAGATGATGATTATAAAGACACTTCCTGATAACGTGCAATGTCTGTAAAAGGTTGAAATGGTTGCTAGTAACTTAAATGTCATTAGTCGATTCAAGTTATTTCATTTATCATACTCAAGAACATCTGAAGTACCATGAAGACATTCAGTGTGCCCATTGATAAAATAATTTACCGGGATTGGAAACGTCCAGTAGCCAATACAAAATAGGCACTGTAGCAATACGCATGTATCTGATTTGTTTGCAGCTTCCTCTATTTTCTTCTGCTGAGTTTAAAATGATAGCTAGTGACACAGAGACCGTAATATCTGCAGTATGTGCCATTAAGACCTGAATTAAGGTTGGGGTCAGCAATATGTATTTTACTAATATTCTAGAAGTATATTCAATAGAGAGCACATAAAACGTGTAATATTCTTTGCAAGAAAGTAATTGCGCACTATTCATGGATGATCACAAATGTAATTGAGTAATTAATGTTCAAGGTCACTCAGTTACATTATTACAGTATACATGAATAAGTTTAAATGGATCTCTTACGCTGATTAAGCTTTATTAATGTCAACTTTCTATGCATATCCCTATACCAATATAAATATAAGCGATCAGAATCATAATTATTATTGAATTTATTATTCGATTACACACAAGATTCAATTGTTATTATTGTATCAGTATCAGTTGGCTATCTAGCAATCTAGCAAAGGGATTGTAACAGGAACACTACACACTTTAATTGAAGATACTATTTCCATTATGACCACTGAAATGGTTCACAATGGTGTATAGTGGTTATTTAGGACCAGTTTGGCTTCAAACCTGCACTTTAGTTCCCAGTCAGTGGATCCGGTTCACCTAGTTTTAAAAGTAGCAATGAGCCACATTCATTTAGTCTGCTTGGATCCTGTTCACCTAGTTTTAAAAGTAGCAATGAGCCACATTCATTTAGTCTGCTTGGATCCTGTTCACCTAGTTTTAAAAGTAGCAATGAGCTGCATTCATTTAGTCTGCTTGGATCCTGTTCACCTAGTTTTAAAAGTAGCAATGAGCCACATTCATTTAGTCTGCTTGGATCCTGTTCACCTAGTTTTAAAAGTAGCAATGAGCTGCATTCATTTAGTCTGCTTGGATCCTGTTCACCTAGTTTTAAAAGTAGCAATGAGCTGCATTCATTTAGTCTGCTTGGATCCTGTTCACCTAGTTTTAAAAGTAGCAATGAGCTGCATTCATTTAGTCTGCTTGGATCCTGTTCACCTAGTTTTAAAAGTAGCAATGAGCTGCATTCATTTAGTCTGCTTGGATCCTGTTCACCTAGTTTTAAAAGTAGCAATGAGCTGCATTCATTTAGTCTGCTTGGATCCTGTCCACCTAGTTTTAAAAGTAGCAATGAGCTACATTCATTTAGTCTGCTTGGATCCTGTTCACCTAGTTTTAAAAGTAGCAATGAGCTGCATTGATTTAGTCTGCTTGGATCCTGTTCACCTAGTTTTAAAAGTAGCAATGAGCTGCATTCATTTAGTCCGCTTGGATCCTGTCCACCTAGTTTTAAAAGTAGCAATGAGCTACATTTAGTCTGCTTGGATCCTGTTCACCTAGTTTTAAAAGGCATCGTTCAGTCTATTTAGTCCTACAAGTAGCTACAAGTAGCTATTTAACTATAGTATATAGCTTCATCTACAACAACAACAAAAAAGCAACAACATACATTTCTGAGGAATTACCACTCTATCTTACCCTAAATGGTGACTTGCTTAGAAGCAGAGTAAGCTGTGTAAAGGCAGCTAATTCAGCGAAGCGAGCGGAGCTGACTCTCTAATGAGTTCGCGATGTATATATATATTTGGCGAGCAAGCGTAGCGAGCGAGACACTTACAGGGGTAAAAATGAAAAAATCGGGTATCAAAGTATGAGAAAATTCCTGCTAAAACGCTTGTTTTCAAGACACAAAAAGTTGATTCGACAGGTTACTATTGCATTGAAGACCCTTTTCCAGACTTAATTTCAAAACTTCGCCGTTTTATGGGGGGATACGGAGTGCCGGTTGTTGGTTGTCAAGAGCCATTGGTAGTCAGAATGCCGTAGTATTAATGCTAAGGAAGCTACTACTACTCCAGGGATGCTGAGGTAAGTACGCAATTCCATATTTGTTAGCTAAATATGCAAAATTAACTCTAGCCTTTCTTTTTTGTAGTCAACAAAAGTTTGGTACTACAAAAGTTACCACTGCTCAAGAAAATGAGGTAAGAAAGTAATTTTGTATTTGTGTGCTAAGGTGAGAGCTTGTTGTCAAGAATTCAAGGTAATTCAGATGGTCAAAGTAACTTCAATTTGATACTACAGAAGTTATCAATACTCAAGAATGATGTAAGTAGTAATTCCATATTTGTTGGCTAAAATTACAAATAATAACACTGGTTTATTTTTATCGTAGCTGAGAGCTTGTTCAAGAGTTACTGGTGATTGAGATTATCAGAATGGTTGATGTTTGATACTACAAAAGTTACCATTAATAAGGTAAGAGAGTGATTTTGTATTTGTTTGCTGAAATCAAATGTCATAACTGCTATTATAGTGTTTGCATGAAGTAAAGCTAAAACATAGTAACATTTTGTTACCAACTATCAGGCTCGCTCGCCATTTGTGCTCAGCGCACCACTAGTTTATTTGTATATATGTTTGGACGTACGTATGTCATTTTGTACTTTGACCCTCGCGTTTTTGTGTTAGTTATGTGGTCGACCCCGTCCCAAATTGCACTAAACCGAATCCTCTGGTTTATCGATCAGTACCCGTATCACCCTAGAAATTGAATTGTTTACCATTTTGAATTCTTTTGCGGGTGTAGTTAAAACTTGAACTTAAGGGATTTCCATTTCTATTCGAGTTAGTGGCGGTAGTAAGTCAATGCGCTCTTTGTCATGGTTATAAAGCCGTGCGCAACAATATTTACTTGAAAATACATTGTCCACTAGACTACTGCGAAGGAAGTCTGTGTAGGTGCATGTCCAGTTGTATCAAAGCATTGTGTGTTACAACCACTACTTAGCTAAAGAACATCACAAAGAAAACTTTTAAATAACGTGTATTGTTTTGTTGTTGTTGTTTTTTCCTTCAATTCAAGCAGTTGCAGAGAGTTGTTACTATGGCACTGAAATCCCTTTACCCTGTATGCTAAATTTAAAAACTGGACCTTATTTTCAGTAGCTTCAGTGTTAGAAGTCAATAAAAATAGTATAGTCTTTAGGCTCGCTCGCCATTTGTGCTCAAGCACACCACTAGTTAGGTCTAGAAATTGTTTTTGTTCTTGCGTGGGCGTACGTGTGTACACTTTCTTCTACACGCTTGCACGGGCCTGGTAACCTCCTTCCTTAGCAACATTTTGTTTTGTTTACCCGCCGTCGTACGAGTAGCGATGCCCAGTAGACAAATTGTTAGAAACGCTCGGTCAAGAGCTTTGAGGGCGGTAGAAACTCCTGAAGAAAAATTTGTAAGGAGAGCGATAAGAAATGAAAAAGACAGGGCAAGGAGGAGGAGAGCTAAAACAAAACAGAAACAGGTAGCAAAGTAAAGAATCTGACAGTATTTTGTAGCCACACCAAGCAGAAGCTGCAATTACAGGGAACATGCATCGCTCGCTTTGCTATTTTGTGCTATTAGAGCACATCGCTAGTATGTTTATTTGGTAGTTGTTAAAGTGTGCTATTCTTTAGCTAAGCAGTAGCTGCTAATTCAAACAGAAAATGAACTCCTAACTTTGTAAATCCCCCAAAATCAGATATGTCAGACACAACCTAATTTACAATATTGATGAAACAGGTAAAGATCGATAAACCAAATGCTTCCATTTAGTGTAGTATGGGGACGGGGTCAAACACTAAGCAAACACAAAAATACAAGGGCCAAAGTACAAAATGACATATGTACGTCCACACGTATATACAATAGAATATCCCAGATTCTCAGTTTGACACCCACCACTGTATAGTGTCTTGCTTGCTTCACTTGCTCACCAACTAAATTGTAACTGATTTATGCACACTGAAGTTAGGATAAATTGAATTAACTTATCGCCTATTTTCAAAACTTGGTTTGAATACAAATATTCTGCTTACCAAGTGTTACAGTCTCATAATGATTTAATTAACATATTGTTGAAATGTGTCTACTCTCAGAATATTATAAAATTTATCTATTGAAATGTATTCACTCTCATTTTATGTCATGCTGGCTCAACATTTTCTCTCCTGCCATTTGCCTCTTACAATAACTAAAGTGATAATTATTGTACTTCAAGATGCACTGCTAATTTGTTTTGTTCTATAGCTAGTCACAGTAATATTCCATAAGCCTTCCTAGGAATACAATAGAAAAATTATTTCTATGATGCTTGTTTTACAAAATTGGAGACTCTTCCAAGAAAAAATATAATTGAAGATAAACTATCAAAGAATGTAATGGGACTCTCTGTTTAGGGTTGACCCCCTCCCCACCCCCCCATCTATCTTTAAGGCTACATCCATAAAGTTTGCCTGCAGTTAAAGTCTTAAATCTTGTTCACCTAGTTTTAGAAGGCATCATTCAGTCTATTTAGTCCTAAAGGTAACTACAAGTAGCTATGTAGCCATTGACTATAGTAGTGATAGCTTCATCTAAATGGCCTGTGTTCCTAACAATAAGCACTCCAGCTACTAAAAAATGGTTGAGGAGCTAGAACAGTAAGTTCAGGTGAATAGGAGCTAGAACAGTAAGTTCAGGTGAGTAGGAGCTAGAACAGTAAGTTCAGGTGAATAGGAGCTAGAACTGTAAGTTCAGGTGAATAGGAGCTAGAACAGTAAGTTCAGGTGAATAGGAGCTAGAACAGTAAGTTGAGGTGAATAGGAGCTAGAACAGTAAGTTCAGGTGAATAGGAGCTAGAACAGTAAGTTCAGGTGAATAGGAGCTAGAACAGTAAGTTCAGGTGAATAGGAGCTAGAACAGTAAGTTCAGGTGAATAGGAGCTAGAACAGTAAGTTCAGGTGAGTAGGAGCTAGAACAGTAAGTTCAGGTGAATAGGAGCTAGAACAGTAAGTTCAGGTGAGTGGGAGCTAGAACAGTAAGTTCAGGTGAATAGGAGCTAGAACAGTAAGTTCAGGTGAATAGGAGCTAGAACAGTAAGTTCAGGTGAATAGGAGCTAGAACAGTAAGTTCAGGTGAATAGGAGCTAGAACATTAAGTTCAGGTGAGTAGGAGCTAGAACAGTAAGTTCAGGTGAGTAGGAGCTAGAACAGTAAGTTCAGGTGAGTAGGAGCTAGAACAGTAAGTTCAGGTGAATAGGAGCTAGAACAGTAAGTTCAGGTGAATAGGAGCTAGAACAGTAAGTTCAGGTGAATAGGAGCTAGAACAGTAAGTTCAGGTGAATAGGAGCTAGAACAGTAAGTTCAGGTGAATAGGAGCTAGAACTGTAAGTTCAGGTGAATAGGAGCTAGAACAGTAAGTTCAGGTGAATAGGAGCTAGAACAGTAAGTTCAGGTGAATAGGAGCTAGAACAGTAAGTTCAAGTGAGTAGGAGATAGAACAGTAAGTTCAGGTGAATAGGAGCTAGAACTGTAAGTTCAGGTGAATAGGAGCTAGAACAGTAAGTTCAGGTGAATAGGAGCTAGAACAGTAAGTTCAGGTGAATAGGAGCTAGAACAGTAAGTTCAGGTGAATAGGAGCTAGAAAAGCAAGTTCAGGTGAATAGGAGCTAGTACAGGTACACAATGGGATAGTCAGACACTAATTTGAATATGCTATGACAGTATTATAATATTATAATGATATAATAATAAACAAGCAATGCCTGATGGTGATTCAATATTGTACTTGCAATTCCTCACCTCTAACAGTGAATGTTTCAGACACAGCTGGGACACTGTAATATGTGCCAGTAGTAGCTCTTATACGAAGAGTGACAGTGAAGCCAGTAGTAAGACTAGAACTATTAAAAGTAGTTCCAATCATTGCAGTACCAGCAGTATTGACCATGTCAGTGTTTATAAACACACGATATGTAGCTCCAGAGAAACCAGCTGGAGCAGTCCAGGTGGCCTGTACTCTCCTATTACTAATCTGTCTGAATACAATATTAGTAGGAGGACCTGGATCTGGAATATAAAATGCACTCAGTAGTTGTACTCCAAATGACTTAATAGATATAAAGTAGAAATATGAATTTAAATAATATCTTCAAACTGCTTATTTGTTTCCATCAACAATAATCTTAAATATATGACGCTACACTGTCTTATTGTATTATCACATTTTTCTTTTACACTCCCGTGTTAATTCTGTAATTAGGAAGCATGGTCAATGAAATATAGAGCAGACACAAATTATTAATATTCAAATACATACCTTGTATTACAACTGCTGATGAAGTCACTCCAGGATCTACTGTATCAGCATTATCAACAGTGTATGTGTAACTTCCTGGTAGATATCCATTCGTTTGTATAGCAACTCTGTACATCTGATCAGCACATGGAGGATTGCCTGTATGTCTAGTTGATCCTCCTCCTATAAAGAATCCACCACCAGTAGTAATCATACTTCCATTCCTTCTCCAAGTCACTGATGTAGCTTGTGCTCCTGTAGTTATTCCTTCTATGACTAACTGTAGATCATTACGATCTAGAAATCTAACATTACCACTATAAATATTTATAGTAGCTCTAGTGATGGCACCTACAAACATCAGACAACACATCACAACAGGGATGTTAGAAACACTGGACTTGGAACCAGAAATCTCTCTCACTAAGTCTCTAATTAACTTCTAACTTTGTACAAATACATATTATAAATGAGTGGATACTGAACTTCAAAACATAATAAATATTGCATTTAAATGTTCACTTAAAGAATAAATATCATGACAATACGGATAGCAACACTGATGGATTAATGATTAACAGAGATGGATTAATGAATAGGGAGTAGGAGGAGAGGGAGGAGGTGTGGCAAGAAGCAAAACTAGAAGCCACAAGAGTGCTCAGTAGGCCACCACCAGACCCACAAGAGAGAGGAAGGGAGTTGCAGCTAACTACTCTGAGAAGCTCTCTTATTCCTTCTCCAGTTGCAGGCATCCACAGCCCAAGATCTCAGAGGATTTGGCTTTGTAAACTCTTCTGACAAAGTATTACAAGTTTGAAGTGGACACGTGAAGACTGAATCAGGTGTACTAGAGCAGACAATATAATATATAGAAAACTGCCTGTCACACCCTCTTCCTGAAGTGCATGAAATAGAAATGATAATACAGCAAGTGATAAGTTGAGTCCAGTGTATGTATAAAAAAGGCAAAAAGAAAGGTGTGAGGATCAGAGAACATACGCATTGTCAGCAGAAAGCAATGATCCTTGTGTGTGGAATCCTGCTTGTTGGTGGGAATTCCACCTCACTTTCCCCAACTTTGGAGATTGGTGTCAGCAATGAAAGAGATTCTGTTTGAAGGAGAGCTGCTCACCACATCTTTGTGAGTAACAATCACGACAGATAAGAATTCAAACTGGTTGAGGTCATCAGTGCCTTGAGTGCTCATGCCCAGTGAAGACTTCAAATTTATGCACAATCAGATACACTTTGAAGTGCTGTAGTAATTCTGACTGACTGTAATCAGCTACAGGGACTTCCTTCTGATTCCTGTAGACTCATAAAACACTCCCAACCCTCTTGAGGAAGCATCACACAACAAGCATAATACATCATTAATATCAGGAATAGTAGAAATGGGTGTGGTTAATAGTTTGTGGGTGTGGTTTGTCTATACTTTAGTTACAAGTTTGAACTTATTGCAGGTGGAAGTGGCTTAATCACTGAATTCACAAGTGGATACAGCAATACAACCAGTAAAAAGGACCTCTAATTTTTAATATTATGAACATTACAATTTTCAAAATTTTTATTACAATAGATTGTTACATAAATGATTGAAGTTCTTAAAACAATAATGCTATGAACTTAAAACTTTGAAAAAATACTGCTATGGTGTTCGGATTCGTCTATAAATTCATTGACAATACACTTTAAATCTATTTCATCTGTTCTTGTTTTATGAATGTAAAGAAGCATCAAATAATTAAGACGTTCTTGCTTCATAGTAGATCTTAAATACGTCTTTATGAGTCTCAAAGCACTAAAAGATCTTTCGGAGGATGCATTCGTAGCTGGCATCACCAAGATTAACTGCAGCAGACCATAGACTTGCGACATATGTGACAGTTGGCCAGGAGAGAGGGACAAAAAGTATTTTTTTATGTCAAAAATGTCAATTTTTTGAGGATGATTGTCGGTTTGTAGCTAGTTAAAATTTAGTTTTAAAAAGAAAAAAAGCATAGGTTAAACAAGCCGTAACAGTTATTGTTAATACTACAACTTACAAAAGCTGGATCTAAACTATTGGTAGATAACATTTTTCTTTTTGCTGCAACCATGCAAGTATGACAGAAGACAACATCCTTCGCCTCATCGTAGTGTAAGAATGTCCAAATTTTAAACCAGTGCGATTGAAATTCTCCGGAAGCGTCTCCTTTTTTTCCAAATACTCTTATTGGAAAATTATAATCCTTTGGCTGGTATGGTTTCTCAGGAACCTCCGCGGTTAGAGCACTCAGCTTCGAAGCCATTCATAACTGTACAAGTCCAAACATGGAAGCAGCATAGAGAAACTAGCTGAGCCTGGGCTTGAAAAAGAATTCCTGGAATTCAGGAACACTAAAACATACGCAGTAGCCAGCTTAACACATAAATGGAGGCAAGGCTAAAGCTACTCCAAGGGGGAGCAATTTGGAAAGGGAGTTCGCCATACTATCTACACGGTACTGGTCTTGCGCAGAGGAGGTTGGTCGCGCGTCATTATGAGTCATCACTACGCCGAACGAGGGCGTGGAAAACGGTGCGTTTTGGAACCTTTTGGAACCTGCAATAGTTTACGTAGTTGTGCAGCGAATCATGGCTCAGAAGCGCTCCAGAGGCTCTCCTACGTTCTTGACACCAACTCAACTGAGCAAGAGAACGCCTAGGAGATTTCTGCATGTTTCACAGCATGCAAAGAGAAGACTGAGGATGCCAGTGAGAAGTGAACCCATTGCAGTTGAGGTTGCTGATGACAGGTGAGCTTAGTTTGTAATATAAAACAATAAACTAGGCAACAGTTTTAATAAAGATATTCAACAGTACCACAGATACATCCAAGCATAATGCCTGGAGCATGGCTGAAATAAAAGCTCTTGTGCAGTATGTGCTGCAGTGCAAGGAGTTGGAGTGGCCAGCCCATCACAGAATGGAATTTTGGAATTCTGCAGCAGTCTATATCAAAGAACATGCTGGTACTTTACATCAACGATCTGGTACAGTGATATATGTTACATATTACTAATGTTGCATTTTACTTTAGAGTTTTTTTTTGTAATAGATACTTCATGCCGATATAAGGTGGTTAAATGGCTTAAAAAGAAATTTGATTCTCCCAAGACTGCTGAAGTTTTCTATTTTTCCACAGCTATGTCAGTAGGAGTGCAAACCAGCTATTCTAAAACATCTATGGCAGTTCAGACTGGGTGTAGTGGTGTTGATTTGGTTGATGTTGGAGTACAAACTGAACACAGTTAGTTGTAGCTATTTAGGTGCTCAAATTAACATGTTGGCAGCTACGAGGGAGTCTGAGAATGATCTACATGCAATGTCTGTTGCCTTTTCAAAGTATTGCAAGGAGAAATTGAATACAGAATTAGGCGAAGATTTTCTTGAATTATCCGCTTCAGCAATGAGTAAGCTGAAAGCTGGAAATAGGTCAAATGTACTCTATAATTTGGCCAAAGGAGTGGGTACTAATCGGATGGATGAATCTGAATCAAGATTCCCAGTGACGAGGATGCCCATGGGGCTTGTGGAATACACAACCAATTTCTTTGTAGCAGATGACCTCAATGCGGTATGTCTAGTGCTTCTAAATTTACGAATGTTTAATTACATTTTTATTTTAGGTCCCCCATTGTCCTAAAGACTATAGATCATGGCTTCAAACTATGTACTGTAATTTTGGACAGAAGTGGGCAAAACTTCACCACGGACCAATGTGGAGTGTGGCTAGCTCATTTCATGTTTCACACGAACATGAAAGACACACAATGACGGTAGATTTACTTATAGAATTAATTTTATTGTTATTACTAAGGTTTCTTACCAGGCTTTGGTGAATATTCCATCTCCATCTGAGAGTACACTGAGACGGGACATTGCAGCTAGCAAGATTAGCCTTGATGCCCGTATTCAGGTTGGTGTAATTTGAGCAATGGGCAGCTTTTAGCACACTATACACATAACTGGTTGCAGCAGCTATGAAGTTACATATGGCAGGAGGTGTTAATACAGCAGAATGTTACTCCTCAGTTGGTGCACTTACACTAATGTCATATTATGGCAAGTGTTAATATTGGCCAACAGACTTGGGATATTCCACATCCGATGATTAACGATAGGCATACTTATTACATACTGTTGTGTTTAGGTTTCAGTACTAGATGAAGCTGCTCATGCACATCCCAATACATGGTGGTGGATAAAAGCTGATGGTGCAGACCTGGTCAGTGGACTTGGTGAATCTGTAGCAGGAGCATGGAGTGGAGATGTAGACTTGGCTGATGACAATCTCATCAAAGCCAAGGAAAGTCATCAAAGAAGACTTGATTTCATTAATGAATTAGGCAAGGCAAGACAAGATATCCTGGAAGTTGCAGAGGATCTATCAATGGCAGAGCAGGCCATTGTTCAAGATGTTGACTTCATCAATACCAGTAAGTTTCCTTAGCTCTGTGAAAATTTAATGTATAATTTTAAATTGTTGTACAGAGCTAGCCAAGACATCAAGAAACTACTCTGACAAGCAAAAAGAAGGAAAATCAGCTGAGAAAGTTTTGCTTCAGTTGGCTTGGGAAGTTCAGGAATTAGAGAGTCTAAATGAAAATGGAAGGAAGATCATTTTAGAATGTGGAAACATGAAGGCCAAGCGACTGCAGCCAGGCTATGATGTGATTACTGACAACTTTGCAAGACAGTTATCTTCCTTACGACAAATTATTTTGACATTTGTCAAGCAAGTAGTGAAGTACAAGCGCACACCAGCAACACATATTCTGGTTATAATGATTAGTCCTGAGGAGCGCAACAGCAAGCCTTATGCTCTCTTCCTATTCAGTGCTTGGCATATACCTCTCTTGGAGACATGGCTGTTCGTCAGATTTGTGATGAAGTAGTAAAAGCAATGATTGGACGAGGAATGAGAGTAGCTGGTAAATATAGCTATGTGGATATCACAACCTAAGTAGTAGGTTGTTTGTTTGTTTGCTATCTTATAGGATTTGCTACAAATGGAGAATGGAATTCTCTTCGATCCAAGGGATACAAAAGACCCCTGTCAATTTTTGAGATTAAATCTTCTGTGCGCAGCAAGTATCGGTCTCTCTCAGGGCAAGCTTATGGAAATGCTTACACCAATCAGTAAGTGTAGCTATATTAATTGCACTTGCAGTGGTGGCGGAAGCATTTTTTCATTGGTCAGGCAAATTCATAGCTTCTATTTTCATAGCTCATTTTGTATTAAAGGAACAATTATTAAAATTTGAATTTGAAATAATAAAAGAAAATTAATGATTAGCTCAAGTTAAAATGATCCAAAAATTCTTCCTGCGCTCACTTCCACTAATAAATTCATGTTTGCAACTTAACTGACTTCTCTGGACAGTACTGCTCCAGTACGCTACCGCTGGAGTCACCACAGGATGCCATACCAGTTCAGGTCGAATTCAACTGGTAAGTATCGTTATATATATTTTTGTACCCAGTTAGTTATGAAAAAATTGGTCAGGCACTTATGAAAAATATTGGTCCGGCACTTGCCGGGTCTGCCGGGCCAGTTCCGCCGCCACTGACTTTCTCTAATGCTATAGTCACATAGATTTGCCAGATGGATCTGTCAAATGCCTAAACAGCAAAAGTTGCATTAGTCCAGATGTGCTAAGGGAAGTGTCTAACTGGCTATCTGAAGGATGCTCCATTGAAGATGTCATTGTTCGGTTGCGTCAACGAACAGTCCCTTCAGGCTATTCTTATCACACTTGGATTCAAGGTAAATGAAAAATATGCATATTTTCATGGGGAAATAGCAAATGTTATAAATTTAAAGGCAAGGAGGAGGATACTGCAGACAAACTCAGGTCAATTTTGGCACAATTTGAATTTACTGCTAAGATCAAGAAGTTTGTTGCTGATGGAGTTCCATTTGACAATCACCTCCACATCCCTGAAGTTCATCCATTGACTGGAATACTATTTTGTCAAAGGGAGGATGAAGGCCATTTGTTCAAGGTTGAATTACTTTATGAAGCTATTTCCAAAATTAATAAAGTTTGTTGTGTAATTTTATAGAGAATTGCTACTAGTCTAAGGCGAGGACGTGTTAACCGATTAACGCCGGAAATTAAATTCGCGATTACGTGCGCGTACTCCTAAATTGTTTACAAGAAATCGTGACCGTCACCTCGAGGCTTGAACCGCCTGAGCTTTTTCTTGTCTGGAGGCAATACGCTTCGAAGTAACCGACGGCGATGTATTAACTGATTGAAGCTAAAGCCTTCCTCTACCCGCGGGCTAAGTTTTGTTTAGTTTCTAAGCGTTTGAAGTGTATGAAGTGCGCACTCATTGGAAACTACAAGCTTCAAGGTAAGTATACCATTGTTAGCATCAGTATTGTAAAAGTTTAGGCTAAGACCTCATGTTTCATAGCTATATATTGTTGTTTTAAATGTTCACCAGCCGCTTGCTTTGAAATAATTCAGCAACTATGGATTTTGGCTGTTTATTTTTTTTTGTGTGAGCCATATACTAG
>WLWD01005867.1_pt1 | contig 46799 bp, 44 predicted proteins | sample 6712731 | NCBI WGS metagenome assembly WLWD01 (sample SAMN12718690, study PRJNA576275) | sponge metagenome | isolation source: marine sponge | host: Mycale hentscheli | place: New Zealand: South Island, Marlborough, Capsize Point | collected 2014-11-01 | reverse complement strand
TTAAGGGTGCCCTGCCACCGGAAACCGAGGCGCGTAACCGCAAATTGACTGTTTTTGCTATGTCTTTATATTTCTTTTTCTGTGTACTGTGGGCTTACTTTGTTGTTACAGATGGAATGAGCACCAATAGAGGACTCCAGCAAGCCAAATTTGAAGAATGAAGACCCGTCTGGGACCGCGATACAGCTCTGCACACCGGCTACTATTCAGTGTTATTTCGAAGCGGCCGAAGTAACTAGCGTGCTCATTTTTTTTCCAGAGGTAGCTAGCGGGCTTCTTCGCAACATTACAGAGCCATATTTCTAATATCTATATTCTTTTTTTGTAAATAGTAAAATTTTCGTGCCGTTTTACTCCTGCGTTATTCTAAAAAAATCTCTCTGTAACTTTATTCTAAGGGGGGTATGCTGCTTGTGCGCAAAATTTGGATTCAATTCAATGATACAATTCCATGACATATCGATTTATATTTTCAAGTTGACTACTGATTCGCTATTTTACCCCGCCCCCCATAACGTTGAGCTCCGCGAACGCGCAATTTATTGGTAAGAGCATAATCAATTGACTTGTGGTAATTCTAAAAAGAGCCCATTTGTAAACAAAAATAAGAAATACAATAATGAGCCGTGAGATGGCCGTTGTAACTTTGGAAAAGGTTAGTCCCCGGAGCAGAAGTGACGGCGTATTCCCAATGTTGCTTGGAGTTGGTTGCTCATTAGTGAGAGCGGGGTAGTTCAGCACAAATTTCAGACTTGTAGGTGATAGGGCTGAAGAATATAGCGGTAGCAATCTCAACAGAAAGAACTGAAGTGATGATGACGGAGTCTATACGCAGCCAAGTCTGAATACAAGGTTGGTGGAATAGTAGGAGCTGGTACCAGTCAGGATGGAGTTGGTCACCGTTGAGACAGAGTTTAAAGCTGCTCCAATGGCTTCACAAGTACAACCTCATTCCGTACCCTAAAAGTATAATAGGAGGATGTTATTTGAGGTGACTGTTTCAGACTAGTACACTACAGTTATACAGGTATAGCTCGGGACCCGTTTGTCCTCCTGCTTCGCGGTAACCGGTAGATTTTTTTGGCGCCAAAGTTAATTGATCCGCGTAGAAATTCAGAGCTGGCCTCGCGTGAATAGATTGTATGCGGGGGTTGGGTTACGGGCGGTTCTGCGGTATTATACTGAATGATTAAACGACCACAGGTCCCAGTGGCAGGGCACCATTAAGAGATCCATTGTAATAATGCAAACTGAACAACCTTGAATGTTAATTCATCAATTACATTTGTCATCATCTATGAATTATTTTCCTGCAGTAGCTACTAAACAATTTCATGTGCTTTCTATTGGATATACTTCTAGAAGATTAGTAAAAGTCTTAATACTGACTCCAACTTCCTGATTAGGGTCCTCATGGTGTCTATTGCAGATATTACAGATCCATGTCAGTAGCTATCATTTTTAACACAGCACAAAAAATTGAGAAAGCTGAAAAAAAAATCAAATATGCACTGTATTGTTACAGTGCCCAGCTTTGTATTGGCTACTGAGCGTTTTCAATAAGGGTAAATTCTATTATCAATGGTGAAACATGACAAAATATTCAATCATTACAAAGAAGCATAATAACTGATTCAATTAATTATTTTAAAAATTATTTTTTTATATCTTAAAAACTGGTATTACTCAGTATTTATTTAATATATTTGCCAATAATAATGATTAGTTTTATTATTATTATTATTATTATTATTATTATTATTATTATTATTAAAGATAGAACTATTTAATTTTAATGTCTGACTGGCCGATTCCACGTAGTGCCCCATCTTGTGTCACTTCCTTTGTTGGACCTCGACTAGCAATCAACCAAATGAAACACTTCACTCACTTTTATCATGCAACATCACTGACAAAGGAGCTGCTGATGGTACCTTAGAGACATCCTACTAGCAGCTGGTTACTCACTTATTCAGTATGTCCGGCACCGCAGAGCAGCTATTATGGTGACTATGACAGGTATGGAGGAGTCACTATCTAAACACTGGAAAGATGCCGCAGCATGGCCTTCTTTAGGTATTATAGAACTGAAGTCAGGTCTTGTTGAAACATAGGGTTGCTGGTGAGTCTTATCAACTAGAGACAAGAAACGCAACTTCTTCAGCTGGGGGGTGGGCCTCATTGTTCAAGCATGTACAGTATATTCCTATGTACTGAATCGATGGCACTACAGTAGAACCTAAGTAATCCTTTAATGCTAAGTGTATATCGTAATAAGTATATGATAGTAAGTAAACTTTAGTAAGAATACTTCCAGGCATCAAGGGACCAGAGCCAATGGAAGCCCCGGTAAGAAACCATATCACTTTCATTACACCAAGTACTACCGTATACTGTCTTAGATCACAGCTTATCTTCATGAACAGAAAAAATTGAATGTAGACTGAAAAAAAAAACAAGGTTGTTCACTACAACGTTCTTGCAAGGAGATAAGTCACCTATAGGAGCTCCTGTGCCTATAGTCTTACTCCTAAAAGCAGAAATGACTAAAAAGGCTGGAAAATTAATGACTAAAAGAGACTAAACAAGACTAAAGACAGATGAGACTAGAACAGATATAGAGACTAGAACAGATATAGAGACTAGAAGAGATTAAAAAGACTGTAGAAACTAGAAGAGACTAACGAAACTGCAGAGATTAGAAGGGACTAGAAGAGACTAAAATGACTGGAAGAGAGACTAAAGATAGTAGAAGAGACTAAAGAAACTAATATGAGGCTAAAGAAACTGTAAGATACTGATATTTAACTTGAGTTGTTATATGTAATCATATCTATAAATAAATCAGACTGGAAAAAAATCAGACAGATTTTGATTCTTGAAAGGAAGGATACTGTAGAGTATGTTGTTCGAAACATTTCTGGTAGTTGGAGATCGTTTAAATCGTCCAACTGCTGCAAAGTGTTCAAAATAGAGCACTGCACCAAATTGATTTTATTTTGTCATTGCACTTGAGCTAATGTTAACGTTTAAAATGTGTGGGGTGGGCAGGAAGCGTAAATCCCCTAAACTTTGGCCATACTCTGTTTGTGGGGGGAATCACTTTCCCCATGCGAACAGGGTATCTCTGATAACAAGTAAATTTGCAACCACATGCATTTGGTTCTCTACAGTTTTGTGGGGGTACTCAACTGTACTCATCTTTGTATGCATTCAGCACTGGAAATATAGTGCCGTCTGATGTAGGCTTATGTACAGAGGACGTAAGTTTTAAGTAAAAATAATTGCAGCACACAGGAATAGCCTGATTTTAAGACACCAAGTCATTGTGCCAATAGGACTACATGCCAAAGTTATACCTAAGCTACATCAGCAAGAAGTTCTAAGGTAATGTCTTTTCTCCCAGCCTAAATTAGACAACAAATGCCAAATAACAACCATACTGATGGAATAATTATATATTAGATGTATTCTTTCTATTTCACACGCTTTTTAAACAATACAGAATTAAAAATATTTGGTCGCCACAGGAAATCGAACCCAGGACTGCTTGTATAGCACACAAGCACTCTGCCATTGAGCTACGACAACCACCCAGCGAACAAACACTCCAATTCTGTATTTAGAATTGTGAAGTGAATAATTATATAGTTGAAATATTAAATATTATATATTCCTTTCGTTGCTTACCTATGATAAAAATAACAGTCACCAACATCTTGCTGCTATTTATTTGCTGAATCATTGATTATACTGTTTTGTATCGTGCATTCAATATCACTATTCTCATTGCTGGGGATTTATCATGAATAGGTCAAAAATGAATAAGGACAAGAATTTACATTATTGATAAGCTGAGATTTAAATGTATATTGATCAAAGGATATGGAGATATGTGCATAGCATGAAGAAGGAGGAGTCATAGTGCATTCAGTTAGGCGCTAATGAGAACATCATCTGTTCTGGTACCTGTCTGATGTTGAAATGAACTTGCTCAAGAATTGATATGTTATAATATTAATTGCTGAGTTTCATAAGTTATCCGGCAAGTGCAGTTCACATGACCGTCCTGAAATACATGACAAAAGCATGTACGCCTGGCATGCTTAGGATTTTATTGTTCACATCCTTCCACTCTAAACATCACGTTAAATTCATGATAATGGTCTTTTCCAAGGATACTCAATTACACTTCCTAGAAAACTTCAAAGCTGATCAGAAGTTCTTTTTTTTTTTAAAGTTACTACCCTCTGGCCAATTGAAATTTGTAGTAAACCTAAGTATCACACTTATAGTAGCAGGTAATGCTGGTGATTTTACAAATAGTTTGACGACCAAGTGCCAGATCTCTAATATCCTCTAAATATGGTAAGTGTTATAAACTGAAGGACTTGATTTCCCTTTCAGGTTTAATGATTGTGGTGTCATAATTGTTTACCAAACCATGAGCTAGTGAGATCAATTGGTATCCGTTTATTAGAACTTGGTAGACAAGAAAGACTATCGCTACATTAGTTATAACTTAGTGACGATTTAGTTTGAAACAATACTTGGAAGTTAATCAGCTATGATTATATTTTATAACTTAACTTCTATTGTCCTTTTATTAGAAATGAAAATAGGAATGTATTATAACTTTAAAAAGTGCTTCCAATTCTAAGTTAGCTGTATAGTGAATTTGTTGACCCAAATTTTCTTTTTTGTAAAGTTGCTTCTGTTCAGGTCTGAACAGCAATGAATGTCCTAGCAGTCATTAATGAACGTTGTCATGCTGTGCTGCACAACAGCACAACTCATTAACTTGAAACAGTACACACTTAAACACTTAATGTTCCATTCATTAGACATGCCACTTCATACTTTTTTGTCTTTTTGTAAAGTTGCCTCAAGTTGTTAGTGTGGTTTTGTTCCTAGGTGTGTCTTTCCTATATGTTTGTGTATGTTAATTTGTGTGTATCATTATAACTTGATGTTTTATGAATGCTTGTCATATCTTGTGTACGTGTACCATTTAATATTGGAGTGAAGTTAGTGTGTCATTTCATCGATAAATGTGATTTAACTATCGTTTCATGCATCTAGTTATAGAGCACTGACATGACCAACTGGGCAGCGACTAACCTACAACCAGTACTGTGGCTAGAGAGTGTTTGAGGATAGTTAGTTATACCTACCATAATATTAATAGTGTAGACATGTTCAATTAGCCCATCAAAGTAAATCCCTTGACAAATTTATAGTTGCCCCATTAATTTTTATTTAAAATACACACAATAATTTAAAATGTCTAACATTATAGTATTGTTTAACTATCTAACAACTGACTGGGGCAACTTTATTCCTCCCGCAATAAAACAAGTGAAATTATTATGAAATGATGAATTTATCACTATTTCTGTTAGTAATCATAGTCAATAGTCAATATTATGAAGTCAATGATTCTTTGATATGAAATCAGCTAGAAAATTTGAACTTATTGTTATTTTATTTTTACAGTTAAAACAATGAAAGAAATGATACAAAATGCTAAAAAGACACACAGCAAGCTGACAAAAAAACGGACAATTTTATCTTTAGTTAAAAACCATGATAACAGTAGGAGAATCTAAGTCCCTTCAATTGACCACTTTTTCAAATTTTGAGCTAGTTTTTTAGAAGTTGAACTTAGTTGTTTAAATGTGCTGAGGGTTTACACCCTGCGTGTACTAGTTCTTGCATGTAAAACTAACTGTTCGATTTTTATAAGCCAGATTTACAACAATTGAGTCTGTGTATGTAGTATGTATATTGTATAGTAATCAACATCAATTTTGAGTATTTTCATGACATACCTGATATTATTAGAGGACATCCCACTTTTCCTTGATAAACTTTCATTACCAGAATCTTCATCTGTCTCAGATATTTTCACTTTCTTGGATCTACAGTGTGCAATGATGAGGATAATGCTAGCAATAAAGAATAATACTCCAGTGGCGAGAAGGGAGGCTGCAATGATTATATGAGTTTTCAAATTGACTGACACAGACTCTGTTTCCTGCTCGATAATCTGGCCTCTCTCTTCTATTTTTCTATTTGAAGGTTTCATAATCCGTTCTAAGATAAAGATAAAAATGATATCATATAAATTCATAAAGCTGATTTTAAAATAACAATAGTAATACATATTGTTGTGAATGAAAAAGACTGTAAGGAAATGATTATCGCTAGGTTTAAAATTATAGTTGTATAGTTAAACAAAATGATTTAATTGCTCGACCTAATTGTTTTATGATAGGCTTATGGAAATATGCAATGCTATTTCTAATGATAAACAGGTCAACACTAAATTAGTCAGCTATGAACCATTGTGTGGAGTTAGTTCAATTATTTCAATAACTTTATTGCTACTTACTAAAGTTGAATGGACGTCTATGTTTGGCAGTAAATGGCTTACGAATGTAAGGTTTACCGACAACTTCATTGTTTAGATTACTTGAATCCATGTACTCTTGCAGTTGATTTGAAGAATCTGGTGCACTGTAAAGTCCATTCCTAACATTTGAGAATTCCTTGCTCAGATATTCTAAGCCTTTTTTAATCATATTAGCAAACTCTGGTGCATGTTGTACGATATATTGTACAGCTCTGACGTAAAACCCATCTACTGTTATTATGGGTTCATCTCTCACACTTTGCTGGTTGGCATCTAAAATGATTTAGTCCTAATAACAATGTTCAAAGTGGCTACTTTAACTTAATTAAGAATATTGCTACAAACACACATTAGATATATAGTACACTTCCTATACACTTGGTGGTGTATATTTTCTTTACCCTCGGCATGCATGTGAGTAAGTTTTTTATTCCATTTGTGTCTGTCGTGAGTTAGTACATAGAAATAAGGACTAGAATTATTACAAACTCATTCACATGCTAAATATTCAGCTTACCAGGTGTCACGTCTTCTTTTAAGTCTTCCTGCTGCAAGTGAAAATTGTTAGAAATTTGATTAATTTGATTAACATGGTGGCTTTGTGTCGTAGTTTCCATTTGCTGGGACAGCATTTCATTGACTATGTTGTGTTTTTTATTCCATTCTCCCAAATGAAACATTCCTGTTCCTGGTCTACTGTCAGACGGATTGATTTTTTTATGTGGTAATATGTCATTCACACCGTCTTGGGAGAGTGCTGCATATTTTTTTAAACATTAAAACAAACCAGAAATAAACAACAAGATTGGAATAATTATCAGGTCTAACAGTAATTTATGAATTATGAATGTATATAGGGACAAGTGAAAAATGAGGCATGTATTACATGGCTATAAGTCTTAGCTAACTTCATTTGAATTGAAGCTTTTAAAAGATTAAAGAAATTGTGATGATATAAAGATTCTTTGAGATGCACTCACATAAATCATCTGTTGTGGATGCAACTACTTTTGGCTCCTGTGTTCTGTGTATCTGTTTCTCTTGAGATGTAATGTACTTGTTTCTACTAGATGTAATGTACTTGTTTCTACTAGATGTAATGTAATTGTTTCTGTTATTGAAGGCCATTTGCTGTTGTTGAATATTCATTGAATCTGGATTGACATTGTCCTTAGTCGGAATAGGTTGAGGCATCCATTCCTTGACCATTTTAGAATGTCCTTTAGTCTGTCCTAAGCGATGTGTTTTAGTTTCAAAATCGCTGTCAATTTGTCTGTTCACGGTATGTGGCAAGTTGTCCTTTACCTCAACATATGAGTGTGCTGTTTAAATACATTATAGTTTATACGAAGATTCAATCCAATATGCAAACAAAAATGTAATTGTCGTGTAAGATTTTATAAATGTACATGCTTATTCCTAAAATAATTATGAAAATGTTCCTTCTTTCCTTACTTATCATTAAATAAAAAATTTATATTCATTAGTGTATTGACTATGGTTTCAACTTACGTATATTTAGTGGAGTAGTTGGTGTGCTTTGATCAAATGATTTCATATAGTTTCTATCGCTTATCCAAGAGTCCATTTGCTGTAGTGGGCTAGATATTGAGTCTTGACTAACATAGTGACCTCTTTGCTTACTTTTCTGTTTCTTGTCTTGACCTAAACGAATTGTTTTTAATAAAAACTTTCTGTTAGTAGGCTTATAGTTAGTCTGTGATGAGAATTCATTTGACAATGTATCAGATTTGGAGAAAGGAGTAGATTTTATATCAGAAAGCAGATGTCCATTTGCTACTTTGATTACTATTTTTGTAAGGAAGGTTTTTGAAGAGCCAATGAGACTTGAAATTTGTTTTGATTGAGGCATATTTAATACATCCTTCCATTTCGTACCATTGACTTTGAGCATAAATGTTCCGTAGGATTGATTATCATTATGTTTGTATCGCAGATAGGTATTCAGTCCATCATATTTCACATCAAATACGGTATTTGCTGGGCGTACAGGCCTCCCATTGATGTACCATTGAAGTAAGCACTCGGGAAAACCAGCGTATCTTGCTAATATAGTAGTATAAATGGAATTGCCTAATCTCTCTTGAATTAGATCCGTTATGTTGACTTCAAATTTATCTGTAAATAGTACACATGTTTAGCATGCATATTTGTTTCATAGCAGTGTGATCAATTCTTAAAATTGCTTCCGTATTTCAACTGTGCATTGCTTCACAATATCAAGCAACAAGGGTGCGAACACCCAGCGTTACTGTACACTTACCAGCTATTACAAAGACAAAAAGAACGATTGATTTGGAGTAGTAATGATATGAATAGCCATGCCTATGTGAAGTTAGCACACTTCCGACATATAAAGCTTCAGCAAGTCCATATGCAACTCGTGCAGTGAAACTGTAGACATTAATGCGGTCTTCATATGAGAAGCTTAACATACAAGCAACACTCTCCTCGCCAGTAGTTTCAATGGGAAATTCCAAGCACTCAAGTAAACCACTGCGAATAATGTAATGCATAACTACTGCGGGCATCAAAGAAATGAATTGCTCGTGTAAATACAGTGTGACTATAAAGAGTGCTGCTAACCAACGCTTACGATCGTACAGCCTAATAAATAACTAGCTTTTTTCTAAAAACAATAGATCAAAACTAAAATAAGACCTAAAATTTCCAGTGCAACATTTTGATGCCTGTTTCAAATTTGGGAGGCTGACATCCTCGAGATCCTGTGACGGAATGACTGACTGATTGACTGATTGACAGACAAGCTGAGTACTGTAACCCTCTCGCACTTTTGCACTAAGGGCAAATAACATCTTCAGTACAACCAACATTTTTGAAGTACATAGTTGACTGATACTCACATCAAATACAACAATTCAGGACCTAACTCACTGGTTGTGATGAGTGTCCTTTGTAATGATTTTGTGGTCACATTTGTAGTGCAGCTGTAAAAACCTCTATTTTTGACAACAAAGTGATCAATTGTAAGATTTGAGTATACGTACAAGTAAGGTGACAGTCCGTTCCACAAGTTTTGATCCAAGTCTAAAGTAGTATTTGTTCGGGATCCACAAGACCCGAACAGAGGATCTAAAGACCACGCCCGGCTGGCCCGCCTCTTCACACCTAGACTGAACTCTATATATTATGTTTCATTTTCTTACTGAATGTATTCTGCCCCCTTTCAGTTATTTCTAATCTTTCTCTTGCATGTACCTGTCTCGCACTCGTTAAGTTTTAATCCACTGAACTTCACCCGCCCTTTTCCATATCTCATTTCCGCATACTGTAATGAGATTCATGGGATTGCGGCAACCACTTAACTTCATCATGATCATTATGTTTATATGTGCGCATGTTGCGCATTCATCCTCCTCGTCTGCTTTCTCTCTGACTTACTCTGTTTCCTTACTCTATTAAACTAACCTTTATCTAAACTGCCATTTCAATTAAGTTAACTAACTTAGCTAGCTTAGCTAAGTTTCTCTCCACCTGCAGGACGGGAAAGGGACGTCAACGCTTCAACCCCATTTACATTGGTCCTTCGAGCCCAGCGACTTCTGCCATCTTCTCTCCGCTGGTTATCTGCCGAGTGAGCCGAATCTCCACCTACTCTGGGAGCCGCCTCTCTCACGCGAACGCCACTTCAAACCTACTGCGCAAGAAGTCTGCAGCCCCGCCTCTACTTCTGCCGCAACTTCTCGGAACTTTCCCAAGGCGAAGCCCTGCCCAATTCTCCACAGGAATTCGCACCTCGTGGATTTAGTCTATTTCTGGATCAGTAAGTTATCATTCTGCCTTACCCTATTTTGTTCTTTACAGCAAATACGTCATGTCGACGATGATCACTGAGGAAATCAGTACCACTGTTCGTGATCTTGAAGTCAAACGTGGCAGCAGACGTGGCATGGCCACGAAGCTCCACAATCGGATTGCGAAAGTCATTGTCGATGGACCCGACAGAATTAATGCCTCCTCGCTGCAGGAGTTGTCGGCGCAGTTGTCCACCGCCATAGACCTGCACACTGCCCTTCAAGCACAGCTTGAAGAATTCTATGAGACTTTCCCTGAACTCCGCTCTACTGCAAAAGAAGCGGAGGACACTGACCTTCTGGACGCTCATGTTGAGTGGAAGTCTGAAGTTTCTAATGTTTTGCAAGCCCTGCCCCTGCGTAGACAGGCCGCCTCTCTGCTCGCCGACATCGAGGGTGCACTCGCGTCGCCGATGCCAGAGTCTCCTTTCTACAGGAATTCCGTTGACAAACTCCACACCCGCAGAGTTTCCGTCATTGATCACTGCGCGGAGTTCTACCATGCAATGCCTGAACTGAAGACAATTTGTGACACCATCACCGACAAGTTGTCGCAGCTGTTCACCATGACTGCTGCGGCCTGCAAAGAGGCCGCGACACCCACAGCTGCGCCGGCACCCACATCCGTGCCTGCTGCCGTTCCGGACCGGAACGCGCTCGCCATTGAGCTGCCCACCTACGACGGTGATCCGTTCAAGTGGGCGAACTTTCGTACGATGTTCAAGCGTACCATTGAGAAACGTGCGAGAGGTCACTCTGCCCTTGAGGTGAAAGGTCTGCTGATCAAAGCTGTAAAGCACCCTGAAGGCCTCAAGGTCCTCCACAACTTGCCTATGGACGACATGCCACTCGATGCCATGCTGGACAAGTTGGAGGCCATCTTCGGCGCGCCAGATGTGCTGGCCCCGCTCATAATCCGTAAGGTGTTGTCTATTAATTCTTGTGCTTTGTCCTCTGCAGATATCGACGCACTCTATGATAACTTCATTCTGCCCTACAATAAATTCTGCTCCCTTGTGGGAGACTCCCTTGGCGCGTTCTTGGCCATGCTGGCCTCGAACTTCATGAGTCCTGCATGTCGACGGGAGTGGCTGCGGCACAGGCCACCCGACACCCCGCCGGACATGGATAACCTCCAGAAGTTTGTCGACTTCCAGAAGAAGGAACTCAGAGGTCGCGGCATCCAGCCTGTGCCTAGCCCTTCTTACCTGCCTACTCTGCCTGCCAGACCACCGTCCCCAAGACAAGACCGTTCCAGACCTGCGCCTGCGAGACTGCCGCCCCCCCGGAGAACCGCACTGCACTGCTCAGTGTGCGGTGAGTCCCATACGCTGTCCAGATGCTCATCCTTCGCAGGATACGACGTGGACAAGCGCAACAAAGTTGTGCGGGAACGTAAGTTGTGCCTTAACTGTCTAGGTGAGGGACACGGCTGTAAGTCGTGCCCCAGTAAGTTCTCTTGCAGGACATGTAACGGCCGCCACCACTCGATGCTACATCGTGAGAGGGAGGTGCCAACCACGACCACTGCCCAGCCTGTTCCCGCGATGGTCAGCCAGACTAAAGCCACCTCCAGAGGAGCGGCTTCCCTGTACTCTGCCCTGGTTGCCTTCGACTGCGGAGGCAGAACTGTACTGGCTCGCGCCCTGCTGGATGCAGGAGCCGCGATCCCCATGATGACAGAGAGTCTAGCTGCCTCTCTCGGTCTGCCCCGTAGGCACGACCCTATCCCAATCACTGGGATTTCAGGCACTGCCAGGTGCCAATATACCGTAACTTGTTCTGTCATGTCTGTAGATTCTAGGTATAAACTTCCGGACATCATGTTCACTCTCATCCCATCACTGGAGCCAATCGCCAAACCATCCAACGTGACAGAGATCCTGAACACACCCGAATTGCGCCACTATTCGCTCGCCGACGCCGACCTGGGCGGGAGAGTAGACTTGGTGCTAGGCATCACTCAAGTGACTGGTCTCACTACCGGCAAACCATTCCAGCTCGGAAACATGGGAGCTTTGCCCACACAGCTGGGGCTCTGTCTCTCCTGCCCGCTGGACCACGACGCCAGACCAGCAGTCAACACAGTGACCACCACCTCCGACTTGGATGCTGACATCTCCAAGCTCTGGGAACTTGATCGCGTCCCAGAAGCCCCCACCATCAATGCCGAAGAGCAATCTGCGTTAGATCAGTTTGACGCAAGCTGTCAGCGAGTCGACGGACGCTACACAGTCTCGCTGCCTCGGACGGACTCTCCACCGGTACTCGGAGACTGCTGCCGCCAAGCACTCTCTCGGCTCTTCGCGAACGAGAGGTCCCTCACCACAAAGAAAACTCTGCAACCCTTTCAAGACGTCGTCCGGGAGTACTTTACCCTCGACCACGCCGAGGAAGTACCTCACTCTGACATCGACCGTGCTTCCTACTACCTTCCGGTGCATGCGGTAGTCAAGGAGAGCTCCACCTCCACGAAGGTGAGAGCCGTGTTTGATGCCTCGGCGAGAACCACAACCGGATCGTCCTTCAACGACCAGCTGCTCCCAGGCCCAAACCTCTATCCTCCACTCACAGACATCCTGATCAGGTTCAGGTGCCACTCCTCCGCAGTCTCCGCGGACATCTCTAAGATGTTCCGCGAGATACTGCTGAATGCGGAGGAACGAGACTGGCATCGGTTCTTGTTCAGGGCGGCTGACAACACCATCCGCGACGCTCGAATGAAGAGGCTGACCTTCGGCGTCAAGTCGTCACCTTTTCTGGCAACGCAAGCCCTTCGTCGCCATGCCCAGACCCACCTAGAGTCTCATCCATCTGCAGCCCAGACGATATTGTCCGACTTCTACGTCGACGACGTCCTGTCAGGAGCCCCCACGACGGAGCTCGCCTTCAAACTATTTCAAGACCTTCGAGATCTCCTCTCCGACGCCTGCATGAATCTCAGGAAATGGAGAACTAATGATCCTGCACTCAGGCAGCTGATCCCAGAACATCTGCTGGAAACCGATGCCTGCCCAATCTCACCTGCAGCACCCAAGGCACTCGGGATCCACTGGGATACCCGAGCCGACGTCCTCCACGTTGCCGTCCCAGACCTTCCACCTCCATCAACCAAGATTACCAAACGGGTGATCGCCTCCATCACCGCTGGAGTGTTCGATGTCCTCGGCATCTTCGCCCCAGTGGTCATCTCTGCGAGAATCCTCTTTCAAGACACATGGAAGAGAGGACTCTCCTGGGACGAGGAAGTGTCAGAGGACTTACTCCAACGGTGGCAAGCCTGGACCTCCGACCTTCCCGTAATTCATGATCATCCTGTACCTCGACGCATTCTCACCTGCTCATCATCTGATTCTACCATCTCTCTACACGGTTTCTGCGATGCCTCCTCCGTCGCCTATGGCGTAGTGATCTACGCGCGGATGGAGGCTCCGGATTCCATCTCCACTCCCCTCGTTGTTGCTAAGGCAAGAGTGCTGCCCACAAAACCCATAACCATCCCTAAGGCAGAACTCTCCGGAGCACTACTCTTAGCCAAAATGCTGAAACACACCATCGAACTCCTGCACCTGCCCATCCAGTCTGCATACGCCTGGACTGACAGTCAGATCGTGCTGTTCTGGCTACCTAAGGCACCCTCAGCACTCAACCGGTTTGTGTCTAACCGTGTGGCCACAATCCAGGAGTTGTTACCAGCCCAACATTGGCGTCACGTCCCCACCTCTCAAAATCCTGCAGACCTCGCCAGCAGAGGAGTCCGTGCAGAAGACCTCCTTTCGTCTGAACTTTGGTGGTGCGGACCCAAGTGGCTAACTCTGTCTCCCGAACACTGGCCTCCTCCCTTCCGCTCCAAACCTCCTATCTCCATCTATTCTGTCTCTATTAAACCTTCCGACTCTCTTCCCCCCTCCCAACTGGCTTTCATTGCTAACATTGTATCTGTCCGTGCTTCCTTCTTTTCACTCGTTCGTGTCCTATGTTATATCTTTAGGTTCATTCACAACTGTCGTCACCCACCTGCTCAACACCTCTCCGGTACACTCACCTGCATCGAAGTCGAAAGGGCTAAGTCTGCACTCTATCGACTCTCCCAACTCGAGTCCTACCCTGATGCGTTTCATGCTGCACGCACTCTCTCTCCACTACCGAAAGGTCATCCCCTTAGACACTTTCAAGTCAAGCTCTCACGATCCGGTCATCTCATCGCTCTCAGTAGAGTGAGGAATCCTGATGCTCCGAACACTGCTGCCGAGCTCGTCCCGCTCTCTGCCAAATCGTCTGTCGCGAGACTTCTGCTCACCTCTATCCATCGAGCATACGGTCACCCTGGTACCTCCACCCTGATGGCAATCCTGTCGAGTTCCTTCGTCATCTCTGGAGCGAGGAACTTTCTCAAAGGTGTGTCCAGGCATTGTGTCACTTGCCAGCGGGTGTTGGCCCAGCCTGTAACGCAGGTTATGGGTCTTCTTCCTGCTGTAAGGTCGACTCCTGCCCCACCCTTCGCCAACACAGGGGTGGACTTCGCCGGACCGGTGACGCTCCGCACTGGATACACTCGTAAGCCTGTCCACGTGAAGTCTTATGTCTCCGTGTTTGTCTGCATGGCAACAAAGGCCGTGCACTTGGAGCTATGCGAGTCGCTGTCTACTCCAGACTTCCTGGCCACCCTACGCCGATTCATCGCGAGGCGTGGCTGTCCCAACCATATCTTCTCGGACAACGGCTCCAACTTTGTTGGGGCCGCCGAGGAGATTCGTGCCATCCGCAGGATGGCAGACTCTGAAAGCTACAAGACCGACTTGATGAACTTCTGTAACACCACCGGACTCACCTGGCATCACATTCCACCCAGAGCCCCTCATTTTGGGGGGGTATGGGAAGCTGCCGTGAAGGCCATGAAAATAGGCCTCCAGAAACTCATCACACCTCATCCGCTCACCTGGTCAGAACTCACAACTCTGCTGACCGAGGTCGAAGCAACTCTCAATTCGCGCCCAGTCGCACCACTTCACGCCGACGACCTGAAAGAAGACAATGTGCTCACACCAGGGCACTTTCTGATCGGTCGACCACTTCGAGCCCCACCTACCAAGCTGCCTTCCACTGGGAAGATGTCCTTGCTCAAACGATGGAACCTAGTGGAACGCCTACAAGCCGACCTGTGGAGATACTGGAACTCTGCCTATCTGTCCAGCTGCGCCGCAAGAGCAAAGTGGCTCCGCCCAGGCTTCACACTCCATGTTGGAGATGTGGTACTAGTCAAGGACGAGTCTCTTCGATCACGCTCCTGGCCACTGGCTCTCATTACTGCCCTACACACTGGAGATGATGGAGTCTCCAGGGTAGCAACCATCCGTTGTCTTGGCAAGACGTACCAACGCCCCGTCCATCGCCTAGTCCACCTAGTGACCGACGCCGACGAGAATCTACACCCCTCCAAAGGATCTACACTACTTCAAGACACCAGCAATTCTGACGCACCTGCCTACGCTTCCTCAGCTGCTCCCCCCTGAGTATGTTCGGGATCCACAAGACCCGAACAGAGGATCTAAAGACCACGCCCGGCTGGCCCGCCTCTTCACACCTAGACTGAACTCTATATATTATGTTTCATTTTCTTACTGAATGTATTCTGCCCCCTTTCAGTTATTTCTAATCTTTCTCTTGCATGTACCTGTCTCGCACTCGTTAAGTTCTAATCCACTGAACTTCACCCGCCCTTTTCCATATCTCATTTCCGCATACGGTAATGAGATTCATGGGATTGCGGCAACCACTTAACTTCATCATGATCATTATGTTTATATGTGCGCATGTTGCGCATTCATCCTCCTCGTCTGCTTTCTCTCTGACTTACTCTGTTTCCTTACTCTATTAAACTAACCTTTATCTAAACTGCCATTTCAATTAAGTTAACTAACTTAGCTAGCTTAGCTAAGTTTCTCTCCACCTGCAGGATGGGAAAGGGACGTCAACGCTACAACCCCATTTACAACCTGGGCTGCTCAGCAGTAAGCAGTAAAGCAGCTAGCTGTGGTAAATTCCTGTGGTATGAGAGCGGCAGGAGAGTTATATGTGGTAGGGCTGGTCCCATATAGGTGAATATGAGAGAGTAGTAGTAGCAGCAACTATGGTATAAAACAGTTAAGCCATGGCAACATCGGGGTTATGGAATATCACCGCCCTTATCCCTCGGGCTTCGCCCTCGGGATCGGGACGGTTATATTCCATAACCCCTCGTTGGCCATGGCATAACTATTACATATATGTATGTATATATTTTTTTAATATTATATTTATTTACTTATTTCTTACTTCTTCTCAAAGCACAATTCATTTTCCTCATTTCTGTGGCTGCACTAATAGCCCTCTTCCTTTTCCTGGAAGGCATGATTATAGTTTGCTGTTGAAGCTGGTTGTAACAACAACGTGGTCAAAGCTAACCCACCAGTCCCACCAGTAGGCTACTGAGGTTAGGGACTCTCAAGATTTTTGCCCCGCTTTGCGCGCTAATATATCAAGCGGTGGTTATGCTTGCGAGATGCATGCGGAGCCAGGTGAGGGTGGTAGATTTTCGTGGTTGATAGCACTTAACACTTCCCACAGCCTTACCAACGGTTGCTATGGGTCTCCTCCCTTAAGGGTGCTGCGACATAGCAACGCGCGCGCACCCGCACGCACCACAAATAACCACAAAAATCCGCCATGCTCGCATTAGTAAAAACAACCGCTAACTTAGCTTGCGCGGGTAATTCAAAGCTTCCCGCCTACCAATTGATAAACTAACCGAGGCGCCGCCCCCGCTATAAGTTTGTAAAGAGCCAGCAGTTTGATATTGTATTTCTTGGCTTACTTTATCAGTATTGTTTCTCCCTAGAGCAGACACTGGCTCCCAGATTGTATCCAAGCTTTGACAGGTAAATAATACCGCACTAATGACTCCATTATTTTAATTTTGTATTCTTGTACAAAACTTCTTCCTGATATATCACTCATGATTTTTTTATTTTACAGTATTGTGATGACCAGTGATAATTTTTATGAATGTATATAATAATAATGATACTTATTTTATATAAAAAATATTTTGAAATAGCCAGCTAAATATAGATGAATATTTTGTGATGTAGCTAGCTAAGTAAGGGTGAATAAACAAATTAAGTGAATAGCTAAGTACAGAAAACTGTACACAAACTGAAACTGTAGAGTTTTCCAGCAGCAAAAATGGTTCACTAATCTATTATAGGTACATACACAGGGGCGGATCCAGGGGGGGGGGCCCAGGGGGCCCTGGCCCCCCCCCCCTCCCTTACACACACACCACACACACCGACATGTGATACACACAAGGCACAAACATGTAATACAGCCAGCATTTAATACTTCTTTCTGTGGTTAGTGTACTTCGTTTACACCATGACCACTTACCCATGCTTGTGCTGGCATTCTACTAACATTGCCTTATGATAGCAAGATTGCCAGTTTGTAATGTGAAATGTCAAAGAGAGTTCAGTCTAAAGATCCAATTCAGAGCTCGACCTGTGGCAGCACAAATGGAAAGCTGACTCTGAATTAGCTGTAAGCCTTTGTACTCCAGAGAAAAGCCTAGTACATGCAGATTGTGATTTCTTTCCCAATATTCACACTCTTTTATGTATAATGGGCACATTGCCAGTTACAAGCTGTGAATGTGAACGTTCCATCAGCATGCTCAAATTGATCAAGACTTCACTGAGAAGTAGTATGGGACAAGACCGTCTTAATGGATTGGCAATGCTATATTACCACCGTGACATTGAAATTACTTCAGAGGAAGTGGTGGATGAATTCTCATCCAAGACGGATGGTATTATGACTATATAACTCGCTTCAATAAATTCTTGACTAATTCTTTATTGTTGTCAGTGAGTGTAATTTTTTTCGTGTATGTAACAAATTGAAATATTCAGAAAGAAACCAAAAAAAATTAATTAGTGGGTGTGATAAAATGGGTGTGGTCAAGTTTCCACTTAACTTTCGCCCCCCCCCCCCTCTATAATGCTGCATCCGCCCCTGATACACACACTGAATATGCATCTAGCTAGCTTGATAAAACTAAGGCTTCCCTTACCTGACCATGCCGAGAAAAACACTATTAACTAGACTACAATAATCTCCTCACACTCGTTTCAGTAGGGCTTATCATCGAGAAGGAAAGGCGGCCAGATAACTGGTTTGCTAACCGGTAGGCGCCTGAAAGTTAGAGAGCACCTGGAACTCACTTTCCCGCGGGAATTAATTGAATCTGTTGTGGGTGTGGTTTGAAAGTAATCAAGTCTCTGCCAAAAGATCGCGTGGACTAATTTTTAGTCCTGGAGTCTATTTTGTGTTTCTTCTCAGAAACTACGAGTAGAAATGACTCCAAATTTCGTACACAGGCTGACTATGACCTTAGCTACAAAATGTTCATTGCAATTTTTTTGAAAGAAAAAAATTCGGGCGCGCTGCCGCGAGGATCAAATCAGCACAACAGTCAACTAGACAAAACAAAGCAGAATTGAGAAAAAGTACAACGAAGGTTTTGAAGACAATCAACAAATGTAGCAGTAGACGAAGAATGGGCTCGTCAGCGACGGCACCCGCGGAGGAGTTGTGGATTATATACTTGAGGCTGAGGAGCTCGTAACTTGAACGAAACCGGCTCCCAAGGCCCGTTCTTTTTATTTAGTTAGTCCATTAGCAGTACTCTTTAGGATCCACCCTTAGTTGGAGCTCTACAAACACCAAGAAGAAAGTTAGTAATCCCTAGCAACCAAAATCCAATTATTGTGAATATGTGCGTGCTTTTGTATCAAACATCAACCGTTCTGATAATCTCAATCACCAGTAACGGCAGGTACTAGAGAAACGTACCGAGGTTACCGGCGGATAAATAAGTGGGAGGAGTCAAGACCCGGAAAGGGGAAGTATGCAGGAGCCCACACCCGCGCGGGCGGGCGGGTAAACTGGCGCATGTCAAGGTAAACATGCAGCGGGGAAAAAGGCAGACAAATCCAGCCAATAAGACTAAGGGTCGACTAGAGTAGTGCATCCACTTTAGCCAAAGGATAAGAAAGCGGCGAAGAGCCTGGCCAGGGCTGCCGGGGAGTCTGGCGGCAAGGAGAAACTCCCACCCACCTCTACCCAGGGTTAGGGGATTAATAAATCCATTCCGACATTCCCATCGAGGGGAGGGATGTCGTGGTTTTCAGTCGTGCGGCTTGGGACGAAGCTGCAAAGCAGCACGAGTGCGCGGCGCGCGCGTGAGAAAAATCTTACGCGCGTGCCTCTGTGGCGGCTTGGCCATGTACAAATGGCTAACATGGCTGCGTGCGCGACTGCAAACCTCCGGCACACACATCAGCTACGAGTAAGTGTAACAGTCATTGACAAGCAAGCTACCAGTAATCAGCAAGCAGGTTTAACAGAGACTCACCGAAGGTAACTGTTGAACAAGCTCTCAGCTACGATAAAAAATAAGCCAGTGTTATTATTTGTAATTTTAGCCAACAAATATGGAATTACTACTTACCTCATTCTTGAGTATTGATAGATTCTGTATTATCAAATTGAAGTTACTTTGACCATTTGAATTACCTTGAATTCTTGACAACAAGCTCTCACCTACAAAAACAAAAGACAATCAATTTTAGCACACAAATACAAAATTACTTTCTTACCTCATTTTCTTGAGCAGTGATAACTTTTGTAGTACCAAATTTGAGCCATTCTGACTATTTGAATTTACCAGTCACTGTTGACAACAAGCTCTTAGCTATAAAAAAAAAAGGCCAGAGTTAATTTTGCATATTTAGCTAACAAATATGGAATTACGTACTTACCTCAGCTTCCCTCGAGAAGCAGTAGCTTCCTTAGCATTAATACTACGGCATTCTGCAAATGGCGAGCGAGCCTGATAGTTAGGTAACATAAAATGTTACTATTTTTAGCTTACTTCATGCAAACACTATAATAGCAGTTGTGACATTTGATTTCAGCAATGGTAACTTTTGTAGTATCAAACAACAACCAGCACTCCGTATCCCCCCATAAAACGGCGAAGTTTTGAAATTAAGTCTGGAAAAGGGTCTTCAATGCCATAGTAACCAGGCTATAGAATTCTGAGAAAAACCAGCTGTCTCAGTTTTCAAGATGAGTTCCAAGAAGAAGTAGGGTGGTTAGATAACCATCACCAAATTTCACTCCCAGGAATTCCAATAACTGAAAATCCTAAACTTTTGCTATCAGCAGTTAGTAAATTTCATAATAAAGCTATTCCTGTAATTTGGAAAGCTCTGTGCAGCCTGGCGCTGGTGCTACAGCAAAAAATAGACCAAGCGGTCACCAAAACTAATGCATTTTCTATGGGACATGGTGTGCAGTGATACCATCGGTGGGCGTGGCAGGATGTTACGTGATGTCATCATGCAAATCCCCTATTGAATAGCTTTTTTGAAGAGTTATGGGGTGGACCAGAGTAAATGATAAAATCAGGCAGTGAAGACGATGTGTGGTGCTAAGGGTGTATAAAGGAAAGAGACAGCTATGGCCTTTTTGTTAAAAAAAAAAAGATTTCTTAGCACAGAAATCATAGAAACATTCTAACACTTTCTCAATCACAACATATAATTTCCGAAGTTCCTCATAAAGTATAAGTTTATAAACTTTTGCTTACCAGAGGTTGATGGACAAAGTGCCCAAGGCACGCATTTCAGTCTACCAAACCCTCTTCCCCCTCCCGCTAGCAATTGGTAAGGTCTGGCTATGGCAAAGGCTAGCCCACCATCACTTGGCGAGGCTCACAAGTTTGTACCCTTGGTCCATCTATTTCATCATCAAGCAAGTTCTACTAATATTCCACGTATATGCAACCTGCATAACATTGCTGTTTTGATTTCTGTTCATTTCCTGACTGTGGATTCCTTCACTCGCCCCCCCCCCCCCCCCGAGTGATTCACTCTCCCCCCTTCACTCCTCCTCCCCCCCCCCCCCCCCAAGTGATTCACTTCACATTTCACTCATTCTTCCCCCCCCCCCCCCCCCCGCCCGAGTGATTCACTTCACTCTCCCCCATGCTATTTTGACTCCTATCTCTTGGTTGCATCAGTTGAACTCAGTAGCTGATGTTCTGTTTTTTTTTTAGTTTTTTTTTTTAATTTTTAATTATTTTTTTATCCACTATCTTAACTGTTAATGTGTGTTGTGGGTGTGGTCAGACTGTATTGTAGATTTGTGTAAGATGAAATATGCCAGCTTTGTGGTCAAGAGCCTGCTGAGATATTGGTGAGTCAGTCTAGTGGGATGTGGGTGTGGTCTATCATTTGGGGTGTGGCCTCTTATTTGGAATGTGGTCTCTTATTTTGGGATGTGGTATGATCTTGAGTGGCAATTTTGAGTGATCAGTTTCACAGAAAATAGGGTTATGTTTAGTGAATATGGTTTCACTAAATAGGGTGTGATTTCATCAAATAGGGTGTGGTTTCACTATTAGCTTTCCTTTTATTGTTCAGTTCTGTTGAGGGTAGACAGCAGATCATCAGTCGTCTATATGGGCATGTGCGCAAGTTGATACGTCGTGCTGAAGCTAGTGAAGTGGTCGAGTTTGCGTACAACGAATACACCAACCTGGAGCAGAGGACGGCTCTCGTGCTCGAGTTCTATGGGTCAGAGTTTGCTCTATTCAAGGATGAGATCATCTCAGACTCCTCCCCTTCATCCCCTCAGGGGCAGGATGTTCTGGGAAATGTGCTGAGTCAGCATCCTGACAAGGCCACCAAGATTCTAACTTACATGAAGGACTCTTTAATGCCACTAATTGACAAGTAAGCACTCTAAAGGAATGAATCATGTGGTTTGAAAATACTAATTTCTTTCTCTAGAGAAGTCATACACGCCACAGCATTGTCCACAGAGCTCTGTTAGACTACATCAAACATTGCTCTTCACAGGCATGCTCAGTAGGTTGCCATGGTACTGTGTATGTGTGTGTTTACAGGATATAACCTGGTTGTCGTAGGAACTGATAGAATGTGTGCGGGAGCATCTACCTCATGTGCTGCATACCAAGGAAGGCTCGAGACTCACTATGCACTGCCTGTGGCATGGGACAGCCAAGGTAAGGGGTGGTTAGTTGGGCGGAGCCCGACCTCTGCTGAAGGGAGAGGTCGGGTAACAAGCCCATACCCGGGTTTGTTCCTGCTGAGTCAGCTAATCATGACGTCATGAACCGATTGCGTGGGATTTACGATTTGTGGCCATTCTTTTCACCCACACACATTTCTTGCTCCTTTTGCAGCTAGCTCCTTCAACTCCGAGAGAGTGTTATGAACAACTGTTTGGGCTGTGGTGCCGATTTATCGGGTACCCCAGCTAATAGACGATCCTTGGACAACCTTAATAATTCTGATGTCCAGAATGTTATAGATGTTTGGAAATCTATGATAAGGAGGTGTTCTAGTGACGGTAATTCTGACGATATTTGCAAAGGTGGGAAAATGTGCAGAAAGTGATTTCTTGCATACAAACGTTATTGGCAAAGAGATGCAGAAATTTTGAGTAAGCTGAAGTCCTCCATAATTTTACTTTTTTCTAGACCTCCCCCGCACAAGAAAGCAAAGCATGATTACTCTTCTTCTGCTTGTGCTGATAGCTGTGTTTCTCCTGATGTTTCTGCAAGTACTTTCAGTAACACAAATTAACATATTTTATAGAATGTAGTGTTACTTTACAGATCAAAATTAATTATTCTAAACCGAAGGTATATGGACTAACACCAAATCGAAAAAGAATTGGTAAAGCAGTTGCTCGAAAAAGCAAAAAGAAGATTGCTATTGAAGCATTGAATGATAGTCAAGTAAAAAAACATATCATTGATTACATTGGCAAAGACTAAAGTAATAAAGTGAAGAGCATATCAATACTAAAAGATAGTGACACTGACGTATTGAAGGAGTTCACATGGGATGCTTTATTGTGCGAATTAAATCAAAATGCTCCAGTTTTAGCTACTCTTCTATGCAAAGCAACTGAAACAGGAACACCTCGGGAGAACAGAAATGCAATATTAGGAATGTGTGCTTCAATTATATTGAAGCATAGAAATTCGAAAATCAATTTGGTTCAAAAATTATCTCCTTAATACTATATGCAGGTCATTCATCCAAGGAGGTATGTTATTTTGTGCATAAGTATGAACAAGTACTTTTAACTCTTGAATTATTTTAGGTTTTTCAGCGACTACAACGATTGAATTTGGCTATGTCACACATGTCCACTATCCGATTGTTGGATACAGTAGGCGAAAGCTTTGACAGAGAAGTTAAACTTTGGAAAGACAAGATTGAATCAACACTGGAAAATAAGGATGAGCTGGTACGTAAAATTAGAATGAACAGTCAACTCGTGGGACACCTTAGGCTAGCTGTGTAGGTTATTATATCTTGACAACCTCACAAAGACCTTTATTTTTATGAATTTGACAATATCATTCATGCATATTTAAATAGCTACTTTTATGCTGTGTAGGCTACTCATCATGCACCTTGGTTTTTGCCAAAAGATTGTGGCAGCTCCGAAGATAGTGTTGATGAAGAAGATTCTACCTCAGACTCTGACATTTCTTATCAAAGTTTCTCTCCCAAACTTCAGAAGAAGAATTTAGTAGTGACAACTTCTCCGATGCAAGTAGTCTGACAACCAGCAGTGATGAAGATGAGAATGATGGTGAAAATGAGACAATACCGCCACAATCAGAGTTATCTGGAGAGACAAGCCATCTATTCCAAGCAAGTGAACGATCTTCACAAGGTAAGTTGAGAAGCATCCTCATGTGCTAGTACTAAACTTTATACTTATCGTTAATAGACAACAAGATCAGAAGTTTCAAGATTTCATTGGGTGTGGTGACAATTTGGACCACACAATTACAAGCCGATATATGAGAGTTGGAGTCAATAAACCTAACTCCATTCATTTCTGGCATGCTATGGCTGTGCGTGATCGAGTTGATTTTTCTAACATGAGTGACCAAATTATGCCTACTCAGCAATGCAATTCGAGGCAAGTGGCTCTTTCTCTCTTGCCAAATGAGGATGATGATCTCGCAATGCGTGAAAACATTTGCATACTTATTTCCAGAGTATTGTTTGAGAATGTAAAATATTTTAAGCTCACCTATGATGGTGTTATTGATTGGCATATTGCACATGTCTGAGTACTCAAATGAAATGAACTCTAAATCGATAGTGGTAAATGTAAAATTGTGTAACAAACATTGATTCTAGTGATGTGGCTATGTGCACTCTTATTTACAGCATCCTTTAGGAATTCTACCACATGATGAGAATAAAACTGACCAAATGATAGAAATAATGGAAACAACACAGCAGTATGTCCCTCTCATTGACAAGGTCAAAGATATGTATGTGGATAGTACAGATGAAACTGTTCAAGTTCATACCGCTCTTGGACATGCCATATTGTTTGCAGGAGATCAGAAAACTGCTGCCCATGCCAGATCAGCTCAGAAAGCAAGAACAAATGCTCTGAAGCCTTCAGAACAGCTAATTGGTCTTATACCCATTGCATCAGATTGGCATACGAAAGTGAAACTGCTCGATGTAAGTAAATGAAGATACAATTTATTGCATTGCTGGCTTGTAGGCATTTTGGAAGAGGGGAGGCGATTAGGGGGTGGAATAATGGGCATGGCTTACTTAATTAAAGGTGTGTGTACTGTCAGATGAATTAGATATTGTTCAGGTCTGAATAGCAATGAATGTCATAGCAGTCATTAATGAACGTTGTCATGCTGTGCTGCACAACAGCACAACTCATTAACTTGAAACAGTACACACTTAAACACTTAATGTTCCATTCATTAGACATGCCACTTCATTCTTTTTTTTCTGCTATATAAACCTCGTCTGTTTCACAGTTTCGCTCTCTTTTTGAATAAAAATAATGTCAAATATAATCATGGTCCTTCGATTCTAAGAGAAAAGGAAACAGCAACCGAATCAGTTTAAACTCTGTGGCAGTCAACACTGGAAGTTATTCTTATGTAAGAAAAACTATTTGTAAGCTATTTATCTACAAGAACAGTTGAAAATGGCTACTAGTGTCAGAAAACAAAAAGAGCACATGCCAAGACAAAAGCTACCAAGGCTGTCAATCATGCTATTAAAATGATGAAAGATGATTTCACTACAGTCATCATCAATGAACTGGGCAACAGAATTGAAAATGCCTGAACAGCTGTGGAAGATTTGATGAAAATTCATGAGTCATATGTGGGAACCTTTGAAGAAGAGGGAAAATCTCATGATGAAATTCAAACTGAAATTGATTCTTATGTAGCAATTCAGCAGCAGTATGAAGTTGTTCTTGACAAGCTGAATGAAACATTGATGAGAGCCAACATGTCTGCACAATGTGATATAGTTCAAGGCAAAGCTGAATTATGGCTGAGGACTAGCAACACATCCAGTTCAAATTACTTCGACAGAGGCTCAGAAATTGCTGAATCACTTGCACAACTGGCAGTGGACCTCAAAGGATTCTAAGACATATTATTCTTCAGCCAGCAACTGACCTCAACAAAGGCATTATCTGAAAAAGTCAATGAGAAATTGTTTGAAACTTCAGCCACCAGTGAAGAGCCAGTAGCACCAGCTGCAAAAATAGTGACAGCAAAACCACCACCACCTTACAAAACTGCACTGCCTACATTCAATGGCTCTCCCATGGAATTTCACAGTTTCCATAAAAGATTCACCAAAATAATGGAAACTCATGATGAATACTACACTGATGCTGATAAAGTGTCCATCTTGGCTGAATCCATGAAATGTGAAGATGCAAGACAAACTGTTCTCTCTTGTCAAACTGCTGGATACACTGCTGGAACTGCGGGCCACTTATGGGAGAAGAATCATCATTTACCCAATGCTTGTGGAATAATTAACCAAAAACAAAAACATGATTATTCCTATGATGGAGTGAAAGAAATGATAATGAAAACTGACAAAGTGCTGATGGTAATGGAACAGATTGGTGGAAAACACACTGAGACTCTGGCTGTTGCCCTGGCTGTGAGAGATATGGACACAGAACTGAAGAAAGAATGGCTGAGGCAGTTAAAATGTGATGACAGATTGTCAACTCTCAGTGACTTAAAAGATTTTGCTGTTCCTCTCATGCATAATTTGGAAAAAAGAAAAACATTGCAGTCATACAGTGAGCAGCCATGGAAGAAGAAGCTGTCCACTGACCACAGTGCATCAACCATCTCAACACCCAGAAAGTCCACCAAAGAAAAGAGAATTTGTCCAATTTGCAAAAATGGATCACATCCTACTTATCATTGTAGGAAATTCAAAGAAGCAGCAGTTTCTCAGAGACTCAATTGTGGGTCAGACAGCACAAATTGTGCAACAACTGTTTGCATCATTCCCACACTGCTGCAGATTGCACCTCCACATACAAGTGCAGGCATTGTGAAGAAAAACACAATTATCTTCTGCACTAAGATGAAAAGAGTGCTCGAAATGTCAAAGGCACTAGTTTAAATGCAGTGATAGACAGTTGTGATGAGGATGATTGTCAAGAAGGGTTTCATCTACACTGCACTGGTTGTACTCAAACATAATGGCAACTGCATTCCTGCAAGAGCTGCACTTGATGGAGGATCAACTCACACCATCATCACTGAAACAATTGCTCAAGACTTGAAAATTCAAAGGAAGCCCATGGATGCCAACATATCAGGTGCAGTGTCCAGCAAAAAATTGGATTTGTACATGTTTCACCTGTTTTTCCATCTGATGTGGACATAAGACTGAGTGTGTGCATCTCCTCAACTTTGCCAGCATCCACTCCACCAGATAATGCCAAAGACATCATCAAGTGCAAAGAGTTCAGCAGTGACATTCTGGCTGACTCAAAATTGGGAGGTCACATTGACATCTGGAACACATGATTTGTACTACATACACAAGAATGAGACCAAAGTTTGCACAGAACACAAAGTGCTGGCAATGAACACAGTTTTTGGATGGTCTCTCTGTGGCCCTGGAACTTCTGATGAAGTGACAGCACTGAAGGTTGAAGACACAGAGGAGTCAAGACAGTGCAACTTTCCAAAGGATGTACTCTCTGGAAACTGTGCCTCAGGCTTCAACACTGACAGCAGAGGAAGAAAGTGCTGTGCAGCAGTTCAATGAGACTGTGCAGCAGCATCCTGATGGAAGATACTCTTGTGTGTTGCCAAAATATGACAGTCCTCCACCTATTGGAGACTCCTTAGCAATGGCCAAGGCTCGTTTTCTCCAGAACGAGAGGAAAATGAAGAAATGTGGTATGTTGCCTGAATTCAACCGTGAATTAGACACCTATCACGAAATGGATCACTGTGAAGTTGTGCCAATGGATGAAATTCATAAAGACTCATTCTACTTGCCTGTGCAATTATAAAACTCAGCTCCACCACCACGAAAGTCAGACCTGTTTTTGATGGTTCTGCCAAATCAACCTCTGGACACAGCATCAATGAAATATACCTGACTGGACCCAATCTATATCCACTGACATCAGACATTCTCCTCAAGTTTCATACAAAAATGATTGGACTGACTGCTGATATAAGTAAAATGTATAGAGAAGTAAGATTGGACAAGCGTGACATGGACAATCATAGGTTCATTGTCAGAGATAGTCAAGGCAGACTTGTGTATATGAGAATGAAGAGGCTTACATTTGGCATCAAGCCTTCACCATTTGTTGCAACATCAGTGCTGAGACATCACGCCACGGTCAATGCAGACAGGTTTCCTGAAGCAAGTGTTGAAGTGTATCACAATTTTTATGTGGATGATTATGTCTCAGGAGCAGATAGTGAAACTGATGCTGTGAAGATTTAACAATCACTCTGTCAGCTGTTGAGTGAAGCAGGAATGGTGCTCAGAAAATGGAGGTCTTCATCATCATATGTGATAGCTGAAATTCCAGCAGACCTGAAAGAAATTGATACTAATCATGGTTGCAATGCACTGAAGGCACTAGGCATTCATTGGGATACGGTGAATGACAACCTATTTGTAACAACTCCTGCAATTTCTCATGAAGCCAGCACAAAGAGAAATGTTGCACAGATTGTTGCTGGTGTATATGATGTACTCTGACTGACTGCTCCATGGTGGATCACTGGCAAAATTATACTGCAGAAATTATGGTCTCAAAACATCAAATGGGATGAAACAATTCCTGATGAGTTAATGCAGCAATGGAATTCTTGGTTGAGTGAAATAGCATCCATCAGTGAAATTCCAATTTCAAGATATGCTCAAGCTGTGACAAGTGACACCCTTCTCTGTGGCTTCTGTGACAGCAGCAATGATGCCTATGCAGCTGTACTTTATCTCAGGAGCAGTGATGGCACTTGCAATCTTGTTTTCTACAGAGCCAGAGTGTGCCCTCTAAAACAAAGAACGCTGCCAGAAATGGAGCTAGAGGCTGCTAAGTTACTTGCATTGGCAACAGCTCATGTGGCACAAACACTTCAGATTCCACTCTCAAACTGCAGATGCTGGAGTGACAGCATGATTGTTCTGGCCTGGCTAAAGAAACCATTGCAGAAATTGAAAGTTTTTGTGGCCAACAGAGTTGCTCTTATTAATGATTGCATCACTGACGTTCCATGGGCACATGTGGATTCAGCTAACAATCCGGCTGACCTGCCCAGCAGAGGCATTTCTTGGTGGAACGGACCACTATGGCTGTCACAACCAGAACAGAATTGGCCTAGAACAACACAATTGGAAGTGGAACATTTTCCTGGCATGAAAAAAGACAAAGTAGTGACTTTGACTATGATTGGGCAAGAGTTCAAATTGTGGACATTGTACTCTGACTACAGAAAATTGACAAGAATACTGGCATGGATGTTGAAATTTGTCAGGAATGCCAGAAAATCCACATCCACTGATGAAACTACAACCTTTGATTCACCTACTCTCTGTTTCAGTGACATTCAAGCTGCAAAGATGTGTCTGATATTGCAGCAGCAAAAGGAATCATTTCCAGTTGAAATTGATGCTCTATCTCACAACAAACAAATTCAACATTCTTCGAAGTTGTGGGGGCTGTGCTCCACCATGAAATGTCATGCTGGATTCAATGTGATAGAATCTAGAGGAAGAGTGGACTCAAGAGTGATGATGCCTCTGTCTGCAAAATGTCAGTTGACCAAATTGATGCTACAGACCAAACATGAGGAATTGAACCACATTGGAGCATCAACAGTCATTGGCATCATTGGACAGAACCATCTAATATTTGGAGCAAAAAAAGAGCTCAAAAGAATTCAGAGACTGTGTACAACCTGTCGAAGAGTCAATGCCAACACTCAGCAACAGAGAATAGGAATGCTTCCAAACTGCAGAACTATGCTGAAACCACCTTTCTACAGCACTGGTGTTGACATAGCTGGTCCCATAACACTCAGAGAAGGCTCTACAAGAAAGCCGGTTTGCTTTAAAGCATATTTTTGCATTTTTGTCTGCATGGCAACTAAAGCCATACACTTGGAGGTGTGCAGAAGTTTGAGTGCTGAAGAATTCTTGGCAATGTTCAGCAGGTTCTTCAACAGAAGAGGAGCACCTGCTGAGATGTTCAGTGACAATGGTGGAAACTTCACAGCAGCAGCAAAGGAAATCACTGCAGCAACATTGACAGCTTGGAAGAAGTGTCAAAGTAAATTCACCAACATCAGATGGCACTTCAATCCTCCAAAGGCTCCCAACTTTGGAGGGTTGTGGGAAGCCGGAGTCAAGAGTGCTAAGAGACTGTTACAGAAGATGCTCCAGCCCCACCCACTGAGAATTGATGAATTAACAACCATTGTGGGGGAGCATCCCTCACAGGTGATCCATCTATAATTAGAAGGACCAGTTTGCCTACTTGATCTGACGCTGGCTGGTACAACCCGCAACCGCTGGCGTTAGCTTGCAGTCTTGGGCAGCAGCCTAAAGAGCGCACTCCTTAACGGTGTCAAAGGTTAAGGTTCTCAGGGGAAAGCAACATTTATCATCAATACAAGCACGATATAAATAGACATTAACAAGACTCAAAGTATGGTGGGTTAGGAGTGCCATGAATATCATTAAAGGATAAATATGGACATAGGGAAGAGGTGATAATCTGTTCTATTAACACTTTGGAGTCTTGGCTTGGGACTTAGACTTCTTCATACTTCTGTCTGGTATGGAGTCCCAGACATCCTCCCGGGGGTCGGAGTGGATGAATTCTGTTCTTCAGTTTCGGGCTCGTCGGGTGCGAACGGGATCAGGATGGACGTAGGACGTCGGTACAGTTTTCCCCGGCAGCGGAGGGAGACGGCGCGTACTTCTCCGTCATCTCCAGGAAAAACTTCCTCAATGATGGCGATGGGCCAGTCTCTGGTCTTCAGTGTTTCATCCTTGACAAACACGAGGTCTTGTGGTGCCAGGCGTCGTCCAGGACGAGTCCATTTTGACCGTTGGGAACAGGAGGCAAGGTACGAGGTGAGCCACTGGTTCCATAGCTCTGAAGTTAGTCTCGAGACTAGGTTCCAGCGGCGGAGGTTTGACATCTTTCCAGACGAAGGTTTGGGCGCAGGTGGAGCTCTCAGTGGTCTGCCGATCAGGAAGTGACCGGCCGTGAGGTAAGATCCTTCAGTTGCATCGTCACTCAGGAGTGGAGCCAAGGGTCTCGAGTTGAGGATGGACTCCACCTCCGTGAGCAACGTGTACAGCTTGTCATACTTGAGGGCGTGGGGCTGCAGGTTCTTTCTAAGGAGCACCTTCATAGCTTTCACCGCGGCTTCCCACAGACCACCGAAGTGCGGTGCTCTCGGTGGAATGTGGTGCCACTGGATCTGATTGGACGTTGTGAAATTGGTGATGGCTTCTTTTGTCTTCTTCGATTCGGTGAACTTCTGTAGTTCGCGGATCTCTTCCCGGGCGCCAACAAAGTTGGTTCCGTTGTCGGAATAGATCTCTGCAGGGCAGCCGCGTCGAGCAGTGAAGCGTCGAAGGGTGGCCATGAAGTCCTCCGTGGACAGGGATGAACACAGGTCCAGATGGACAGCCTTGGTGGTAAGGCAAGTGAAGACGGCAGCGTAAGTCTTTATCAAGACTGGTCTACGGGTGTGGCCCTGACGGATTACAAAGGGGCCAGCGAAAGCCACACCGGTGCGGTGGAAAGGCGGAGCTGGTGTGGTTCTCGAGGCGGGGAGCATGCCCATCATGTGATGAAGGGGCTGAGCGTACGCTCTCTGGCAGGAATGGCAGCTTCTACTAATCTGCTTGAGGAGGTTGCGGAGGTTGGGAATCAGGAAGGAGTTGGCAAGGATGGACGTCATTGCAGTAATGCCAGCATGACTGTAAGTGACGTGTAGCATTCTCAGCAGCAGCTTGGTGAGCTGGGACTTAGGATGAAGGAGGGTAAGTTGCAGTGGAGAAGTGGGAGAGTCAGGATCTCGAACGCGGCTGCAGACCAGGATGTGGCCATGGATGGAGAGAGACAACGGAAACCTGTGGAGATAGTGACCCTTGGGAGGAGAGACGAGTTGGAGATCGAGGTGAAGACACCGGAATAGTGTTCAAGCTGGGAGAGGCGGTAAAGGAGAAATTTGGAAGCAGTGATCTCGTCATAGGTGAGTAGATCGGTCTCTGAGGAAGGTTTGGATGGACTGGAATTGTGGAGGAAACGTCGGATCCATGCGACAATGCGAACGAGGGTGAGGAAGGACGAGGATTTGGTCCACAGGAAACGCAGGAACTTGGACTGTTCTTCGGACGGTTGTAGGCAGGGCTTGATGACAAGGCAGTGGAGAGGGGTAGAAGGTTTGGAAAGCTTGTGTGAAGGCCATTGTGTAGGAGGAAGCGCAAGCCATGGAGGGCCTGACCACTAAAGTGAGGAGGCAGCCAAGTCCGGGGCTCGTACACCTCTGCTAGCCAGGTCAGCCGGGTTGTCGGCGGACTTGACATGGCGCCATGCCTGCCAGGGTAGGAGCTCCTGAATAGCATGGACGCGGTTGGCCACAAATCTGTCTAGGCGTGATGGATGCTTCGGCAGCCAGTGAAGGACGATCTCCGAGTCGGTCCAGGCGTAGACATTTGATGATGAGATGGAAAGGAGAGATTGAGTGTGGTGAAGGAGTTTGGCGAGCAGATGCGCACCAAGGAGTTCAGCCTGTGGGATTGTCACAGGCTTCACAGGAAGGACTCTGGCCTTTGCAATGACCAGAGCAGTGGTAGTGGAGCCATCGTCAAGGACGTGCCGAATGTAGATGGCTGCTCCGTATGCAACCGTTGACGAGTCGCAGAATCCATGTAGCGATGTGAAGACCGGGGTACTGTCAGAGTTGGAAAGTCGTCTAGGAACAGCATGAGCTATGATGGATGGAAGGTCGGTGACCCAGGTGTCCCAGCGAGTCCGGAGGTCGTCCGGAACAGGCTTATCCCAGGTGAGAGATCTTTTCCAAGTCTCCTGGAAGATAATGCGCACAGTGATGATAGCAGGACAGAAGAGACCCAGAATGTCAAAAACTCCAGCAGTGCCAGAGGCGACCACACGCTTGGTGACTTCTTTGGATGTGGGAACTGATGATGGGATGGAAATATGGAGAGTGTCACTGGTGACATCCCAATGGACACCCAAGGCTTTGGGTGCCTGGTGAGGAGGTTGAAGGGCTATCGTAGTGGCGTCATTCTCTAGGAGATGGTCTGGAACACGAGCACGAAGTTCGGATGAATTCGACCGCCACTTCCTCAGGACCATCCCAGCTTGTGCAAGCAAGTCGCATAACTCCCTGCGCAGCTCGTCTGCTGACTCGACGTCGTGAGATCCAGAGAGAAAATCGTCAACGTAAAAGTTCGACAGAATGGCAGCAGAGGCTCTGGGATGGGAGGAAGTGTAGAGGTTGGCCAGGGTGTGCAACACTTGCGTGGCCAGGAAGGGAGAGCAACTGACCCCAAAAGTGAGACGCTCCATCCTGCAGTCAAGTATCGCACCAGTCGGGGAGCGGACCAGAAAGCGGTGGAGGTCCCTTACTTCGGGGTTGAGCAGAATCTCTCGAAACATTTTCGAGATATCTGCGGAAAGACCAACACGGTGTTGGCGGAAACGGATGAGTACATCGAAAAGTGGAGGGTAGAGGCTGGGACCTGGTGACAACGTATCATTGAGGGAGGCACCAGTGGACGAACGGGCAGAGGCATCAAACACTGCCCAGACCTTAGTCGTGGAGGAGGATTCTTTAAAAACACCGTGGACCGGCAGGTAGAAGTGTGGGCGAAGCTGGAGTTCGTCCCGAGGGATAACGTGAGCATGTCCCAGGTCCAGGTATTCCTGCATCACAACAGAGAACGCCTGGAGTTTATCCTTGACGGACAGTGACTTCTCGTTGGCAATGAGTCGGCTAACCGCTTGTCGGCGAGTCTCCCCTAAGGCAGGAGGATTGGCAGCCTTCGGTAGGGAAACAGAGAAGCGTCCATTGACACGCATGTACGTCTCGTTGAAGAATTGGATGTCCTTCTCGTCATCCGGAGATCGGGATGGTGCATCAGGGACTTGGTCCAACTCCCACAGACGAGACAGATCGTCCTGGAGATCGTCGGGAGAGACCGAGGTAACCAGTGTTGGAGACGGAGCAGATCCATGGAGGGGTCCGGAGAGGCTGGTACCGAACGGGGTCAGGATGGCACGGAACTGGTCTATGTTGACGGTTTTCCCTGAGGTGAAGACGGAAAGGTCGGAGGTCCCGATGAGCAGGTCGACTTCTCCGCCCAAGTTCGGGTCGGCGAGTTGGTAAGAAAGGAGAGACGGAAGTCAAACGATTTCGTCACGGTTGGAAGGGATAGGCATGGATGTATGATTTATTGTGAGAAAACAAGTTAGTCACGACTGAATACTTACAGGGCTTGGATGAGAAGGCTCCAGAGAAGGAGAGTCTCTGAGGTCGTCTCGTCAGGTGGAGTAGGGATGCTAACTTCTCAGAGATGAGAGATACGCAGGCACCGGCATCGAGAATAGCGCAGGCACGAGCAGTGTGGCCGTTGTTCTCCAGAGTAGCTGTGACCATGTGGAGGAAGGCTGGCTTGAGTTCCTGGTCGGAATCTGCGGGTGCGGAATCGCCAGATAAGGACACAGTCATCGCTGCCGGAGAGTCCGAAGTGGCCGGAGCAGACTGAGGAGAGGCAGACACACGATCCTTATGAAGGAGGGTGTGGTGCTTGGCATTGCAGGTTCTGCACGAGAATTTGCTCGTGCACGATTTGCAGCCATGCTTGGACGAGAAACAATTGATGCAGAGACGCTTCTCACGAACCAATTTGTTTCTCTGGTCAACGTCCATGGCGTTGAAGGTGGGGCAACGGAGAAGTCCATGATACTGGTCGCAGGCAACGCAGTGTGTGTGGGACTTCTTCGGCAGTTGCGGCCGTTGAGGAAGGGGTAGATGGGACGGGATGGAAGGAGTAATCACCGTAGCAAATGGATTGGAGGAGGATGAAGGTGGCAATGATGAGGTGGCGGCAGCAGCAGACGAAGGATTGTAGGACGGAGACTTGTGGATGAGAGACATGCGTAGGAACTTGCGCACGTCTTCCATGGTTGGAAAGGTGATCTTGTCCCTGGCATAGATGTCCCAGCTTTCAAGAAGTGATTTGTCGAAGTGAGCGAGGGACACAAAGGCCAAGAATTTAGAGAGTGAGTCACCAGTAATGGCCTTGATGGAGTCGTAGGTGACGCAGAGTTGACTGTCTGCGGCAACCAATGAATCATAGGTCGGCTGAAACCTGTTGGGAGCCAAAATTCGCTTGACCAGCGCTGGAAGAACCTTGGTAGGGGCACCAAATCTCTCTTGGAGGGGTTCCAGAAGGTCGTCCAGAAGGAATATCCAAATTGTGTGCATCCGGGATCAGTTCACGAGCTGGCTTGAAGGTGAGGGACTTGATCAACGTGGAGCGGATGTCCGTATTGCTCAGGCCAGAACCACGGGTCTTGATGGCAGCTCTAAACATCCTCTCAAAGCTGCTCCACTTGGTTGGGTCACCATCGAAGGTAGGAACATCTACGATAACAGGTGCGGCTTTCGAGGCAGGAGTGGAGGTCGGAAGGACGGGAGTGGCGGATATCGCGGGTGTCTTGGCCAAAATAGCAGCGGCCATCGCACGGTCAATGGCGTTTAGGCCATCGTTGAGTTCGCTGACCTGGTCAGCAATGGCTGTTATGTCATGTAGAGGCTTGCTTGCTTGGCGAAGGCGTTGACGTCGTTGGTGAACTTATCGCAGCGGACGGCGAAAGTCGGGGAGGTCTTTTCTTCTGAATTCAGCAAGTTCGTTAGAACTACAGCGAGGACGTTGCCAACACTCCAGACACCAACGCTCTCGTCGAGGAACTCGAGCTCAGCCTTGATGGTAGCGTGTAGGTCACGATGCTTTTCGCTTTCGTTCAGCTCTTGCTCAAATGCAGCATCATCATCAGCAAGGAGTGTTTCTATTTGATCCTGCACGGAGTTGTGGAGAGAGACTTCCCGTTTGAGGTCGTCAATGAACTTCTTGACTTCACGTTGATTGACGGTGGCTAGGTCTTTCTCCAGGAGGGTGTCGATTATCTTTTGGAGCTTGGTGATGGCACCACGTCGATAGGCTCGCCGACGGCGAAGCTGATCAATGACGGGAACAAGGGTAGGTTTATCGTCCATGAGAGTGAAGGGATAGTGGAGACGATGGGATGAAATTCTGTGAATGCGAAGTGGAAATGCCGTACACAACGAAGGAAGGTCGAAGTGGGGCGCAGTCCAAGTCACAATCCAGGCAGAAGTCGTGCTACCAGCAGAGCAGGGAGGATGCCAAGTCCGGGGTGGGTCGTAGAACGTCGGAGAGCAGTGGAGAGTCGGTTCAAGTTGTCACGGGCTCGAAGGACCAAATGTGGGGGAGCGTCCCTCACAGGTGATCCATCTATAATTAGAAGGACCAGTTTGCCTACTTGATCTGACGCTGGCTGGTACAACCCGCAACCGCTGGCGTTAGCTTGCAGTCTTGGGCAGCAGCCTAAAGAGCGCACTCCTTAACGGTGTCGAAGGTTAAGGTTCTCAGAGGAAAGCAACATTTATCATCAATACAAGCACGATATAAATAGACATTAACAAGACTCAAAGTGTGGTGGGTTAGGAGTGCCATGAATATCATTAAAGGACAAATATGGACATAGGGAAGAGGTGATAATCTGTTCTATTAACACTTTGGAGTCTTGGCTTGGGACTTAGACTTCTTCATACTTCTGTCTGGTATGGAGTCCCAGACAACCATCATGTGTGAAATTGAAGCATTGCTTAACAGCAGGCCTTTGGTGCCAGCAGAAACAGTCGAGACAGATGATGAATTGGTCCTGACACCTGGACATTTTCTGGTATTCAAACCACTGAAGGCACCAGCCACAGGAGAAGCATCTGAAGCTCAAATATCCTCATTGAGAAGGTGGCAACTGGTAAAAAGATTGACAAGAGATTTGCAAAGCGCCTGGAAAGGTTGTTACATTCAAACAATTCAGAAGAGGAATAAATGGAACAGGGAAGAAGAGAATCTAGAAATTGGTCAGATAGTCTACATCAAAGATGAAGAATTAATTAGATACTCAAGATGGCCACTCGGGAAGATCACAGAATTGTTTCCTGGAGAAGATGGAATTATCAGAACAGCAGCAGTACAGTCAAAAGGAAAGATTTACAGAAGAGCTGTTTCCATGCTGATTCCACTGTTTGTCAACAACAACAGCAACAGTGATCCTGATCAGGTCTGAACAGCAATGAATGTCATAGCAGTCATTAATGAACGTTGTCATGCTGTGCTGCACAACAGCACAACTCATTAACTTGAAACAGTACACACTTAAACACTTAATGTTCCATTAATTAGACATGCCACTTCATTCTTTTTTGTCTGCTATATAAACCTCGTCTGTTTCACAGTTTCGCTCTCTTTTTGAATAAAATAATGTCAAATCTAATCTGATATACATTTTTTTTTAGACTAGATAGTTATTTTTTTCATTGGATAGTAGCTAGCTACAATGTTATACATACCTAAAGTTAAAATGACAGATATAGAACTAGCTATGTTACATAGCTATAACAGACAGCAGCACAACTGTCAGTGCAATTATGACACAGGAATGCAGTTATAGTGCACTTAAAAGAAGTGGTACTGTATAAGAATGAAATATTGCAAGCAATTGAGTGGCTTTATAACAATTAAACATTTATAAAGCAAATTAATTTTGGAGTACTACATTGTGTGAAATAAGAATGCCGCAGTTACCAAGTGTCCTGTAAATGCACAACTCACTGCTTACATTTGTAATAATACCATTATTTTTCAATCAATTGACAATGTACATTATCACTTTATCCGTTGTCATTAACATCTAGTTGCACTATCAGTCCTTGTTTTATGTACAGGTCATTTGGAAGTATTTCTATTCATCCAACTCAGCGCAAGACCATGGTACTCTGTACAAATTACGAAACAAATTGAATAGAACAAATGTAGTTACAAAGCCAAAAAACAATGTTAATGCATGCAAAGATTTTGTCGAAATTGTAACATCAGGCCTCATCATTAGTTCCAATTTAGAGATGTTGTCGCTTAACTCGGTTGATGACATGCCTTCAGACATTTCAGTACCAGGAGCTGAGGAAGTGTGGACATTATCAGCAGATGAAAGGCGTAAGCATTTGCTAGATTTATGCAGGAGAATTTATGACAAATATGTCGATTTCAAATTTAATGACGTCACATCAACAACAAATGAAAGTGACTTGGTTATGAAGTATTCAATACAGCTCTTGAGGATGTGCTGCTTTTACATGGAATTTGCAGATGCCATAAGGGAGGGAGATGGAGGACGGGTGCTGCATTGTTGGAAATACATGGCCATCATTTTCTCTAATTCCGGAAATCAAAATTATGCATGTGAAGCAGCCAACTTACTGATTCAATAATAATCATACTTTATCACCACGTCAAGCTTCACAGCTTCTATGGAGCAGATTTATAAATAATAGTGGAAGTCGTGGAAAAAATGTTCCTGTAGACTTGCATATGAAACATTTGAATAAAATTGCCAAAGGTGTTATCGGCAAGTTAGGTTCAAACAAATCCATAAAAGCAATTCAAAGGATAGGACGGGCTATGGGAACATTATCACCTGTTTTGAATAATTTTGATTCTGTCAATAGCGTAGTTCAAACCACCAGCAAACAAACAAAGCCTAAAGCACATAAGGATATTTTGAACATAATGAATGAACTTTACAAAGGACAATGTTTCACAGCAAAAAGTTCAACAAGAAAACACTCTAAATTTCCATTACCAAAGGAATTCTTACTGCTAAATCAAAGGATTCAATTATTAACTGGTTGATCACAAAGTTGCCTTAATATTTTATCAAAGAAACTGTCTTAAAATTACGCTTCATTTTCACATATATTCATATAACATTTATTAATCGCAATGAATTTTTGTAATCACATTATTATGAAAATAACAATAAAGAACTAAAGTTAGTCTAACAGTATGAAATGACCGAGTCTTACTTTACACATACCACAATCACATTTTTTAGTACATACATCACAGCATAGGCACTTGTTTTGAAAAATTTTATGAACATAGTTGTCCATATGTTTGAATAATGCTATACGTCTACATTCAGAAGTATTCAGTGAATATTCTTTGATGTCATCATTAACATGGTGATAACTTCGTGCAAGCAATAGTGATACACAAGATAATTCACCATCTCTTCCGGCTCTACCCATTTCTTGTATATAGAAGCCAATGTCATCTGGCAAGCCAACATGAATTGTTTGTCTTACATTGTAGCAGTCCACCCCCATACCGAATGCAATAGTTGCAACAACAACTCTTAAAGTGCTGTCAGCTTTAAAAAGTTCCAAAATAGATGCCTTGTGAACACTTGAGAACATTTCAAAGAGCCGAAACTTGGGAATGTCAGGTGCCCCCTCTGGTAAAGTGGAATGTGACCCAAAATGTCTCTTGAAGTAAATGTATAGATCAGCACATACTTCCAAAGTTCTCCCATATATAATTGTTTCTTTTCTTTTAAGAAACGACTTGCAAAACCTTTAAATGTTTCAGACACAGAAACAAAATGACCAACTGAAAACCTCAAATTATGATCGACAGGACATTTGGAAAGAATGAAGGGATTTCTCAACCCAAGAATCTTGCTTATTGAATGCCTATCTTTAGCTGTTGCTGTTGCTGTCAATGCCATTAAGTTTACTGATGCAGGAACCAAGCTGCGCAATTCCCCAATTCTTTTTAGTACATGACGAAAACTGTTACCCCTACAGAACATTAAAAATGATATAATTAGCTAAGGGTGTGGTTAGAATTTGTTTCATGTTTGAACGAGTTATACCTACCATTTCTTAATACAATGTGCTTCATCAATTGCAAGAGCTTTCAATCTTCTGGTGTAAGTATCATTTGAAATTACTTCTCTCCATCTTTTATTATTTAATAACACTTCCGGTGTAAAAAAAAACAGCTGATATTTACCACTAGCAACATTAGATAAAATCTCATGGTCATTAGCAGTATCTCCACATACTCCGCAACACAAAAGTCCTCTAGCAGAATACGATGCAACCTACAATTAATATATACCCAAAATTAAAGTGAGTGGTGTAGGATTTTTTTTTAATTACTAGCTACTTTGAAGCTAATGATTCATAAAAAATTTTTTTTAGATTTTTACTCCTAAGTAAGGGTTAAGCAAATTTTGAACAATAATAGCTTATTAAGGCTGTCTCACTCTCCCTCTCTCCCTCCAAGAGGATTGAACAACTATTCAATGATGTGAACATGGAATATGCAATGGCTCGTCAATATCTATTCACATATTCAGCTAATTACCTGATCTTCGATAATTGCCAATAGTGAAGTTAGTACAATTACGATACTAAACCCATGTTCATGCTGCAAGTAATTATCCATGGCCAGAGGTAAAACTGCAAAGCACAAACTTTTCCCAAACCCAGCAGGCAATACAGCAAACATCTTGCCCAAGCATAATAAATGCCACAGTAATGTCTAACTGTTCTTGCTTTAGAGAGCTGTAACCCAATTCTCTCGATGCTGCTCTCACTGCAAAGCCAGCACTTAGCTTCTTAGCCATCCCGGCAGGTTGGTGGAGGAAGCGCCAGTGAATCTCTCTTTTGTGTGTACGTATATTTCTGCGTAGGCGTATTCCTGTCCGCCCACCCATTCCCTTAGCATTTAACCACACTGCAATCTGATTGGACTGCAACGTACGTTGCAGCAGGGAACAAACCCGGGTATAGGCTTGTTACCCGACCTCTCCCTTCAGCAGAGGTCGGGCTCCGCCCTACTAAGGGGTGGTCACAGCCAGGGTAAGGGATGGTCACAGCCAGGGTAAGGGGTGGTCAAAGCCCTGTGTTCAGAGAGAATCATATGTTTTGCAGGACAGAAAGGTGATAGTAAAGAGCTTGAAAGGTCTAGTCGGTAATGTGTGTTCAGAGGAACATGGTCATCTGGTCCTGCTGGCGTTATTAGACTGTGTCGATGATACTGTCCTTGTGAAGAAAGCCGTACTTTCTGTGAGTGAAATGTACAGTTGTTGTCATGGCAATGTCCTAGTTAACAGTGTTCCTTCATCACATGTCACAAACTCCTTCTCTCCCTCTTTGTGGTGTGTGTGTGTGTGATGATTATATTACAACCTTAGTTCGGCATAAGTTAGACCAGTTTATTGTGTGCGTTTCTGAGAGCGTCTGTTTCTCTTCCCTGACATTTCTGCTCATGTATTTCCTACTCTAGTTCAACATGGCAAATTTGATGTGCAGTAAAGTTGGTATATCATAACTTACGAGCCTTGAGTTTATGACTGCCATTCTAATAGCGTCTTTATATGTCTCAATAATCTCTTGATCTGTTATACTTCATTTGTGATAGTTGTTAGAGATATTATGGCTACTAGCTGTGAGATTTCCCAAGTGAGTGGTGAGTGAGGATGGGAAGGAATTGATTCATGTTTGAGCGCACGAGATATACAAACACACGTAGAGTGCATAGTAACTCAAGTGAGAGAGAAATGATAATGGCAGCTATTACTTCAGTTTCGTGCCTTGCGTGCACCACTGGATAACTCTACAGCATACCTGAATTGCCAAATGCAGCACACCAAAAAAGTCTAGAAGAGGACACGCCTCTCTTCAGTTGGCCAGTTATAAGAATGTTTTGAATAGATTCTCTCTACATTACTCCTTTACGAGGATGAAAATATTATTGAATGTTTATATTGAGAAGTATGAATCCAAGTAGCTGATCTTTCTTATTGCAGCTAGGCTGGCTCGCTCTCCTGAAACACACACCAATAGTTATTTATGTTGTGTGTATATCTCCTAGGAGATGGTGTCAGATCTAGAAGGTGTGAGCTCCACCCACTATGGGCAGCGAGTTCTCCTGTACCTGCTAGCCCCTCGTTCTTCCCGACACTTCAGTTCTCAGTTTGTGGGCATCCTGTCTGTGGGAGATGGCAACGCCCACTCAAAGAAACTCCCTGATGTTAGGAGACAGGAATTACAAGAGGGCGTGGTTCCAGCCCTGTTGTCCCTGGCAACCAGTCACATGAAGGACTGGGTACAGAGTAAGACGTATGTCATGCTCCTTCTGGAGGCCATGTTATGTCACCATAGCAACTCGTTACCCTTACAGCAGGCACTGGTGGACGCCCTGTGCTGTGAAAGGGGCGTGGTTATGATGAGCGACGTCCACACGGACTGGGTTCTGGGGCATGTGCTACAGTTTGAGAGCGCGCCATGTGATGAAGGCCTATCTTGTGCTGCTACTGGTATGGGAACTACCTCATGTTGTGCATGCATTAATTAGGAGGAGGATGGAATGGCTGGATGTTATGTAATCAATAATTAACAATTTCTTCATTGCCCCACTCCTCCTCCCCTCCCCCCCCCCAGATTAGTGTCATTATAACTAAACCAAATGCTGAAGTTAACTTGGTTAGTCGGTTTAGCTAGCACCTCAAGTCACACATCACAGCAGCTGTGAACTGGATATAATTTGAGAATGAGTTTGCCCTAGATGATGCAGCTTTAACTTTGTTTTTCTACCACCATCTTGCTTCATAGTAAATGCTGAGCCTGCATTCCAGCCTGCCATCTCTTCTTAGAGTTCAGAGCTGGAGTGCTCTAGTCAATAAAATGCAGCTGTCAACACTGTCATGAGTATTGTTAACACTGTGTTGTTACATGAATATTGTTGATATTGTTGTTACATGAGTATTGTTGATAATTGTGTTGTTTTTTATTAAATGTTTGTTGTTTTTTGTTTTGAAGGATTTTTTAGCAACCTGCTGTCACTGGCAACCAAGGAGTGCATAAGGTCATGGGTTCAAGGTTCATTCAGAGCGACTTATCTACTATCTCGTATATTGGATGGAGATGAGATTGAGTGGGCGGAGCTTAGAAAGAAGATACGATCCAGTCTGACCACAGTGGCAAAACAGTTGGCACGAAGTCCAGATACTCCCACATGCCCTGCCCACTTTACTGGCAGATCTAGCCCACTTGTTTGTAGGAGGAGTTTATGACACAAAAGCCATCGCTCAATTCAAGTTTATGAAGAGTCAACATTCCTGGAATATTTGTTCAGAAAGAGGTAAGGGGTCTACACTATGAAATGGACTCACTATATCTTACCCACAGACAATATACAATTTTCTCATAGTTACTTATTGTGTTCTGTTATAGTCAGCGTTGGAGTGGGGTGTGGTCAAATGAAGATGAAGGGGAGGAGTGTCGCCTAAGGATCCACCTACCAGCCGACATTGCCAGTGTTAATGGAATACACGTAGAAGTAGAAGACGTGGCCCCACCCACTAGACTTCCTCAAGAGCAGCTGCTCAAGACAAGTGTGTGCAGAGCGTATGCGGTGAGTCTTTCCAGAATTTTAATTGTAGGTTTTTCCCCTTAAAACAGCTTTAATGATGATTGTTCATATGAATTGAATAGACATTCAAGCTTTAGTTTAGTACATGCCCCACCCTCTTTCCAGCCATCAATAACTAGTGGTGTGCTTCAGTGCTAATGTGAACAAGGTATGTAATCCAGCTACTTTCAAATAAGAAGGATTAAAATGTTTATCCTTGGAGTAAGGAGCTAAAATACGACCAGATGAGTAATCAAAGCCCTTTCCTGGACATTCGAGCTGTAGTCCTTAGCAACACTGAGATGTCACAGTGGATCTGCCGCGTGGAGAAGAGAAGTAGTTTAGTTTCAGCATCTCTACAGGACTTGTAGGCTCTTGTGGTGTGTTGCATTGGGCGGCGGTTTGAAGACTACACAAGCCCAGCAGATCAGCAAGAACTGAAGTCTCCACCCAGTGGTTGCTCTATCACACGTGCTACTAATTGTGGGGGTTTCGAGGTTGCCCTCACTCGCCTTGCGCACAACGCGAGAGCCACAGTCTGATGAACAGCAAGTACGCTGCCACCAGAGTACAATCAAAGTTTCAATAAATGATATCTCTAACTGGACTGCATTACAACACGTGGCGAGTGGCTTATGACTATAGATCCACTCGCCAACCAACCAATGGAAATGATACACATTATTGCGGGTGACCTGCGCACTACTGCTAACACTTAATGTTCTATACAATACACACTCTAACAACAATAACCTAAATGACATGATAAATGACGTGACATAAACATAACATAAAACTAGTTCTCTTCTTCTTCTGTCTTCTCTTGCTTCTCCTCTTCTCTACTCTTCTCTGTCCTTGCTCTCCAGTGTGGGCATCTCCTGTATGCCCACATCTCCCCCCTCCTTCATGAGCTGGGTGACACGGTCACAGACAACAGTCTCTCCATGGCACCTACTCAGATCGTCAGCGACTACATTCTTATCTCCTGCTCGATACACAATATCAAAGTCATACATGCATAATTTCAAACACCAGTTGTAAATTCTTCGGTTTTCCTGTTTCCCACATCTCATGTTCATAAGACCTTTGTGATCAGTGATCACTGTAAATTTCCTACCATACAGGTAGTATGCGAAGTGTCTGATGGCCTCGTAGACACCTAGGCCCTCTAACTCTTGGGCACTATAGTTCGTCTGAGCTCCTAGCAGCTGCTTCGAGAAGAAAGCGACAGGAAATCTCTCCTCGTTCCGAACCACGGAAAGGACGGCTCCCACACCCGTCGAGCTTGCGTCACTCTCTAACACAAATACATCACTCACACACGGAACACATAAACGAACTGATACAGATAATTGGTTGCACAACGCATGAAAGGCGTCCAACATCGAACTCGTCCAACTCACCACCCCAGGCATCGCCATGGACGTGTGTGGCGTGAGGACAGAGGACCATTGATGAAGACCAGGGATAAACCTCCTGTAGAACCCCACCAGGCCCAGGAAACCACGCAGCTGTTTCCTCGTTCTGGGCAGAGGATGATTTCGGATCGCCTCTACCCTTGCTTCCGGAACACTAATTCTGCCACCACCCAATTGGTGACCTAAAAATTCTAAAGTTCTCCTACCGAAACTGCACTTCGACCTCTTACAGGTCAGGCCATTCTTCCTTAAGGCCTCCAAAACTCTCTCCAGGTGAACCAAATGTAACCCCCAATCTTCCGACACAACAAGAATGTCGTCGATATAAACGTTAGCCCACTCTCTACAGTCTACCAATACCTCGTCCATCAAACGTTGGAACACGGACGGAGCGTTCGTTAGCCCAAACGGCATCCGCCGGAATCTGTACTTCCCAAAGGGACACACAAAACATGTCTTGTCCCGGTCACCTTCATCCATCAACACTTGATGAAAGCCTTTAGCCAAGTCGATCTTGGACATAACTCGGCCTACTCCAACCTTCTCCACCATCTCATCGAAGGATGGGATGTAGTATGGCTCTTTTGTCGTGATATCATTGAGCCGACGGTAATCAACACAAAGCCTGATATTCCCATCTGGCTTCCTCACGGGCACCAACGGAGATGCCCAATTGCTCTTGCATCTTTCAATAACTCCTTGTTCTTCCAGACTTTCTAATTCTCTCTTCACCTTCTCCCTTATTCCTAAAGGAACCGAATACGGCGTCTGACGAATGGGTTCAGTATCTCCCGTATCGATGGTCATCTTGACCCGATCCGTGCTACCCGGACTGTCAGAGAAGACGTCGTTGTACGTCCCCAGTAACTCTCGTAATTCACTTTCATTGAACCCTTCACATTCGCCCTTCAACTCACTGCTCTCATCCCCTTGTTCCTCCACAACAATATCTAACCTCCTTATACACGCTCTCTCTCTGAATTCTTTAATACAGTTAACATGCACTACCTTAGAGTGCTTCTCATTCCCAATCTTCCCAATCCTATAGTTCACTGCTCCCATCTTCCTTAGAATCTTGTACGGACCCTGCCATGAATCCGACAACTTACAGGTCATCCCCGGTACCCTGTATAAAACTAAATCTCCCTCCTTAAATTCCCTCAACTTCGTTCCCCTGTTCACATACTGTAACCTACTCTCTTTCCCCTTAGCCATTCTCAATGCTGCACTGTCTCTCACATTCTCCAACCTCTCAGCCATCTTAGTTACCCACTCACACACATTTAACTTTTCTGCTTCTACTTCGTAAAGACCGTGGTATAGGGCGTCCAAGGGCGTCCTTACCCGAAACCCATAAACCATGTCGAAGGGGCTAAACCCCGAGTCGGCATGAGGCATCTGCCTTAGAACAAATAGTACAAAACACAACTGACCTACCCAGTCTACCCCCTCATCTATGCACTTCCCCAACACGCTCTTCATGGTCCCGTGCATTCTTTCCACGGCTCCGTTTGTCTCAGGATGGTAGGGAGACGTACGCACCTTCTCTATCCCCAGGTGCTCACACAATTGGGTCATTACTTTGCCGCAAAATTGACTGCCTTGGTCGGTGAGAATCCTTTCTGGGACCGAGGTCCTGGAGAATATGGACCATAGTCCATCCATCACTGCCTTGGCCGTAATGCTTCTTAGGGCTACTGCTTCTGGCCACCTCGTTGCCAAGCAGATGTAGGTCAAAATATACCTGCTTCCTCCCTTCCCCTTTGGCAACGGCCCCACCAAGTCAATCGCCACGCTCTCAAATGGCTCCGCCAGTATCGGTCTCTCGACCACTGGTGCCCTTCTTGGCCTGTGTTTGCTCCTCACCTGGCACCTCTCGCAACTCCTACAGTGCCTTATAATGTCTCGAGCCATTCCAGGCCATGCAAAATATCTACCCACCATCTTCGCCACCTTGTCCGCACCTAAGTGCCCATTCCTTTCATGTCCCAAAACTTTCACCTTCTTCCTATAGCTCTCTGGCAACACAATCACATCTCTATATTCATCCCACGTCACATACATTCCCCTCACTAAC
>WLWD01000939.1_pt1 | contig 46827 bp, 27 predicted proteins | sample 6712731 | NCBI WGS metagenome assembly WLWD01 (sample SAMN12718690, study PRJNA576275) | sponge metagenome | isolation source: marine sponge | host: Mycale hentscheli | place: New Zealand: South Island, Marlborough, Capsize Point | collected 2014-11-01 | reverse complement strand
AAGAGGAAGCTTCCGGTTGTGTTCTGGTCAAGATGCATGAAGGATCACGAGTAGAAATATTCAGTTTCTTCACTGGAGTCCCTCACAATTGCCAATGGAATCCTACACTTTGCTCCATATCTTCGTCCATCACACTTTGTGGCCGGGACTGACTACCTGGAGTGCGCACTGAACAGCTGCATTGCTGGCTGGACATGATCTGTTCCGGTCAGTCGAATGTCTTGTACATCTATGGCCCCCATCTTGGAGTCAAGCAGCCTAGACAAAGAGTCAGTATTCTTGTTGCAAGAAGCTGGATGATACTTCACAGTGAGAGCATGGGGCATGTAACTTCATTACCCAATGTGCCAAATGAGAGTTGTTGAAAGACACATCTGCGGAAGGATAGGGGCTGAGGGAGAATCTGTTGTGGACATTTAGATCCATGTCATAGGAATTATTGAGATGCATGTACACTTTGCCTGACTATTATGTAATTCACACTCTATTTCTTTCTTTTTAATCCTATCCATTCGTTGAGCTATATGTTTCCAGTTGTGTACATCTTGCCCAGTTCATTTACATGTAAAACCCTTTACCTCATGCATGCGTGAATTGATTGTGAACAGGCTACATCATTGTCAGCCACTCCCCTCTCAGTTCAGATTTCTCATATTATGTTCAATAAGTGCAGTGAGAGTGTGTGGGATTTCTCAGATGGCAGTGACTTCGGAGGAAGGTGGCCAGGACTGAGTTGCCTTCGCTGCTCTACTCCCGTTCTGCTCCTACCTATGGGTCGAGACTGCAGAACACACAGCAGGTACCGTAAGTAGCACTGGTAACATTAGTAGCTTTTGTAGTACTGTATAGGTAACCCTGGTAGACTAGGTAGAATCTTACCAATTTCAAGATTCGTGTAACAAAATAATTCCTGTGAATTTATGCCACTGCCGGACACTAGTTTAGAATGAACAAATATGATACAATAATGTTCTGTAGTACCTAAATGAAAGCTATTATGCATGAACTATTGTAGTAAATTCAGTTGGTTAATAATATTGGTGCAGTGGTCCAATGGGAAAAGAGGAAGAGGTACTACAGGTACTATTTGGAGAGAAAAAAATTAGTACCTCTTTCTCTTTTCTCTATTACTCTCTCTTCTCTCTCTTCCCTTCCCCCCTCCCTGGTATCATATGGATTGAAATTAATTTTACTTTCATATGAACCCAATAAGTTACCTTGTAATTGCCATGGCAACAAGATATACACATTTAATTAGTCATTGCTGTGGATGTCTTGCACATGCTAACTATTACATTGTTATTTAGAGCTGTCAGCATTTTCACTTCACAATACTATTGATAAATTATATCAATTTAACTTGTGTCTGTTAGTCTGAATGATAACATGTTTGTGAATGTTATGAGTTATGATACATAGCTAGCTATCTAACGTGGTCCATAATTGACTATTGTACGGTATATTTCAAAGCATTTCTGTATACACAAAAATGAGCAGAGCATTCGGACACAATATCATTTAATTTTTATCTCTGCAAATTCTGATCACTAAAATATCATTCTTCTAGCAGCAAAGAATCTTTCTTTGCAGGATTGATAGTGTGAAGAAGAAGCTCCATGCCCCTAGTCTAAGATGTTCTTGAGAACAAACATATCTGACCCATCTGTAAGAGTATCATTACCTTCAGGATTGTTTCCATTCTTATTCCAAAAATCTATTGGTTTTAGAAACTGACTCAATTTCTCACTAAATGCTTCCAATTCTAGAAGAAGTGAAGAACCGTGTGAGCGGTATATGTCTGGTCATGGTCAATTGGCCATAGCAAAGAAAATTTTGAATTATAACATTCTAATAAATAAGAATAATTATACCAAAGTGATCCTCATTTCATGATGATTTCATTTATTTAGATACAAACATGCATACATCAAGCATATCATGGTAAGCGGAGATTTTGTAGCCCATTGTCTCCCATATTCGCAGGGAAAGGGTTAAAACACAAACAAGTTCTCAATGTGCATAAATGTAATAATGTACAAACACACATGCATGATGTGTATAAATCTAACAAGCAAACACACATACATTTTAGTCATGCATAATGGTTAGCCAATAGTATTAGTTTAGCACTATATTATCAAAATGTTTTACCTACTTAATTTTTTTGCTTTTTACAGAAGTACAATGTAAAAAAAAAAGTCCCTCCTCTTCCCATCCATCTTTTCTAAACATATATTTTCACCCACTCCACCCCACCCACCCAGGGGTACGTGGTTCAGCGCTAATGACTGGGATGGGCCCAAATTTATTTAAAAAACTTAATGATTTGGACATTCATTGTAAATGGAGAGCATAAATTAGCATGAAATTATAAACTGGTATACTTGTGCATTATACTTTTTAATAAGCTTGATTTGGAGGCGGGGCCTGGGCCCCTCGGGATCCTCCCCTTCCCCCCTCCTTTTATTGCTCTAACATAACTGAACCACTTGAGCTGATGCTCTTGTACAATTGTAATTGTGATGAGAATCATAATAATGCATGGTAACTCAACCAGTAGCAATAATATGTAATTGAATAACCCATAACTATTCTTGCTGGCTATTATTTAGATAGGATTATTGCATACTAAATTGTACATCTATTTTTCTAATTGGCTCTGGACACCAACCATAGTTAGCTGTTCAACTTTAAGTGGCAGCTAACCCAGTAGTATAACTTACCACTACTGGGTTTGTGGAATTTCCTGTGGTGTACGTGTTGGGTTATGAATTGGCTCTGAATGATGCAACAGATAATACTCAATTTGGAATGGCTATATGTGACCTTTTCAACCTTATCCTTATTGATTTCACTAGCTTTCCTGCTGCCATTACACCAAGATATGAGCAACTATAAAATTGATGATCTTTTACCAGTTTAATTTAGCTTACTGATTATGAATGATGACAATGTTTTTAATGACAGACTAACATTGTGGTATTAACTTATGCTGAGAATCTGGAGGTGCTAGAGCCTCCCACTCCAACCCCCAAAGTTTGTGGTGGCTGAGCTTCCATGAATGTTACATAATTAATGATTCATTAACCTTCATTAATAGACATCCCTTTCTGTAAAATATTTGATATTGCTATTATAGGAGAGATAACATGACCTATAATTCCAATAAAACTTTATAGTTATGTAATTTACTAGGCCGCTAGACATTTTTTTCACACAGATTTCAGTTTCATATCAATGTAAGTTTGGTTTAAGACTGAATGAGTTGACCTCTACCAACTCAGTTATGTTTATGAATTATTCATAGTATGTATTATACAGGTCACTACTGACAGACAAGCATAATATTTAAATATTAAATTATTTTGATTATTATTAGCTACTACTTATCTAAGCATTATTCTTTGACCATTGTTTTTATAATGATTGGCTGAATACTTCCATATAATGTCTTCTTTTTTCTTTTTTTTAAGGCTTATACCATTCAATATGTACAGGTTAAACAATGACGTGGAGGTTAGTATGAGATTTACACAACCAAGAGCAAAAGCCCCAAGAATAGTGTAAATCCTGTACAGACTGAACGGAGAGGTGCAAGAAATAACATATTGTTGATTGGACGGTTCACTTATTCACCTCCTAGGAGGTGGGTATAAAATAATGCATTCACTGTGAATTGAGCAAATCTAATTAGACTGTTTGTACGTAACATGGTACAAATAGATTAAACCATCAGTGTATTATTATTAGCAAATTCACTTCATTTGTAAGCCACAATCAAGTAAACCAGGAATTACATTTCATATGGTTGCATCATTACAAATAAACATCGGTAAAGAATCACCACAATAGTAGCATATTTCTGTTTAAACTAAAATGTGTTTGTAGTTTTATTGATACTGTACCTAATGTTATGTTTCCTACAATAAGACGTATGTGTGTCTCCAACAAAAACATACATGTTTACATACCATTACCAAAAACACTGATTTAAAATCACAACAACAGGTGGCTTAAAATAATATTTATGGTGAAAGTGTTTTTACTTCTGAACTGAGTACACACAAGGAAAATAAAAATATTGAAAATTTTTTTTTTTAAGTTACAAACTCAGTACAGATTTCTATAATATATTTGTCTAGTTTTTATCCAAGAATAACAAACATCGCATATCTAATTTTGAGTAGACTATAATTTTATTTCCAACAAATTGTACTTGACATTATTAGCTATTTCCAATAATAAAATAATTGCTAATGTGAATTGACTCACTGTGATACTCAATCCTTAGCCCTAGCTCATCACGGAAAAGAATCAGATTGTCTTCCAGTGTATATTAATAGATTGTGCTAATTCCATCACTATCACTCCACCACGTTATCATTCCCCCTACCCCGCCTACCCCGCCTACCAGAATTCATAAGCACTTCTCACTTCTCCTGAACTACCATCAGCTGTTCTCAGCGCACCTTATAATCATTACTCTGCATATATTTTATGTCTGTGCTACTGGAAATCATTATAATTTGCAATATCTCACTCAAATCATCCGCATAAAAACACACACCAGGCTGTGAACTGGATTTAGAGGGTTTTAATATTTTTGCCACGATAGGGCCACTAAGTAGATCTTAATTTTAATTAACTCTAGGTCTACATATGTATGTGTGTGTGGAAGTGTGAGAGTTTGAGTGTTAGTATGTATTGGCTTCCCCCACATATGACTATTACCTGCATGTGCTAGTGGGCAGGGTAAAGCAATATTGTCCGTATTTATATAATTATATATATGTATGTATTTTATTAATAATTATACACATATAGCTAGTTGTGACTAAAAATGTTGGCACAACTGGAGATTCAAGAATTTAACATACTTAAAATCAACTATTGCTTTTTGAAAACAAACAGAACTACTACTTACCAAACTCTCATTGTACTGTGCTTGTTGGTAAATATATTTATCTAGAGAAGCCTTTTGATTGCAATATTATGATGATTCCTACCATATCATGATACTTCTTGGGCAAAGAAAGCTATAGCATGCAAGTCCCAGTACTTATCCGAGCTCTATACTTTCATACATGTACTGGTAAAGTATCATCATAACCACCACATCATGGGTGTGCTTCTAAATAGTGCTTGTATTGTCAATGATTACTTTACTCGCCTATTCAAGACACTGGGACCCATTTAACAAAAACATAATTGCTTAAGAACAAATTTATCAGTAATGTCTGCAGGTAGAGGTTGTTACAAGTAGTAACATAAGTGTTTACTACTACCTGTGGCTAATGGTTCTGTTACAGCTAGTTGTATGTAACCATAACTACATACAGGCTTTAAAACAATGTTATTATTTCTGAAAGACAAGTCAAAAGTGTGTACCGATATTCTTAAAAACAACAACAACAGAAAGCATTTGTGTCAAGTTTTCTATTTATGAAACTGTACAAGTATTGTGATAGAGTATTATCCAGAGTATAATGCATACACCAAACCTCTTCCACATGTTGCTTGTATTCTAATGACCTGATGATGGTGGGACTGTTACAATAATAACACCAGGGAGGTAATTCCAGGGGGGCATGTGTATTGCATGCCCCCCAATCATATTAGCTAATTAATACTAGTGAGAATAGATTATCAGGAGGGATAACTCAAGAAAACAACACATACAAAACACTGAGAGCTAAGAAAGTCAATTACCTCTGCACAGCCATCTCAAGGAACCAACTCAAATTATATATGATACCATCCTCAGTGCATCCAATAATGGATAAAATGAAGAAGTGAATATCCACTATATAGAAGTGATGTACCTGTAAATAATTAGTCCCATTTAGATGTTATTTTACCTTCCTGCTTAGCTATAATAGCTATTAAAATGCTCCAGGTGAGTTATCAGTTGCGGCATCTGTTAAGTGGCTTGTGGTTGTCAACACCACAAGGTCAGATACAAAAACTATAACGGCCTTTATTGCATTGTGAACATAGTATGTATACAATGACTGTGATTACCAAGACTTTAGCAAACCGTATTGCTCAGGAAAAGGTATCTGAGGCTTAAACTAAGTGGGCTACCATAGCTCATGCTGGTTATAAACACAGGTTGTGTGCATCAGGTTATGTCCATCATAATAATTAGATTAGACTATCTGAATGAAATTGTGCAAAGGAAAAATAAATCTTAGGACTTTTAATAAACATTAGAAATAGCTATAGCATATAGCTTAAAAATATGTATCATCACATAGAGTTTATAGCTGTTGTTATAATTAGGTGGTCAAACAGTATTACAGACATCTAAGGATTATTAAAAATTAAATTACAATTTTTTAGATACAGCAACATATGGAGTGTATGAATAGTATAAAACGGATTCTATATTGTTTGTGCAGGAGATTTTAGAAATTATTATGATCACAAACATAATAATTGAATTAACTTGTTTTGAAAATAATATTGGCGAAATATAATAATTTTTATTCAATATTAAAATTCCCTCCATCTGCTGTTTATAACAACATCCGTCACTGATTACATTTGGAAAACGTTTGAGTAAGATGTTTATCAAAGCAATTATGATCATTGAAAGAAAAAACAGACTATTTGGAATTTCTAGTAGAATAAACTTGGGAACTTGATGATACTGTTATTCCAGCTCCCATTACATAACAGGAACAAGATTACGTATCCGTCCAATGCGCATGAAATATCATCTGCAACAATTAGGTAAAGGATAGACTGACATTGTGGGATTTTGCAGGAAATGCTGCTCTATTCTTTGCAGAAATACTATGAAAAGTTTGAAAATTTATTCTGCAGTGAAAATAAACAATATCTAGTTCTGTGTAGTGACACTTGTACTGCCAATAAGTCTAGTGGTGGGTGATGATATACGCCACTTTAATGTATTTCACGAAATATTTTGTTAGATACCGAGCAATATACACGTAGGCTACTATATGAATCCTTCAATCTCTAGTTATTTACCTGTGAGACCTCATCTAAAACCCACCAACCATGCAGCACAAGAAGTCCCTTGATTGCCACAGTGCTGACAATAATGTAATCGGTTCACCATCCCGTGCATTACATTTATTTCAAAATGACTTTAAAATTTTCTCGTTGTAACGGCCGATATTATGTTAATTAAAACTTAACCCAATCAACATAATATTGGCGGTTAGAACGAGAAAATTTGCTATTATTATTTCAGCTGAGAATGACTGAATCAAAATGAACTTCTTACACCTTAGGCATGTGCTTCACATTTTCAGACATGGCAATGCCTTATCAGTTGTTCACACTTGGACATTGGGCTTCACCTGAGTGAACTCTGTTCATATGTTTGTGTGTGTAATGACACATTTAAGTCTTCAGTCTCTTCGTGAAAAGTTGATGAAATAAATGTACTCCCTCATTGTGTACACAGGCTTTGCCACTTCCATAGCTCGATGCCACAAAAAATGTATAACTGGATAAAAAATATCACTTTGACCAAGGACACTTCAGAGTGGCTAGTAACTTGTGTTTGTACTTTTAATGATCACTTACCTATCAAATGTGGGCATTCAACATACAACACCGGAAAAAGTTGACATTTACTCATTCTTAGAGTAAGAAATAAATTGCCCGCTGTTAGTGTAGTGTTGACACAAGTAGTTTTATCTAACCATAACAAAATGTGCTTAAAATAATATTTTTGCTGAAAGTCAAGTTAAACTTTCATAATAAAGGTAGTTAACTATCTACACAAGATAAAAGGATCAAGTAAGAAAGCATCCATATATGGTTTTCTAAATACAACAACACATTGTGTCCATATCCCAGAATGAACCTTATAGGTAATCTGACTAGCTAAATGTTGCTTTTCCTGCTATTGCCATGGTAGCTGCATTTAGTTTCTCAGGACTCTCTCTAACTTGGGACTCACATAGGGTACTTTAATTAGAATCGTATCAAACATTACCAATCTACGAAAGTTTTCTGATTAGGCTATTCAATTGAATAGTTTAAACAAATAGAACACTTGTAACCTCATCAGACTAGGATATGTTCCGAATTCTCTGAAATCTTATGCAGTGTATCTTGAATAACTTCTCAAGATAAATCTTGACTAAGTAGAACTATGCAAGATCTTACAAAAAATAAATTGCATATTATACGATTACTGTGGCAAAATCTTACACTTCACGCAATCAACAAGATCAAAATGGGATATGTTCCAAATTGATTGTAAATCTTACATAGTAATTCTTATGAGATCTTATAAAATCTTGAAAAAAAATTTCTAAGGATCTTGCCAGAATTTTCACAAAAGAAATCAATTTGCTAGTGATATAATAGAATAACCAAGTGTCTAGCACCTATCAATGCCATGTGCCTGTGCCAAAGTGCTAATTGATTACTCTGACCATATGCCATGTATATCCTGTGCGGTTGAATTTAGCTGCGTCTATGGCAAAATAGTTCTCTTCTTCTCTCCCTTTTTAAGCCTACCCTTTCCTCCCTTCTGTTAAGAACATGCTCCTCAGTAAATTAGAAAAGAAAACAAGAAGCTAAATGCAGGAAAGATTTTTTTAGCGTAAGGAGATAACTAATGCAGAAAATTTACCTTCACAGTTAAGTCAAATTGGAAGAATTTAACAAATAAAATTGGAAATTCAAGTCTTTAAAACCTCAATTATGACTCTAGCTTGATATTGTTTTTCTTATTTTGTTCGGAGGATGTTTAAGGTTCAGATGACTCATTTCTTATTTGCATGATAATGTTTCTGTACTGCATTCTGTACTGCATTCTGTACTGCATTCTGTACTGGTCTCTGTGAGGTTAGTGACATAAATGGAAGTCGCCATTGTCACAAAATATGTCCCAGGCTATAACTTTCTATATGTCACCTCCTCGTTATAATATTTCGGCATAAATGCAACCTCATTTTAAGCAACAACATTACATACAAATAGTAATGTACAGAGTAATGGCATGATAGGTGTGGCATGATAGGTGTGGCATGATAGGTGTGGCATGATAGGTGTGGCATGATAGGTGTGGCTTAAGTCTTCCCTTATCACAGAAACACTCTTTCATGTGACTATCCTAAAACATTCCAGTCATAAAATGCTACTCCAATTACATCTTCAATGGTTAAGAGTAATTAAAATAGATCAAGATTGATTATCAGTTGCACTGGCCACTGATTGATTTGTGGTTAACCATGGGCAGCTGAACTACAAACATAATAATGAAGCACCAAAGGTGTGAACCCTTGGCGCTACTAAACACTACCTAGCTAAATATAATCTCAGACCAAAAGAACAAGCAATCTATTAGCTATTAATCATTATAACTCAAGCAATGAAAATGGTACATGGATTTGCTTCATAAGAAAAGAAGCTATAGAAACAGGCCAGAAATACTCATGGTATACATTTTCAAAGCGAAACTTCACTTCTTTCAACTCCGTTGACTTCCAGAGCATAAAGCGAACTACACCGCGGGCTGCAAGAAATTATTTGTTCACATGATTATGATGTAATGCTAGCTGAACTTGCAGTTTATATCTGTCATATAAATATTGTATGATATCTGAGACTGTAACATCATCATTCCCATCATACTAGAATTTCAGCTTTCATCCCCTCCCCCCTCTCTCCCACCCCTATATAGTATACAATAGCAGCACCTGAGCCCTTTAAGATGTCATAAGTTATCAGTTGCGGCATCTATTAATTAACTAGGGGGCCATTACCTACAAAAACTGGTACCTACGCGGAGTTGAAAGCTTGGCGTTTTCTCAACAATTAGCCCGAAATTTAAAAAAGTAGCACAATGAATGGTCCTAAATCTTCATTCTGAGTAAGTTCATACCTAAAATCAATGTCTAATTGTCAGTAATCTCCAAAATCAGAGCATGACAGACAGACAAACCGACAGGACGACTACTAGCTATAACCCTCTCACGCATGCGCACGGGGTTTATAAAGTACTATTCATATATAGGCATATCCGCAATTGGTCATCAGGATAGGATGTAGGTGTAGCCAACAATAAGTGGGTGTGGCTAGATAACTAGCTATTTAAAAAGATACCCAGGTAAAATTTTCAACATGTGTGCACACATAGCTGTTTCACGAAAAGTAATTCAATAAAAAGCATTGATTGCATAAGAGTGTTAAAACTAACCAAATATCTCCTGATGACGATTAGTGTAGCTAATGAACTACTGCACTATCACTACTCTAGCTTGTAGCTGAAAATACTTCATTTTTCTTGCTTCACAATTACTGACCTAATCATTTGCTTCATGCATAGCTTATTTAAAACCACAATTAAAACCAACACGTCTGAAAGAAATGGTGAACTCGTTTCTTCTTTCCTGATACCAATTGAAGCTTGATCACTGGTGATAGCCTCATGTAATCATACTTTTTCCCGTATATCAGTTGGTAAAGGGTTGGCTAGGGGATACTAAGTGGAGGCTGGAGATATTTTTGCTGTTGATTTCAGTACTCAACAAAAGACGACTAGAGGCTAGGAATGGATAGTTCTCCTATGCACCATCTCACGTAGTGTAATCACCTTTCCTTTATTAATCATTTTGCGCATGTGCTAAAAACATAGTGGTCCGGCCACGCCTAGTAGCTGAACCAGCACTTTACATCTGTCATATTACATATTGTAAGATATATGAGACTATAACATCATCATTCCCATCATACTAGAATTCCCCCCCCCCCCATATAGTATACAATAACAGCACCTGAGCCTTTGAAGATGTCAGGTAAGTTATCAGTTGCGGCATCTATTAATTAACTTTTTGGTTTATCAATTACAACCTACAGTCCAGTAGGAACTCCAACTCCATTTATAAGAATAATGCAGTCTAGCCAAAGCAAAGGTGCTTTACTCAATGAAATCCACAGAACAAAATGATACCTTCTCAGAGACAAAAGGAGTTACAAAAGAGTCCTTAATATGCTTTACTCTTTGAATTGATTCTAACCCATCTACATGCACAACAAGCATTTACACGCGTATTAAAATGCACACAACAACCAAGTTCTAACTTCATAAAATCTGGAATACTGAATTTATCAATTAAATGTGTTAAAAAAGAATTATTAAAATAGTTAGGGTGTAAAAACAATATGTGCTGCCTCAACATTAGTCACCAGCTAGTGTGGGTCCAATAAAGAATACTTCTGACTAAATTGTGTGGGGAATTAATTACTTTCATAAAATGTGAAAAAAATTTGAAGAGATGGGCCAGTAAAAAAATAATAAATAAATAAATTTAAAAAAAGAAAAGAAAAAAAAATCTCCAGCCCAGTGTGGAAAATCATAGTGCCAAACATGCTAATTGGATTAAACCTACCTATATAATAATATGCCAGTCTATTAGTAACGATGACGATGGTGTGAGTATTCATGAATAATTCATTAGTTGGTGAAGTGTATCCACAATTTGGAATGGGTAAATCAAATGGGGTATGGGATGGGGTCAGATAACTAGGAATCAATGGATTACATTAGACGCGATTAAGGAAATTACTACTACTATGTGCAGCTAACATAGGGTGAGGACGGCGATATTGATGAAGTGTTCAAAAGATAGGATGATTCAAGGAGAAAAAGCTGGAGAGGAAAGGGTCAGGAAGAAAGAGGGCAGGAGAGGCAAAATGATGTAGCTAAACAAGCAGTAGAATGGATGAAAAATACTTTCCCCACCGGCACACCTAATTTACAAAATTAGTACATTAAGCGCCATTGTGTGCATGGCAAGTCCCAAAATGAACGAGTTAAACAACAAGTTTATAACTTGAATTTATTATGTTAGGGAAAACTCACTATGATGTTGTTTCAAACTAAAAGGTGAAATTACAGTTGCCTCAATCTGCTGTTTACACCATCAAGAGTTGATGATTAAGTTTGGAGACAATCTGAAGAGGTGTTAACAATAACAAGATCCACGAAAAAGAATATAAACAGTGTATTTTTTTGATGAATATCAAAAACAGCCAAGCAAAATTGATGATCTCGTACCCATCTTATATCTCCTGCCAGCAAGCTAATCACTCAACATCACTTGGACATATCTTACGGCCACTAAAAATTATAATCCAACCTCCCGGCTGATTCTGTTGATGCAACTATAAATACTATAGCAACACAAAATCTAAAAGTCGCTGATTAAACTAAATGAAATAATTGAGAGCTATAATGACTGAAACAACGCTTCTCTACACGCACAAATAAAAAAGAAAAAAAGAAGAAAAAAAAGAGTTGAACAGATTGAGTGTGTTGTGTGTGTGACTATGTGGCATGTTGAGAAGTCTGAAACACAAGCTCACTGGATGTGAACTGCACCATCAACCACTCCTGTAACTTTATGGGACATCCCACATTTGTTTGCTAGTAAGTAATTCAAACCTTACGTATTGAAAGTTGTTAACCCATACATCATGTGATCACAGTTATGACTAAGTGTCATGTGGTGGTGCTTATATCCACTGACACGTGGCGTTTGTGTACACATGTCCTTCAAATAACGTAATTAGGTTACATTTATACAATCATGTATAATAGCAAGTCAACCTTGAACAACACACACACACACACACACACACACACACACACGCACGCATGCATGCATCTGATCTCAGATCTATTACAAACTACACACTCCTGTGTAATCAGATAGCCATACACGATGCTGGAGCAGCCATAGAACTACAGGAAGTGAACCATCAAATCTCTACAACATAACCATATACATACAACTGACCTTTCCCTCATCTCCACACTTTCTTCCCCCTTTCTCCATATTCATGAAATGCACTCACTATATTCTCCCATTGTTCAAATCATAGGCCCAACAAGGCAAGTGTGGTTTACGAACTCTGCTGTCAATGTTTCCATTCATAGCAAAAGGACATGTTATTCTTATGCCAGCTGTAAGGACTGACTGAGTACACCATGACAACAATACCCACACATCTTCCTGAATGGATTCCAAGAGTCAAGGCACATGTATTCATGATAATGACAACTAGCCAACAAATGAGGACTCAATAAAAAAAGTCAGATGAACTGATAATACATAAGGATCTGCAGGAGGCACTGCAAGTTTCCTCATTCCTCAAACTAACCAAGCATGACTGAGACTGTACTATGACAGCTCATGTTATTCCCACGGGAACTAGTATATCCTGGTACTGAGCTAGACTACTATCAACTTTGGGAATCCACTCATCACACAACTACATGAAATAATGCAATCTTATATGTTTAATAATAGCTCCAGGCTAAACTAGTGGGTGCAATACCCCCCCCCCCCCTGTGTGACATTTGAAATGTAAAACTCATACACCTGATTATATTTCTAACTCACAGGTGCATTCCATTCATGTTACCCACTACATGCTTGATATTAATTAATTTTATTAATTCAATAAGTCGCTGGCATGGTAGTAATTAACTTTACAAAACAAAAAACAAAAACAAAACAGAACAAACTAGGAGGTATTAGCTACCACGGATAATCCAGAGATGTCCAAAGTATCTGGGAGAATCCATGGAAAGACACATGTTCAAGTACAAATACATGAGACATTGCGCCATGAAGCCAATTAGTCTACGAAACTAATTAAGAATCAGAGCATGCCAAGCCATTCTCTATACACAACAGGAAAGCCTAGAGTGTTGCACCAACACATTGACTTACTACACGTTGACTTACTACACAATATCATCAATGTTTATTAGATCCTTGTTCATTGTTGTTCATTTTACACAAACTTGCACCTTTCCTTAGCCATATTCATTAGCATGACATGTCACCTAAATTGTACTCCCTTGTGGTCTACAAGTTGTGGTTGACATGCACCATTTCATTCTGGCTACTCATGCAGCCATACAAATGAAAACACTAATGGTCCCAATAGACATATTTCAGAACAGGTGCATGTACCAAAGTAAACAATTCAATACACCACAACAACCAATGTCCAGTATTGTAGTATACTGTATAAGGAGGCACATTCACTTAAAGTTATATAATGTGGAATGAAAAATATCAGATGGAAAAAATGCCCTGAGCCCAGGACACAACTACTCCACCAAACAACCACTACACCCACAACTACTCCACCAAACAACCACTACACCCACAACCACTACACCACACAACCACTACACCACACAACCACTACACCACACACACTCATTACTTTCATGTAAACTCCCCACTTGGACTGAGCTACATTATGTAGTGGACTGACCCAGCTCAGTCCAGTTCAGTTGTTGCAGTTGTGGTTCAAGGAGTTCCTTGCGATAACACATACACACCATACACACCTTGACCATGAACTAAGGTCACCCAAAGGATGATACCTTCAGCCACATTTGGCTGACTAAAACTTGGAATGTTGTTCTACTAACACTCATCTGGTGATGACTGGTGTGAGTAGCAGTATCACATGGTGTCAAAATAATGTTCGACATTCTTGCGCAACCCACACAACACTATCAAAACATTCACCAAGTACTATCAATAGTGCATTAGTGATGAGCAATCACTAAAAGTAGCACTGGCTAGTGGCACTAAGCTACAATAAACACATAATCCAATTTGGATGACTACTAATGCACAAGTTACCACAAGTCATTCATGCCAAATGTGTCAATTACACTAATCAATACCAATCTCTGAGAGCTATTAGCACCATTAGCTTAGCTTGCTACCAGTCAGCCCGTCCGTCACGTTGAACCAATAGAAGCGAGGTAAGACATCCCATGTCTGAACATCAACGACAAAGCATACCTAACTCAATAACATATTCACACCTGTTCCTTTCTGATTTCATTAACTCATTTTTTCTTACTGTACTGAGCTTCTTTCACACCTTACCATGCTCTAGTTGTACCACTCGTGCCTTTTCCAAGTGTGTGAGTATGTGTGTGTGTGTGTGTGTGTGAGTTGATGTACTAAATTATTAAACTACTGTGGCATTGGAAGGGGGGCGTGGGAGGGGGAAGCCCCAACCCCCCCCCCCCCCCCCTCCCACCCCTCCAATACTCAAACATTTTCCTACACTGCTGAACTCCCTGGACCATACCTCTACTAGAGATAATTGTTACATACAACAATCTATGCAAGTCATGTTTTTCTACTGGGGAATTGAATCCCTCTAATAGGTCGGGTTCATATGATGCACTTCAGCTTATCACACAAAAACAGTTAGTAGATTACAAACACTTTTTCTTCCTAATTGAAAGTAAACATCAACGAAGCTAGTTGCTTTCTGCTTCCTTTAGCCACCAGTATCCCTAGGGGACTGTAACTTGCACAAACACACACACACACACACACACACACATGGTTATTGGTCACTCTTGATTGATCTGCTACTCGTAGTGCGCTTATGTAGACAGTGATGTAAACACATTTACACACACGCCTTCACACACGTGTAGACCACTCATGAACACGTCAGCACGTGTAGAACTAAACAAAGGAACATTACTGAAACTCCTTCTGATGTAAAAACAGTTACATGTTAAGTTTACTAACTTCACTTCACTTCCAAAAGGTACTGATTGCACATGTCAATCACGCATTCCCATGGAAACATACATAGCATACATAAGTACTTACATTAGTAGTGTCTGGTTTTACTTTACTGACCAACAGTTTGTTTATACTCCTGACTTAAGTAACCCACACTTCTGAGATAACTATAGGTGGCTTCCTTCAACTCCTCAACTTGGTTAGAGATGCCCATATCATCTGTTGGTATTCCTTTTTAACTATTACAATATAAAATACACACATACTTTCAAGAGTAGTAAATATGAATTTACAAAAAAAATGTATAACCAAAACAGTTTGCTAACTGAAAACATCGTGAAAATAGCACCAACGGAACAAATGTATGAGTTATTCTCTGATTTGTCTGTTTAGATTTTTAAACACCCTGTAATATAAAAAATTACTTGATTATATTGTTGATCATCGCGTAATAAAAATAATTACGAGTTTAAGCATTAAAACACAAACAAACAAATGTTTAACCTTTAAAAAAAGGCTACAATAACAACGATCATGTTTGCATTAAATGGTTCAAGTGCTCCCACTAAAAACAAAAAACAAAACAACTAAATAATTAAACTAAGTGATTTGCAGTGCCAATATAGCAATATGGTGCATCACGGCTCTAATGTTATTCCTTTCATAATAGCAACAATAATGTACTTGTACAGCTTGTGTTGCTGACAGTGTCCCCTACTCCGCTCACTCACCATTAATCTTGCTAATCTTAAAAACTTTCTATGAAGATAAAAAAAAGTGTACGACTGATCACAAGCAAAAGCAAGCACTCAAACTAATGTAATTAGAAATCTTAATATCTATAGACTAATTTTCCAATCAGTATTCTTTAATAAAATATTGAATTAAAGCATAATGAAAGTAAAAACAGAAATTTGACACCACGGCTATTGAGGGAATAAAGTAAGAAATAAAACTAATGATATAGAATTTTAAATAATTAAATATTATAATACCCAACTTTTTATGCAGTAATTGATCAAAACAAACACAAGTGATAAAAGTGAACAAACAAATGATGAGAGTTGAAACAGTTAAGTTTTAGGTTTCTCAGTGCTAGACACAGGTGTGACTCGTGTCTAAATACACGCAAGAAATGTTATTGTCATAGTAGACCTTTATCCATTATATACATATCAGCCCTAACTAGTAATTTAGCAACGAATGAGCACACACATATGAAACATATAGGGTTGTAGTAGATTTGTTAATCTGTCGGTTCAACTACAAAACTGCCATAATAATTAAGGCACTGTTTAACAAGTTTGCTTCAGACAAAAAAATAATAATAATAATAAATAAACTATTATATGGAGGCAAAGCTGTTGGCATATAAATTTCCTTCAACTTTTCTACCTCTAGATCTGTTGCGTCGTTGTATAATTCTGGCGAACACTCATTATAATTGTCCTTCACCTTGGGATACCTGTGGGGATTGTTTTGTAATTAATGTAATTTCAACCATTTAGTATTATTGGTGTACAGTTTGTAAATCGGAGTTAGTTGATTGTGACACAATTTAGAGAAGAGTCTGTATATGTGAATTGATAATCTCTCTAGACACCTTCACCATTTATAGGTGTCACTTATTTCCTGTGTTATGGATGCAGATAATGGATGTGTGGATTATTAAAATCAAGTTATTTGCAGTGGTATTGGATTCCTTTAATTGAGGGAAAATTCATGGTACTAATTAAAAACAACACCAGATGCAACTTTCTAACGTCAAAGGTTAGCACAAATAGCACCTGTGTAACTTAACTTGGACAGAATACAGTAAAATATAATAATGCATTTATACACACAAGGATTGACCTCAATATGAATACAATAGCAATGTATGCTCAATGTACTAAAACCACAACAATTGGTGCCGCATACATCATTATTTTTAAGCTGCACTGTTGTCCCAATACTTTCGTCTTGTACAGATATTCAGAAATTTATCAACAAAAATTCACTCCAGGCAGTATGTCGGATAAATGAACAAATATTTACATACGCTGGGAATTACTCACCTCAGTTAATGAAATTCTTACCTTTTTTTGGTTGCACAATACGAACACAATTATTATAATCGATGCAAGAACAACAAAAACCAAAAGTAAAACCAGCACAACAATTCCTGCAGTGTATCCTGAAGTAGAAGCACCAGCCATAGGTATATCAACAGATTCAGGTGACGTCGATACAGTTTCACTCAAACCTAAAAAATAATATCAGTACACACTAATTATTGACACTCGTATAATTATGTCACAAGTCATCACACGTGTGCTACCGTAATGATTTTGATGATCAATGGGTAAAGACTCTAAGATTTTAGCGTTGGGAATATTTATACACTCATAATTATTTGCAACACTTCATAGCAGACCACCCAACAATGCATAACATTCTATGGGAGTAACTTGATGATTAAACTACTTCATTACATAATAATTTGTTAAATGAAATTAAACATGAATGTTTGGAATCCCTCTCATTGTTCATCAGCTACATGTAAGGTTTGCTTATCTCCTTAATTGTTGTTAAGCACACCACTACTAAAAGAAAATGTTAGGTATAGTTCAACATTGGGTGTTCTAAAGACGCATTTCCTTTAAAGGGTGCCAATACACGCCCATACACTTTGGTTGCTATGGTAGAGTTAGACCAGTTTATTGAGGATGTGGCCATTCTTATTTCATGCAAGCAACCTATGATGAACAGGCTAAGAGTGAAAGAGCTAGCATTAACAGTCACAGAAGATTCTGCAGCTTGTTCAAGATCTGACTTGGAGGACCTGAATCCCAAGAACTGTTGCAGTACAACAGCTAATTATTATTATTATATTTTTTTTTTGGTAGGAGTAGTAGTACAAAAATGAATAGTTTACAATTCTATAGAGCAAAAACTTTAACTCTGCTCTCACTTATATTTTATTCACTTTTATTTTGGTCACAAATAGTTAAAATGCTTCAGAACAAAAATCTTTCTCTATTAGATTGTCAGGTGTGATGGGCTCTATATGTGTACCAAATTTAAGGCCCTAAATAAAGTACTGAGACCAAAAACTCCAGAATTGAATTGCTTACATACTTCTATTCTTGAGTTTTTAGTCCCAGTGATTCTTAGGATAGCATTATGTGTGTAAGCTGGCTATTCATCTTGGAATTCTGGTAAGCAGCAGGATGTGGTTAAATTACTTGCAGTACACTAGCACACACACCACCTTTTCTTTAATTTTTTTATTTAGGTTACAGATTATTTTTAGCAGAATAGCTTCCCCAAGCCCAATCATTGTGCTACTATTTCTATGTAGCAGCTGCTTTCAGTGTTTTCCTACATACAGTACTACAACCCTAACTTCATACACTACAATTTACATAACTTCTATTCTGTGGGTGTGACTAAGTGTCTGGGGCTGTCCCTTGCCTGAAACCACTGTGTGCTGATGATGATGATAGCAATCAGAAGTCATACAGATACTATGCCTTTATGAGCACACTTATCACATACCCAGTTACTTACCAGAGTTATTAGTACTATCACTGGACGTTGGTGTAATAGCACTATCAGTGGAGGTTGGTATACAATGAATGTTTTTCAAGTTCGATGAACTATTATTGTTGCAAATGTCAATAGCCACTACATAGATGGTGTACATTCTGCATTCAGAGAGCTCAATCTCAATTGTATTTACACTGCGCTGAATCACAGATCCATGAGGACTTCCATCTACCATGATTTGAAAGTGTTCAACTTGATCTGTAGAAGGATGACTCCAAGATATTGGAATAGAATTGTTTTCCATAGTATAATTTTCGCTCATTTGTACAATGGGTGACAATCCAGGGAATGGAAAAGAACATATATAACTATTAAGCGTTAGCTAACAAAAATGAATATAGCTCCAGATATTCGCTATTTGAGGGAATATAATTCATACACTCAATCAATACAGTACAAAACGTATCTTGCAAGCAGCAGACTGCAGCTAAATAATAAAAACTATTGAAAGTTCTATCTGGCAAATATATGAATCCAATTTTCATTATAAAAGGGCCAGCAAATCTGATATAGATGTGGTAGAGTAGCCACTCACAATATTATAAGCCACTACCCTTAGACACTCCTACGTTAACACCATCATTAGAACTATTATTATTATCATCATGCATTACTATTATTATTTCTGCTTAGCTAATTACATACATTCCATTTAACCCTCACCATTCATTACATCACTTCCTGTATCACATGATCACCTTGCACATGCTCAGTGGGTTTACTAGATATTGGCCTGCTATGCTGGACACAGATAGCTAAGGGCCTGATAGCTAAGGGCCTGATAGCTAAGGGCCTGATAGCTAAGGGCCTGATAATAAGGGCCTGATAATAAGGGCCTGATAATAAGGGTTGTGTGGCTCTGTCTGACATTCTGGTGGCAGCCCTACTCCTCAGTCTCCTGTTGCTCCCACCACAATAGACATAACATACCACAAGTTATTTTCCACCTGAGAATTTATGTTCATTTAGTTGGTCAGCATATTCTCATTAGCATAACACACTAAGAGAGAAGCCTATTGAAAAAATTGCTGAATTAATCATTAACTACAGATATGAAATTTTAGGCACAGAAAAAAATATTGACAAATAAAAAATAAAATGGCTATTAAATCTATTCAAGTTATATACCTTATACAGTAAGAAAGAAAAATAATTATATATAGAAAAGATGTGGAAAAAGAATGGTGAGAGGAGATAGGAATAATGATATAGAAAAGTAAATACATGAAAGGCTAGAAAAAATGATGGAAATTAAAACAAAAGGACAGAAATAAATGAAAACAGAAACAGTTTACAAACTCTGGTCTGCAGAATTAGTAAACTAGTTCCGCAGCCTCAGAACACAACTCAAACTAATCTAAGTAACCTCTATTACCAAACCATGTACAGTTTTAGTGCGCTTTGTTATATATAGTTACACACCATTATATGAGTAGTCAGAACCCACATACTGTTTATATTGCATGAAATAGTGGTTAAAAAAAGCTGGATAGAGCAATCCATTTTTTTTTTTGCTACTTTTTATGAAACAGAACCACACTATAAACTTCAAATGATATCAGAGGCGTAGGCACAAATGATAGAGGACAGACTTATGCCTTTGGCTGGATGCATCCTAAAGTGGTCAACAGACATTCCTCAAGGTGGTAAAGTAGGACCACTATAAGATGGAGTTCAATAGAGTCATAAATTAGGTAGACATAGAGCAAAGTGGTGAGCTGGTTTTTATTTCACCAAAAATCTATTTTAAGCCAAATATAGGAGTGTAGCCTTTATGGAATGGGTGTGGTTGTTCTAAAAATGGGTGTGGCTACTTTAATATAATTCTGAGCCCACCAATGAAAAATCCTGCCTACCCCCCTGAATATAAGTGCAGTATTAAAAAATATATTACATGAAAACTTTACCCGAATAGTTTTCATTATTTCTATAACTTACTGATCACATTAACTACAGAAGTTCTTGGTGTATTGCCATCAATGCAAGTTACTGACAATGAAGTAACATCACGTGCAGCGAGAAAAACAAACTCTGAAATGAAAGTTCCACTACCACTGAAGAGTAAAGAAGAGAAAATGCTGGAAGACCCCGGAAAAGTTAAAACATCATCCCCGCTAACTGATGGATAAGAAAGACGAGTATCATTGTAAGACCATGTTAGAATGTTTCCTGTGGTTCTACAATTGAAGGATACATAATCACCATTGCAGATTAATCCTGACCTTGCTGATGAAACAAGATCAGCTTGGGCAAATGTTTCTAAAACTAAAGATACACAAAATACAATTTCAAAATGCTATCGCTAGATATAATAAGTCAGCTATTAACTTATCACACAAATTCACAACCAGAAACACGCTTTGTTACCTTTTTGAGAGAGAAGTGCTAAGCACCACCACACCCAGACATAACGCACCGCCATAGTTACAGATAGTCTCATAGTCTCGCGTAGCCAAACCCTTTACCTAACGGCTACGCTGGGAAAGAAGTCTGGTGGAATTAGTACATAGTTCAAAAGGAATGTAATAGTCCTTCACCGATGCTCCGCGGTTATGTAAACGTAAAAATACCGCACACTTGAAAAACTTCAATGCCAAGCTAAATGCCTGTACAAAGTACCTCTTACACTTTGAGAGAAGGAGTGATATAAGGTGTGCATAACTGCCTTATGGCACTTATTGGTAGCTATAAGGTACAGCATACTAGCTTATTCTCCCATAACGGTGGCATTATTAAAATCGCCTGTATTTTTTTGTTGTTGTAGTCAATATCGAACAGCAACGCTTTCTTATAATATATCCACCATTTTACTCCTGCAGCCCTTTCATGAATTCCTAGTGTTTTTCACCTTTTATTTGCAGCAAGTTCCACTGCTCAATACAGTGGATAGACTAAACTAAGAAGAAAAAAATTATGTAGCTATAAGTGCACATAACATTATTTTTTAAATTTAGTATATTGAAGTTTTTAATTTTATCAAGACTTTTCGATCCCATAGAATCTTCATCAGTAAAATCTCTGAAAATTGAACAACTGAACAAATGATGCACTTAGCTGGAGGATATGTAAGAGAGGATGTTGATGAAAATGCAAATGGATAGAGGAAGAAGCATGTGGATAGTATAAAATAAAAAGCTAAATCATAAAAAGTGCTAATACTAAAATCATAAAAATGAATAATACTAAATCAACAAATAAACAAGGAAAGCAACAAACAAGTAAATAAAAGAATAAATAACTGAATAAATGAATATTATAAATGATGACAAATCCAGGACTGTCTCTAGTTGGATCCTGTGCATACGCCCCTTGATACAATGTTCAAGACAATGGAAAAAACATGCATACAATGAACAACAGCCCCAACAAATGAGCAACTGGTTCCAAGCAGCTTCTGGTTGTGGTCAAACAGTTGATAAGACCAGCAGGGATTGTTGTGGAGAGCTCTAGCAAACTAACATTCAGAGATATAACCAAACTTACATGAGTCACCAACCTCAACCAATGGCACCATAATAAAACAAAATAAAATAAAAGTAAATAACCACCTGGTTAATTAGTTCCAAACACAGTTCAGCTTAGTATTTAGAATAAAATATTTAATATTTTCTTAAATTATTTGTAATATGCATAAGTAAAACATATAATAAAGCTTACTTTAGCGCAGGTAAACTAAAAATACTACTTTTAACATCCTCCAGCATCAGTTGGCATCTTTTCTGACACCAATTTAATATGGAGCACCAATTTATTTTTATAGAATTAAATGGAAGTGCCTTATAATGCACTGTTGTTTCCTTGTATGGTAATTTCCATCACTTTGTTTGAGAAAGAGAGTAAAAGTTGCCCAATTCACATGGTTTATTGAACTTCAATTTTTTTAAAACTATTTTAGTTTGTTTTAGTGGTAAACTTTACTTATCAATTTTGTTCGAACTTTTAAAACTCTCTTAAAACAACCCACGAAAATAGTCTTACAACAGTATCAATCATATCTCTCTTGACCATGCTCATATAGCTAATATTGCACCACTGAAATTTTTTAACTAAGAGAGGAAAATTTATTTTTGGATAAAATCGATATAGCTGCAGTTAAAAAAAAATTCAATGACATTAGCTAAACTCTATTGATACAGCAATAATTATAATAAATGCAAAATTCATAATACAAAGGATTTTGAAATGAAAAGTTCAAAATTGCCGATGAGGTATTGGAGGAGGATTATCTACAGTTAATCCATTTCATTGTCTTGTACTTCCACTTTCTTTTCTGGTAATACTCCTGATATGACAAATTTATGAAGGAATAATAAGGTTATCATAAACAGCAATTAAAATTACCTGTTTTATATATATTTAGTAATTCATCATGTAACTCATGTTCGCCAATGTTCTTCAATGCATCAGCAACTTTCTTCCAGGTGGGCACTTTTTGACTTCTTATCCAATTGTCACATAGCTCAATGAGACAATCAAAATCATTTGATGCTTTAGCTTTCATTAATTGTACGTCTTCTCTGGAGAAATTGAGACACTTACCCAAACTCTCCCACTTACAAGCTACTTCACGCAATTGAATGAGGAGAGTATCTAAATTCAATAGCTTATCTGTATATAAAAAAGTGATAATAATGTTCATAGTTGTAAATCACATTCTATTAGCAATTTCTGTGTAGTACATGTAATATACTATTTACTATACATTAAACTCTCGCTAAATGACATCTCCATTAGCGGATATTTTCCCAAAACTGGACCGGAGTCTGTGCACTGACTGAAAGTTCAATAAGAATAATGTATTGTTAGCATGTGAATAAGAGTCACCTTCAATTTTAGGCAACATACAAAAGTGGTTAGATGAAAGGCTCAAAATCAAAGCAAACTGCTTCCCAAATGCGGACATTTGGCCAACTTCCTAATTACAAGAGAAGCAGGCATGTTAATTCTTCTTTGCACTTGCCTTGATTTTTTTATCCACTAAGCCTTTTCAATATACTATGATGAATATGTATATTATTGCATAGGTTGTTAGCAAGAGCACTGTATACAGAGAGGGCGATAGCTAAGTAAGTAAGCACAAACTTCAACTTAAGTATCACAGGTAATCATTAAACAACGATTCAATAACAACACAACTGGAGTGACTTGTACAAACTAGCCTAATAGAGCAACTAACTACAAAATCAGTGGTAATGGAAGTGGGGGGGGGGGGGGGGGGAGACACAGGCCTCCTCAGATGTGACTTGTGGGGTATACAGTATGTTCATATTATCACATTCTGTGATTGAATTTCAAAACTGATTGGCTCATGTATTCAATTCTATTTGCAAAACAAATAAAACAAGCTGCTTTTATCACAATAACGTTACTAACTACAGAACACAGTTGGTATTTAGGAACTGCCATCATTAGGGAAAATATGTTTTCTTTGGCTTCTGAGATAATGAGAGAGTAGAGTGAATGATTCCGATATAATTAGAGCTCTACCTGCAGAATGTAGAGTATCTTCTTCAGCGCTGACGTACAAAGTCGAAATTTCAAGTGTAGAATATGGCTTCTGTGCTATTTTGTTCTAAATAATCAAATTTATAATAGCTTGAGGAAGTTATTATTAATGAAAATGCTCAAATTTAGTATAAATATTATTATTATGTATGTTGCTATTAACTAAATACGTACAAACTTTTATGTAGCCTCTTACAAATTTTTGACCTCTCTGAGTATGTCCTTCAGACTGAAATCTCAAAGTGGTGTATTCATAATCATTTTTAACCTAAAGAAACAATTATATTAGATTAGACCTGATTAGCTAAAATAATGTTGTAATTTTTTAACACGTAAAGTAGCATACATTGTACCACTTTTGGTGAGATATAACACAAGAGATAGAATAACTATTGATCATAGGTAACCTATTTTATGGTGTTTAATAACAGAATTAGTTTAGTCATCCATCTAGTAACTTAACAGAAAGATGTGCAATAAGTGAAATTTGATTGTTAAATCAATTGATCATGCTATAATAATATTAAGGTGCCATAATAAATCAACTGTGGTAGTGAGACAGACTAATATGAAGTTCATATACAGCAGCACTTGGCAGATAATGATAATTGAAGAGCCAGATACAATCGAGCATTTAATTGACGATAATTTTTTAGTGTACAGTTATAACACGTCTGGTCATTTAAGGTTAAAATTCTTTGAAATTGTCAAGCCAAAACATGAAATTAGAAACTCCTATGGCAACAATATAATATCTAATCATTTTATGTTCTCTAAAGATATTGGTAGATTCTACTATTATTCATAGCTTTCTTTCTGTAGCTAAATAGAATGGTCCTAGAATTTTGCCCTGATATTTCTCAATTGGTAAAGTCCAGCATTATTAGCCTTAAACCGATCAGAAATTGAAGAAAAAGCTGACGCCATTATTCATTTACCGTTGCTTACGCGTCGATTGGCATACTCTATCGGTCAAAAGTATTTGGTATTATTATTGTTCTGACAGTCATAACTTCAAGAACTTCCCTTTATTCAATGCTGTAGGTTTAAATGTAAATACACATCATGCATGGTGAATATAATTATAATAGACTCATCATGTGTTCCTGCTGCATCAAAATAATATATTAGTACAGAAAAACTGAGGATTCAGATTAATAGAACTCGTGCTGCAAGAAATTTCACTCAGTTTCACTCTGTGAAATTTTCTCTAGTCATTTATGCTACCAATCCTGAATACCACAATTTTGAGTGCTGTTATATCTCCATATAACACGTTATTCCTTTTCTCATTAATGTTACAGCTATAATATATAATAAAGGAAATGTTTATGATTTACTTACGAAACCATCATTGTTTACTGAACCAATTGTATTATATTCATCTTGCCCTGGAATTTTGCGCACGTGATGATTGAGTCCACTATTTAATGTACTGTATTCCTCAAACTGTAAGAAAATATACATTTCAACACAAACTAGCAGCTGAATAATTATAGCAATAATCACTTTCTAAAATTTCTTTTCATTGCTTTGTTATGAGTAGTTAGTAAGTATATAATTTGCATGGCTTCATCAAGCAGCCAGTTCTAATTTGTTCTTAATAGCAGTGCTAATACACATAGGTCACACATTCAGCAAACAATGTAAGTGAGTATAATTGACTCAAATAGCATAAGGCATTTCAATTTTGCAAATACAAGCACACACTCAATTACACATTACACATACACTCGATCACTCATTACACACACACAATCAGTTGTGCATGTGATTCGTGGCATTAAGCTAAAATTTCACAATATTTATTTTGTATTCTCTAGAGTTGCTTGAGCTAAAGTTACAGCAGTAGGTACAAGCTGGGTTGTTTAGTTGGAAAAGATAAGGATGTTTTTGTATTTGGTACTGATCAGTGTTTATTTGTAATTCAAAATGTATAAAACATATGCTTCTTGAAATATTATCATTTCTAGGAAATTTCTGCTGATGCAACTTATTGTGTATGTACATTAAAAGAGTTTATTGATTAACAACCAATATGTTAACATTCAGTCTCAAGCAATAGAGTTGTCATTTCTTTGAGGGTATCACATTATTGAAACATTTTAAACCATTTTGTGCAAATTACCTCCTACATACTTTGATGCAAACCGTTCTCTCACTCACATTATATATAGTGTAAATAGCACACTTAAAATGTAAGCACACGAGACTTGTTGTCAGTTGCACACCCTCACATATGGTGTGCTAGCACACCGTATGGGTGTGTTAAGAATTCGCAGTGCTATACACATCCGATTTTTTACAGTGCCTATTCATCTCCATAATATTCAATCATAGCAAGAGAGGTAATGACAATTCTTGTCACCAAGCTGTCAGAAAGTGAATGCTATCATAGGAGCTAATTTAAACAAAGGCATTTGTTTGTGACAGATTAGTCTATTACAGTAATAAATTGAATAAATTATTTTCACATGTAAGAACACTAATTTTGCTTACATTGTCAATAATTTTAAGATTATGTTAAAAACACAATTTTTGCTTAGTTCAGATTTGAAATATTTAACTTGAAGGTTCATTATCAAACCTGCAATGTTTTTAGGCAATAATTATTGAAATACCTGTTCTTTATGAGTAGCTGCAGGATGAAACTTGACATGATCATAATCAGATACATCATTCTAAAAAAATATGAATGCTTCATGATTGTTAAAAAAGAAAAAAGAAAAGAGGGAATACCTGAGGGCTATATTTTGTGTTCACTGCTCTAGATAGATAAATACAATAATTGATATTAATATTAATTTACATTTGATGTAAAATTCTTACTTCGCATCTTCTTTATCTGCAAGGTATACATGTACATTCATAAAACTTCTTATAAAAATAATGTCGAGCTTAAAACTCACCTTTTGTTTTCATTTTATATTTTATTAAAATAAAAACAACTGTGAGTCCAGCTATGAATATAATTAATAATACTATAAAAACTGTGCTTATTATAATGATAAGAGCAGAATTTGTCGTTGATCCTGTAGCTAAATAGAAAACAACATTAAAATGTGCAACACTTTTATGATTTTAGCTAATTGCATACTTGTTGGAGTAGTTGTACTGTCTTCAGGATTTGTAGGAGTAGTACTCACCAGTGAGCAACCTGTGTCTATATATTTGTTTATAGGTAAATTGCAGTCAAAATAATGAAGCAGCAATAGTGACAACTCAGCACTACTACATAATAGCTAGCTGTATTCTAATTCTGTGTTCATTTTGAATTTGTAATTATGAAACCAGCACAGTTTCAAGTTCTGCTTAAGAGTCTATGATATGTCTGATAATTACTCTCATAAAGCCCCCCTTGTATCTAAGAAGTTGCTTTTGCTCCTTTTAGATTTAATTTCTGTATGTAACCAACAAATTGCATTAACTCTAAGTATCCCAACTAGGCAAGAATTATTTCTGGAATAGTAGACATGATATTACATAGTGGGAAAATTCTAGAAAAAAAAAGGACATTTAGGCGAATAATAAAAGGAAAAAGAGAGTAATCAGATCTATAATCTTTAATTGTGAAGAAAATCAATAGTGCTTTTTCTCTTCCTCTTTTTCCTATACAACAAGGGCATAGACATTTAGAAATGTGTTGATAAGGTCTGTTTTCCAAACTTGGTTAAAGCAGCTGGGTTTGTGTTGGCCACTTGGCTATTGTACTTAAAAAAAAATGAAAAAAAGTTTGAACTACTGGGAGAGCTATCAGCTCAGAGTTTGCAAATCATCTGGAGAATTATGCTAAATGGTTTCTGAAAAATTTTCAGCTGTAGCAGAACATGTTTTCTCTGTTCTTTGAGCATTTCACCAAGGATGTTCAAGGTTTCACTGAAAGAGTAGCTAGCAATAATAGTGAATCCTCAATATTGAGTAACTCAGTATAGCACTAAGAGAGACTTATTCTTTTACTCATTCATTTCATAATGTACCAACTTTATATAGCTACTGCAGTCATTACTATTTGTCTTATTCCGAATTGGAATAATAAGAGAATAATAAGATAGTATAATACACTATTCTCTTTTGGAATAATCTCACTTTTTTTTTTTGGAATAAAAAAGAATAATTTTGAAACTTTTGAGTGATCAGGTAGGCCCTAGTCCCAATTTACTTATAGGGTTATTTGAATATACCTAATTAAGTGACTGTAACTTGCATTATAATCTATTATTCTTTCTACATGTAGTTTTTTTTAGGTTAGCAATGAAGGCACCACTCCATTCAGAAGATGTCAGAATGATCTACAATAAATTGTATCCCTCAAAAAAGAAGAAACTTTTGATTGACATTTTTATTAATAATTTACGATTTTTTGGTAGATTTACAATTGAATTTTATTAAGTTTGAGGTGATGTACAATAAAGAAGGAAGTGTTACAAAGTCAGAAATTGAAATAGTAGTGTAAAAATTGATATTTGTACGAGTAATAGCGCCGTAGCCGTGTTTTTCAGGATCAATAGCACGAGTAACAGATTGAAATAGCAGAGGAGAAGCCAGTACCATTTCAATTGCTTAATGAGTGTTATTGATCCCTAATAGCACAGGTTACCCATGCTATCACTCGTTAATAGTAGGCCAGCTTTTTAAAAAGTCATTTGCAAAAAGTGTATGCAAGTATTCCAACATTTCACATGTCCTTTGGGGACGGTTGAGCACATTGGTCTTCCTAGAAGTTGAGACAATGGTGAAGACACATGTTTGAACTGTAGCCATTGATTTCTTGTTGCAGTAAAATTCATCTGTTGAAACTTTATAAAATAATTACAAGCAAGTAAACAGAGCGATCCTTCACACTTGCTGCACGCTCGTGATATACGCCTACGTACACCATGCTGAATTAGACAGTACACATAATCTTTACCAGTTGGCTTTCTCTCTGATTTTGTCCCAGCCACTATCTGATGAAGGTATACTTCAAATTTACATAACTGCCTCACTAAGGTTTCTCTATAATATATATAATGACCCATCCTTCGTCAAGATCCTGAATATATACAAGTGCTCCTATAAAATGTAGGTATTTACAACTGCTATGTCAATGTAGTGTAAAAATAAAGTTTTCCAATAGTCTTCGGATTGGTGGAGAACCTTATAATTTTATATTACAATTAGATAGAAACTTTCTCACCTAAAGTGGTCTGGAAATTTTTTATTAGTTGCGTCTGATCAATCCACCCCTCCTATATAGCGCTTGTAGCTAAACACTATCACTGGAATAGGAAGATCTTGTTTTGTTGTTGTACCACATTAATCCTTCACGTTTCTTGTAACCTTGGTTCCAGAGTGACCTACCTGCATGCTCATTGGACAGTACTATCACACATTTTGTATCCCTCTACACTGCATACACACAGATCTCATCTCTATTTACACACCACCTCATGAGTAGCATTTTTAAGCGAATAAGTTGTTTTATTTGTGAAAATACTCCAATATGGGCACACCTAAGGTACCAGTAACATGAATACATTCTTTATACAGTTCTGAAACAAGTACAGGGCTGGTGTAAAAGTTATATATAATAATGAGTATCTATTTAACAAAAATGACTTTATCAAAACTATGCACCACATCATAGGTCAAACCATTAGGACTTCGTACCTCACCTTTCCTTCCACAATAAACCAAGAAAGAACATGTATATCCATTGTGTGAATCACAGAGGCACCACAATATGAACCCCCACTTAGTAGTCTCGCAGATCAGACCCTTTACCAAGCATGGTAAAGGATCTGGTCACACTCGATTGACTTTTTTGTTCACATTATCCACGAAATTTGTGAATGACATGCAGAATATGCCTACATCATCAAATGTGCCGCCTAAGCTCATATAAGTATTCACATTGTCAATTAGAATTAGATGTTTAGCCTATGACGTAAGCAAGTTGACACTCGCACAGTAAAAATATTGCAGATGGTGCAGAACAATTTCGAGTACCGAGTTTGATCAGACCCTTGCCTCGCTTGCTTATGGTAAAGGGTCTGACCTGGCGAGACTAGCCACTTAGTAGGTTTGTTGCTTATATTCTGGCAATAAGGAAAAAACATGCTTTTGTGAACCATGTGCTCATCTACACTAATCTCATGATGTGGTTGGTATAAATCTAGGCAACATTTTTGAAGGTGATCAGTTAGCACTCAAACTTGGCACAACTTATCACCTTTAGATTAAAATTCTTTCTCACTATTTGAACTAGTTATATGTAAAATGACAGGAAACTTTGGAATTTGTTTTTACTGATGACTTTTGAAAAAAAAAAAGATTGGATGAAAACAAAGGCTGGTAAAGCTCTATATGAGTCGATACTGAGGAACTTTACGATACCCCATATGAATGAGGATTCCTATTACAGCAAAAAATCATCTAGTGACATTTCTGGGAAGTTTCGATACATTAATTTCTTGATATCTTTCATTTGTTCTGCATATTCATTTGTAGCGGATGTTATAATTTGAATGATATTTTTATTAAAATATTATCTGAAATTATCTATAGGTGATGTTATATCAATATGTGATGGAATGTGAGTTCCAACTTCATGTGTAGGATAGAAAGTATGGGATATTGTGACGACATTAGAATCGGTATCAGACAATTTGCGTATAGAGAAATTGTTTTTTTCTTTCTTCTAAGTCCATGCCCCCGTCCTTGTCCCTGTGTTTTCCCACGCCCCTTCCCTTGTCCCAGTCTCTGACCTCGCCCTTGCCCTCGTTTCCATTCTTTCTTTCTTTCACCACTCTGTAGCCTTATTCCACCTACAGGTGCTGGCATTTTATGATATAAAGAGGGACGTAGGAATGGAGGGGTTCTATAAATGTCAATCTCATACCTACGTTATTCCTTCAACTGGTTGTTATCAAAGTCCACTAGCAATAACGTAGGTGTGAGATTGACGTTTATAGAACCCCTCCATTCCTACGTCCCTCTTTTTATCTAGTACAAATTTTTTTGCCCTCACTTGTTTGCCTTATTTTTTGACATGCAATCACAGCCAGGTGCTGTATGTTGTCCTATAACTTGCACAATGTCATTTTTTGTGTTTTGTTCCAACGAACTTTAAATTATTAGGGTGTGGTGCAGAACAATGAATAAAACACAATGATGCTTTGACAAGGTTCACACCCCTTACCATTCTGGAAATATGCAATGAACCCTGTAGGGGTCAAAGGTCAAATACAAACTTGAAATTTTCATACATGCTTAAGTACGATGTAGCAATGCCACATATATAAAACACCAGTAAAGTAACAAAATATTATAATAATGCACTCGTACCTCTATTTTTTACAAGTAACATCACTTCGTTGCATGATACATTAACTGATGTAACATTTTCAAACAATGTAAACTCTAATTGAGAGTGTACATATGAAGAATTAATAGGTAGAAGACGAGTTGACACCATCATATTATTATTACTCAACAGAAGATCTGTAGTATTACTATCGTTATCTAATCCAGATATATAGTCTCTCATAGTAATATCATTCCAGTTCCAAGTAATAAGATCAGTTCCCCTTTCTATGCAAGACAAAGTGTAATTTTCACCAGAACATACTTCTAACGTAGGAGGTGGTGGATTTAGTGTAGTTTCTAAAAGATGATGATGAAGGATGATAATAATAATGCAATAATAATGAAAACACAACACTAAAAATGTTTATCTACTTAATTTTATCTGGACAGTAGCTAACTCTCTATTTATGGTAGCTTGAAGAGGAAAGCATTCATAAGCACAGTAGAAAACATTCAATCAGTGCAACAGCCTCCTATTGATTAATTATGCAGGATTTTATTAAGAGCTATAATACTTTGTCACTGAATTTACAGCAATATATTCTTAGCATAATATTTTCATCAGAAATAATGCCGTTAGTATAGTAGCAAGTTAGTTACTCTCTTACGAAATTGAGCGCATGTATCACCCGAGATCCGAAGAAGAAACAGAATACAAATAGTATATCTTTCCATCATGTCAAACTTATCTAATCTGAGCAGTAGAACTCTTACACGGAATACATTACCTCCGTTTCAACGGACGATAACCAAAAGATACAACAGGAATTCACAATGTTTTAGGAGAACGACGCAGTACCAAAACCGGTAAAAACGATTTGTAGCAAGGGGAGGAGCCAGTCTTGCCGAGGTTTCTTACTGAAACTATATTCTTGGGTAAAGGGTCTCTGGTTGCCAGACTAGAGAGGAGCTTTGGAGTGCCCAATATACTAAAATGAAGGGAGGAAAAATCAATTTGGTGAAGGGCCATAGTTGTTCTTACTAAAGTAGGTACCCTTAAACACTAAGGCTCTACTTTTTAAAGTATACATCTACTTTGTAAAGAGGGGCCTATTTTATAAAGGAGGAGTTTACTTTAGTAACTGATTTCTATTAATACGTTAGTCAGTTTGTGATCATGTAATATTTTATATGCTGATAACATGATTGGCATATTAGGTGCATGCAGCTGTAGTGTTATTTTTGTAGTAGGGTAGCTCAAAGAAAATACAATATTTCTAACTGCTAAGAATAAACTTTAATATAATAAGGGTGTTTTGGATTTTTTCTGGTATATAAATTGCATATCTATCAAGTTATTTAAAATTATAGATTGCTTGATTTTACAGCAGATTATATAACAAGTGATCAGTAGAGTAACTTTTGACAATGGAAAATATTTGTTGCAGTTGAAAAGTCATATACCAACTTGAAGTACAGCCTGGTAGATAAACAAATGAAACAAATTCATACACACAAAAACAACTACAACAACAAAACACAAATACCTCCAAGCTATTCTAATTTTAATATCAATATGATGTTTTTATCTTTTGTTTGGTTTATTGAACTTCATTACTTTTTAGTATAACTATTCGCTTGTTTGCCGTAAACTTTACTAGGCTACTTTGTTTGATGGAATTTAATACTCTCCTACAAACAACCAAGTGAAAAAAGTTTTACAATGTCATTTATGTCTCTTGAGCATGCTCATATAGCTAGTATTGCACGACTGAAATTATTTTTGGATAAAATCTATATACTGTTAAAAACAATTTCAATGACATTAGCTAGCCTTTATTAATACAACAATAATTACAACAAATACAAAATACATAAAAAAAGGAATTTAAAATGAAAAGTTCAAAAATGCTGAGGAGGTATTGGAGGAGGATCATCTACAGTTAAATCCATTTCATTGTCTTGTACTTCCACTTTCTTTTCTGGTAAAACTCCTATTATGACAAATAAAGAATGGAGATAAGTTTTCACTAATTTTACATATCAAATTACTAGTTAAGATTAATGCATTGACTTTATGCTGAATTCCTATGAACTAAACCTTTACTTATTGAGATAAAGGAATAATAGAGTTTTCATAAAGAGTAATTAAAATTACCTGTTTTATATATATTTAAGAATTCATCATGTAACTCATGTTCACCAATATTCTTCAAAGCATCAGCAACTTTCTTCCAGGTGGGGACTTTTTGAATTCTTATCCAATTGTCACATAGCTCAATCAGACAATCAAAATCATTTGTTGCTTTAGCTTTCATTAATTGTATGTCTTCTCTGGTAAAATTGAGACACTTGCCCAAACTCTCCCACTTACAAGCTACTTCACGCAATTGTATGAGGAGAGTATCTAAATTCAATAGCTTATAGCTTATAGCTTATAGTTGTATATCACATTCTATTAGCAGTTTCTGTGTAGTACACGTATATTTACTATTCACTATACATTACTCTCTCCCTAAATGACATCTCCAATAGCGGATATTTTCCCAAAACTGGACCGGAGTCCGTGCACTTACTGAAAGTTCAATAAGAATATAATGTATTGTTATAGCATGTGAATAAGAGTCACCTTCAATTTCAGGCAACATACAAAAGTGGTTGGATGAAAGGCTCAAAATCAAAGCAAACTGCTTCCCGAATGTGGACATTTGGCCACACTTCCTAATTACAAGAGAAGCAGGCACGTTAATTCTTTTATAGCACTGGCCATGATTTTTTTATCCACTAAGCCTTTTCAATAATAATATGGTGAATATGTATATATATTGCATAGGTGGTTAGCAAGAGCACTGTATACAGAGAGAGCGATAGCTAAGTAAGTAAGCACAAACTTCAACTTCAGTATCAAAGAGAAATCATTAAACAACGATGCATTATCAATACAACTGGAGTGACTTGTACAAACTAGCCTAATAGAGCAACTAACTACAAAATCAGTGGTAATGGAAGTGGGGGGAGGGGGGGGGGACACAGGCCTCCTCGGATGTGACTTGTGGGGTATACAGTATGTTCATATTATTACATTCTGTGATCGAATTTCAAAACTGATTGGCTCATGAATTCAATTCTGTTTGCAATAACCAATAAAACCAGCTGCTTTATCCCAATATCATTACTAACTACAGAACACAGTTGGTATTTAGGAACTGCCATCATAAGGGAAAAATCCGTTTTCTTTGGCTACTGGGATAAAGAGAGTAGAGTGGATGATCCCAATAATATTAGAGCTCTACCTGCAGAATGTAGGGTATCTTCTTCAGCGCTGGTGTACAAAGATGAAATTTCAAGTGCAGTATATGGCTTTTGTGCTATTTTCTTCTAAAAAAATCAAATTTATAATAGCTTAAGGAAATTATTATTCATGAAAATGCTCAAATTTAGAATAAATATATTATGTATGATGCTATTAAAGAAATACAAACTTTTATGCTGCTTCTTACAGATTTTTGACCTCTCTGAGTATGTCCTTCAGAATGAAATCTTACAGTGGTGTATTCATAATCATCTTTAACCTAAAGAAACAATTATATTTGATTAAACCTGATAGATAAAATTATTGTGTAAATTTTAAACAGGTAAATTAGCAGACATTGTACCACTTTTGGTGAGTGATAACAAATATAATACAAGAGATACAATAGCTATTGATTAAATGTAACATATTATATGGTATTTAATAACAGAATTAGTTCAGTTATCCATCTAGTAACTTAACAGAAAGATGCGCAATAAGTGAAATTTGATTGCTAAATTAATTAATCATGCTAAAACATTAAGGTGCTATAATAAGTCAACTGTAGTAGTGAGATAGACTGATGTAGTTCATATACAGCAGCACTTGGCAGATAATGACAGTATGAGAGCAAGATACAATCGAGCATTTAATTGCTGATAACTTTTTAGTGTACAGTTATAGCACTTCTGGTCATTTAAGGTTAAAATTCTTTGAAATTGTCAAGCCAGAACATGAAATTAGGAACTCCCAAAAAGGGTTATGGCGACAATATAATATCTAATCATTTTATGTTCTCTAAAGATATTGGTAGTTTCTACCTTTATTCATAACTTCTTTCTGTTGCTAAATAGAATGGCCCTACAATTTTGCCTCAATATTGTTCAATTGGTAAGTCCAGAGAACTCACGGATTGATCATTGTCAATCATATTGTATTCGAGTTTTCCATTGCTGTGGTAACAAATGAAGTAATTAAAATACTACTATTAAAAAGACTTACTATGGTATTGATAGAAAGTTAATGCTATAAAAGCACATACATTGTAAGTTTAATGAGTGTAAACTCTGACGTTGGCAGGATATTCCTATGGTAATATGGTTCATCTTTAATGTGATACAGATTGTTTTTGACAGAAGTGTATAGGCATACTTTATCAGTCAAAAAGTATTTGTTAAATTTTTCTGACAGTGATAACTTCAAGAACATTCTTTTTATTAAATGTTGTAGGCTTAAATGTAAATACACATCGTGCATGGTGAATATAATTATATAGACTCATCATGTTTTCCTGCCGTATCAAATTAATAATATATCAGTACAGAAAAACTGAGGATTCAGATTGATAGAACTCGTGCTGCAAGAAATTTCACTCAGTTTCACTCTGTGAAATTTTCTCTAGTCATTCATGCTATCAAACCTGAATACCACGATTTAGAGCGCTATTATATAGCACATTATTCCTTTTCTTATTAATGTTATTGCTATAATAATAATAATAAAAGATATGATTATGATTTACTTACGAAACCATCATTGTTTACTGAGCCAATTGTATTATATTCATCCTGCCCTGGAATTGTGCGCAGGTGATGATGAAATCCACTATTTAATGTACTGTATTCATCACTCTGTAGGAAAAAGATACATTTCAACACAAATAAGCAGCTGAATAACTATAGCAATAATCGATTTCTAAAATATCTCTTTCTTCATTGTTTTGTTATGATTAGTTAGTAAGTGTATAATTTGTATTGTTTCATTAAGCAGCCAGTTCTAAGTTGTTTTTAATAGCAGTGCTACTACAGAGAGGGCACAGATTCAGCAAACGATATAATTGTGTATAATAGACTCCAATTGCAGACTATATTTGCAAATACAGGCACACACTCAATCCCTCATTTCACATACACTCGATCACTCATTACACACACACAATCAGTTGTCCATGTGATTCGTTGTATTAAGCTAAAATTTCACAATATTTATTTTGTATTCTCTAGAGTTGTTTGAGCTAAAGTTACAGCAGCAGGTACAAGCTGGGTTGTTTACAACTTTGGAAAACTCTCTCGTGCCAGTATTTGGAAAAGTTAAGTATGTTATTGTATTTGGTAATGATCAGTGTTTATTTGTGATTCAAATGTATAAAACATATGCTTCTTGAAACATCATTCCTATGAAACTTCTATTAATGCAACATGTACATAGAAAAAGTTTATTGATTATCAATAACTATGTTCACACTCAGTCTCAAGCAATAGATTTGTCATTTCATTGAGGTATCACATTATTGAAACATTTTAGATCATTTTATTCGGTGTGCTATACACATCCCATTTTTTACAGTGATACATCTGCACATTCATAATAGCAAGAGACAATTCTTGTCACCAAGCTGTCAGAAAGTGAATGCTATCATAGGAGCTGATTTAAACAATGGCATTTGTTTGTGACAGCTTAGCCTATTACAGTAATAAACTGAATGAATTATTGTCACATGTAAGAACACTAGCTTTGCTTCCTTTGGAAGCAAAGCTAGTGTTCTTACATGTGACAATAATTGGAAAACAATTTTTTGGCTTAGTTCAAATTTGAAATAATTTATCTTGAAGTTTCATTATCAAACCTGCAATGTTTTTAGGCAATAATTATTGAAATACCTGTTCATTATGAGCAGCTGCAGGATAAAACTTGACGTGATCATAATTAGATACATCATTCTAAAAATATATGAATGATTTATTATTGTTAAAAACATAGTGAGAATACCTGAGGGCTATCTTCTGTGTTCATTGCTCTAGATAGATAAATACAATAATTGATATTATTATTATTTTACATTTGATTTAAATTTCTTACTTCATGTCATCTTTATCTGCAAGGTATACATTCATATAAGTATTTATAAAAATAATATAAATCTGAAAACTTACCTTTTGTTTTCATTTTACATTTTATTAAAATAAAAGCAACTGTGAATGCAGCAATCAATATAAATAATAGTCCTATGAAAACTGAACTTATTAAAATGATAGTAATATTAATGCCATGTCCTGTAAATAGAAAACAACATTAAAATGTAATACTTATAATGATTTTAGTTAATTGCATACCTGTTGGAGTAGTTGTATTGTCTGCATGATTTGTATGAGTACTTGTGAGTGAAAAATCTGTTGGGTCTATATATTTTATTACAGGCATATTACAGTCAAATAATGAAGCAGCAATAGTGAGAACCCAACACTGCTACACAATAGGTAGCTATTATTCATTCAAATTCTGTCGTCATTTTAACTTTGTAAATGAAATCAGCACAGCTCAGCACATTTTTAAGGTATGCTTAATAATCTTTGAACATGAATAATATTTACTCTCATAAAGCCACCCTTGAATCTAATAAATTGCTTTTGCTCCTTGTAGATTTAATTTCTCTATGTAACCAAAAATTGCATTAAATTACATAAGCTGGGTAAAGAAAATTCTTCACACACACACACACATACACACACGCACACATATATAAATATATATATATATATATTTATTGCAGCTTTGATATTTTTACTTGAATATTTCCGCATCACGCGAGCGTTCTGTATTCTTCCATATTGTACGGTTTATATTGTACGCTACTTGTAGCGCGCGCGTAGCGAGTAAAATCAATGAAAATTGTATTGTAACCGGTTGAGAAAAATTTCAAAGAAGCAATAAATCACTTATCACACTCGTCGTACAATATAGGAATGATATTTTACTCTCACGCCACATTTTCACTCGCCTTTGGCTCGTGAAAATATTTTGCGTACTCGTAAAATATTTTCCCATATTGTACTCTGACTCGTGCTATAAGTATTATATATTATATATATGAGTCAGAGTGTGAAATGGTTAAATATTTCATGAGGAGGCTAATTTATTTTCAAGAGCCAGAGGCGAGTGAAAATAAAGCCAGAGAGTGAAATACCTTCCCATATCACTCTGACAAGTGTAATAAGTGGTTTATTGCACACTAGATCTTTACTACTGTATAGTTTTAGTACTAGAGGATGGGTAACTCACAGGTAAAGTTGGTTGTAGGGGCTACCTCATCCCCAGCCCAACATTTTAGCAGCTGCTCTAACCCTATTGAGCAGAATGTACCAGAGGAAGGTAGCTGTAAAAACCAGAAAATTGAAAAGTTTGGGCCTAGTTGCACAGCAAGGTAATGAGCTTGCTGTGAAATAACAGTGAATAATGGGTCATGTACCTAAAGATATCATTGTGAAGATATAATATATATAACAGGATAATGATATCTGGTTTTAAAAAAATGAAAAGTCAGCACTATGTTCAGTTAGCTGTAACAATAAAAAATACATGTATAAATAAAAAATGAACAAAAAAGCAAATAAAAAAAATAAAAATACACAAGTGGTTTATAGAAAATTTGTCTAGGAGGGTCAAAACAGTTCTTAGATGTTAGCAGGTGCAATAAGAGTAAAATTCAGACATATTGAAAGACTATTGCATTACCTAAACACATGTCAAACTATGTTGATTTCATGTTTCATAGTCAAATGTAAGTTTCTAAAAGATATATGTCCAAGTGGGAAAAGCTATTCTATTGTTACATGGGACATGATACACATTTTGTATATATATATATAAAATAATGATTTTTCATGAAGATCCATTTCCTTACATTCAAAAAATATTAATTGATGTTATTTTAATATGGATGATGATGTGAGACCAAAGGAGTGAATTTTTGAAATTATTTTTATTCTTTTTTTTGAAAATGTATAGCTAATACTGTAACAAAATACAGTATCATTAGACTCCTAGCAATGAAGGAGAAAAAGACATATCAAGGGAGTTGAAAAAATGATTTGGGTAGTGAAACTCTGCCCCTGGCTGCATGCTTTCTTGATTTATATACCACAATAGACTGAGCCAGAGTGGTTCTCAGCTCTTGCAAACTGCAGTTAGTCTTACATATAGTCTAATTAGGTATAACTAATTCTTGTTATTTAATAGTCAAATGCACAAAACTTTTATGATTTTAGTTAATTGCGTACTTGTTGGAGTAGATGTATTATCTTCAGGATTTGTAGGAGGAGTACTCACCAGTGAAGAATCTGATATTTTATTATAGGTAAATTGTAGTCAAATAATGAAGCAGCAATTGCTAAAACCCTACACTGCTACACAATAGCTAGCTGTTACAAAACACTTAAAATCTATCTTCATTTGAATTTGTATTATGAAATCAGCACAGTTCAGCACATTTTTAAGTTCTGCTTAAGAGTCTTAGAATATGTCTGATATTATACTCTCATAAAGCCCTCTTGAATCTAAGAAGTTACTTTTGCTCCGTTTAGATTTAATTTCTGTATGTAACCAAAGAATTGCATTAACTCTTGGTATCCCGATTAGGCCCAGTCACGAATTATGCAAGCATTATTTCTGGAATAATAGACATGAAATTGCATAGTGGGAAAATTCTAGAAAAATAAGGATATTTAGGCGAGTAATAAAAGGAAAAAGCGAATAATCAGATCTAAATTCTTTAATTGTGAGGAAAATCTATAGTGCTTCCTTTATTTATCTCTCTCTTTTTCTTATGCAACAAGGGCATAGACATTTAGAAATGAGTTGATAAGGTATATCTTCATTACTTGGTTAAAGCAGCTTGGTTTGTGTTGGCTACGTAGCTATTATACTTCCAAAAATGAAAAAAAAAGTTTTAAAATGGTGGGAGTAAAGTCTCAGCTCAGGCTCAGAGTCAGCAAGTCATCTGGTGAATTGTGCTAAATGGTTTTTCAAAATTTTTTCAGCTGCAGCAGAGCATGTTTTCTCTGACATTTCACCAGTGATGTTCAAGGTTTCACTGAAAGAGTAGCTAGCAATTGAATCTTCTATATTGAGTAACTTAGTATAACAGTAAGAGAGACTTATTCTTTTACTCATTCATTTCATAATGTACCAACTTTTAGCTACTGCAGTCATCACTATTATTGACTTATTCCGAATTGGAATAATAGTAAGATTGTATAATACACTATTCTCTTTTGGAATAATAACATATTTTTTTTGGAATAAAAAAAAAAATAATTCTAAAAATTTTTAGTGTACAGCAATCAGGTAGACACTAGTCCCAATTTACTTACAGGGTTATTTAAATATACTTAAGTGAGTGTAACTTGCATTATATTAGACTATTAGTGTTTATTGGTAAGCAACAAAGACACGAAGATGTCAGAATGATCTACAAAGAATTGAATCCTACAAAAAAAGGAACAAACTTTTGATTGAAATTTTTATTATTAATTTAATATTTTTTGGTAGATTTACAATTGAATTTTATTAAGTTTGAGGTGATATACAAATAAAGAAAGAAGCGTTGCAAAGTCAGAAATTGAAATACTAGTGAAAAAATTGATATTTGTACGAGTAATGTAACGGTGTTTATCAGGGTCAATAGCACTAGCAACACCATTGAAATAGCATGAGGTGAAGCGAGTGCTATTTCAATTGGTGTGAGAGTGCTAATGATCCCTAATAGCACAGGTTACCCTGGTGAAACTTTTTAAAACAATTACGGGCAAGTATACAGAGCGGAGCGTCACACTAGTTATCTATATTATAATAATGAGTATCCATTTAACAAAACTGACTTTATCAAACTCTGCATGCACCACATCATAGGTCAAACCCATTAGGACTTCGCACCTCTCCGTAAGCACTCAGTTGATGCTCGTGCAGTAAAAACATTGCAGATGGTAGGGAACAATTTTGAGTACCGAGTTTGACCAGACCCTTGCCTCGCTTGTTTATGGTAAAGGGTCTGGCCTGGCGAGACTACCCACTTAGTGGGTTTGTTGCTGATACAATATACTGGTAATAAGAAATAAACATGCTTTGTGAACCATGCACTCATCTACACTAATCTCATGATGTGGTTGGTATAACTCTAGGCAACATTTTTGAAGGTGATCATATAGCACTCGAACTTCGCACAACTTATCACCTTTAGATTGCAATTCTTTCTCACTATCTAAACTAACTAGATATATGTAAAAATGACAGGAAACTTTGGAATTTGTATCTTCTGATGACTTTCGAAAAAAATGACTGGATGAAAACAATGGCTGGTAAGGCTCCACATGAGTTGACACTGAGGAACTTTACAATATCCCATATGAATGAGGATTCCTATTACAGCACAAATCATCTAGTGACATTTCTGGGAAGTTTCAATACATTAATTTCTTGAAGCTCACCTAATAATGTTTCGAACTAAGCAAATCGCAACTTCCTTCGCAACTTCCTTTGTTGTCTTTTTCTAAATGGCTCAGTATTTCTTTGGTATTCATACTTGCCTTCTCATAGCTGCCGTGTTCAGCTAGATGGGAAAAAAATCTCGAATTTTTTTTGTTCTATTTACATGTTTGCTGACTATTTCTAGCTTGTTCTCGGGGTCATCTTTACATAATGTTCTCAAAAACTAGCGCTTCACAGGAAAAAAATTGTGGTAAAAGTTTGACCGATTTTGTATAGTGTGGGACACAAGAGTTAAATTAAGTTTGGTGAAGAAGATTCTCCACACACACACACATATATATATGTATATAATTATTAAGTTTTTCACGAAATTGAGTGTTCTAACGCCTACCAAAATTGTATATAAAACACCAGTAAAGTAACAAAATATAATAGTGCACTTTTACCTCTATTTTTTACAAGTAACATCACTCGGTTGCAGAATACATTAACTGACGTAACATTTTCAAACAATGTAAACTCTAATTGAGAGTGTACATGTGAAGAATCAATAGATATAAGACGAGTTGACACCATCATATTGCTATTACTCAACAGAAGATCTGTAGTATTAGTATCATTGTTATCTATACCACCTATATATTCTCTCATAATAATATCATTCCAATTCCAAACAATACGCGATGTTCCATTTTCTGTGCAAGACAAAGTGTTATTTTCACCAGGACATACTTCTAACACAGGAGGCGGTGGATTTAGTATTGTTTCTAAAAGATGATGATGAATGATGACAATAATAGTGCATAATATTAATCTAATGAAAACACAACACTAAAAATGTTTATCTACTTCATTTTATCTGGACAGCAGCTAACTTTCTATTTATGGTAGCTTGAAGAGAGGAAAGCATTCATAAGCACAACCGAAAATATTCAATCAGTGCAACAGCCTACCCTACTTCCAACATTTCTAAGATTGATGAATTATGCATGATTATATTAAGAGCTATATTTATTATATATATACTTCGTCACTGAATTTACAGCAATATAGTTAGAATAATATTTTCATCAGACATAATACCATCAGTATAGTAGCAAGTTAGTTAGCTACTCTCTTACGAAATTTTTTACGTTTTTTCAAGTTCCACTATTTCTCTAGTTTACTGTGTGTAACCTCATCATACTCTGGATAGCTACAACAATGCCTCACAAACATCTAAACAAGGTATTACTACCTTACCTTCTTGTGCTGTAATGCCTCCAGTGCTGCTTTCTGTACCTGCTGATTATAAGCAATAAACCAAATTAAAAATAATAACAATATCAGGATTATAATAAATGGTAATGTAATACTGAATAGCTTATCAGTAATACATTCTGTAACTACCAAGCAAAATTCAATAAATAATCATAATTAGAAATACATAGAATTATTTTGTTCAATTGATTCAATTTAATGATTTATTGCATTATAAGGTTTAATTAAATACCTTCTGATCTTTGATCTGCAGCACCAGCTGAAAATGTTCCTGGATCCACTACTGGTTCCCCTGTAGCTACAATATTGGTATCTGTAGTTAAAGGATCTGTAATGGCAGGCACTGTATGAAGAGCCACTCCAGCCCCAGATTGCTGCCCGCACTTGTCCACGGTAGTCACGGAAACTGAGACTGTATACTCCATGTCTGTGCTCATACTAACTTCCACCAATGTACTTGTCTCCTTCACTCTGGCCCGGGTGTTGCCATCGATGGTGACCATGTAGTGTTCCAGGTCGTAGTTATAAGGAGTAGTTATTGTCCAGGAGATTCTCAGGATAGCCTTTGTTTCCGTGCGCAGCAGTGTCGAGACTGTGGTACTTGCAGGGACTTGAGGAGTTTCTGTATAATAAAAAATTTGGCTGGAAAGACACACGTACGTCCCCACATATATATAAACAAACATCCCCTATTCTCAATTCAACACCACTGTATAGAATATTAATACCATTATGCAGTACAACTAGTGTATTATATATATATATAGAATGTAGCTAGTCACATGCGAGCAAACTATTCCAGTAGATTCATGTTCTGCGGCATTTAGAAATCAAGTACATTGAATGGTTGTTCGTGCACTCTGCATAAGCTTTTTGCTTGTTTCTTAAGTTTAGCCGTTGCTACGTTCTAAAGCAATTACATTCTTACATTGTGAATCAGCAACATTGAAAAATTCTTGGCCTCTAATAGTGTCCAGGCTACACTGGGATACCACAGCTAATAGTGTCCAGGCTACACTGGGATACCACAGCTAATAGTGTCCAGGCTACACTGGGACACCACAGCTCAAGGCCTTTGATTCCTAAAAGCAGCAGATTTAACGATGTTCTAATTTAATTATTTGTGTGTGTGTGCACACTTAAGTAAATATTTTGAGGGAGCCATCCCATAACACTTGGAGGAAAAAGTATAAATAGAATGGAATTCAGCAACAAATTGAGGAATGATAAATAACACCAGTGTGGGGCAATTCACACCAGAATACTTAATGTTGATCATCACATGGAGACCACTAATGATATTCACGATGTATTCACCCACAGATATGTAAGTTATATAATATAATTTAGTACAATAAGATCGACTGAACATATTTTCCAGAGCCAACCAACAAATTGCTAACAGTGGGGGGAACTCCAGGAGGCACTATTAAGTCCAGACACAACTGCATTCTTAAGCAACACTGGAACATGCAAGACTGGAATTCAGGCCGACTTGCTCACACTTGACTTACTATTACGCTCCATTAGTGAAGGAACTAAACCTTCCAGAACACAAACTCACATATTCCGCTCCCCAGTTGCACAATTCAATCCTAAGAGTTTCCATTACTAACTGGAATATGAACACTTTAACTAAATGCCAATTTGTTTTTCCTTCACTCTCTTATCACCCCCCCCCTCACCCCCCTACCTCCATACTATACTCCACCTTCAGAACCCACCCCTCTGAGGCCTAACCACCTGAGGCTCTGACCTAGGTCAGCCCGCCAGTACTCCTGTGGTTGCAGCTTCATTTTCTACTCTCCTGTAAAACTACTTATCACTAATACTAACTTCACATTAACTTCACACTTTCAAAAAAACAACAAAAAAAAAACATTTAGCTACCAGATAAAACGTAGACACTATTTTTAGTTCAAATAGTTTGTGGTATGTTACCTGCATGTCTGACTGTGTACTGTGTGGCCAGTGAGATGTTGAGACCTCCACAAGCCAACTGCATGGGCGTATCAGCCAAGTTCATTATTGTAATGGATAAGAATGAGTCCATTTGACTTCCTAGCAGGTAAGCGCTGGATATCTGACCTCTGAGGATGACCATGGGCTCCCTGTTGAAGAAGAAATAACCCTCGCCATTGACGTACCAGGACGGTGTTGCGGCGTTTGTCGTGCAGGTCAGTGTGAATGGCTTCCCCAGACAACTAATGGTGGATAACGCTCCACAGTTTGTCACACCTATAACAAAAAATATGATACAATAAAGTTTGCTGAGGATGTAAAACAAAGCAAAACAAAAAACGACAAATATAGTGCCATATAGCAATATAAAGTGTTAATAGTTTCCTTCCAACCCACACCCACACCCTTCCCATCTAGATACTATTACTAATACATATGTGTTGGCTCTGGAAAGAGTAACAAGTTTCATTGAACACTTTCTTTTTTTAGTAAATGGGGAAGTTTCACAATTATAATGTTTGTGAGATAAACAATTCCACCAATGAACGGTGAGTGGTTCCCAAGACGATAATATTGCGGTGAGACAAATGCAGACGGCAAGTCACTAGTACCAGACATTTCAGGTGTGTTGCTATAGTGGTTAGTGTGTTGCTATAGTGATTAGTCCTACAGGTGATCTATAGCAGCTAAGATCAGACAGGAGATATTAAAGCTCAACTACTAAGAATTGTCTTGTTTGCTACAATGTACTGGCACTGTGCTATTCAACTGCTAACACATAAAAATGTTCAAGATTTCACATATATTACAATCTTTAGTGCATAGGTTTTACCTCATACTGCAGTATAAACAAAATTATAGTGAGAAATCAATTACTCATAGACAGGATGGTCTTGAGCAATCAGAACACTACACATTTCTTCATCAGAACCACACCTATTTTATATTACACAAGGCACATCATAATTGACTGTAATGCTTACATAGTACCGATGTAATGAACACTGCTCTCCAGTTGCACAGCCAAAATCTACAGTGAAATAAAATATTGTAACTATAGCAGTCCACTGCCTGCCGGGTGTTCACATGGAT
>WLWD01003680.1_pt1 | contig 46828 bp, 28 predicted proteins | sample 6712731 | NCBI WGS metagenome assembly WLWD01 (sample SAMN12718690, study PRJNA576275) | sponge metagenome | isolation source: marine sponge | host: Mycale hentscheli | place: New Zealand: South Island, Marlborough, Capsize Point | collected 2014-11-01 | reverse complement strand
GGAATATATAATACTTATAGCACGAGTCAGAGTACAATATGGAAAATATTTTACGAGCACGCAAATATTTTCACGAGCCAAAGGCGAGTGAAAATGTGGCGTGAGAGTAAAATATCATTCCCATATTGTACGACGAGTGTGATAAGTGATTTATTGCTTCTTTGAAATTTTTCTCAACCGGTTACAATAGAATTTTCATTGATTTTACTCGCTACGCGCGCGCTACAAGTAGCGTACAATATAAACCGTACAATATGGGAGAATACAGAACGCTCGCGTGATGCGGAAATATTCAAGTAAAAATATCAAAGCTGCAATAAATATGTATATAGAATTGTGCTCTTTATAATAGCTAGCTAGTGTATATTATCGCTGACTGTACTATTGTGCTTCATTTTTGTTAATTTTATTGTACTGTTGAGTAGTCTTTTTCTAGCTTTCTTTAACTTACAAACAATTTCCACTTCAGTTGTTAAGGAGTCTTCATTACAAATAACAGTCGTTCCAGCAAATAAAGTTGCATTGCCAATAGTGAGAACTGTTTCTATCGATGTGGAGTTTATTGTAATTACTTCAATTGTCACAAGAGATGTCTCGAAATGTCCTGATTTAATGTCTCCGACCCTGTGACGTACTATACTTAATTGCGTAGAAAATAAATATCCCTGAGGCGTTGTAATTCTCCAGAAGTTACGTTCAGAGCTGGAACACTTGTACGTAGCCACGTCGCCAGGACAAAACGGTTTGAATTCATTTACTTCGCTAACAACTCCTGCAAGCAATAAAAACAGAATACAAGTTGTCATATATATATATAGCATTTAGGCGTACCTAAGCCTGGAGATAGCAAAAAAGATAATATTAGGGTAAAAATCACCATTTTGTACAACTTATCGATCTCGTCTATAGCTCTCCTCTATAGCTCTGTCAAGAATAATTAAATAATTGCTGCATTTCCGGTAGATATAGATGACGGTACGCTTACTAACCCGCTTACGGATTATATCCTCATCAACGTCGTTGCCTTGTGTGAAAGACAGCGCAGTTACATAATATTTGCTGGGGGTTACTTTGCCATTGATTTATTAGACTGCTGCACACTGCTGCACCTGTGGTATCCTAAAGTTGCTGCTGCAACCAACTACCATCTATTCCATTTGAGTGCTCTACATTACACCTCTGCACTCACTACTGGTGGTTGATACCCCCCCCCCCCCCCCCCCCCCCCCCCCCCCCCCCCCCCTTCCCCAACCCTTCTCCAATACTTATTGACTTATTCATTAGTAAGGCTCATATCTCTGGAGTATTTCTGTATAGTTGTGACTTTCATCCAATGCAACCAAGCACTTAGAAAAGCACATATTTTGCTGATGCCATTTAATGACCTAGTTTTCTCAAGATAGCAGCAACATCTAGTAACATATGTGTGACCTCTAACACTAATTTTTTTTGTTGTATTTCTAAATACTGCTGTGGCTATCCCTCCTTCCCCCCCCCCCCCACATTGATTTATGACAGAACATTTGTTACTGTTGTCAAAGAGGATCCATTTTTTTAACCAATAAGAAAACTACAGGAAAATTTGAGACTAAAAGACAGATAATTGGCACATTATATACTAAAGAATCAATTGAAAAAACATAATTGAGGAATGAGTAACTTGAGCTTATTGATGCAAGACAATATAAACTATCAATAAGACTATTATGATGATGATAAATAGTAATAATAATATTAATAATAACAATCATCGTAATCAAACGATAATCTTAATAATAGTAACTATAATAATAGTAATAACAATAACAATAATAATAATAATATAATAATAATAATAATAATAATAATAACACTAATAACCACAACAACAACAACAACAACAATAATAATAATAATAATAATAATAATAATATAATAATAATAATAATAATAATAATAATAATGATAATAATGAAGCAACAAAGGAGGTTCTCTCAGCTCTCACTAACTTGCTAATACAAATGGCTTATTTATTTGGCTGTTCCTAGTTGGATATCATTGTTAAAATGTCAGAGTAAATGCTGCCCTCAAAACACAGGAAGCTACACATGCAGGAGGCAATCACTACTAACGTTTCTCAATTAACTTTTTATAACGCAAAACTATCCATGACAGCAAAAAAATTATTTGCTCACATAATTTCATGACAATACAGGGTAGTTACCCATAAAAGCTAGTACTTGAGGTCGTAGATAGCTTATAAGGCAATAACATAATATTGCATGAAAATTCAAACATAATTAAAATTGATGACTTAACATGACAAATTTGTTCATATTAAAGCAGGATTGTTAACATAATATTTCCTACATTTACCAAAACTTAGATTTAAATATACGTTATTGATTTTTCATTCATCATAAATGCATAGATATAGAATTCATAAATACACATGCAATGAGCTAAATTTTAATTAAAATACCCTATATTGTTGTACATCTTATCACATTGATAATTAATTTTTTTTATTAACTCTGTCATCTCTTGATATAATGCTTTTGCAAAAGCCTACACTCTACATACTGTACTTACCAGATTAATTTAATTTAGCTTCAGTTTTAGTTCCAAAACACATCAAGATATAAACTTGCAATAGATTACACTGACAATTACTGTTGATTTATTACTTGTTTGTTTTTTTAACTCTATCTTCTGAATGGTCAAAGTTTCCATAACATTGGATATATTATTTTCCATAACATTGGATATATTTTCCCAAGTTAGTAATGGCATATAAAATAATATAGTGCTAATTAAATTGAAAATTATTGCTTGATTAAAATAAACAACTAAAAACATCTATTCCCTGTGGAATACTAGTTATACAATTTTTTACTGTAATGATAAAAACATATGCATACGTGACTTGTCACACTATAAATATGCAATTTTGAACAATAAGAAATAAGCAACAAATATTATAGAGAAGGATAAATAGAGAAAAATAAAACATCAACTTATTATGATTATCTTGTTTTCCTCTTCCTACACCCTTGCTATATTTATCCTAGATAACTGGTACCGGATCCTGCTATGGCAATGGCTAGTCCCTACTGGCTCACCATTACTAGTTCCTGCAAACACAAGTGCTAGTTTTCCCGCTAGTACTCCAATACTAGATCGTGTATCTTGCTAGCTCATTCTGTTAGATCCCTGCTAATTCACCACTGCATCCTGCTGGGCACCACTACTAAATCCTGCCTTCCAGACCACTGCAAAAATCCTGCTAGCACATTGTACTGATCCTGCTAGTGCCCTCACTATACTGTCCCAATACTGCTGGTTCATTTGAAACAACAACTGCTAGTTTGTTCTAGTACTCCAGTGCTACATCCCCCTTGCTTAACAATGCTTGATACAATTAGCACACCAATGGAAGTTCTTGTTAGCACATCTTTTATCAATCCCTATCCCTAGCTAGCCTACCACTTACTGCTTTTCTCCCTATAATTAATCTCTAAATGCCTCTGCAGTTGGACTTGCTTGCCTACTAATAGGACTTACTTCCTACTAAATTGATTAACCCTCAACACATGTGCCCGAGAGGGTTACAGTCTGTCAGTCAGTTTTTCCATCTGCCCCCACCAGCCCCACCAGTCCACTCAGCTATGATTGGGTACCTGGCATTTGCTGCAGTGCCAATTCAAGGCCTTTTCTCATGAAACAGCAATGTTCCAGGTGGGACTAGTTTCTTTACAGTGTCATCATCACTAACTTCACCCCCACAACACTGGAGCATTTTTAATTGCTAAAGAGTGTGATATTAAGACCTGGAGTGGTCATGATGAGTAACAATTGAATTGGACAAATTGATGAATTCTGAATTATTTGAATACTGAAATACACACAGGAATTAAGGTGGATTACATGGAGGATGTGGATGACTGCCATGACAACTGCATATTATTTAAAAACAATTGTATTTGATTAAAATTGATTATCTCTTTGCAGTAAATGTTAATTTTGTTATTATGCAAGAGTGTTAGTCTTATGTTTTATACAAGTTTTCCCAAAATTTATCCACTACAGATGTAACAAATTTCAGACTTAAATTTTATCTAACACTAACATGTAGGTCTCATCATATTACTTACTTTCAGTTGTACAAGCTAACTTTGGTCAAAACAAGTTTTCGTCTGAATGGCCAAAGTTTGCATAACTATTTCATACAATTTATCGAAGTGATAGTTTCGGTTTGGTACAGCAGATTTAATGAGTTCATGGCATAAATTAATGTATCACTCTGTAAGTCTAAAAATTATCATTAGAATAAGTAAAAACTGAAAACATTAATCCCAAGATACATTAGTTATGCATTTATATTTTCATGATAAAATAATACATGTATGTACATGACCTAATACTTTCATTATTGTGCATTTTGTAACACATTGAAATTATTAAAAATCTACAAGAGATAGTAGCAGAAAAATACGAAGAACAAAAAAAATATCAGTATCATTGCCTTGTTTTCACTGCACAATCTCCCACAAACTCAATTCATCACAACAATGCTTTGCCACTGATTCAGGCATAGTGTTTTTTTCCTTGCTTTTAAATTGTTGTGAATTAGCTAATATAATATTTGATGAGCAAATAATATACAAAAAAGAAAATTCTATACAATATAAAATCATGCCTGTAACCAAGATTTTGAATGGGGGAGGGGGTTTATTTTGTACAGAACCAGAGCAACACAATAGCCACATTACCACACCCAGCTCTCTTATAATTTAATGATCCAACCTTTGTCAAGGTCCTACTATTAGATTACATTACTTTATGACCCAAGTTGCTATGATTTTAACTCCAGACTTTATTGGGAATTTTGTAGTCTATTGTGTTTCTAAACTTTTTGACTCCCACCTTCATATTATTCTCTAAATCATCTTCTTACAAACTCGCCGAAGTCTGTTAAGTTTTAATTAACAATATTGGCAGTTAGAACGAGAAAAATTTGCTTCCCAGCTGAGCCTAAGATTTATCAAGGTGATTAGATTTGGCGCGGGACAGGCGTAGCAGTAATGGTAATAATAATAATACTACTTCCCGTTTTCATTAAACGGAGAGGTACTACCGTAATATACTCATTTGGTGGTGCCAAAATCGGACCTACGCTACAGCTATGTCTGTTACACCTTCCATTTGGATGATTTGGATGATTTTTTCTGTAATGAGTAAGTAAAGTATACAAAATAAAGTTGTTATTATGTATCCTAGAGAATTAGGAAATGTTAGGAAATGTTAACTGCAATAAATGATTTAAACAAACTCGAGATTATTTGCTACCCTAAATAATATTAATGTGTATTTTCATGTGCCTAGCTACAATTATACGTAGAAACTATCCCAACATATTTTTCTTTTTCATGGAAATGGAAAGAATTATTTCATATGTATAATTAAAGGTTGGCAATCAACTTATTAAAATAGCAACTATTACTTTTTCTTAGCCTATTTTATTAGTAATTGCTGCCTCCTCGAAATAAACCCAAAAAATATTTTTTCAACTTGATACTAAAGTTAAAATCAAGATACTTTGAATCACTTTGTAATATCTAAGGTTCTCTGGTTGTTGCTCCTCTGAGAAATCATTGCTTAATGCTAGTCCCAATTGCTTACTAAGGTGTTTATTAAAACAATTTCTGTTCCAAACAAGTTATTAGCTAGTGTATTAAAGAACTTAAATCATCAACTATTCAATTGCCATAATAGTCAGGGAAAGTTAGCCCAAATTCTTGGTGAACCGGGAATAAATTCCTTACCAAGAATTTTTTTTACCAAAATGTAGGTAATAGTGCCTACAATGACCCCTCAAAAGATTGAAACCCAGTTCCCCTAGGGGAACCGCTATAGCCACTTAAAGTTTCTATCGATCACCTTATATGGCAATTGCATTAAAAATCACAATCTTTTGAGTTTAAACTAATAAAAACAGTCAAACTAGTCTCATGAATCGAGGTCAGAGTCTTCTTCAGGCTCTTCGTCATCATCAATGCAATTTTTACATGTAATTCCTTTGCAATTTCCGCATGCTGAGATGCATTTGACTTCATTCTTCCTACAGCTGCAGCATCTATTGCTGCAATCGCCTTTGCAATTACAGCTAGTAAACTCCAGCAACTCCTCAGGCCACAGGCTGTAGAGTAGGAACTGGCTCATAACCTTGACTCCCTACTATCCATCCATAGCTACTGGGATCCAAGGACATGCTTTCCAGCAGCATCCAGTCCTGGGTTTGGAGGTAGGCACGCAAAGAGTGCTGTGCTGCTGCACCTTCTGTGGGAGGAAGAATTTCTGGTTTTATTACCCCAGCTGCAACCTTTCTCAGAAACATAATTATTATATCGAATTTCAGCTAGTGACGTTCCTAATGCACAATAGATGTACTGGAAGATTGCAATACCATTCCTAATCACATCATCCTTGGTAAGGAATTTATTCCCGGTTCATGATTAAAATGCCCCGACTATAATGGTTGGTAATTTTATGTAACTTGTTTGAATATATACATGGTTACATTTTCAGGATGAACATAGTATCAAAGCTATAAGTTAACATTTAAGTTCAAAGTATATATAGCAAGTTATATTTACTGTGTAAAGATGCTTCACTTTTAAATGCAGTGATTCTGGACTATAATAGTATATTGTACCCATGGTTCTTCCTGTTTTAACAGCTCATAAAGTGCATTAATAATATATTTGTTGGCAGAAAACACTTTACAAATACTTGACATGCATCAATGTGTGGATGTTAGTTCAAATTGTTACATAAGACTTAGGGTAAAAAATTGTATATCTCACACTGGCCAGTGTGTCAGTCTTTTTAGTCATGAATTTTAGTTTAGCTACCCAGTCAATATTTCTGACCTTTATAGAATCAATATAATAATGATAATTTTTATAAGAAAAAAAATATGTAGAATTTAAATATAGAGTGTTCAGCTGTGTTTCGTTTAATTTGGTAGCTTTCCGACTACACTGACGATCCGTACGCAGTCAATAATTTTAGTTTGTGTCCGGTAGACAGAGGTGTCCGTAACTTAGACGAACGGATAAGAGAGGTTCGAGTCCCAAGTCAAGTCACTAGGAGAATACAATATAATGCTATATCTAACAGAGCTTTGGTAAAATAGCGCATTTTGAACTGATCGGGTACTTTGAAAAGGAGACTAGCTTTAACGAAAACAGTTAGTTTATACAGTAGATCCTTACCATAACATCCTTGGAAATTTGATTGTTTACCCCTGAAAATCCTTTGTCCAATAGTCAAGTCACAAATACAATACAACGCAGGTCCTGTGCTGGTTTATGCAATGTATAAAAAATATTTTGTGTTGCGAAATAATAGCAATAAACTAAAAAATATTTAACTAACAAAATATTCAATTTAAATTTCAGTGAGACCAGCTCACACACCATTTGTGCTGAAGCACATCACTAGTGTATTTAACTATCAGTACAAATACTTAGTAATTTTAAATGGAGTATAAGTATAAGTATAATGTATATAATATATGTATATAATATAATATTTGTACATTTAGTAAAAGAATGTTTTAGCAGTGTATCAATTGTTTTTACTCCAAACATAAGAAGAATAATCATTCGACCTGGAAGTAGTTTTGAGTTCACATGTTATGCCTCTAATGGAGTTCTGTCTGGTATCTTGTGGTATATAAATGACACTCAACATATTAATTTTAATACTACTTTAAATGCAATTGTCAATTATAATTCTCAGTTCAGTTTGGGCTCCATAACTTTCCATCAGATTGATAGATCTCTGAATGATACTAGAATCAAATGTGTAGCAAATTTTACATCAGGAATAGTTCTTCATTCAGAAGAGCATCAGATGATTGTTCAAGGTTTGTCAAATATGTCTAAACTTGCAAAATAATATTAATGTTTGATGAGGCCTTTAACTAAGACAATATATTTGGTCTAGAGGAGGTTTGAGGGGACTGACCTATTGCCCCTTAGTAATTATTAAAATTATTATAATCTTACCATGCATTTGTAGTCACTATTATGCTATTATTTCCATCATATATGGGTATATACTTACTCTCCGCATAATAAACACAGGGTGAAAGGTGTCCATTTACAACCATAACAAAATCAGTAAACTGTATTGGTAATTAGAGTTAACAAAAAATTTACAAGGCTGTAGAGGTTAACAAACTAGTTATCAACACATTATACACTAATTTACGATTTTGTTTTGGTTGTCAATGGACACTTTTCAGGCAGTGAAACTCCGATATTAATTACATTTTTCTCTCAAACTAATTTTTAATGAAATGGGAGTTAAATATGCATTTCCATGTAATTTTATGAATATAATTACACAGTTCAATAACACGATTAAATAAAAGCAATATCTAGAAATCACAAATTATATAAAATTAAACATCACAACAGAACTAGCAATGAAAAAGAAAAACATCAAAGCAAAAGTAGCAAAAAGACTGATTTCAGTATGCTTTGAACAATAACTGTTTTAATAATACATAATAATTTACTTTATATTATTTGCTATTTAACATTGTCAAAAGTCATTTCCATGAATAGCTCATAAAAATAGTGATAAGACTGTAAGGGCCATTATTTCAGGAATAAGTCGTGAAAAAGTGATAATCACACATAGTTAACTACGGATAATTATAAATAATTTGTGATCAATATGTAATGTGATGCCAGGCTACATTTTTAAGCCACAAAAAAGTAGCTGTTTCACATGCAGAAATAATTATAAAAAACACCTAAATGGTATAATTTTGATCACTATTGCTCCATACTAATACGCAAAGAAATATCATTAACTATGAGTAATTCATAATAACTTTAGTGAGGTAAAGGAGAGTAAAATTAATAATGTTAATACATTAATAATCATGCATACAACATTATAGAAAAATAATAATTATGACAATACTAATTTAATTGGTAGGTACATTAACTTCAGTAAGAAATATTAGCATTGATGTGATGAATAATTATACACATGTTACCTGGAAGACACCTTATCATTACTTGGATTATATTCCTGCACCAACTCACTATTGCATTGATATATTCAAAACAAATGGAGTAACACTTTCAATGCATTTGTTATCAGATTGTAATGTGCAGAACACATCATATGTTTACTATTATCAAGAAAATGAAATTGGACAATGTTATTTCTTAAAGTTTTCTATAACGCCAATAAATTTAGTTGGTAATGGCACCATTTCAACTATGTTACAAGAACATAATTTTAGATCAGGTAAGAAAAATATACTCTTAGCAGTAATATATATTATGATAATCTATATGACTTACACAGTAAATATTTCACCATCTATAAGATCATCTGATGTCACTGTACAAACTAAATCAAAATTAAACCAACTGATAATCAATATTTCTCTGGTAAGTACAGAGCATTCATATTATGTACATACAATAGAATAATAATGATATAAAAAATATGAGGTATTAATATCAAACCAGTGTAATTATTATTAGCGTCTGCCACTCACTTGTATCTTATGTTTTCAGATCATAAATGTAATAATAGTTGTTGCACTCTAGTGTTAACTTACTGATGGGAAGTGGTAGAAAAACTATTTTAGAAGTGTAACTTAAGATTAGGTGTGAAAAGGCATTAGCTAAAGGCAGTGTAAAAGTTTGCAATGTAAAACTCAACCGATTATAGCCTAATTAAGCGTTTCTGCATAAAATGTGAAGGTGTTTCACAGGTCAAAAGGAAAAAATTTGGTAGGATGTGCAGTCTGACTGAAATCACTACACGAAGTTGACAGCGTTAACGCCTCGTAGTATAGTTACCTGCACAGGTTGGAATATATAAGAGTAAAGTTATGGTGTGCAGCTGCTGCTGTAATGGAGATAGAAATTTGCAAGAACTGTGTTTGTGTGAAGGCAAATAGGTCATGTACTACTTGTTTACCCATCAGAATAGGTAATTGCTTGAACAACTAACATCCACTGCTCCAACAACCTTGTTCCTGCACAGACTCTTGGTCTTACCAAACAAAAGCGACCAGTTGTGACTCCTACAACACTGCCTTCGATTATCCAACCAAATAACCAATCTGCTAATGACCACAACTCCGCTGGTGATTGTCTTTCAACGACTACTCTAGTTAGAGCTCACCATGGCCAGCAACCTCTTTTTAAGCCAGTATCACAAATTTATTTTGTTTGGGGGATTATGACTCTGATAGATGTATGCATTGAACCACACTTCAACTATTGACTAGAGAGGCTTTAGCATGTAACTCTGCCATAATGCGGATGGAGCAAAACTTGATGTGGCAGCCAATAGTTATTGGGGTGGGAGACATGAACATGTATTCTTTGATATACCGATCTTTAACCCTTTCCTCAGTCAAATAGGATTAATCACCCATTGCTACAAAGAACATGAGAACATTAAGAATCGTGCATACAACATACAAACCAGGGACGTCTAACATGGCACTATTACAATCCCTTGTCCTCCCGTTAACAGCTGGCCTCAATAGACCTAGTCAATACAAGGCCAGCATCACAAAAATAATCCTTTGTTTTACAAGTTTATTAGTGTGTATTTTGCATTTTCTTTGTATTTCATTCATTCACTCTTCCTAAAATAAAGTTGTTTGACTGCGCCGATTACGCCTTTTTACATAACTGGCATTGAACCCACTTCTATTGATTACCAGTCACAATCACAGGTGATTCTAGAGCACTCACTATGTTGTGGCATTTCTCCTTGCACGTACAGGGAGATGTTTTTTTATAACGGGTACCATAGGAAAAAATACAGTATTTGTTGCTTGATATTATAGCATAGTTAGTGTATTAAGACAAAAATTAAAATTAATAAAAATAAACTAGTGACAATATATAAAGCAAATAATGATGTATATTTATTAATAAAAATTTAACAAAAATTAATTAATAAAAATTTAACAAAAAAATTTAACAAAAACAAAATTTAACAGAAACTTTAAAGCTAGGACAGTGACTGCTCTGAGAGTTACATCCTCAAACAATTCTTGGCCTATGTAAAGAAGTTGATGGCCAAGAAGTCTTCATGTAGGGCAGTGGTGAAGAATTTTATGACCTGGAAGAGATGGAGATAGAGGGCAAGTTTTTTTTTCTTTCTTTTTTTAGCTTCGTGTTAGTTCATACACGGATGGTGATTGCATCAACCACAGGAATACCCACTTATCACTGCATTGTCCTCCCAGGATACAGACTTGCTTCCTCCCACTTCTCCTGTAATGGAAGGTGCCCATGAGACATTCTCACATTCTGACGGTAAAGATGAACCTTGAAGCCAGGAAGCATTCCCTTCAAAACCAGTATGGACGGAAGCATTGTCAGTTCCAGCTCTACAATCCTTCTCTGACCTTTTTTCTTCTAGTCCCACTGTCCCTATACCAGCAACACCAGAAGAAATTTTTCACTTTTTTTTGCACCAGAACTTGTGACAATTATTGGAGATGATACCAATAAATATGCCAGAGAAGTTATTTCCCCCGAGAAATCAACTTAATGGTTGGACTTTTCAGATCTATACATGCTTGCAGGTTGTTATGGTTGAGGGCCTGCCTGTAACCAACGTAGCTAGTCACCCAAGTTTTCTGGTTAAACAGTTTAGTTTTAATTTAGCTTATGAGTTATAACAACAACAAAAAAAGACTGAACAGTAAGAGCAGAACAGCCACATGTATACAGAGCTGTTTGTTACTAAAAGGAATGTAAAATATAGTGTAAACAGATGACATGAATTACTGAGACATATATTTAAGAACTGCAGATAATGACCAAACAGCTCATAAACATGGAATAATATATCCTAAAACAAACAGTTTCAAGTTCTAGCGAGTGGATTCCACTAACAAACATGGAATATATCCTAAACAAACAGTTTGAAGTTCTAGCCAGTGGAATCCACTATTGCTGGGAACCACACCATTGACTATTGGAGAAAAGACCCTATTTACCATTACAGTCTTATTAGTGATAGGATGTCAAGAAACCGATATTTAGAAATATCACTCTGGCTCCTCCTACTGATCCGAACTATGAACTTTGACAGGTTTGGTAAAGTGTAACCACTGCTGAACTACTTCTGTGGGATATTTACGTCTTTGTACAACCCAGTCAAGGAATCAGCTGTGGATGAAGTGATAATCACATTTCAAGAGCGCTTGTCCTAAGGACCTTGATACATGATACATGCCCAAGAAACCTATCAAGAGAGGAATGAAGACTTGGGTCGTGGAGGACAGCTCCAATGGATACTTATGCAGGCTGGACATATACAAGGGAACAAAAATCAAACTGAACATTGGTTAGGAGCAAGTGTTGTCAAATAACTCACCAAAGGTTTCCACAACACTTGGCAATACTATTTTTTTGACTTCTTCATATCTCACAGACTGCTTGATGATCTTTACAAATCAGGCCTTTACGGCTGTGGCACTACTGCCAGATCGAAGCACTGAGGTTTTCCAAGCATTCTAGTTAAATTAATTTTAAATATTTTTCCCTAATCTAAACTCTAGAATATTAATATAATTTATACTTAGGGGAAATATCATCACAGTACAAACTTGTAACTGTTATGTATTCTGGATACTACTCATCACTTAGTTGCAACAGTCTTCTGTAATAATCATATTGGAGGTGTTGACAGGGGTGACCAGGTACAAGGGTATTACACCACTAAGTTAAAATGTAGATAGTTCTACAAGTATAGTGTAAATTTTTTGTGGGTGTGGAGATATCTAACTCATTTATCCTGCATCATCATTGCTATCTGAATGCAAAAGTTTCACTGAAATCCTTGGTGAAGTGGTTGCTGTCCAGCTGATTTGGAATTACTGTTCTTGCAAAAAAACCTGGAAGTATAACTTATCCTGTTCTCTCTTTGGGTGTTTTTCACCATCACCAGAAGAAAGTCTCTTCAAGTATGAAGAGGGTTCTTTACTGGGTAAGGAATGAAATTCAAAGATTTTTTTTATTCGTTGAATGTTTTTACTCCACTAATTTATCACTTCTTAATTTCTTTCCCTCAGCCTTCTTTTTCTCAATAAATGTATTCTCTCTCTTTCACAGGCTTTTTTAAACAATACTGAATTATAATTTTTTGGTCGCCACCAAAAATCTAACCCTGGACCACTTGCTAGCACAACGCACAAGCGCTCTGCTACTGAGCTACGACAACCAGCAGGCAAACAAGCACTTCAATTCTATACTTATACTGTTAAGGGGCACTGCTATATAAGTTGTATAATTGACATTGTGTCGGGGAAACATGGCTCAGGCATAAATTTCTTCATCTAACATGTGTGTTATTTGCTAATAATTGTGTTTGATTATATGTTTTCATGCTATTGACATAGTCTGTAGTAGTGTAATAGAATATTTTTCATACTATTTTGTAGCCTCAATTAATTCTACTCTGTTCAATGACATTTCGAGATAGAACAACTAACAATACTCACTCATTTAATTCAAGTTCTGAAATTTTATTGTTTGGAAATAATTCGTATTCCATAATAACACTTTCAACAACTAAATTGTTGTTGAGAAGACATTTTGAAGTATCTATTAATATTTCGAACTGTGTGGGATTCACAGTATCACACATTTTCATGAGTAAGTTAAACATTCCATCTAATCATTAAGTAACTACTCTTTACTCATACATACTGATAACATTTTTCATGATTATTTGAAAAACTGTATAATTCTCAAGTATTTCACAACAAGTCCAACATGAATGAAATACTAATTCTACTATATTGATATAGGCAAAATAGATTCATGGCCTATTGTTTACTGGCAAAAATGGTGCTGGGGCTGGTTTAGTAGAAGTGTGTGAGTTGTGCTATCGTATAAGTTGCACTGTTCTTAGTCATGTTGTTGACTTACTCCTGAGATGGAATAATGACACCAATATTAAAATTATACTTTTATATAGGTTCTTATAAGATACAAGCAATATCACTAAATAACAATTTTAATAATTATTCATTGGGCATAACAATTACCTATTCTGAGATTCAACAAGGTCATGATGGAGTTTTAATCATATTAATCCCAATCCAAGATTCCCTCCAAAACTATGTATATTTTTCACTTATGAGGGCGACAGAAAGTTATACTGAACAACATTTGTTAGCACTGGTTCAATCAGGAGATTACAATGTATTAGTGTATGAAATTAGTTCTACAGGTTATATTATTCCTGGACCCCCAGTGTTATCACATTATGCAAGAGTATTACAAGGTATGTACATCACATTCGTAGAACAATGTGTAAGCAAGAAATATATGATCAACTATGTTATTATTTCTAAACACATTTTAAAAAAATTTCAAGTAGCTACAGGGAAATATTATTAGCATGAATTTTTATAATAATAAAATAATTTGAAAAAGAGTAGTATTATTATTATTAATCTAATATCTTTAGGATCTACAGTATATATAATTCCAATTAAGAAAAATAATTATTGTTCAGTCAACACTTTATCGATGTTTAATGTCAAAGTTAAGTGCAACATGTCGTATGACTTGTACCAAGATACACTGCAAACTGAAGTAATTGGATACTCACTAATAATACAACATGAGAAAGATGATCAGTTTCTTTTTGCTAATGAATTAATCGGACCATCTTCATCTCTGTTGTTTACATTGTCCAAGTTTGGATATTACAGGATCACAGTATTCCCTGTGATAGGTCTATCATTTGATCATACCTTTTTGAGACAGTCAGACGCAATTTTCCACGAACGTATATACTTGCCCAATACAACAAGTTATGAAATCACAGACCCTGCAAATATCAATGAGAATGATGGTAAGAAATTTTGTAACAAGCCATTTGCCCATTTTATTACAATGCACCAATATTATATACTTACACTTATACATATTACACATAAATTAATGGTACGAATATAAGAAAAATAACATGAATTGAACATGCTTAACAAAATTATAAAAAAAAAATTTGCAACATGGTTTGTGTTAAACGACAATGTGTATGTAATTTTTCATTGCTCATTCCCATAATGGATTGTTTTGAACTACCATTCGTGGTATATAGATTTTTCTATTCCTATAAGAACCTATACTAAATGATTTCATCTGAATAGTAATATTTTTTATTAATGATAATGCTTGATGGTTTCAATTATTCAATTTATCGTCACATATTGACTCTTCAGACTTGCCAAGTATTATTATAGTAGCTGCATGTTCGTTTACAAAAGTCATTAAGTCATGATTTTGATTATTTTGAATGAAATTATTATTTAGGTTCAAGCTCAAGTAAAATGACATATATCATCATAGGATGTGCTGTGGGAATACCAATTTCTTACATCCTTGGTATAATAACTGTATTCATACCTAAAATCTCAAAAAAATTTACAACTTCAAGAAAAAAGAGCGATACTACTGTACTACCATGTCCCCTGTATGAAGACATAGGGCAGGAATCAGGAATCAGACAAAGAAATATCACATTTAATATGGATCAAAATTCAGCATATGGTGATTGTGCCAAATAGTGTTAAATTTTCGTACTTTGTAAGTAATGTAGCTAACAGACTGCACTATATTTCGAAGCATTATGATACCATAATATGTACCACTTAATATGCAAAACTTGAATTATTAAATTTAATTATTAACCAACAAAATGATGCCAGCACAATGAATAATGTAATCTAATCTATGAATGTGTTCTAGACATTTCACAATTTCTTGATCTTTTATTATTTATCTATATAATAATAACCAGAGTTGGTAAAATGCATCAAGGCAGAGAAAATTAAAAGCGCCCCTGTCGGGGCTAGAACCTGTGACCATCAGCATCTTAATCGTGCACTCTTACCACTAGCTACACCATCAGGAACTTAGGCCTCAAAAGAATATTGGAATGCTATATTATAATCCTATTGTAGTGTCCATTCCTCTGCTCTAAATAACTGAACACTGGGTTGTTGAACTGAGTTGGGAAAGAGTGCTCACCTCTAACCATAATCCACCACGGCTAGAAGAAGAAAGGCAGAGACATGGGAGAATGCAATGGTCAAGAAAAATAATAGGTGAGAGAAAGCTGATTGAGGTAGCTACTTTAATACAAGTGAAAGAAAAGGACAGCGATACTGAAGAGCAGGAGAAGTTGACAAAGTGAAGAATCCATGAGTTGAAAAAAGGAATACGAAAAACTGGGATGTCTCAGGAAAAAAGAGAGCAGTAGAGGAAAATAATGGATTAAAGTACCTTTTGCTACTGCACTCTTCATTACAGAAGTTAGTACATCTGGCGCCACTGTATGGTGGGGCACATGCTAGTTATTATTACTAATAGCCCATAATAAGCTTAAAACCTGGGAATTGAACTCGGGATATGTATGTAAAAGCACTGGAGATAACAATAGTAAAATTATACCATTTTTACTCTTGCATGCATCAATTTGCCATCCTCGGTAGTTCCATCTGGAAAGTATCAGTAACCTATTGCTTGGGAGGAACCTAGTAATAGCCTAGCTATTTGTAACATGAACAAGCTTGCTAAAGAGTAAGGTAGCTTTACATGAGTTCCTGTTATGTGATCGTACTTATGGTTCTCACACAGAGATGCTCCCCAGCTCTATCAGGGGCATGTAAATTTGAGCCACAGATGTGTACATGTGGTGCATTATTTCTCATGCACTTGGACTATTGGGCAAAAACAAATCTGGATAACACTGGAGAGTTTGTTATGGTCTACAAATACAAAATTTCATTTCATTTCTAGATAATTGAAGCCTTTCTGAATACTCTTTGGGGTACATACTATTTCCTGACAGGGAGTTCACAGCGTTCAGAGATTTATATATTGTGGCAGATCATGTTCTTCTATTCATGATACAATTCCTGAAATGTATCACTGCCTGAAAAGTGTCCATTGACAACCATAATAAAATCTTTAATTAGTGTATAATGTGTTGATAACTAGTTTGTTAACCTCTACTGTCTTGTAATTTTTTGTTGACTCAAATCATCAAGAGTTTATGAATTCCATTCAGCAAAGTCAGCTCTAAACACTGTGCCAACTATTCTTTCCTTGTGCCAATTAAATTTTAGGGCAAAATGATTAATATTTGAGGGGAAAATACCCCAGAAATCAAAATCAGATATTTTGTATTAAAAGTATGAATATAAATGAATTTGAGATCTCAAATTTTTGTGCAATGCAACAAAAAATTTTTACTGTGCCATTTTCAGTTATCCTGACAAATCAATGTAGCTATTGGTAAAGTTAGGACACAAATATGTGTCCCAGGTTAAACTGGTGATTTACACACAACATGTATTTATTAAACAGGAGCACAAAGTGGTGACCTTGGTTCTACTGCACTGTAAACCAAAAGGTGTGTAGTTCACACCAAATTAAGCGTGAATCACTTGTAACAATAGTGACACCAAAATATGGTGTGATGCGCACACCTCATCATTTGGGTGTGAAGAACACACCAAATTTAGCATGAATTCTCACCACAATCACTATGAACTCTACTTACATTAATGCTGAATTATTTTAAGTTACATTGATTCTAGTAATACATATCAACATTTTTTTTCCAAAAAGAGATTGGTGTAATCCCAGATCTCATTAATCAGACGACCAAAATCTTACTCAACTCTCTTATCTAGCACATACACTACTTATTTATATTGTTTTAAGAGCCACATCCTTGATGACCATAACTAGCTATAACACATGAGTTAGAGAAAGATACTGCAGCAGAAACAAATTTAACTGAGCTATTCACACAATATCAATTTATGAATATTTTCAACATCTTACTGTTGTAATCCAGAGGGTTGGGTATAGCCTATCAAGGTCAGGAAGAACTAAGTAAGCAGTTGCATATCTATCATCTCTCTGATAGTAGTAGATAGATTTGTTTACTGGGAAGTTTCTGCAAATTTTAAATATAGCAAGTTTGTGCAAGAAAATCTATTGTACTTCTGTAAATTTTCATACAATGGTATGTCAACAGTAATATCAGAAACATTAAAATCACTTGATAGAAATTAGTATCTAGTAAATAAGTTGAACTGTTGGCAACTCATCACTTGTAATAAAATTTTTGAATTATTATCACCGAAGCCCAGTGGAGGAATAGAATCACATCCAGTTAGAAAAACTAGAATTTAAGTCATACTTGGCTGTATATCACGTTGAGCTACAAATTGCAAGGAAAATCAATAGGCTATCATTGTATTCTATAAAGCAATAATTGTTCTCAAAATAAAGAGTTAATTTTTTTTTTCTTTTTTCTTTTTTTTTTTTTTGCAAATAATGTAATAAAATAGGTGATTTACATAATGTACATTAATATTTAGCCAGGAGTTTTGTTGTTGCTGGTTTTTTTTTATTATTTGGACATTATTGTATGACATATTTAGCCACTCCCAAGATAAAAATCATCCTAGGGAACAGCTTATGTTCATAATAAACCAGTCTAGATAAGCATGCCTATGTGTAAATATATAATATATAATATATATATGTATCAATAACATACATAATTATTATAATATAATAATTACTATTATTATGATAACGTAAAAAATTGAATAATCAACAAAAGTAAACAATGCTTTTGTTATGTTTTAATGAGCCTATTATTAGGACTGTTTTCATGAGCCAATTGTAAAAAGTATAACTTTCTTTTTACAATTATTTAACTAATATTAGATTATATCAACCATAGTTTCTATTTTGACTTTTGCATAGAACAACACTAATTGAAAAATGAAGTGACATGAACTGTTATTTCCTACAACTAGTTCATTATATTGGCAGTTCTTTTCATCCCTGTTCTTACACCGATACATCAATCTGATTGATTGTAAATGATTTGAATATTATAAATTTATGAGTGAAGAACATAATGTTAGCATACAGTGGTCATATGTGCTGCTGTGGTGCTCTTGCTGGTACATTTATTCAGAATTTTTCTTAAAAAATGATGAAGTTAGGTAATTTGAACTTATTCTATTTATAGATTTTGTAATAAGCTATGAAAATAGCCTATCTTATATTGACAAGCAAGTATAAGTTTGAAATAATTGTGGTAAACTTTATCTTGATACAAAATAGCATTAAGTATGCACAATCTCTTATAATTAGTGTGAGAGAACAACACAATAAGATAATAAACAAACAAAAACCAATTTGTACTGGTCAGTTCCAGTGTTGCTACGATGCCCAAAGGTGCCAACCCTTATCGCTATTATACACTATTTAGCTATAGCAATTACAAAATAATCTCAGACCAAAAGAATAATAACAATGTGCTATTTAAATCAGGTATCTCTGCTCCAGCAATTATAACGCTGTTTTCAAAGAAGATAAACAAGCCATGGACACTCATTGGTGTACAGCCCAAGGGTCGTCGTTCCCACTAAAGTACCTAGTCTCGCGTAGCCAGACCCTTTACCAACAGCGGTTACGGTTGGTAAAGGGTCTGGCTACGCGAGACTATAAAGTACCTATGACTTTGAAGGTGTAATTTCCTCTGTCGGCACGCCGTAATCACGTGAGCAAATGATTTCTCGCTGCCCGCGCGGTAAGTCTGTTAAATATGCGGGAAGATAATGAACTTTTGGAAGTGGGTGCTAGAAGTGGTAGAGACTCACGTTGAAAACATAATTATACGGGGTGAGTATCCTTGTCCCTTTTCTGTAATGAAAACAGGGTTTACATCTACAGGTTCAGTACTACTCCAGCTATTTGATACCTGATTAGAATAGAATAGCTATATAGCTAGCCAATAAATTATTTTTTGGGTCTGAGATGATTTTGTAATAGCTAGCCAGTTTATAGCAGCACTGAGCGTTAACATCATTGGTGCTTCAGTTAATTGTCAGTGATCTCCATATAACAGAGAGGGACTGACAGACATGCTGGCAGGCAAACAGACACAATAGTAGACAGACCTGTAGGCAGTCAGCCTGTTACAGACAGACAGAGAGAGAGAGAGAGACAGAACAGACAGGATGACTGCCTTAATCCTCACCCACATGATCAACAAGGGCTAATAGAGGATATCTTTGAAAAAAATACACTCCAAATTAGGGAAACAGACACTAGTATTCTACCACATACTAGATACACAGACACCAGTCTTCTACTACATAATAGATACACAGACACTAGTCTTCTACCACATACTAGGAACACTCAAAGGTTATTCATTAGGTTTGATGTTTTCCTCAAATGAACTGCATGAAAGAAACATGAATATAACAAATATATTCATTGCAAGTACTTTTTAGAACAACCTACAATTAATATTCATTATAACATGTTTTTGTTTGAACTGTCTGATGTACTTTCCTTATTTGGTTACTCCAAGGATACCATAAGTATTTTTTTATTGTCTTCTAACCACTGAGTTGAGAATTATGGCTGTCAGAAATCTTCTTATTTTCTGTACTATTAGTGTTGTTTTTGCTCAAGGTGAGATTGCACTTTAGAAATTAAGTAGAAGCTTGTCAGTAAAGAAATTTTTGTTTACAAGTAGTTATATGCTATAAATTGGCTAATTGTTTTTCAGAATACTGCAGTGGCAAAGCGCAGTTATACCCCCAAGATTCTGTTTTTGTGGAATCTCTGGGAGTAACTCGCATCTACTCCTGTCAGTGATGGAACACTGAAGATAATATTACTGTAACATGGTATATAAATGGAGAAATATATTCAGAACATGCTGCTAATAATATCCACTTAATCCCGCCAGCAACAAATTCTATATCAAGAAAACTTTCAATTTTTATGGCTTCAAGAAAAAACAACAACACAGAAATTTACTGCACAGTTGAATATCCCACTATAACTTGTACTTCAACGATTTCTACCTTTATAATACAAGGTAACATTACTAAAAGCTCTAAGATTGTTATATATGTACAGTAATATGATTTCTATCATTGTATGCGAAACCTATACCAATGTGCACTGCTAGGTGGAATCTGCAATATCAATGCCCTTTTGATGCCAATTTGAATAACAAGTGGATATTTCATTTATTGCACTGTTTCTAAAAACTTCTTAGTAAAAATGTCATGCGTCTTTATTGTAGACATTTAAAACTAGTAGTAATATTCTAAAAACTTCTTAGTAAAAATGTCATGTGTCTGTATTATAGACACTTAAAACTATAAGAATGATTCATTAGCTAAATACTTTTTTATGGAATGGTGTGTATCTACAAGATGTTGAGTATAATAAATTACAATACCTGGTTTAGATGTTCCAGGTATAATATCCGAGGATTCAATTAATTTCAATGTCAGTTGTTCTAATGGAACTGCCTCAATAAGTTGGGATCATGTGTCCTCATCCATGTTATCAAGGGGCTCTGAAGATTTAAAATATATGGTGGAAGTTAATGATCTACAAGCAGTTATTGTAAACGCTACAACTTCTGACAATTATCTGATCGCTCTTCTTCCTAACTATACACCATACAATGTCAGCTGCATTTCATTCAATATAACATTGTCACCATCAAATAGTGCTGGAAGAGGACAATCTTCATCCATATCTTTAATAAGAGCAGGTATTGTAGTGAAATCAGGCATGTAGCTAGTATATTGAAAGGGGCATTGTGAATGACAACCATACTCACTTAGTAGCCAGATAACTGCACCCCCTAAATAATCACATAACTAAACTCATTAACTAGTCATATAGCTACAGAGCATCCATGGAAACTGGAGATCACAAAGCTTATTACTATTACTACCTATTATAATGTTCATTACCAAGATGATAAAAGTTATTATATGGCATTAGGAATTACAATAATCTAATAATAGTCAAGAACTAATGAAGTATCCAAAATCCACCAATTGTGGAAGTAATATTATGGAAGCCTATAGAGTAGGGCAGATTAATGCCTTTTTTAAGAGAATTGTGACATGCTAGAAGATAAGCACTTTTATATTAGAATCTTAAGATTTTTACATTCATTTTATGCTAAAATCCAAGTATACATTTGTGTTTTTCACACTTTAATTAGGCAATCTTTACCAAGTTTTGTTCACTTAAAAGATACCGAAACAGCTTATGATGCTCATCAATTAAATATTATGATTGAGATAATAATATTTGTATGCAATCATTTGTGAGGCATCAATACAAGCAGGATTTTATGTTTTTAGAAGTTATAATGGCAAATGTCTTAAAAGCAATCTACGTGGACAAAAATCATTACATCTATATGTTTTATTTGGTAAGTATGCATAAATTAGAGATGTCCTAGACTTCTATTCAAACTATAAATAAGCTTGTCAATTAATATTATGTAGTCATTGTAAATACCGATTATGTTGACTCATCATTAATTTCATAGTTCAATTTGTAGCAATTGTTCACTACCATTGTTTACATATTTTTAAACTTAGTGTCCAAGCAGTGAGTAATAATAGGATTGTTATGGTGACTAATGTTGTAGCTTGGATCTTCATGTTTTCATTATGTAGAGTCCAGCCATATGTAATATTGAATCAGTGTTTTTAAAAGATAAATACAATGAAACTAAAGCTCTTTATTTATCTGAAGAAAATATACAAGTATCAAGCAACTGCAATGACGGAAGCATAGTGGTATTAAATTTAAACTCAAAAGTGCGTAGTAATCATCACTATTATAGTGGAATATGTAATAGAAGGATGGGCTCCGACTAATATTATAAGTATGTTAATTCTTCCAGTATAGAATATGATTAACATGTTATCAATTATTTCTATTTTCAATGTCTTTACAATATTGTATTTTGTTTTTAGAGCTAATATATTGGTGAATAATAATAATAAGATGCAAATTACTAGCAAGCATAAGCAGTAAACTAGCCATATCAATATTGCTATGGTCAAGTTAAAAATCCATATTTTACGCAACCTATCATCAGTAACTTGAGAGACTCCAAAAAATTGCATTAAGCATTAGCTAATAAGTTATTAATTTGACATGTTAGAGTAGCTATTTGTAATTAGGCACTAATTATGTAACTTATTTAATTTTTCAACCCTAGGAGTCAAGTTAGTTTTATAAAAAAATAACAATGAACAAAATTAATGGTGAAAAATGTGTGATGCAATAACAACTTACAATGTTGAAGTAAAGAATTTTTTAAAGAAGATACAATACAGCTTCTAACAGAATCCCTCCCATCATCAACAAACATGTCTGTTTTTATTGAAGTTATATGAATATTATTTACAAAGTTTAGTTGCTATGATGATGTTTATAGGCACACACGATATTCAAAATGTCACCATAAACAAAGATCAAAGATATTTAACAGTACACTATCTAGAAAACTCTACAGTGATGGGAGCCTTATTACATTTCAAGCCTGATAATAGTGATACCTACTTATTGTACATCGATAAAGAATACTCAGAAAATTTTAAATTCAAGTCATCTGAGGCTAAGTGTTCTATGTCCGCTTTTGACATAAAAAAAAGTGGATACATAGTACAAGGCATCACTTATCCTGCTGTCAATCGAAATAATGTCTCATGTGTAAAATCAAATATTAGTAAGTTATTAACTTGGTTTTCTATTTGTGATAAATTTTATTGCATTCTTGCAGCTGCTAACTATTCTTTCTCAAAATGTCTCCTAAAGAAAAAGGGTGTTGTTGAAGCGATGTCATACTGCATATGCACAGAATTGGGTACTACAGAAATGTATCAGTTGCTATTATTTGACTCAAGTGGCAAAATAAATGTCACCAATAGAAATTGTAATATTTCTATAACAATAGACTTCAAATATAATGTTTCATACTATGTGACAAGTTTTGCTAGAAGAACTAATCGTGCATCAATGTTCAAACCTATTAAAGTAATTTTCAGTCCAGATGGCAATAAATGTAAAATGGCATGTAAGTTGAAATAATTGGATCTTTATATTGTGCTGTAATGATCAGTGTTGTTAACATTTTTTTTTACATTTGGCTCTAATTTGTGATTCAGCAAGTATAACTTTTAAAAGGATAGCACTATAATTTGTCTTCAGTTTGTTATAACCATAACTCTAGTAGCCAACAATTTTTAGTCCAGTGTTTCAGACACTGTGAAAGTGTGACAAATACGAAGAAATTATATTTATGTAGGTATGTTAGCAGTTTGTGACAAAAGAATTGCTTTTGTTTGTTAACCAATTTTCCTGCATATTTTAGGACATCATTGTAAGTCAAGTGAAAAAAAACAGATAATTATTAAAATGCAAAACATTACTATTACTTCAACATTAAAATATTATGACATTTTGGTGAATATACTAGCTTTATAGGTAGTGCAGATATAATATAACTCAAGGAGCTTCTGATAGAACAGACAAATAATTTATACATCATAAAAGTTGTATTTGTCTTTACAATCTCAACAAGATAATAAAACCAACATTGGTGTGCTAGCTATTACAAAATCATTTTTTAATGACAGACAGACAGACAAACAGAACCATTTCATACATGTAAGCTGAGAGTTTAGTATCACTACCCTTAACGGTGGTTCTTCAATTATGGCATACCAATCTTCATTACTCATTTTTTCAAATCAAAAGTTTCCATGTCAGATATATTCTGCAATCAAATTATCTTTTTGAGGTAAATGAATATCCCACTTATTGTGGTCACAATAATGATTAGTTATACTTGCATGGGTGTTTTTACTAATGTATAATATAGATGGGCTATTAATGTATAGTATAGATGTGCTATTTCTTTAAGTAATCTATTAAAATGATCACACTCTAATTTTTGCCACTTATTTACTAAAATTCAAGTAATGCACAACCTTATCTAATTTCAAATAAGTTTTGACTACTTTTGGAGTAATAGAAATTGATCAAAGTGAAAGACATAATTAGGTCAGCTTCGTTCAATGGACTAAAAATGTAGCAGAAATACTTGCAAATGGATTTGACAATCCAATTGCATAAAAGACCTATGAGCAGTAATAAATAATCTGAATGGTGTAACTATAATATATACCTATAAATTATTTCTATATCGCAAAAAAAAAGTGATAATTATGTTTTTCATCATTGTTTAACAGTATTATTTTGTCACCCAAAAAATTGTTGTTAATTATAAATGTTTAGAGGCTATATGTGTTTTATAGATATAAATTATACTGGACACTTAACATTAATTAAAATAAACTAAAAATCTGGTACAAAATGTGTGTATGCTACATAACTAAGTAATTATTGTTAATGATAACACAATGTATTTGTACAAAAAATTAAATAATATTTGGCATGGACATAGTGATGCTTCAATATTAGTGACTGATACTTTCTTGCATGTTCTAGGTATCATCATTGTATCTATTGTTTCTTGTATTGTACTCACAATGTTATCAGCCATCATCTCAATCTACTTAATAATAAAAGTAAGTTGAAATATTAGATACCAGTTTTCTGCTTGTCATATCAAGGATTTTTCTTAGAAAGGTCAGAGGACCTTCTTCAGTTTCACTGAAGACTGAACAGTAAGAGTGGATGATGGGGTGATACAATAATAAAGGTGTAATGTTATGTCCTGTACACTTGTACCACTGTTCAGTCATCAGTGAAACTGAAGAAGGTCCTCAGACTGAAACATTGTTCTTCTAAGAAAGATCCTTTGCTACACATGCCAAATAATCCTCTAACTTATTGTTTTATGGAGCAATGAACCTATATGATTACATAAGCTGAAATAAGTGATAGTCTGGATTAATAATTGATGGCTATGCAAGCGCACTATAGTATGAGAATATTCAGGAATATCTGAGAAGAAATATGATATTATCAATGATACTTAATTGTATTTTGCTGAGAAAAAAAATCACAGTATCAAATAACATAAGCAGAGCTAACTATTAAGCTTCCTATACTCAGTAATAGTTTTATTTTCCTAATCATAATCATTGACAATTTGCACTAATTGAGAGCATTCGAGACATTTCTCCTAAAAAAAAAATCCTGTTACTTAGATAGGTGGAATTAAACTACATATTATTTGGAGCTTATAATTATCTGTCAAATTATATTAAAGAAGCAAAAAATGAAGCAGCGGCTATTGAGGAAGAACCAAATTCAAGCATGCACAAAATTTTATATACAAAAAAAACACTTCATTGGATGGGAGAACAAAAAAAAAATTACAAATCACCTTATTCCAACCCTGAACCAGGAAGCAAATAAACTTCTGGACATTTGGTTCATTACACGCATGCATGTTATCCATTCGCATGTCATTGTGGTATGATCTTTGAAATACAATAAAACAACTATAGTTTGCTAAGGGCTATAGCTAGTTCTACTCTCCAGTACTTGAGCTCTTCTCGTCAGTCCTGCCTTTGCTGTCAGGGCGGTTCTCTTTAGAGCCGGCGAAGTTGATGCTTAATTACTTGGCGCTAGTTGGTGTGGGTCCTGGATCCTTGGACGAGTGTTGGGAATTACACCCCAGCTCGCTGACTCTACAGTGCATTCACGGCCCCTCACAACAATTAACCAGTTATTAATATGTTTTAATGGAAAAAGTTTTTTATCAAAATACAACACATGCAAAATACAAAAACAAAATAGTGAACAAAATATTAGGTAGCTATAGCTCTACCAATTGTGATTGAATCACTACAGTGAATGATGTTTGGCTTACATCAAGCTTCTTTGGATTGTTTACTTCAGCTATTTGCATCATCATTAAATCTAATAATACCAAAGCATTTAAAAATATGCATTAATAAACAGCATGACTATTATTCTTAAAACCACAATATAATGAAGACTGCAGCGTTAATTGTTATATATAAATATGCTGTACAAAAAAAGAAAAATACATTATTATAGCATTAATATTAAACATTAATTTTCATATTATCTTTGTTTCCACTAGTTTTAATACAAACATTGTAACCATTATTCAATGGACATCACCAGTGCATGGATGATATTACAGAGAAGAACCATAACAACACTGCTTACTTCAGTCACTGTCAGTGACTTCACTGAAATATTATCCATACACTGATGATGATTCTTGCAAAATGGTTGAATATTTGTATTATAACTTTTAATGACTAGTAAAAAGAAGAATATAGCTATATGAAAGAATTTATTATTATGTTGTATTAAAAACAGTTAAGTTGTGAATATTGATATGCATAATTCTTACTTCAACAATACTTGTAAGGTCATGTGAAATTTATTCTATTCAAAACAATTTTATATTATTGTGCATGACAGGTAATATAACATATTTTTAGAGATCTACAGCCTAACTATTATTTATAGTAGATATATTTAAACAAAAAGACACAGTCACATTTAATTGGTCCTTATTGAATTTATATTGTCCCATAAAAAACAATTTAGTGTAAATCTGCAGGAAAAGGATATCACCCAAATGCCAGTAGATGGAAGTTTTGCTAACTACTGACCTTGCAAAAATATTGTGTATGTTCATTACTAACATGTTCAAGTTACACATTGATGTTCCTATTATGTAAATATTTTTGTGCATACCTGTTATGTTTATTATTTCTTTTTACCAAAACTATTTAATTACTTGTCTTTGGCTTAGTGACTGTCACTCACTACTTTCATATTATTCTTTAATACTTCAAAAATTGGTCTTAGTTATTTAATTGAAATGGATAATACACATGGGGAAAAATTAAACGAAATACTTTCAAGGAGTCTTGTTATTGAAGAATTTGAGAAGAAACACAATTTAACCAAAGCAAATCAATAAATAGTAAATCCTTGACATTATACTGAAGAAATTCTATAAAGGGAGCAGTAGGGAAAACTAAGACTAAGCCATCTGTATCTTCTTTTTTTATTAGTTTGAAAAAATAAAACTAACAAAGTTTGTATAAATCTCTACTGATTACTTCAGTCTCTGCAACTATTAAAAGCAGCAGGGGTTATAAATAGTACCAGGGATTGTGGATTATTTGCCTCTTCAAATTTCTATAAATATCTATCCGACCCCTTCATTAGCCTTAATCCAGTTGTGGTGTGACAACCCACTCCACATATGCACTTACACAAAGAAAGAGCTACAAATTCAAAACTCAGTCATTACTAGTTCAGCTTTCTATTTTATTCATTCCATTTAAACTAATGAACTCGCTAATTACCATGTAATGTGATCCATACAATTTTCATTAATGTGTACATCGTAGCCGTACCTGCTACCATAATAATATAACTTGCCTGATTTATTTTTCTACTTCAATCTGGCCTTATTGCTCAAACTTATACACATTCCTTTTGCAACTACTGTTCCATCTAGTTGTCAAGGGTATGCTGTAACATTATTAGCTAGATCCTGAGAAGTAATTCACCTGAGCCACCCTAACATAAAACCCTGTAGACTGAGATAGGCTCAGGTATTTAGGCTCTGTACACCAACTTGTGACAGGTGAGACTGCTCTATTAGGTCACTGCCACCAGAGTAAGTCCCACCAGCTGTGATCACACCACACCAGTCTTCCCCTACTAATACTGTTGTGAATTTTTAATTGGTGTAGATGATAGTCCTGAACAAGTCAACTCTGTATCTTGCAATCATACACTTGTCCGTCATTATGACAACAATGGTGTGTGTATTCGTGAATTTTGTGAGCTAAGAAGATTCCCTATTCTCTACGTAATTGCTGCACAATGCTACATTTTCTACATGCTGGACAGTTACAAAAAATATATTAAGCTTGTTTTCTGTGCAGAATAAATCTCAGCTATTCTAAGTTCTATGTAAATAAAAGTAATATAAAAACTACTGTCTACCCCTCCAATTACAGCCCTGACACTACAAATATGCCATACCTCCATACACCATAAGAGAATCCAGAGGGGACCAAGGCTGCCCATCCCAAAAAAGTTTTTGAAAAAACAATTATAAGGACAAATGTACCAATACTGCCAATGCAATGTATAGGTCAACTGTTTGCTAACTTGTACTCTTCACTCATAACTTAATATTCCAATCATGCAAAATCAATAATTAATATTTTATTAAATTTTGTGAGTTTTGACTTAAATATATTTGAGCCTCTCCCTATCACTAGTGCTGGATCCACCCCCAACTTATACCATGGTACGTTCAAATTGTCTAATCAGTTAGATATTTTAGAGGTGATTTTTCATATGCACCTCCTAGAAATTGAATAAGTGAACATCAGTCCAATCAAAAATTAGTCATTTTGTATTTCTTATAGATAGAGCAATGGTATAAATTACATTATCCTTGGACCTTCGGCTCTTTGTTGTGTAAGTCTCATACTGATATTAACACCATTACTGTAATACTACTACTATTATTATTATTACAATTAGTATTACAGTACTACTATACTATAAAAAATAAAATTGAGAATTATGCAAAATATAATGTCCTGTAGTTCATATTCTTAGGTGGACCACTATGGCTCTTATAGCAATATATAACACAAATTCATATCATACCCAATATTATTTAATTGCTGAATGATACTTGTGCTATAATTTCAACTTTATTGATACTCTTCTCTCAAATCATTCAACAGTATCAAGCCTATCAAATTAGAGAAGAACACTATCCATAAGCTGTAAAATTATAAATTAATTTCTGCCATTATTTTAATAGTCAAATAAAACATAATATAGAGTTAAATTAGATGGGGCTAAAACTTTACTGATAATGTATTTCATAGTTTTCCATCAACTTTGATAAAATAAATTGAGCCACATAATGGTAATTACTTAAAAGTATTGGTTATTAATCCAATGCTAAATTTCTGCTATCAGTTGATAGCTGCTTATATTTTTTGTGATAAATATTATCTGTTCATGTAGTTATACAAGTCACGAAAAATTACTTACTCAATATTGCATATGACAGGAATCTGCATAATAGATGATAATTTACTGCATGAATTGAGAAGAAAAATATTTAATGGCCTCCGTTCACATAGCTTGCATTGAGGACATTTTAGCATCAACAAATTCTTATAAATTATATTAAAAATTAACCTACACATAATATTGTATGCATGTATACATGGATACATGTATACATAACTATATTTATAATTCATACATCTAGTCATACATACATACATACTTATAATAGAGTATTATGATATTAACAGTTATCATTGTCATATTTACTTCCCTAGGCAATTGGACCTTGTGATCACATACTCATTCCCTTGTTGTATCATATCCTGTGTGTGTAGGCATACAATGGAATTTGCCAGTATAAGGTGTCATTCATTAATAGTCTTTTGCTACTTTTTGATAACTGTTTAAATTGAGTTATAGCATAACAATTGACTCAGTACTCAAGATTGGGAACATTACTCTGAAAGATTGAAGTGATATTTTAAGGCGAACAATATCAAGGGGGTGGGAGGAAGAATTCAGGAAGATTTGGAAAGACTAGAGAGCAGGGCACTGTTAGAAAATTGAAATATACTGATTACACCAGTACACCTATTTGCAACACTGGCTGACAGGCAGACCTATGAAAATGGGATTTATCACAAGCCCACCAGAATGTCCAACTCGATTCTGAGAGCAGGCGCTATATGTAACCATCAGTACCCACAAAGGGTTGTAAAAATAAAAACTTGTTACCCTTTGAAGTGGCCTCAGTTCCTTCTATTTTTCATCAATAATGAAAATTTTTTTGCATGATACCCAGATTAGATGTATAGTTGACGATCTGTTGACTACCAGGAAAGATGACCTAGAGCATTAACAGATACAATAGATGGTATTGTATATTCACTTAATGAGTACCTAATGTAATGTATGTAGACTAAATTATGGACAGGATTGTCTCCATCAATAGCCTGAAAAATTCAGTGGAAAAATGTAGGCACCAAAACCAACTAATGTAAAAAAAGTGTCCCATTGAAAAAGATGTGTTGGATCAAATATTGGAATAAATTTAATTCATACATTTATATTTGTAGGCATTTCATCTTGGTGTTTGGCCACAAACCACTTGCTTCAATTCAGGTCTAAACAAAGGCTGCCTGTATTGGCTGTACTAGCAAGACTGCAACATTGAGCTGTTTCTTTTAGATGTCAATAATCTTTAGAGTGTTTTGGTCCCCTAGTTAGCATTCTAATGCAGGTTGTTTTTCCCCAAAAAATAAAATATATAATATATATATATATAATTATGTTGTAAGTAAGTCACAGCTTCAGTAAAGAAATTTTGCCAGAATTTACACAGCTGAAAACTACAACAAACACTTGTATATTATGGGCTATACTACCTATAGATGAACAAAAACATACATTCCTCTTTTGCCACATTTGTGGTCGTGCCTACTCAACGTGGACACACTATAGCTATTGTTATAATCTCAAACCAAAAAATATTTTATTGGCTATTCAAATCAGGTATCTAGGATCATTATAGCTGCCACGCTTTATGAGGCTGGGACGTTAACTTCCCAGCCTCATAAAGCGCGGCAGACTGCGAGAATTAAATTACTAGTGATGTGCTCTAATAGCACAAAATAGCGAAGCGAGCGATGCATGTTCTCTGTAATTGCAGCTATTCCATGCATGCTTGGTGTGGCTACAAAATACTGTCAAATTCTTTACTTTGCTACCTGTTTCTGTTTCGTTTTAGCTCTCCTCCTCCTTGCCCTGTCTTTTTCATTTCTTATCTCTCTCCTTACTAATTTTTTCTTCAGGAGTTTCTAACGCCCTCAAAGCTCTTGACCGAGCGTTCATACGTTTTGTCTACTGGGCATCGCTACTTCGTACGGCGGGTATTTATAAACAAAACAAAATGTTGCTAAGAAGGTTATCCGGCCCGCGCAAGCGCGTAGGAGAAAGGGTACACACGTACGCCCACGCAAGAACAAAAACAATTTCTAGACCTAAATATATATACTAGTGATGTGCTTGAGCACAAATGGCGAGCGAGCCTAAAGACAATATTTTTATATGAATGATTTTGACTTCTAACACTGAAGCTACTGAAAATAAGGTCCAGTTTGTTTATTTAGCATACAGGGTAAAGGGATTTCAGTGCCATAGTAACAACTAACTCTCTGCAACTGCTTGAATTGAAGGTAAAAAACAACAACAAAACAATACACGTTATTTAAAAGTTTTCTTGGTGATATTCTTTAGCTAAGTAGTGGTTGTAGCACACAATGCTTTGACACAACTGGACATGCACCTACACAGACTTATCTTGCAGTAGTCTAGTGGACAAATGTATTTTCAAGTAAATACTGTTGCGCACGGCTTATAACAATGACAAAGAGCGCATTGGCTTACCACCGCCACTAACTCGAATAGAAATGGAAGTCCCTTAAGTTTTCAAGTTTTAACTGCACCCGCAAAAGAATTCAAAACGGTAAACAATTCAATTTCTAGTATGATACGGGTACTGATCGATAAACCAGAGGATTCTGTTTAGTGTAATTTGGGACGGGGTCGACCACATAACTAACACAAAAACGCGAGGGTCAAAGTACAAAATGACATACGTACGTCCATATATATAAATAAACTAGTGGTGTGCTTGAGCACAAATGGCGAGCGAGCCTGATAGTTAGGTAACATAAAATGTTACTATTTTTAGCTTACTTCATGCGAACACTATAATAGCAGTTATGACATTTGATTTCAGCAAACAAATACAAAATCACTCTCTTACCTGATTAATGGTAACTTTTGTAGTATCAAACATCAACAATTCTGATAATCTCAATCACCAGTAACTCTTGAACAAGCTCTCAGCTACGATAAAAAATAAACCAGTGTTATTATTTGTAATTTTAGCCAACAAATATGGAATTACTACTTACATCATTCTTGAGTATTGATAACTTCTGTAGTATCAAATTGAAGTTACTTTGACCATCTGAATTACTTGAATTCTTGACAAGCTTTCACCTACAAAAACAAAAGACAATCAATTTTAGCACACAAATACAAAATTACTTTCTTACCTCATTTTCTTGAGCAGTGGTAACTTTTGTAGTACCAAATTTGAGCCAATCTGACTATATTTGAATTTACCAGTCACTGTTGACTAGCTCTTAGCTACAAAAAAGAAAGGCCAGAGTTAATTTTGCATATTTAGCTAACAAATATGGAATTGCGTACTTATCTCAGCTTCCCTCGAGAAGTAGTAGCTTCCTTAGCATTAATACTACGGCATTCTGACTACCAACAGCTCTTGACAACCAACAACCGGCACTCCGTATCCCCCCCATAAAACGGCGAAGTTTTGAAGTTAAGTCTGGAAAAGGGTCTACAATGCCATAGTAACCTGTCGAATCAACTTTTTGTGTCTTGAAAACAAGCGTTTTAGCTGGAATTTTCTCATACTTTGGAGCTTAAGTATAAAGTAAGGTTTGCATAATGCTGTAGTTTCAGAATAAACTGGAATCAAGCCTAAATAGCCGTGTTTTTAGGAGAAAAAAGTTCCACGCGCGTGCGTTTAAAGAGCATACGTACCATGCATACATACATACATATATATAACATATACCCGATTTTGCATTATCCACCCCTAATACTGTCTCGCTCGCTCGCCGATAATATATCACGAACTCACTAGAGAGTCAGCTCCGTTCGCTTGGCTGAATTATCTCACGTGATTACCTCGCGTCGATAGGGGCGCTACACACAAAAGCTAGTACTCACTCGTAGCTGAAAGCTTCACGTTTTCTAAAAAATCAGCGGGAAGGTCAGAAAAGTAGCACAATGAAAGGCACTAGTTCCGAGTAATTCATGCATAAATGAACGTTTAATTGTCAGTAATCTCCAAAATCAGAGCGTGACAGACTGACAGTGCAGACAAACAGATTGACAGAGAGACAGACAGACTGTCAGACAGAGAGACAGGAAAACAGAAGACGACTACTACAACCCTCTCCACATACCCACTAAGAGTTAAAAATATGAAGATCCCATTGTATACTGTCCATACAGGTTAATATTCCCCATTTTTTTGTCTTAACTCATGAACATCTATAATCATCTAATCAAAGCTTACATTCTGAATGTTTCTTCAATTGCCATGTTTTAGGTTTTACCAATAAGTAGTAGCTAAAGTATTCACTTGTTTAAAATAGTGATTTAGTGATGTAGAATCATTACATGGGGCAAATGACTTCCTTGTTTCCGTCCAGTTTTGGGCAACCATTAATAATTTTTAATTGTAAAGCTTTAATCACTAGCATAAAATAATTATAATATGAACATTCTCTCTCATAATGTTATATTATATGCTATAACAAATAAAACTTAACATCATCTGATGATACAATTAAAATATTGTATGTGTGTCAAGACAAAATATGACAAGAAGATACCCCAATACGAATAAACAAATAAAGATTTAATTGAATGAACTTGCAAGTAATGAAGAAAAAAAATACTTGTTATGTTAACAATTTTTTTTAATGAAATCACAATAATTTTGTTTAAATAATTATTCACTTTGAGAAGTTATTGCACCTTTTGATGTTCTTTTCTAGAATACATAATTATAACATACAGTACAAAAATAATTAATTCATAAAAAACTAACAATTTTGACCTACGATTAAGTGTAAAGATCACCATTATTTTGCATATTATCTACATATTGGTTTAATGAAAGTGAACTGTACCAATCTATTTCATAGTATCATCTAACTAATGCTCATTTATTTTAAAATAAATAAATTTTGATCAACATTTAGTATACCTCTCATTACTTACAAAAAAATATTGTAATATCGAGAATTATATTATTATCTCACGTGATTACTGTGTGATGATAGGGGGCATTACACACAAAAGCTAGTACCTATGTGTAGCTAAAAACTTCACATTTTCTCAAAAATCAGCCCAAAAATAATTCTATGTAATGAATGAAAGATAATGCATGGTATTTGACATTTTATATGTTTTTTTGAAACACAAATTTATACCATATGGGCATTTAGCTAGCTCTAGTCATGTTGATTAATCATAATAATCATAGAAAAAAGGATAGCTTACTCTAGATGAGTTAAAATACTATTAGCTAGTGTTCATATCTTAGTTGATGTCAGTTGGGCTGAACTAAGCTATACTACATCTGCCTTTGCTATATGATACAAGCTATTATTATTTTAGCAGTTAAGTGGATGCCATTAGATTAAGTTTAACTGGACCACAAAATAGTGTACTAAGTAAATGTATGACAGACATTACTGTATTTAACAAAGTAAATGTATACACGACAATACTGTATTCAAAAAGTATACAATATTATGACGTTAGCCACTAATAGTGTAATAATGACAATTATTATTCTCAACGTACCTGTAATTTAACATAGCAGATGGTGATGATTATTATTGCTACCAAAATAATCACAAAACTAACAGGAAGTGTGGTGTATAAAAGAATATCTAGAAAGTAAAATAATGATATATAGAATTTAAAATGTCCTTGTTATTATCATATTTGACAGTTTTAGCCACTGTTTACTTTTTATGTCCAGTAAACTGTAATTTTAAATAATTTTGGTATCATAAAAAATGACTGCTTGGATAGTATATTATGTAAAGAATGTCGCACTTTTGATTATAGCAATCAAGGTGTCAACTTACTTCTTATGCTGTTGTTTGTTGTATTATTTGAACTAACATAAATTTTTTTAGTTGGTATGAATATTGACTCTTGATCTTCGTTTTTAACAAAAACTGCCATATAATATGAAACATTATATGTGAGAGTAACTTCAAAGGAGGTCATACAATCTGTATCTGTAACATTTATGATTCCATTTTCATCACTTGAATTAACCAATATAAACTGATACATTTCTTCCGTGCCCAATTCCATGCAAATACAGGATGACGTCACTGTCACTATTACATTATTATTTTGAAGACATTTAGAAATGGAGTAATCAGCACCTATAATATGACCACCAATTTCATAATAACAAACCAAATACTGTAAATAACTATGGCAACTTACTAAAATTTGATTTTATATAAGAGACATTTTTGGGACTAGTAGCAGGATAATTGACTCCACTCACTATGTATCCACTGCTGTCTATGTCAAAAGCTACCATTAGACAATTTGTCATAGTTGGTTTGAAAGTATAATTTTGAGAACTTTCTTTATTTATATACAAAAAATAGTTTTCGAAATCATCTGCTTTAAAGTATAGCAATGCTCCCATAGCTGTACTATTTTCTATGTAGGCAACACTTAGATATCTCTGATCTTCATTAACAGTGACATTTTGAATACTGTGAGTACCTGTACAAAAACAATATTTGACCTTCCATTATACTTGTTGCATAGCTATCCCTGTGCCATATTTTCACTATCATGCCAGAAAGAATGTTAAAATTATGACTATTTGTAATCAGTCATACAACATATACAAGACAATCATTACAAAAAAACAGTACTATAACTTAAATTATACTATGCTATTACAAATTAATTTGTTTCCATTAAACATTTAAAATTAATAAAAACCTTTACCAAACATATAAGTGTCCATTAAATTTGCTGTAAATATATATGCTGCATATGTAAATATATCTTCTTTGAGACTATTTTCTATGTTTATTCCTCCAATATCGTATTCATGGTATTTATTCATACAATAATTAGAATTAGAATTTGATTATTCAAAACAGAATGAATGAACTGCAAAAATTAGACAGACTATATTATTATTATACTATTGCCGTTACACAGTATATTAATACCACAAAAATGTCCCTATAGTGTAGTTACATTATATTGTTCATTAATCTTTCCTCACTGTAATATCTTGTAAAGAGTCTGTCTATTGAAGACAATACATTAGTAAATTAACATAATGGGCAGAAGTTAAAAAAAAAGCGCTCTTTACATTTATAATAATTTCAAATACAAATTGAAAAAGTGTCAATTAATAACAGCATAACTTACTAATGATATTTTTGGGAAATGTTCCTTCTACATTTTGTAAAATATATTCAGCCATATAGTGTCGATTACTCAAAATATTTGAATTTATATCTAATATTGCTATACTGCCTCCATCATTACAGCTGCTTGACAATTGTATGCTTTCTGGTGACAAAGAGAAATCACCACTGTTGTTCTGCATGTCTCTCAAAACTACTCCATCAATATCACATATAGATGGATTCTGCATAGGAAGATAAAACACACGCTGAACTTGACAAACATTTTTTAATAAATATACATAATAATGTACACTTAATATAAATTATATGGACGAACTCATATTACTTAAACTGCAAAATAAGTTTATAGAAAAGCCATACCATGCTATCAAAATACAATAATATATATATAATTATATATTATATATATATAATACTTATAGCACGAGTCAGAGTACAATATGGGAAAATATTTTACGAGCACGCAAAATATTTTCACGAGCCAAAGGCGAGTGAAAATGTGGCGTGAGAGTAAAATATCATTCCCATATTGTACGACGAGTGTGATAAGTGATTTATTGCTTCTTTGAAATTTTTCTCAACCGGTTACAATACAATTTTCATTGATTTTACTCGCTGCGCGCGCTACAAGGAGCGTACAATATAAACCGTACAATATGGGAGAATACAGAACGCTTGCGTGATGCGGAAATATTCAAGTAAAAATATAAAAGCTGCAATAAATATATATATATTTATTGCAGCTTTGATATTTTTACTTGAATATTTCCGCATCACGCGAGCATTCTGTATTCTCCCATATTGTACGGTTTATATTGTACGCTCCTTGGAGCGCGCGCGTAGCGAGTAAAATCAATGAAAATTGTATTGTAACCGGTTGAGAAAAATTTCAAAGAAGCAATAAATCACTTATCACACTCGTCGTACAATATGGGAATGATATTTTACTCTCACGCCACATTTTCACTCGCCTTTGGCTCGTGAAAATATTTTGCGTGCTCGTAAAATATTTTCCCATATTGTACTCTGACTCGTGCTATAGTATTATATATTATATATATATTTATTGCAGCTTTGATATTTTTACTTGAATATTTCCGCATCACGCGAGCGTTCTGTATTCTCCCATATTGTACGGTTTATATTGTACGCTCCTTGTAGCGCGCGCGTAGCGAGTAAAATCAATGAAAATTGTATTGTAACCGGTTGAGAAAAATTTCAAAGAAGCAATAAATCACTTATCACACTCGTCGTACAATATGGGAATGATATTTTACTCTCACGCCATATTTTCACTCGCCTTCGGCTCGTGAAAATATTTTGCGTGCTCATAAAATATTTTCCCATAATATTGTACTCAGACTCGTGCTATAAGTATTATATATATTATATATATAATATATTATATATATAATATATATATATATATATATTCCACACTAGATATCTTCACAATGATATTTTTAGGTATGTGACCAATGAGATATCTCAAAATATCACATAGTGTTATCTCATGGCTGTATTACCAAGCTCATTGGGGCCTGGAGTACAAGTTTTCTGGGTTTTTACAGCTACCTTTACTCTAGTGGAGCCTACCCAGCCAGATTAGAGCAGCTGCTATAATATCAGCTGGGGTTGTGGGGAGCCCCTAGTGAGTTTTCTTTACACTGTGAGTTACTAAAAAAAACTACTCCTGTGAAGATATCTAGTGTGGAATAAACCACTTATTACACTCATCAGAGTGATATGGATAGATATTTCACTCTCAGGCTTTATTTTCACTCGCCTTTAGCTCTTGAAAATAAATTAGCCTGCTTGTGAAATATTTCACCATATCACACTCTGACTCATGTAATAAGTACTATATTATTATATTATCACATATTGTCATGAAAATTATTTTTTCATGGTATTGTAATAATACTAAAATGCTGTGTAGGAAATCTCATAATTAGATGTGCTTACCAAATTTATGGCAAAAACATAATGACTTGTATCCACATAGATTGCATTCAAGACATTAACATTAATTTTTTCTAAAAAATATACATTTAGTTAGTTACATACATACATGCATGCATGCATGCACACATACATGCATACGTACATCTATACATTCATACATACATATATTCATACATCCATCCATCCATCCATACATACATACGGACATACACACATACATACATACATACATACGTATGTACACACACACACACATACATACATACATACATACATACAGCGACCGATGCAGCAAGGTCGAGGTTATTCATGCGTATATGAAAAGACATTGCTTTGTGCAAACTTTTATGTGAATTTTTTTCTGTATCACTCTGCGATTATGTTATATTTTTCAAATGCTCATTATTGTATTTTGTGACAGTAGGCTGTCGTCCGCTGTTCTCCAGTGTTATTCTTCTAGGTACAATGGATTGTACTAACTTGCAACAAATAATCTCATGCATGCACTCTTTTCCAACTTATTAGTTCTAAATCCTTATAATTATAAAGACTTTCTATTTATTGCGAAGGTGTAATTATTTTACCTGTATAGGATTGTTCACACATCAGACTAATAAATTTTACAAAAAGAAAATAATGCAACCAATTAGCTCCTAACTTCACTGTGTTAAGGTTTGCATATGTACCTGTTTGTAGTAGAGATACTATTGTAGATGAAGTATTCCCTCTTCCTGCGCTATTAGAAGATGACAGTGTTACATTGAAAGAAAGGCAGCTGATATTGTGTGGTGTATAATTTGGTAGTACTGCGACCAGGAAATTGTCTGAAGTTGTAATGTTTACAATGCTTGCCTGTAAATCATCAACTTTAACAGAGTAGTTTATGTTTTCTTCAGGGCCCCGTGAAGTTCTTGAAGAAGAAACAGGGTTCCATTCTATTTCTATAGTTCCATTCAATAAACAGCTGATGTTGACATTCACTGAAATATTTGATACGGCATCTGGTACACCTAAAAAAATAGGGTATAATTTTCAAGAGTTATATTGAACCCAATCAACAAGTGTCTACATATCATTATTTTAACAAAATAATAAATGAATCTTATTATTTTATGCCACTTTTATTATAATGACTTCATACAAAAAAAATTTACATTAAATTCGAGCAGTACGTTTTGAGTAAAATAATGTGTGTTGAACTAATTGATAATATAGAAATGACAGTCACGATGGATGACAAAAACAGCAATTGTCTTAGTTAATTTACAAAACCATGAATGAAATATTTCTAATGGTACTTAAAAGTAACTTTAATAAATCCAATGATTTTAAACAGCTATGTTTGAATGTATAATGTAACTTCATGTAAAAGTAATAATATTGTATAAAGTAAGCTTAATTTTAAATCACCTAGTATTCGAAAGACAGATTTTGTTGAACTGCAACGTTTATTGGAGTATTCAACATGGCAGTAAATTTCTGTGTCATTGTTTTCTATTGAAGCCATGTCAATGATAAGTTTTCTTGATATTGAAGCTTGTGGAGGTGGGATTAACAGGATATTATCAGCAGTATTCTCTGAATAGTTGTCTCCATTTATATACCATGTCACAGTGACATTATCTTCAGCATTCCATCCCTGACATGAGTAGACGTATGTATTTCTCAGAGCTCCCACAAAAACAGGATCATTGGGGAATAAATTAGCATCGCAGTATTCTAAAAACACAAAAGAACAAAAATAATATTGAATTCTTTCCTGCAGATGGCCAATTCTAACACTACTGATGTAATAATTCATAAAACACTCTACATAAATAATGATGTTTACCTTGAGCAGCAATAAAATCAAGAATACAGACAAAGAAAATTGTTCTGAAGGTAGCCATTGTACGTCGGACACAGCACATAAAATGGAAGCAATAACAGCCATTAATGCCATTTATTATGGTAATGGTTATAAATGAGGATGTCGCAATCAGAACTGTGACAACACATGTAGTGCAAAAACAAGTATTTATGAATATGTTTGAGAATTCATTGTAATTCTTAAACCATATAAAATGTACTATGAATTTTCTTCGCTATATTCATTGTTGACTTCATGCAGTTTAGAAGAAGATCAAGCCGTGTTAGTCAATCTTTAAGCTTGCATTTGTTCCAGGTTAGTTGTAGTAAACTGTAATGTATGACCTATTCAATACTGTTATTATAGTGTGTAGAGTGTCAAACATCATATGTACTATAGTCAAAACATGCTTCATACTAATTTTTTGTATCTTGTAAGATTCACTCACAAAATGCAGGCAGAATGTAAAATGAAACAACAGTTATCTTTTTAAATAAAACATTTCTATCTCACTGATATAATGAGCATGTCCGTATAATGTAACAGGAGGCAGTCATTATCATTCGAGTATGAAGGAGGGAGACAATCAGCCAGTTTGACAACTATAATAGTAACATGAATGAGAAGGAAATTTTTGAGCTAGTAACTTTTTTCAATTAAATCTCCCTACCAAGCTGTATGACATAAAAGATAAGGTTACTCTCCAATTATAGACATCTAAAACTTTGAGTATTCCAGCCCTATAGCTGTATAGTGTAGTGTATTGCCTATTATAATAATTAAAATTAATATTTCAGTAAAACAGTCTATGGAAAACTACGTATATGTTTACTATTTCTTGAACACAATCTAATTAAAGATAATAATAAAGCCATTTAAAAGGTAATAATAATTTGAGAATGAGTAAGCACCAAGAATGTCACAATTGCGCAGACAATTATGATAGCAAGAAATGTCACTATAACTCAGATGAGTGCTTTAATAAATACATAAATACCTTTATTATTTAAAGTATACATTCATGGATTGAAAAACTGTGATATATGGGGAAAGTAATCTTTCTTTTTTCCATACTATTAGAGTATTTGTTGCTTATGTAGTTCACATACATTTTGGGCAACCATTAATACCGTAATTTTATAAGTCATTTTTTATATTACTGTTTCAATCTTATATAGCTGTAGTCTTCTCTTATAAGAAGTCAAGTCCAGTCAAATTAACAATTTTAGTCAAAAAGTTAGATTCTATTATATTATAATACTGTTTTTTTTTTCTCTATAAGATGCACTTCGTAATGATGCTTCAACTAGTTAGAAAGTGGCAACCATTGCTAGTGATAGCAAATACAGTGAAATATTATAGAAAGGTAATGCCAAATTCAGCATGAGGAAATGTTACCATTCTCTGACTCATAATCTACAACAAATGACATCATTAGTGGGATATTCCCTAAGTGTCTTTGAACTAATTGGAGTTCGGTAATGAAAATAAAAATAAAAGTTATTGACCTACATTGATAACAAATTACATGCTATTACTTATTTATTAGCCTCTTAATTGCTAGCAGTTTTCTCTATTCTTGTTTAACCAAAATAAAGAATATTTTTTTTTTTTCTGTTTTGTTTTTTGAAGAAATCTATGATTTTAAATTAAATTCTATGACTTAGAAATTTCATAAACAGTACAATTAGAGACTCTAGATAATATTGTGTTAATGATAACTAAACACAGATTTATGAGATATATGATTATATTGTCCTCATGGGCAAAATGTGGTCAGAGAGTGTTACAACACTCTAAAATTTTACTATTGCTAGCACACAATTTATGAATAAAAATAAAGAATTTGCCATTATCATTGAAATTGGTAGTTTGCACATGAATAAAACAGTATTTTTCTCTCATGCATTACCAAACCAATTTTTTGTTACCAGGTTAATGACAATTCTTCAATTTTAATTATTATAACAAACATTAAATTATATAATTCGTACATTTTATGTCATGCTGCAGATACAAAATGAAAATATTGCTTACTATTTGCATGATATTGATCTTCACTCTGAATTCTTCTAAAGGAGGTAGTGAAAACAATAAACGATGGAACTTGTACTATATTATTATCATGTAATGTACTCATAATAATATAGATACGTTTATATATCTGGAACCTGGTGGCATAGCAATCAAATACCTTGGGGATGATTTAAGTTTAACATGCCATCATTCAATTGTAGGCAGACCAATGTGGCTTGCTAATGGATCTTTGATTGGAAACAGTTCTAACCCTCTAAATCCATTTGTTGTGTTTATAAATACTCCACCATCATTTAATTATTCTGAAATAACCATAAATGGCATGACTGAAATAGTAAATGGCTCTCAAATTGAATGCTTTATTGAGACATCAACATCTTCAGTGATTTCAAACAATCTTACTATACTTTTACAAGGTAAGCTTAATAAATTGCATTGATACATCATAGATTATAATCAAACATGAGTAATAATGTATTACTTTAATGAGCTGTCTTTGCTTGGACACACAAATACAAGCTTAACTATAGCAGAGAAGTTTAATGAATATTAAACATTTCTAACATATTATTTTCTAACGGATTAGAACACACATAAACTATAAAGTAGTGATAGTATCATACGAGTGCAATTTTTGCATTCATAGTAGAAAATACCAATGAACAATTGAAATTAAAATTATTTAACATAATTACTCCAAAACGTGGGAGTGTGGAATTAAGATTCAATGCGTCATACAAAACCAGACTGAGAGATCTTTTTTTGTAATTCATGTGTTGCTACATGTATATTACACCAATTAAGATCATCCGAATTCATATGTACTTAAATATTCTTCAGTATTATTAACAATTGCTTATAAATTTGGTTAATAACAGTGATATTTTTTTGTTTTTCTTTAATAGGAAAACTGGAAGCTGTTGGAAATTTAAACTATATACTTTATGACAACTATATACAGATAACCTGGTCACCACCATTTACATTAATTCCAGAACTTAGAAGTCAAGTTGTGATACTAAATCAAACTTCACAAATTGTGAAAATCACAACCATATCAGGAACAAACTACGAAATCTACCCCATTACATCACGTTTAATTACATGTGATGACTTCATTGTCACTGTCAGTCCAAGGAATAAATTAGGACTTGGAAATAATTCTACCATATCAATCCAATCTGAAGGTAATTAGTATAAAACCTCAAACTCAAAGCTATTAATTGAATAAAATTATACCATATATATTATAGTTGTATAGGTGAGTAAGCTATGATTGTCAAATTTAAGATGTCTAACTATAGATTATATTAGAAAACTTTATAATACTAGAGCTTATTTATGACATAATTTGTTTTTACGGATTATTGTGAGAACACAAGTTATACTTTAAATAATATTTTAATGTGACATAAAGCAATTTTTTATAAAGTTATTATTATTATTAGTTACATTATAGCTTATGTAGTATTATGTACATGCAATTAATCTCTTTTGAAAAGTATACATTTTGTGTATATAGCTCATTCTATAATAGTGTAGGTATTTTTTGACAATATTTGAAAAAATAAACATAATTATTGAAGCGCTAAAATAGCCTCATGTGGGGGAGATAGCTTGAACGCTGCCACCAGAGTTCCAATCAATTACTCATACGCCAGGAGGGTGGTCTAATTCCCACCGCGTAGTCCAATTTCTAGATCAGAGTTTTAAGTCTAACGAAAATGATATGAGATGACGAGAGCAACGACTAAGAACTGAACTCACACACACGATGACAACCATAAATACAAAAATAAGACCACACCTACAATTGACACGAAAAGTTCTAAACATCCTGCTCTAGAGCGTTGGGTTCACGCCTAGAGCAGGCACATGCACGCACACGAAAGTCCACAAACATAGGTACAATAAATCAACACCTAGTTAACACATTGTCCTTTCACAAAAGCTACATGATATGATACACAACAATAAGTAAGACACAAAAATGCATTCTCTGTTCCATAAGTTCTTTCTTCTCTTCTCTTTCTTTACTTCTCTTTCTTTCTTCTCTCTTTACTTGCGAGGGGTGGCCCCACACCTCAATTATTTGCTAACATAGTGAAATAACAAGTACAATTAGTAGTGCACATAAAATATTTAAAAAATTTCGGCAATACTTATGAGCTCAAGAACACCCCTACTAATTACCATTATGTCATTAACTGTTCAGCTGCATCAACCCACAAGTAGGATAAGAATAAGACTAGAGCAGCTCAATATCTCAGGTCAGGAAACCTTCGTTTAAAATCATTACCACCAGATAAAAACAACTTAGGTTTAACTGATTGAAGTGTCATGGGATATCTGAAGTGAGAGGAGAGAGGTGGACAAAAATTTAATATACATACTCACAAATATTTCACAAATGTGTGAGTTAACATGGGTCCAAAGTTCCTTAAAATTAACTTTACAGACACCATCAGGGACTATATTATTATATGTCATGCTAGATTTCTTCACAATGTTATTTTTAGTATGTGACCCCAACCAATTATAGCTAGTTATTACACTTGCCAGAGTAATATGGCTAGATATTTAAAATAACCTGCTCATTAAATTTTTCCATATCACACTCTGACTCATGTAATAAGTACTATACATATAATATAGTGAAGGCACATGGACCATAGTGTCATCTTTATTGGCACATCACTTTATAATTTGATCTGTATGTTTATAGAATATTTTTATGAACACACCAAATTATTTTATTAATAGAAATATTGGACAGCAATGCCACTGCCATATTTACATTCAATAAACAAGTTGACATTCTTCTTGGAGTTGTAAGTAACATAACTATATCTACAGCAAAAATACAGACAGGCCAAAAACAAATTATACACAGAAAATAGATATTGTTTTGTGAACTATTCATTTTTTATACTGTATGTTATAGAACTCGTATATCTGTTCAATCTCCAATGTGACTGTCAAGAATGTTAACCTTAATAATGTGACTTCACATACATTATTCGATAAATTTATAAGATATGAGATTCTTGGAGGCCCACATTATCTGCTAACAATACAATTACAGAGAAGATTTACATATCAAATAGAAATGACTTTAAAAAATACAAGAGGAAGTCTAACACAGACATTTAACATTAGTAAGTAAAATATAAATGCAGACAAACGTACATTCATGCATGCATACAAACAAACATACATATGTACATGCACACACTTGTACACGGGCATGCACACACTTGTACACGGGCATACACATACAGGTACATACATTAAATATATATTAATTAACACAGGTACACACCAAATTGATAATTTCCAGACAAGTGAACGTAATGGACATCTCAATGTAACCATTTCTTACGCCGATTCAATGGAAGAGCGTAGTGGAGGTTATTTAATGTTGCTAAACTGTCAAACATCTCAATGCAATAGTTTCAATTACTCTAATTCGATATTTCTACCCACTCGAAATGCGAGAGAAGTAATTATTCATCATGGAAGTTATTATTCTGGAATGCATAATATTTTTGTTTTTGACACCAATCCTGATGGATCGGTAGCATCTTCAGGTGGGATCAACTCAGCTTACTCCCTTCCTCCAAAAATAATATCACTTACAATGGGAACATTGTCAGGTACAATGTGTTATTATAACAAAGGGTATACTAGAGGCAATAATAAAGATTTATATCGCTTAATAGTAAACCACAATAGGTGTCCAAATAATATAGTAAAATAATCTAACCACAGTTTCTATATAAATATTTCTAGAGTACAGTTATACAGCAAAAACATTTATTAGTTACTTATCTGTTTACTGGTGTCCTAACTCACTTATGCACATCCCACAAGTTTTATTTATATAGTTTATACTTCATATTATT
>WLWD01000122.1_pt1 | contig 46845 bp, 24 predicted proteins | sample 6712731 | NCBI WGS metagenome assembly WLWD01 (sample SAMN12718690, study PRJNA576275) | sponge metagenome | isolation source: marine sponge | host: Mycale hentscheli | place: New Zealand: South Island, Marlborough, Capsize Point | collected 2014-11-01 | reverse complement strand
ACCTTTACCAATTTTTTGTACCATTCGATCAGGAGTTTACGGCTTCTTGTTTTACAACCTTTGAGGCTATTAAAAGCTTCTGGCGAATTTAGCCATGTAGAGAAGAAGAAAGTAAGGACAGATAGTTAGCTACCTGTGCAGCCGTTTTCCTTAGGGTTAGAAGTATAGAAAGTAATGATGGAGCCTCAGGGAAGCCAGTATAATCAAGAAGTACTAAGTCCAGTAGCAATAGATGTCTACCTAATACAGGTATTAGTAGGAAGGGGTGATGAATCTGTAATGATAGAAAGAGTGCTAGGAGTGTGAGAGCAGCAAGCAAGAGAAGGTTTGATTCAGTTTATTTGAATGTTAGAAGTGAATGTCATACTATTCTGTGTTGAAACAAAGTTGGGTTTTTTCTATAGCCTTATTTATACATTAAAATAGGATGGGAAAAGAAATGTATTTTATTTTATCACTTTTAAAAAGTCACTGATGAAGGCTACATGGAGCCGAAACATTTGAACTATTATTACAGATACTACAGAAATTAAAAATAAATATGTTTTAGTATGAAGCTGTATATTTTTATGTAGTAATAATGAATCTTTATGTAATACTTAATTAAGTTATTTTACCATCACTTCATCCTTGGTCGTAACTTGTGATACCTAAATGTTTAATCAGTGAATGAGTATTGATCAAAACTGAATCCTGTCATTCATTAGTAGTGTATGCCTGTGTGTGCAACTAGTTTCCTGTGTAGGAATGTTTCTTCTATAATATATAGAGCTGACGTTTCTTCCCTGTCACTAACGTCTAAAATTAATGTTGTGGTTTTTTACCACACTTTCTTGACCGTTCTATTTCTGCATTATACTACAGTATGTGTTCATGCATGCCTCTACCTCTTGTTGTGTTACAACTGACTCCAATCTAGAGATCCAGAACGGCCGTGTTAGTGAATATTTTTAAGAGACTATACCTCTTAGCTAGAGTTTGATAAACTGTTTCTAACAATTTCTTGGTAGGATCAGCTTGCAGAGTATAAGTTGAAAATATCATGATTGCATTTATTCACTTCAGTGTGTTTTGTTTTTCTATTGCTTTTCCTTGTAGTGGGATGGAGTGGGTGAAGCTGCTTTCGATGTCTCTGACTTAGACTAGCTGTGAATGATGGCTCAAGAAGTGTCAACATTTGATCATATAGAGTTACCTGACATTGCTAAGTGATGGCAAGGTGAGTGTTCTCAGAGTGTGTTTGTAATAAGGAAGTATTGATTCCAATAGGTCTACATTGCTAGAAGGTATCACCAACACTCGGAGCAATTAGTGGTTCTGGCTAGCTTGTTGTGGTCACCTAGGACAAAAGTGTGTGTGTTTGTGTCAATAAATATACATGTAAATATGTACGTCAAGTAATGTTATCAGATGTCACTGTATATGAGACCAGTACTATCGCAAGATGTTGATAATCGTAGTGATCTGAATGCTAGTCCATACTCTGGCAAGTTTCTGAAGGCTGATCTTATGCAATATAACCTGTGATTTCCCCCTAAGTGAATTTGTGCCTCCCAAGAATTGCCGATTTAATTCCTGGGGAACACTATTGCAATAACAAGGAGTGACTAATGCAGTAACATTAACACATGATCCTGTGACTGTTCTGTTGGAAGATGTCTATTATTTCAGCTAACTTTATTTTGTGTAATCTATGACCTTCAGTGGCATTGGCATCAGCTGTGTCTAGTTCAGTTCTAGTTAGGAGGTTATACCTCCATGTATTCTACATACACAAGGAGTCTATATGTAGGATAATAAGTTCTGTTCTGTTAGTCAGTTTTGTCAATTAGTTGTTATGAGTTTCATATCACTAAATTACCAGCTGTAGCTGTACCAAGTAGAATGCTTGGTTTCCCTCAGTTGGAACATCTCTAAAAATATTCCAGTCTGCGGAACGTTTTAGTTCTTTTAGAACCTTTTAGAGGAGCCCTGCAATGGCAGTCAAGTGTGGGCACATCTGAACAATTTTTCAAATTTTATCCATCTGTGTCTCTGGCTTGTAGTTTATAAGCACATTATTTATTCCTGACAGGCTTTAGGATCTATTTTGATCGTGTCATATTTAATTTCACTTTACTGGACCCTTTACCTACTGCTATGCGGCGGGTAGGCTGACATTAAGTAGTTGTCCCCTCACCAATTGGGAAGACCACAAACAATAGATGACATAATAAGGTGGTATATCCTGTGACGTAAGACTGCTCTAACTTTTTGTGTGTGTTGTATTTCTATATGGCTGACTGAGTTGAATAATTCATGTGCCATGAAATATCTTAGTGGTTATTCAGTCATTCTCGGCTGAAATAATTATTGGCTGTTAGAACGAGAAAAATTTGCTATTATCTTAGTGGTTTTACCCACACTAATTAAGCCCACCATCACATCACCCGAGCCCAGGTAAAGGTCGGCAGAGGACCTGCAAATACTGCGACCATTTGGCTAAGCGATCACGTGTGGGGTGTCACATGTTGAGCAATGGCATCCGGGCATTAGTCCTGATAGCCGTGCTTGTAGCCTAAGCCTAGTAGCTACCTGTTACTTCCTTGCCAGAATGGCTGGTTCACCCGGCACTATTAGCTCTCTAAGGATGGCTGCTCATCAGTGGTGGTATTATTTAAATAGTAAGGGGCTGGAGATATACACTACTGTACTCTATGTAATTAGCTTTCTGTAGGTCAGGTTGGATTAATAGGATCTAAATCATCAATCAAATGGCCTTCATTGATGCAATCAGCTGAAAATAGGAGTTCTATGGCTTGATAATACATGGACATGCTGCCGGTCCATTTGCCTTGCTTAACTAGTACAGTTATGTTATGAGTTGGACTCTAGCTGTTACTCTACCCAACAGTTGCAATAGTTACTAACATGCAATGGACAATGATGATCATAAAATTTTGCATGAAGGTTCGAATAAGAAGAGTGGGAGCCGGCAATGCACCCCACACCTGTAACGAAGGCTTACGCCTGATCATAACGAGGGTTGGCAGCATGATTTTGTGATTTAGAGATATGTGCAGTATTTAGTAATGGCCGTATTGTCAAGATTGGCTCTGTCAAAGTGATCAGTATTCTCGAAAGCTTGGAAACTCCTGAATCAGTCAGGTTGCATGCTGTAATTGATATTTGACATGAGAGTGTTACATGAGAAGGGAGGCGGAGCAAATAGGGATTACATAATGAGAGAGATTAGAGAATGAACTGTAGTGCTGGATGTGTCTTGGGACTCATAAGCCACACTACACTATTGCCAGTGTGGCATTATAGAGAGCATGGATAGGCAGTTCTAGTACATATAGTTAGATTTCCGCCAAATAAAGGTGTGATGGTCTGTCTGGGGCCCCTTTGAAAGTGTCTATGCAGGGCACGCTGCCCTTCACTCTATTTATTCTTACACTATCACAGTCGCTGCCTGTCTATTCACACACGATCAGGCTCTTTGCCTATCTATTCTCTCACTCTCGCTGCATGTCTATTCTCACACGATCAGGCTCTCTGCCTGTCTATTCTCTCACTCTCGTTGCCTGTCTATTCTCACATGATCAGGCTCTCTGCCTGTCTATTCTCTCACTCTCGCTGCATGTCTATTTTCTTACTCTCAGGATCACTGCCTATGTATTCTGCACTATCAGGCTCACGGCCGTCTATTCTCTCACTGTTAGGCTCGCCGCCTGTCTAGTCTTACACTATCAGGCTCATATTCTCTCACTATCAGGTTTACTGCATGTCTACTCTCACACGCAGGCTTGCTGTCATCTATTCTCTCACTCTCACTCAGGCTCGCTGCCTGTCTATTCTCACACTATCGGGATTCTGCCTGTCTATTCTCACTCTCACTCAGGCTCACTGCCTGTCTATTCTCTCACTCAGGCTTGCTGCCTATCTATTCTCATACCAGCAGACTCACCGCCTACCTATTCTCACACTATCAGACTCACTGCATCTGTGCACTCTCAGACTCACTGCCATCCAATCTTGCACTATCAGACTTGCCTACCTAATCTTGCACTGACGCCCAGGGCCTATCTATTCTTGCATACACTATCAGGCTTGCTGCCTATGTTTTCTCAGGCTCACTGCCTATGTAGTCTCAGGCTCACTGCCTATGTAGTCTCAGGTTCACTGCCTATGTATTCTCAGGCTCACTGCCTATGTAGTCTCAGGTTCACTGCCTATCTATTCTCAGGCTCACTGCCTATGTATTCTCAGGCTCACCGCCTATGTATTCTCAGGTTCACTGCCTATCTATTCTCAGGCTCACTGCCTATGTAGTCTCAGGTTCACTGCCTATGTATTCTCAGGCTCACTGCCTATGTAGTCTCAGGTTCACTGCCTATGTATTCTCAGGCTCACTGCCTATGTAGTCTCAGGCTCACTGCCTATGTAGTCTCAGGCTTGCTGCCTATGTATTCTCAGGCTCACTGCCTATGTAGTCTCAGGCTCACTGCCTATGTAGTCTCAGGTTCACTGCCTATGTAGTCTCAGGTTCACTTCCTATCTACTCTCAGGCTCACTGCCTATGTAGTCTCAGGTTCACTGCCTATCTACTCTCAGGCTCACTGCCTATGTAGTCTCAGGTTCACTGCCTATGTAGTCTCAGGTTCACTTCCTATCTACTCTCAGGCTCACTGCCTATGTAGTCTCAGGTTCACTGCCTATCTACTCTCAGGCTCACTGCCTATGTAGTCTCAGGTTCACTGCCTGCCTATTATTCTCTCGCTGCCTGTGTACTCTTTGAGCTGATGGAAGCAAATTAATTTAATATTAGAATTCCACCATGTGTTAACAATGTTACTGCAAACATGTCTTGTATCTATATCAGAAAGGCCAATCTTTCTGTAGCATATTGCCCATTTTTGTGAAATAACATGTAATGTACAGGTATTACATTGAGCGACCAATAGTTTAGTTAGATGTATTACAAGTGCAACATATGTAGTATTCTTCAAAATACTTATGTAAAGATGGTTATGATGTTTTGTACTGCTTAGAAAAGTTTAGTAGAATTTTTTACAATCTATCTTTATTTTGCTCTCTGTTAAATTCTCAGGATTAAGCAAATCTATCTCAAACTGCAAGAAATTATTTGCTCACATGATTACGACTTGACGATAGGGGGACCTTTTCCACAACAGTTAGTACCCTATGTGAAGCCAACAGCTTCATGTTTTCTCAAACTTTCATGTTTTCTCTGACTGCTATAACATTTACATTTTATTTCATCATTAGTATTCACGCATGCTTATTTGTTCTTATTTTCGTGTACCGTTGATCGTCGTGATGTTTCGTTTTTTTGTTTATATTTATCACCTAGAACACTGTCATTGACTGTTCTTACTGGAACTCTGACGCTACCATACCCGCTAGTGGGTCTTCACTGCACTAGTTACTCTGTTTCTGCTTGGTGTAGTGTGTGTCAATAGACTACGCTGGGATCAAGTCCTCAACTTGCTGGATAGTCCCTCTTGTACATGCACACTGAGGGCTAATAATAATAGTAACAAATTGTAAAGATTTTGTGTGTTAATATTAACTTATGTTCTTCGTATTCATCAATCACCAGCGTTATTCATTTAAAATCATATATAAATTTTAGTTATTTTGAATGTAAATTCAATACAGACTACTGTGTGTAAGTATTGCTGATACGTTTGTAGTTGGGATTTAGTTTGTATTGCAAGTAGGCATTGATCTTTGTATATCAGATAGGATTGCAATCTTCACTTTGAATCTCTCTAGTGAGAATGTTCGCGGATTCTTCATCATCAGTGATGTGTTCCACCTCAGTTTATTTCTCTTATTATAACAATCTTGTTTCAATACTCTATACTTGTATTATATATGCCACTTAATTGTTTTATTTACCCCGCCCTTATAATTGTTATATATTTTTTGGTTAAAATGGCCCAGCTCCCCCCTCCCCTGTATGAAGCCCTGACCAAATACTGGCATATGTAGACACACTGACAAACTTCAGTTCCTTCCCCTACTCTAAACTTGGGTCTGAAGAAGCCTGTAGCAGAGAAAATAAATGCACTGCCAGTATCATAAATATTGGGAGTTTTTAAAACCAAACTTTGAGGGACTACGGGGGAGAGGGGGAGGGGGGGTGGGTGGTTTATTTGAATAGATGAATCAGGTAAACACTTAATGCAAAACTATAGCAGAGACATTTGGAAAAGCTGAGCAGAGGATAAAGGGTAGGAGCAGGTGGTAGCATTACTAGTTAAGATCTCCTTTTCCTCACTCAATTACGCAGATGCCCATTAATTGGGTTAACTGAAAAACAACAACAACAAACAAATAACTTCATCAAGTGATACTATTATGGATAAATTAATAGTGCTAGTAGAGATGTGTCAATTGGTGAGAAATAATCACGATAATTCAACCCTTTCACAAGCAATAGTGCCTCACAGAGCTCTCTTCTGAAATTGTGCTTAAAGTGTAAATCTCTACTCATACAAATCACTCACTCACAAGAAAGGGAAACTCAGCTTAAGGAAGAGAAGAGTGTGGAGGAATTTAGTTTAAAGAAGGGGGAAAGGTGTGTCCCCCTTTCGGTATCAAACAATGCAGAAATCATTAGTGACCTTAATAATTGGTGCACTTTGTTTTCAAAAGGCTTTTTCTTTCATTAATACACTATCTGTTGTTGATTTTTACATTAATGAAAGATAAAGCCACTTGAAATGATAGTCAACAAGGCAGTACTCATTGTGACATAAAAAACAACAACGTACATTACTGAAGGTTACATCTCCAGGTAAAGTAGGAAATATATGCTCGTCAAATTATTAAGTTGAGCTTAGAGTGACAGGGTGATGGAAGTGGAGTGGGGGTGTACAGGGGGTCACACACTGTGGAGATTTAAATGATAAGAAACAGTTTTAGTTATTTTTTTACCAATTAAATACTTAATAGCTTTAATAGCATATTTTTTCAAAGATATGGTTTGAGTGGCGTGGGAAGGGGGGGGCATAATATTTTTACACAACTTTAAAATGTGATTTCTCGCATGAACACCTGCAAACCACAAAAAAAAACTTGCCCTTAGAGCCTAGTCTCGCTAGCCAGACACTTTACCAATCGCTACGCGGGAAAGGGTCTGGTAGATTGACATTGAGCAGTTTGTTCAGTTCCCCTTGCTAATTGGGGAGACCGCAAACAATAGGTGATGTAATATCCTGTGACATAAGACTGCTCAAACTTTTGCGCGTGTAGTATTTCTGTGCACAACTCTCCAACAGCCGTGTCAAAACTCTTCCTTTAGATGATGCCATTAGTTATGCTAAGCAGTGACTTGGCCTAGCTTTTTAAAGATATCTGCAGTTGGAAGTTTCGCTTAGCAGCAAAATACAGTTGTTGCTTTGTCATGCTTGTACAAGTAACATTTCTTCATGGCAATACAGAACAAGCTCTGCCTACTGATCTGAACAATTCACGCACCTGAAAATATTTAACGATTTACACCCACACTAATTGAACCACAGTTAACCACTTGCTGACTAAGCAAGAACAAACTGCTCAATGTCAGTCTACCAGACCCTTTTCCTGCGCAGCAATTGGTAAAGGGTCTGGGTACGCGAGACTACTTAGAGCCCACCCATACTGAATCATCTTCCTCACTGTTTGCATTGCTCTTAAATTTACTACTTTTGCATTGTTTGTAGCAAGAGGAGTCCATCTGAATACTTTCTGACTGGCAAGCAACACCCCATTTTTGTAATTAGAGCAAAGTTTAGTGAAGCCATCCAACATTTTGATGCCATTTGTACAGGATCCTGATAGATATGAGCACAATGTTGCAATCATAAGTACTGGTACTCTCTGTATCACATGCACATACATGAACAACTGTGGCGTGTAAGTTTCAATTATTACAAATGGCATGTTAAGTTTCAATTATTACAAATTATTGTATCAGCCCATGAGTAAATTGTAGAGCTTTTGCTGCTATGTCTGTACAAATTAAAGTTTTTGTTGTGGGGCTCGTCACACCTGTTTCCTCATGTACAAACTCGGTGTGTAGCATATAAAGTGCCATTGTGGTCTCTTTCATTCATCTTAGTAAGAGGTACTTTCTTGCTTTTTTTTCCTTCTTACATTCATAATGTATATTTAGTTTTCTAATTAAGCATTCCTATTTAATGGTTATTATTGAGACCTTTATCAAGTAGAGATGAGCAGTGTAACATCAAGTGCTGTACTGTACTGTAGTGAAAACAGCATTGTGTTCCTGAAAGGAGCACTGGACCTATGGTAACATGTAATTACTTTCCCTTCTTTGTTACAGGTTGGAGATGCAAGAGTGTCCAAGGAATTGCCATGGATACGTTTCCAGTGACGATTCAATCCTTGTTCGAAGGAAAATCTACTGGAATATTGAGGACAACTAAACTTATCACTGACACTGTCATAATCCAACTCTTTAAGAGTTTCTTCATACTGGAAATTTACAGTATTTTATTTTTATGGAATAGTTCATTAGTATTTTGTCAATGGCATTGGGAATATTATACTCATACAAACAAACTGCATTTTCAGAATAAAGTTGACTAACATAGTACTCAAGGTTTCTTCAGTTAGTGACCTCTTAGTGCTGCCTTGAGGCATCACGTCGATCGTACTTAAGTTGTATTTAACTAGTAATACAATGCTACCATTTACTCTAACACATTGGAGAAACATTTCTATGAACAAATTGGGAGGGGGGAAGGGAGGAGGCGGCGAGTGAGATGCATGGACCCAGGAAAAGTACTTGTGTTGCTCTCACTGTCGCTACTATAATATATATACACATGTAGTTTGCTCCATTCACTTTATGGAGTTGTGGTCTGTCGACTTAAGAATATGTGTCACCAGTATAACATTTGCTTCAACTTTTAGAATAAGCAGTCACGCCCAAAATTGAAGCCACACCCTTTGATTGGAACAAGTATTATAATTATAAAACTACAGTTGCAAAATATTGATGTGTACACAGCTATTTTTCCAAGTGATCATGTACGTGTACTAGCATGATTGAGGTGCTGCTTGGGGTGGGTCTGTCGGCACACAAATGGTCAGCCCCAGCTGCGGACGTCAGCAATATGGACGCATGGCGCACGGCGTAAGGTTCAAAGTTCATTTGATCGGTGAGGTCAAAGTGGAGGGGCAGCGTTTCTGCACATAACGTCGTCCATAATAACACAGCGCCCGGAATTACGTCAAGCACCAAAACACTGAGACACCGTCACAGACCAGAATAACTTATGTACCCCCAGCGCTCTGAATTTTACTGGAACGGTCTTATCCCGAAAAGGGAGACAAGTTCGATCAATATGCGCACATGCGCTCATATCATGACCACGCCCCCAGTTATGTATTAATAAGCTTTCTGTAGACGCTAAAACTCTCAGTTTGGTAGGAGCTTAATCTTACTGGGTAGCTATGTCTATGGCTATGCTTTCATTTTGGATAATTCTCGTGTTTATAGGTCTTTGCTCAGGTAATTGAACAGTATAATATGTATATAGCTATAATATAATATAATATATATTATTATTCTACTATCTCCTTTTTCATGTGACTATGGAATTATTATTATTTTCAACATTTTCATATTTTAGGAAGACCATTACTATTTCGGCCTGGAAAAGGACCAAGTGCAAGCAGTAAGTAAATTCATGTTGATGAACAAGAATTATTACTGCAAATATAATAACATTATTATGTTATATAGCTAAACATTTCAATAAATTCAAACAGGTTGATTTCATTCTTATATTTCTCCTTCCTATAGAAGCTTCCTATTTTTGTTGTGGACAAATAAGTACTAGTTGACACATATTAACCCATGATGTACATGTTGGTATTGGCTAGCTTTGCTCGCTATTTGTGCTAGTGCTCATCATTAATAATTGTATAATTATGTGTTTTAAAAATGGATGGTAGAGTTAAAAGCATTTACTAAAACACAATTGTAATCAGAGAAGAAGCTGGTTGTGGTCAGCCTATCTAGGGAGCCTATATTTTGATTTTTATCTTATTTTGATTTTTATCTTATTTATGAATATTGGACCAAGGAGAATAGCATGCTTGGTATAAACTATATATGTAGTTACATTCATTTAAGTTTTTACTTACCTTTCTTAAAGCCTAAGTTTTGCTTACCAGCACACTGAATCAAGTGTATTTGCCTTTGCTATAGAGCACAGTGTGGGACCGCCCACCATGTAGAGAAAGGAATGCATTGATGGAGTCAAGAACATAAACATAGCCCATGAGAACATAAACATTGTCATAGAATTATCTTAGTAATTAGTGTAGATTATGTTCCTAATGCCATCCATTGTGTTTCACCCTCCCTGGTAGTTGGGTTATTTAAACAGTGGCCCAGCTGCAAGGGTTCGATGTTGAGTTTTGTGAAAGTCCTCAAGCAAGAGTTCTATGCAATCAGAGAAGAAGCTCGGTTGTCTCCTTAAGGCAAGTCTAGGGTCAGCCTATCTAGGGATTGCTGTGGGAGATTACTGAGAGCAACACTGAGAAACTTCTCCCCTCAACTCCTAATGGCAGCGTGTGAACCTACCCCCACAAGCAGTGTAGTGCCAATTTTTAGTTACTGGTTTAGAGTATAACCTAATATGTTCCATACATTATTACAAATTAAACTAAGGACTCAAAGAGCTATCCTATATACAATAAGTCATTACTGAACTGATAGTCAATTTAATTTACTTTGCTTTTAAATTGCAGTTGATACCAGTGAGCCAGTTAATGATGACTCAATGCTTAATGAAGACTATGAACACAATGATGATGATGACAATTATGACACAATGGACTATATTTTGAGACAATTGGGACTAAGAAAATATGACTATGATTTATACAGTGACATACTTGAGGATGATAATGATGACTATGATTATGAAGATAATTTTTTGTCATCCATTAAAAGCGACCCAACATTGACTGAACCAGAAACTGATCCAACTAGTGCATCTTCTTTAATACTTCTACTGTCAATATGTGGGGGCGTGGTTTTCCTAGTGATCATCATGTCAAGCATGTTTGTCGTCATTTTTGTTGCTCGTGACAAATTCAAAGAAAGAAAAAGGAAGTCTCGTTATAAGCCTAAGTAAGTTATTGGAGCGCTGATTATCATGCACCAGTATTGTAGCCTTTAAAAATGATGTAATCATAACTTATCTGTTGCAAGCAACATTTCTCAATGCAGTGTCAGGGCAGATCCAGTGCTAATGTCAGGGAGGGGCCCAAACTTATTTAGGTCAAAGTTTATGAAATCATTACAGATTTAGTATGAATGAACAGCATAAATATTTGTGCAATTACAGATTTAGTATGAATGAACAGCATAAATATTTGTGCAATTATTCTACAGACTAAAATACTTGTATTGACGATAGTCTTTTTCAATTATAAACTTGGTTGGCAGAAGTGGAAAGGGGAGGGGTGGGCTTCCCCTAGTCTATTTCTTGCCAGTCTGAATCCTTTCCTGAGATTTCTGATACAAGTGTATTGATTGAAGAAAGAAAAGTGCTTAAAAAGCCAAATTCATTCAAATAAGTCTTAAATTGATTACTGACGCTTACATTCTGACAAACTAGTTTTTTATTATACTGATCACAAACCCAACTAATCTAATTCCTCACTGCATGAGGTGTTCAAGTAATTTGTTAGGATGTAATGCATGTGTTTGGTTTATGTAGATCAAAGTCTCCACAACGTAAAACTATTCGAGACCTTGAGATTAGTGGTTTTTATTGCATAACACCTCATGACTATAGAAGTCTTCTGAGAGGAAAGATGGGACCCAAGTCTATTCCAAGAAAGGGAAGAGTCCCATCATTGGCTCTTTTGTCAAGGTATTGTATTCAGAAGCACCCTGAGCTAGTCCCCTGGTCGTGGTTTCTCATAGACCCTGACATCCCCCATCTTAACTCATATTTTGAAAGGATGATAAAGAATCCGACCAGAGCTGCACAAAACATGCAAGGACATGAAATCATGGAGCCTAAAAGTGTAAGAATAATATGAATGAGTATATTATTATAATACTTATAATATAAATAAATATTATAATAGAGGCTAATTTTTTTTATGAGCCACATGAAGGCCCAGTAAAAATACAGCTTGAGCGTCACATATTTTGTGATATCACTCTGTAGAGCATAGCAAGTGGCATAGTTATATTACAAAAATTATGGGTTATTATCACACCATCAATTAAAACTTTATTTTATAAATTTAATTATTTGTGTTTGTAGCTCCAGTGTGCTCCAGGGACACATGGAAGTAATTCTGTGTAACACTATAGTTGAATATATATGAAAAAATATACAAGATAATAATTTTCTTGAATATAATGTGAACAGAATGCACATACGCAAGTTATGATTAGAGATAATGAAGTACACAACATCATTATGATCTACATCTTAGATCCCATGAATCATTAATTTTAATTCTACACATAATACTGGATGGACTCTGAGACTTCTAGTCTATCACAAGTTACATTTTTACACTGGTTTTGCAAATTTATCAACATTCTTGGTGTAAGCAATTAATTATTCTTCACTGTGATTAGGTAGGATACTCTCCATTGTAAACGATGTCAAGTAAATTAATGTGCATGAAACTTTCCTTATTGATTTGGTTTGCTTCAATCATGGTAGATGGATAATGTTTCTCTGTGCAGGTAAAAATGAGCATCTCAAGAAGATACGTTGCAAGTCATCAACGATTGCACTCTGCTAACTCTCACCGTCTTGGTTTAATGTTATTGTCTACTTATTGGTGCTATTGTTAGTTTTTACTTATCTTAATTGATCAGGTCAAAGTAGATCAAACCTTGTCTGTTGCCGACACTGCATGAGTAACATGTGACTGAATATTGACTGCAATGAGGAACATTAATCTTTGATATGGAAACCACAAAGTCCAGGCAAACTCACTCTCAAAAATGTGATGACCATGCCCATCAATTTAGAGGTTCAGAACAGGATACACACATTAATTGCTTAACAAGTGTCTCATTCACTCTCTGGATCTGACATCCATATTAATTATAAAGTCAAGCTAACATCTTCTTATGTGATATCTATGGGCGATTTTGATGAAGTTTCTTCAATAACATTTCTTGCAATGACTTCGGTATTATCATTCCAATACCCCATGAAACCTCATTTTCTCCACTTCTCCACCTGAGGATAGTCTGCTCTGCACTGGAAAGTGTATATGAAACAAATGCAATGGGTTGCTACGCACCATCTTGATAACATGTGAAAGCATTACTCCACATCCATTAGCTGAAGTATCTGTCAAATCCGTAGAATAACTTCTTACCAAGTTAGAAAATTTCACGTGGCTCAGTTGCAAATTCTGCGGTCCTCCAGCCTCTCAAGCACCTTCTTGATTCCGGGCTAGAAAGCCAGATTTTTTGGCCAACCTTGTATTTGTATATAAAGTAATTATTTAAACCTATTTAGGTCAATTTATACATGCTGAATCCAAATCTGATGAGTGCCAGTTGCAAAAACTTGAGCAATTCTCGATAATTAAATTTTAAAATGCATCTTTTATTTTTTGTATTTTGAAATCAAATAAATCATCTCATCCACCATTTACTCAAGTAGCTGAGTTTTACAAAGCTATAAAAAAACTTTGCATTTAATTACCTTAAAGACTGCATGTTCTGTTGTCAAGAATGTTCAGTAAAGCATCCTCAAAAAAATTCCAGTAGCTTCAAGAAGACATGTGTGTAGGACTACTAGTACAAGCATTTTGTCAAAAATATTGAGTCAACCTTGAACAAATTGCAACAAAAGCAAACTCAACTGATTATGTTTCTTTATTATGTTCTCTAGAACAGCAAAAAAGTCTTAAGGAATCCTCCTGGGGGAACATGGTGAAAATCACTAAAATGTGTAAATCATTTAATTCTTAATTAGCAGTTTGTGGTTTTTGGTATTTTTGGTCATATCTTTGTTTTGGTACCTCTTACATCAACAACTAATGTACCATCAGATAGCTCTTAAATAGGCCAACATTTTGATACTACAGCTAGTAGTCAGAGACAAAATATGAATGAGTTACATCATTTGTCTATTATCTGTGATAGTAATTTAATAATTTACTTGACTTGACTATCAAATATTTCATTATCATGAGACATGTCCATGCAACCAGTTTCCTTGCTGTTGCCACAACAGAAGTACATACATTCAATGTTGCACTTCTTGCATGAGCATTTCAGAGTAGTACAAGTGGTACATTCAGTATGGCTATTACATCTGCAGCAAGTGTTGTAGAGCAGTAGGTAGAGATGCTTGGAGTAGCAAAAACATCTTTTCACACTCCTGTCATCTCCAGTTACAGGATGAAGTCCACCAGCAGATTCTTTCCATTCCTAATTTGAAGGTACATGCACGAAGGCCATGATCCTTTGCTGCTACCGAGTGGTGGCAAGGACTGTGGTTTACATAAGATGTTTAGAAACCACCATTTTACAGAATTGACTATGTCTGAGGGAATGGAATGTGTCTATGACCTTTCCATTGTACACCTATTGCATTTTCTGCTGTATCATCACTTGCATAACACTGAATTAGAATTGATGGAACTTACTGCTTGTTTTAATCCCATATAGAAATGATCAAGAAATGTACGTATGAAGAGGATGTTGCCGTAAATGTCTTGGCTAAGCCTTTCTTTGGTGGGCTTGATATTCCAGATGTGAAGCTTTTTAGAGCTCTTCATAGGCTCAGGATTAAAGAAGAGGTCACGATACTTAAGCTTTGCATGATAGTAGAGCAAGACAGAGGTTAGTGTCATCACCAACTAGGACAGTCAGTAACACACTGAACAGCCCTCTTGACCGACAATCAAAAGATAAGCATCTCCTGATTGCATGCAAGTCTTGCAGTCATTCTTCTACTCTCTACTCAAGAGGAAAAGGAACCACTTCTTAATGTTGGCTATTAAAAGTACTCCATGTTAGCCTTCTTGAAGTTAGGCCAGCAGTGGGTGTGAAATTCATGAGCTATTTCAGTAATTTTATTTAATTCAAGTTTTCATGTGGCAACAAGATGCACAAGCAGTGTCCAGTAGCTTTTTTACTCCTAATGTCATGATTTATGTTATTTTCCTGGTATTTGGCAACTTCCAAAAATGCTTCTATTCTCACGTCATTTTGAATACACTAAGCCTTGACCTTGCGGAATGTTTTTCTAATGAATTGAGATAAGTGGGGTAGGAATAGGGGGCAGGGGGAGGAGGGGGCAGCTATCCTACTTAGAAGTAGTGGGAGCTTAGCCTCCTCAATTTTCTGTTGTCAGTAGTATGTACCAATGAAAAGTGACAATGAGAAATTTATGCAGCTATAAAAAAATGTGAATTTGCCTTGGGTTATAGTTAAATATCAGAAATAGCATTACAACAGCTTAGTAACTTACAAATAAGTGTTTCCCAAAAATTTGAGTGGACTTGATGTATGCTCTAATGGCTCAGGGAGGATGACTCTTTTAAAATCATTTTTGTTTCTACCACTTCACCTAAACAAAAATATTTGAGCATTTAGTGTTTATATATTGGTACGCATAGTAGATATAATCTGCAGTGATCTCGTCCCCCATATTATTATTTTGTTCCTACCCCTTTTATTGAGACATGGTGTCTTCTTCTTCATAAAATTGACACTGCAAGTCTGATTGTAGATTGTGTGATGCACTACATCTCCAGGCATAGTATGTTTCATTGCATAATTAACTGGCCCTGTTAATACTTCAACTCTTCTTAGCTTATAAAATAGAAGATGGGACTAATGTTGATAAAAACCATGAAAACAATGCAATTCACCAGTTGTGCTTGCATTGTTGAAAAAAAAAAGGAGTTGTTTCTCATATGGGACCAGTCAGACGCCTCAAGGGTAACCCACACTTCTCCTTAAGTCTAATTTATAGCTGTAATATCTTGGCATGCTATTTCCTTCAGCAATATAAAGCAGAAACGAGAGAAACAATGTATGGAAATGTTGCAAGTAATAAATCCAAGCAAAGAAAATTCGGGGAATAGTGATGAAAATGCCTGGTATTAAACAGGCGCAACAGTGATGCTGAACTGGATAAAAAAAACACAAAAACACCACTAACATCAACCAGAAATAGAATATAATACACCAACCCCCCATATGTGACCGTCTATAGGAAAACCAGGCACAACGCGGCACCCTTCGAAAGTTGTCGGCGTCCAGATATTGAGCTCTCCAAGTTTTATCGTCGTAGCTTAAGTCGTTCCCGCTATAATAGACCTAACCGTTCCCTTCCGTCCGCTTGAAACAATACATTTTTAAGAAATCGATCGATCTTTTCTCGATGTTTACGCACGCCGCGTTGTGCCCGGTTTTCCCGTAGACGGTCACATATTGTAAGGTGGAACTATTATGATGAACTTACCTGTATATATTTTCTCTACCAAGGACTAAATGATACATGCAGGACAGATATCAGCTTCTAGTAAAGCATGTACACCAGGCATCGATGCTCGCAGGTTGTTAAATACATATCTTTTTTTGCCCATAACTCCTTTACTGTTATTCTCTGGCTACTAATTTTAGTATCAAATTGTTGGCCTATTTAAGAGCTATCTGATGGTATATTAACTTTTGATGTAAGAGGTACCAAACCAAAGGTATGACCAAACATATCAAAAACCACAAACTGCTAATTAAGAATTAAATGATTTACACATTTTAGTGATTTTCACCATGTTCCCCCAGGAGGATTTCTTAAGACTTTTTTGCTGTTATAGAGAACATAATAAAGAAACATAATCAGTTGAGTTTGCTTTTGTTGCAATTGTTCAAGGTTGACTTATCATAATGACTGTACTATATGGATGGAAGACAACTTCCAAATAGTCCAGTGAGTAGTCCTGCTGACTCAATACGCCAAGTAATCTGGAGTTCTATGATTTATTTTATTTGGGAAACTAAGGGAAATTGTGAAAATTTAAAATGGTCACCATGAAATTGATTAGATACAACAATTTTTTTTCAGGTACTATGTAATAGTTAGAGCATAAGCGCTTGGGTACTGGTGCATTTAGTGCACTAAAGCCCAAGGGCAGTCTTTGTGCACTAAATCCACCAGTACCCAAGAGAGCATGCTCTAACTATTTTAGATCTGGTCTACCCAGGCCTGCCCAGTTACCACTAGCAACTTTGTTTATCAGCATTTTAGGGTGTCAAGCTAATTCTTAACTTCTGTGTTTCCGGCCCAAAATTAAAATTCAATTGAAGCACACCAGCAAGTTTACTTTAGCAAGTTTACTTTAGCATTGTAGCTGCCAGCTGTTATCTCCAGATCTAACTCTACCGTGGGCTGCTCTGCAGTAAGCAGTAAAGCAGCTAGCTATGGTAAATTCCTGTATGAGAGGGCAGCAGGAGAGTTATATGATAGGGCTGGTCCCATATAGGTGGATCCTCTCATATCCGGCCTCACATAACCTGCTCCCTGCTTTATCCAGCCTATTCTATTAAACTAAAACTCAAAAATAGCAATACCCCAAGGGTGGTTAGTATGCACAGTTCATATACCTAAAGGCAAAAAATAGTGCACACTTACCAAGTTAGTACACCTAGTAACAATATAGCAACAGGATCTAAATCTAGTATAGAATTCCTGCAAGTGAAATATTTTACCAGCTGTTTGAGTGAGTCCCATCATTTGTAATGTAGTAGAATTATCCTCAACATAATATGTATTAGCTACTGACTTTATGAAACAGTAAATCCATGTCATAGCTATGTAACTTTATCATGGGCAATATACTGTATCAGCTATCATAATTGTATTTTCAAGGCTTGATGATGTTTTGCAGTGTCCAAGACCTTAACTGGAAACAATGATATTAAAACAACCATAAACTCTATAGCTACTAGAGGTATTCATAAATCCCTTACTTAGAGTTGACCATTTTTTGGCAGTTATTTTGCAATTTTCGCAGTGTCTGAGGCTTCAGATTGAAAAACAAAACAAAAAACCATCTGAAATGAATTTTGTACACCTAGCTAATAACCATGCGTACATATAACTTGAAAAAACAAATATTTTTTTTTGGAACCAGCAATATTCATCAATTTTCGTTTTTTTTTTAATTTAAAACAAAATGCTCAATATTTCATCACTTGCACTCACCAGATCTGAATTCAGCACAAAAAAGGGTCTAGAAAAGTCAATCAAAACTTACCTTATATCCTAAAACAAGGTTATTGGTGCTCTAGCCTGGACTATTATTCAAATGTAAATCATTAATATAACATAACACATATAATGTGGAAGCCTCTGCATAGTAGTTTCTATGATCTTAAATTTTGCAGGTGCACTGGTGATATCAAAAGGCATCCAGGAAAACTGAGTGTTCACTGTGGGATACAGCCTTGACTCCTCCATTAAAATCAATTAAATATATGATTGACTTAGATCTAACTCAATTAAGAGCAATCACACTCTTCTTTCTTTGCAACTACTACAATTGGAACTAACCACTCATTGTGGTTCATTTTATGCAACAGTCAAGTATATAGTACGAGCGCGGTCTATAGAGTATTAGCTACCCATTAAAATTAGTGTAATGGTGGATTTATTCCGAAGTTCGTGCAGAATGATATTGGCAAGCGAGGCCGAAAAAAAATTAAACACAGGGTGAGTCAGAGTGTGATAAGGTGAAATACATATTAGCAGGCTAATGTCAGACTCGTAGGCCACATCACTCTGGCTAGGTCTGGTTCCTGTCATAAATCTTAGCGAGCTGGTGTTGTATGATGGAGGTTCTAGCTAGGGCTATGCCAGTAGTGTGAGAATCAGTCACTTCAATTATTGTCCTTTTCAGAACTCGCCATTTTGGGGACGCTTTCCAGGTCGGAGCTCATAGTAGAATAAGTTCGGAGGTGGGACTAGCTAAAAATATTTGTACACATTTTATAGACGCCCACACACTACAGGGGAAAGATACCAAACGGATGCGTTAGGGTAACGGGACCCCTTCGAGTGGAGCGATTAGATGGTGTACTTGTGAAAAATCATGAAGCTAAATTGTGCCCCAAAATTATAGGGGAGGCTCTAGCTAGCCCCTGGAGCACACCCCCCTCCACTTCCCTCTCCTTCTTCCTACATCACTGGACTTTTGTCATCATGGAAATAGAAGCTTCTTCACAGTAAAATACATCGGGTTCTGTGCCTCTCTGCTATCCTTTAGCACCAGAAGGACCAATTTGTGGGTTGAACAAAGCTAAAGTCGGCGTGATAACAACAAATTTGTTACCTGCCCCCCCCCCCCAGAATGTGCTGGTCTGACCGACTGCACAAACCACAACACACTGGAAAAATATCCAGATTTCCTGTACTTTTGACGCTTCAGGAAATGTATAGGATAGTTAGTTGTCATCTTTCCTGCACATGTTGTATACCCTCCATGCCATGTTTCCCTGCTTCAATCCTATACCTTCACGACACATGAATTAACCTTAACATGTACTGTATGCTTGCAATTCATAAATCCTGTACTTATCAGACACAACATGACAGTCCAACTATTCTATATATGTTCTATAGCAGGATAATACAATTTTCTATGCATTTGTCAGTTACTACAGGACAGCCCACTTGATTCTACACCTGTCCTTAATCAGTATTGTTCATATAAACTGCACTTGTCCTTTCCTACAGTAAACTTCATAAACTCTAGACCTGTACTGTACCACAGCATTCCACTTACCGTGCATCTGTCCTTGACTTCGTGATACTTCATTTTGCCTATCATCAATCCTGGACAAGTACACTTCATATAACGTGCACCTATCAGGTACTCTAGAACATGCAATGTTGCCCAGTATCTGCACTGTACTACGACACTCCACCTTACAGTGCACCTGTCCTTGACCTCCTGATACCTCATTTTATCTATCGCTAATCCTGGACAAGTACACTTCATATAACGTGCACCTGGCCGGTACTATAGGACATACTATGTTGCCCAGTATCTGCACAGTACTACGACACTCCACCTAACCGTGTACCTGTCCTTGACATCCTGATACTTCATTTTGCCTATCGTTAAACCTGGACAAGTACACTTCATATAACGTGCACCTATCAGGTACTCTAGAACATACAATGTTGCCCAGTATCTGCACTGTACTACGACACTCCACCTTACCGTGCACCTGTCCTTGACCTCCTGATACTTCATTTTATCTATCGCTAATCCTGGACAAGTACACTTCATATAACGTGCACCTGGCAGGTACTATAGGACATACAATGTTGCCCAGTATCTGCACTGTACTACGACACTCCACCTTACAGTGCACCTGTCCTTGACATCCTGATACTTCATTTTATCTATCGCTAATCCTGGACAAGTACACTTCATATAACGTGCACCTGGCAGGTACTATAGGACATACAATGTTTCCCAGTATCTGCACTGTACTACGACACTCCACCTTACCGTGCACCTGTCCTTGACCTCCTGATACTTCATTTTATCTATCGCTAATCCTGGACAAGTACACTTCATATAACGTGCACCTATCAGGTACTCTAGAACATGCAATGTTGCCCAGTATCTGCACTGTACTACGACACTCCACCTTACAGTGCACCTGTCCTTGACCCCTGATACCTCATTTTATCTATCGCTAATCCTGGACAAGTACACTTCATATAACGTGCACCTGGCAGGTACTATAGGACATACAATGTTTCCCAGTATCTGCACTGTACTACGACACTCCACCTTACAAGTGCACCTGTCCTTGACATCCTGATACTTCATTTTACCCATCGTTAAACCTGGACAATTACACTTCATATAACGTGCACCTATCAGGTACTCTAGAACATACAATGTTGCCCAGTATCTGCACTGTACTACGACACTCCACCTTACCGTGCACCTGTCCTTGACCTCCTCATACTTCATTTTATCTATCGCTAATCCTGGACAAGTACACTTCATATAACGTGCACCTGGCAGGTACTATAGGACATACAATGTTTCCCAGTATCTGCACTGTACTACGACACTCCACCTTACAGTGCACTTGTCCTTGACATCCTGATACTTCATTTTACCTATCGTTAATCCTGGACAAGTACACTTCATATAACGTGCACCTGGCAGGTACTCTAGAACATACAATGTTTCCCAGTATCTGCACTGTACTACGACACTCCACCTTACAGTGCACCTGTCCTTGACCTCCTGATACTTCATTTTGTCTATCGCTAATCCTGGACAAGTACACTTCATATAACGTGCACCTGGCAGGTACTCTAGAACATACAATGTTGCCCAGTATCTGCACTGTACTACGACACTCCACCTTACAGTGCACCTGTCCTTGACCTCCTAATACCTCATTTTATCTATCGCTAATCCTGGACAAGTACACTTCATATAACGTGCACCTGGCAGGTACTCTAGAACATACTATGTTGCCCAGTATCTGCACTGTACTACGACACTCCACTTTACCGTGCACCTGTCGTTGACATCCTGATACTTCATTTTACCTATCGTTAATCCTGGACAAGTACACTTCATATAACGTGCACCTGGCAGGTACTATAGGACATACAATGTTTCCCAGTATCTGCACTGTACTACGACACTCCACCTTACCGTGCACCTGTCCTTGACATCCTGATACTTCATTTTACCTATCGTTAAACCTGGACAAGTACACTTCATATAACGTGCACCTATCAGGTACTCTAGAACATACAATGTTGCCCAGTATCTGCACTGTACTACGACACTCCACCTTACCGTGCACCTGTCCTTGACCTCCTCATACTTCATTTTATCTATCGCTAATCCTGGACAAGTACACTTCATAATAACGTGCACCTGGCAGGTACTATAGGACATACAATGTTGCCCAGTATCTGCACTGTACTACGACACTCCACCTTACAGTGCACCTGTCCTTGACATCCTGATACTTCATTTTACCTATCGTTAATCCTGGACAAGTACACTTCATATAACGTGCACCTGGCAGGTACTCTAGAACATACAATGTTGCCCAGTATCTGCACTGTACTACGACACTCCACTTTACCGTGCACCTGTCGTTGACCTCCTGATACTTCATTTTATCTATCGCTAATCCTGGAGGAGTACACTTCATATAACGTGCACCTATCAGGTACTCTACACTGTAAAAACCGGGGTGTTTAGTTACACCCTAAGTGGGGTGTACTGAAACAATTGTTTGCATTGGGGTGTATTGTTACACTCATAGGGCGTGCTGTTACACTCACACTGCGAAACACTCTATGATCATACCAAAAGGAGTGTATTTTTATCAGGAATAGTAGGTAACACCCTTTCAGGAATACTTTTTTTACATACCAACATTTTATAATTAACCTGTTGACTTATAATTTCCCATTATTATTTGTTGTTGGTTTTGTTTTATTTGTTGTTTTACTTTCCATTGCAGCAATAAAGGCAAGCTGGTATAACATGGAGCTTTGGATGAAGAACATAAATATTCATACTCGTTACTGTTGTACTGTGCCAAGTATATTTTATTCATTTGATCACAAATTAACTGAGAGTCATTAAAAAAAATCTTTACTACACTGCTTGACGGTGCTTGTTTTACTAAATTGAGGAAACTATTACACTAAAAATTTACTGCATAGTTTACTCATTTAGTAAAACATACTTAGTTTTACTAACAGGAAACCTTAAGTAAAACATTGTACCATGTTTTACTGTAGTTTTACAGGTTTGTTTTTTTACACCTTTGTTTTGCTCATGGTTTACTGAAGGGTCCAAATGTTGTTAGTTAACTATTAAATGCATTTAACTAATTGTTTTAGTTAACTTCTTGCATTATATTAAGGATAACATGGCTGATGATTAATTGAAGAAGAATCCCTCATAAGCGCCAGCATATCCAGTGTGCATACCACTGCACAGTTTTATAATGGTGTAGTTTTTTGATCACTCAGGTCCCAGGTCCTTCCAGAGAAAGACACAATTAGATAGTGACCCCACCTTGAGTTTATAATGTCCCTCCAACGGCATTGATGAAAATGTAGCTACCTTAAATATTTGTTAGGCTGTGTACTGTTGGGTAGACATAGGCGGCTCTGTGCATCGTGAACTACCTCCCTCAGGCCCTAAGTACTTCGCTGCGCGAGACGCTGGACCGTTAAAATAAGGTTGTTTCTTCCCCAGCAGCCTCGCAAAGATACTGCATTGTCTCATGGAAACCCTTTTCCAGTTACGTGTAGGTAAGTATCGCCAGGCTAAATAAGTTAAAAACGCTTTACCATATAAGTAAAACTCTCGACTGGAAGTGGTCGTCTAAACTATTGTTGCGCGCTAGTCCACTGATTTGTAATACGGCTACGCTACTGTGTCTTGGGGGGAACTTGAAGGAAGCTTTCGCTGTCTACCCTGGCTTATGCTTCTGGGTAAGTAGTTTTATGGCTAGCGGTCAGTGGGTTTCTAAGTATTTTAGCTGCACGGGGTCACCCAGGTCATTTTTTTTTCCTGGTGAAGTTGTGTTTCCTGAACAATTTTTTCTAAGCTAATATAGCTACTGTATGAATTAATTAATGAATGGAAATAAAGAGCAAGGGTGGCTTGAATTATGATAGTGATATTTTGCGGTAGTTTTAGCTATATCTTTATGACAAGGGCTCGTCAGTTTGTTTGTTCCATAGTACTCTTGAAAATTTTCATTTCTTTGTGAGAAAGTGTGGGTGCATGTTGGAATGGTTTCTAGTTACTGAATTATTCTAAAACATGCTCTACCAAAATTATCCTCACTCATAGCTTTTCCCATGGCCACCCTAACATCCTTTAGCGTGCTCCTGGACAATGAAGGGGAGATAATCTTTGCATACAACTCAACATACATAATTATATTTTCTACTTTGTTTTAGGCCCATGGTTTCATGCAGGTTATGGGAGCCCTGGGATTTCCACCCTAATTTTTTTTTTACCCCTTCTGAATTTATTTCAATATAAGTTATGAAAAAATTGTAGAAATTTGTAGTAGTTTGTCCAAGCTTTCATGATCATGACTTCACCATTTTCATGTGGCTAAACGGTTTTTGTGACTTTACAAATCTCTCTTGTCTTTCCCCCCCAGTGAAAATCCTGTATGAATTTCTGTCATTTTAGTTCATGTAATTCTGATAAACTTTAGTGATATCATTTTATTTATCTGCTTATTCTTCATTGAGCTGTTGTTGTAGGACTTTTTCAGATTGCCAATTGCTTAATTATAGTTTTAACAGTTTATTAAATGATTATTCGTTTTTATTATGTTCTCTAAGGCAACGTCAGCACACAATCATTCACACCCACTCATATACACAGTCGTAGGGGAAAAGGCATTATACTTGTGATGTGCTTCAGTAAATAAATAAGGTGAAAGGGTAAAATTCATCTTTATAAATCATCATGCACAATTTGTTTGAACAATTTACACAGCCGACTTTTTTAAATTAGCGTACGAGACCACTCACGGCAATTTTTGAGACTTAAAAAAAAACAAGCTATTCCAAGGAATTATTGCGCTGTATAAATCCTAACTCTATATAAGGCTTGCTTACTAACAAAAGAAACAGGAAGGAACCTAAGAAGCTTAACACATAAAGCAGCAAATGTATATTTATTGTTTGTTCTTAGCTAGTCAGCAGATGTAACACACAACACTCTCACATGCACGCGTTCACTGGATATACCCAACACAAGATTTACAGTGTAGTCTCTTGGTAGCTTGGCATGTTGGGCAATAAATTTTCAAGTATGAACAGTGATGACAAACAGCGAGTTGTTAACCAAGGTAACGAGTGTACACAAAAAATGTGATAGTCAAAGTACAAAAGTTACATACATACGTCCAAGCATATATGATTATACAATAATATATCCCTGATTTTTTGTGTTGTCCCTGATAGTGTCTCGCTCGCTTCCATATATAATTACCACGGTTGAGCTTTGTGTGCGTGTGTGTGTGTGTGTGTTTGCATGACTTTTAACTTCATTCTCATATTCTACCACTGCTCTGCGTTTTATCACGTGATGCCAGGAATTATTCTCTCTAAGACTGTTGCTAGCTGTACTAACTTCAGGGATGATGTTTCAGCCTTCATGGCTTGAAGCCGTAGTGCTAGTGGCTGGACCCATCGGTTTTCTTCCTAACCACAGTTATATGGTATTGTTCTATCTTGTGTAATACCAGGTGTTTTTCAGGGAGCGGAGGGGTGGGGGCTTGTACATCTCCTTAAATCTAGTTTGCCGCCCTTCCCCCACCCCTTAGGGATTAAAGACATCCTAAAATTAATTGTACTCAATATTTACGAAAAAATAGAATACATTGAGATATGATTTTTTTTTTTTTCCAAATGTCAATTAGTCATCATTAGATAACTGTTCTGGTGAATTTAAAGCAATGTACAATGGCTAACTAGTCTAATTTAATCAGCGTCATTTGTAATAAACTTCTTATGAGCAGCATAAGGCAGACTGTGGCAAGATGCTTAGCCTGTAATATCTATTGTGCTGCTAAATTATGACACTGAGCAGTAATATCTTTTGGGGCTAAGGAAATGATAAATGTGGTCTTATTGGACGAAATGCTTTCTTCGTGATTTCATCAATTGATAAACTTTTGTGGCTTTTTTGGTGTCCAGGGGCGTGGAAGATTATTTGGAATAGTGAGGCTCCACTGCACTTGAGTTAGACAGGGAAGTACTTTGCTTCCCTTTGCTCCCCTCCCCCCATCATCCACATATGCACACACGGACACATCCCAGATATTAGTTTGACTTTCGTAGAGAAATTTGCCCCAATTTTTCATAAAGTTTTGTGGTAGTTAATATAAATATAATATAATGTGGAAGGTACTGTACTAAACTAGCCTGATTCTCTAAAAAATAATGTCTACATGTGTTAGAATTACAAGCACGAAAACACAAATCCGAGAATCTTGAATTATGTTGAGCTAGTTTTACTTGAGACATACACTTTCAATGTAGGAGTGTGAAGTGGCAGGTGTAATAGTGCAGTGACTACTCCACTGGTGTACACGTGATGACTCCTGGACTTCAAAATTAGAGGTGAGGAACTCTAGAATGACTTCTTAACTCCACTAACAAGAAAGAGGCCTTGTGAAATTATTTTTTTATTTACTATATTTATTACTCATTTTAATTGACTTGTGGATATTTCCATTTAATGCACACTTAGACAGCCTGAAATATAGGGAGCGACTTAAAGTCTGAACTTCTAGAACTCTTGTCATTTCATTTACTAACAGAATAATTATTTGAAACCATTTGTATGTGTGGCCGGACACACACACACACACACACACACACACACACACATTATATTTATTCAACTCTTCATTTGTAAAGTATTGGATTCAAATGAAAGGTGAAGAGTTCCTGAATCATTTGGTCAAACACACGCACACACATAGCTACAGTAGTGAAATAAATGAAAGTGAAAGAAGAAAAGTAATGGTACACATGATAGTTAGTCATTTGTTACACAGGGGCTGGAGTCAAGTATTTCTATGGTCCTGTGATTTCCAGATAATGTAAGATTCATTAACCCTTTCACTGCCAAGTTTATAACGACCAGTTCGGTAACATGAAAATGTAACTAGTGATGTGCTTGAGCACAAATGGCGAGCGAGCCTAGTACTACACTGGAGTATTAAACGTTTGGTTTTAACTTCTAATATTCAAGCTACTAAAAAAAAGTGGAGTTATTTAATTATGTATTATACGGTAAAGGCATTCAATGCCATAGTAACCACTCCCCGAAACTTTCAATTGAAACAAAAAACAAGTCACGTTCTTTAAACTTTTTCTTTGGGATATTTTTGTAACGCACAATACTTTCACATAACTGAACATACGTACGCAAGACTTACCTTCGTGGTAAGTCTAGTTGACAATAAATACTGTTGCGTAGGGCTTATAACTATGACAAATAGCGTATTAACTTACCACCGCAACTAACTCGATAGACATGGAACTCCAGTAAGTTTTTGAGTTTAAACTGCACCCACAAAAAAATTCAAAGTTTCAGTAAACAATTCAATTTCTAGGATGATACGGGTAATGATCGTTAAACCGGAGGATACTGTTTAGTGATGTTTGGGACGGGGCCGAACGCTGAGTTAACTCGAAAATACAAGAGGGTCAAAGTACAAAATGGCATACGTACGTCCAACATATAAACAAACAAACATCCCCGATTTTAAATTTTGTTACCCCTGAGAGTGTCTTGCTCGCTCCGCTCGCCAATAATTTTTTTTTTTTTTTCCTGCACAGACATTCAGCAACGAGATATATTTTAAAAGCCGGTACAGACAAAACTGTTTACTATGATGCAAAAAAAAATAGTCTATTAGTCCACACAACAAATAGCTACAAATTTGGACTTACTGTTAGGACCAGAATTCTTATAATTAGTCAGTGAGACGTACAGAGGCTCGCGCCAGCACTTAGACTTTATTTGCGCAAGAATAATAATTGATTGCGAATTGGTACAGATTATATAGGGTGATATGGTATAGAACTAAGATAGGTAGGAAGTAGGTGGAGATTGAGATGAATATGATTAAGTTTTAAGATGAGAGGCGCCAGCAAGCTGGCCAAATGTAAGGTGTGGGTGTTAAATGATGATATAAATGTGGTGGTAATCAATAACAGGTTCTGTTCCAAGTTCAGACGGATAGCTGTAGGTCAGTTCTTCCTCCTTTGTGGGGGTGGTTCCGACAGACAGTTATCCTGAGATTGACCACTCTGGGTGGAGCCAAGACAGTTGTTGTTGTTGTTGTTTTGTTTTATCAGTTCACACACTTCACTACTTTGAAGTTTTGCTCAGTCCAGGTCTGTGCCATTGGCATTAACCTGAGAAGGCTGAACTGCCGTATGTGCATACTGAATGTTTGACATCGTGCTTCCTATGTGATTGTGTAGATGAGCATTAATAAAGATATATATGTAATAAAGCATTCCTTAAGGCAGTAATACTTAGGTGAGATGTATTTTTAACTATTCTAGTGTGAGAGCTATATCTGAGTTCAATCAAATTGTAATGTCTAAATTTATTATCCAGCTATTATTTATATGTACCATACTGCTCTGTGTGTGTGTGTACATGTGTGTGTTATGTGTTTTGCAGAGTACTGAAGTCTTTATGCTGTACTTCATGTGACAGACTAAAATTAGTTTACTAAAGGTATGTTTAATTTTGTGTGTGTGTTGTTGTACAAATATTTTTGTGGATGTTTCTCTTTCACGGCTTTTTTTTTTTTTTTTTAACCATACAAATAAAAAAAAAATGTTTGGCTGTCACCAGCTTGCTTAACACGCTAGACGGTAGTATAAATTATGACTTTCTATCTAGAATGATTTGCAAGTTGGAAATAAAATAGCTTTGGTATTGTGACTGAAGACTACTCTTTGTTTCTTATGTGCCAGAAAGTTAACAATGAATACATGAAGTGACTAAACCAGCTATTAATATTGTTTTGCTAGTTATAATTGCACTACCAGAATGCTTTTGTTTTGCTATCTCGAGGGTTTCTCAAAGGTAATGCTTTTTGAAAGCATGAGCAGAGTGCTTGTGATAAATACGCAATAGATGCACTTTGAACAATGCCAGCACTACTATATGCTTCAGATGCTGTTTACTGTGGTTTGGTATGTCACACCTCTTACACCACACTCAATTCCTGGCCAGACCACTTAGAAATGCCAGAGAAGCCCCTGAGTGGTCTCATGTTGGATTTCTAGTGATAGACAAACATTTTTTTTAATTTCTTTTTAAAAAGCTTGTGAAAGAGAGAGAATACATCTAATGAGTAAAAGAAGGCTGAGAAAGAAATTGTGAAATCTTTTTATGCTCTTGATTTTTAGATGCAGTGAACAGTGGAATTCTGCTGATGCTCGTCGTATGGCAAAACAAGCACAGAATTTTGTTACCAGTGTGGGCCACTCCCCCACAAGAAGGTGGTGGTCCCCTAGTGAATTGTCCTTCTCAAGATAACTGGAAAGGAAGCTGCGAACATTCTTAACACCTGTCATTCTATCATATCCCACTTCTTTGTGCATTTTCATTGAACCCACTGGGGTTTTTTTTCTTTGTTTGTTTGTTGTTGATTTTTGTTGCTTTTTTGTTTTGTTTTGTTGTTGTTGTTTTGTTGTTGTTTTGTTTGTTTGTTTTTCATTAATTTGAGTTATACTTATTGATAGTTTTGTGCAGTAACTCATTACGCAGTGAAACCTCACACAACAGGAGTGGGAGGATTTGTGGAGGAGGTTAACTACTACTACAAATATATTTCTATTACAACAGTGGTTACATTCATTTTGGCTGTTGTACGGAGTCAGATATGAAGTCCAATAAGCAAGCAGTGCATACTGATCTACCACTAAAACCAGCAAATAGGGCATCGCAGCATAGATATTATAGATACAGAGTAATCAAAATAATGTAACTCATTCAACTTCAACTATTTCACTTTTACTTGTAGTTCTACTTAGTCAATCATGCACTGGTAAAAATTGTTGTGGCAGATATTTTAGACTTACAGTAACATAAAAGTACCAACTTAACAAAGCTAAATTCTAGTGAGTAGAGAGACTTGAAATTGCGTCATGACAACCAGTTAGCTATAGAATGATGGATGTATGTTGAACAACCTCGACATTTTGTATGGAAACACTGTATAATAGTGCATAGCTACAGTGAATTCCTGCCCCATCCAATTAGATAATTTATTACTCCTTGGAACAAGCAAACCTCTGATTTATGATCTGAAAGATTGCTCTTGATTTGTGGGTTCTACTATTTTAGACTAATTATTCTCACTTGCATAAGCTAAAATATGATTTATTTATGTCTAGAGAGAATAATACAATATGTAGAGAATATTAATCAGGATAAGTTTGTGATAAAATTAATAATGATCACTCCGATCACTGGAGTTCATATTGTCCATTGCTAGTAGCTACTGTTTTGGTCAACTAAAACTAAAACAAAACCCCTTAGTTTGAAGAACAGCTATATAAAACTAAATGGAGAAGATAGAAAATTTGAAACTAGCCTAGAGTGGATGACAATTATTAATATTACAATTAGCTAAGTAAACATATAGCTATGTATACAGTAGAAACTCTCTACAATGGATTTCTGGAAAAGCAACCTTTAATCTCAGCGACAGCAAACAGTATGGAGCAAAATGATCTTCCACAATCTAAAATAGCTAACCTCTGAAAGCAACCAAACTCTTAACAAAGATCAAAACATTTGTCCCCATGCATGGGTGGCCTTTGTAAAGAGGTTTTGCTGTAAAAAAAATACAGGACTTTTGCCAATGGACATAATATGTCATATAATCAACCCATATTATGGGTTGATTATATGTATGTTTATATGCTTTTCTCACCTAATTTAGATAAGCATTCTCAAATGTATTTCCCACAACGCTCTTGTGCGTGCATACTTCATCAGCGACCTCACCTAGTTTCCAACCTGACGTTATAACCAATAAATTCATCATTGATTCTTTAATATTTGAACAACAATTTATTGTTCGTTGGAGCAAAGTTAAATTCAGAGATCATTCGAGTCCAGCCCGGGCTAGATCAGTGCGTACATACTTTCAGAATTGTTTGTAAAACGACTGTAACTATAACAACAGTCCGCGCCCACCTAGTCAGCGTTTAAAGAAAGGTCAATCTTCTCGTGTCCAGTCTCAGTAAGTAATACGCAGTTAGTGCTGGGTGGAATGGCCCTCCTGTAAGAAAGGTTAGAGATGTTTAGGTGGCTATACTTTATTCCGGGGCTGCATATGCGCGTGCAAGTTGAGACTTGTGGCTAGCTATAAGAAAATGTATTTACTGTCTGTTGGCTCTTGTGTATGTATAACTAATATTAAGTGAGATTGTTATGTTTCTGTTGCTGGATACTTAACTTGATCTTTCTTAGGTGATGTAGCTAAAATTTGCTGGTTGCACCAATCACGGGTGTCCACTGTGTGATCTTATTTTTTTGGATATGCGCATGTGAAGGGCTGCCTCTCTGTCAGAGTAGTATATGGCACACCTAAAACTGTAACTAAATCATACAATTAATTGAAGGTGTTTGTTGGTTTCTTCTGCTACCATGCCTTCTGTCTCAAAAAATAGATGGCTCTATTTTTTCTCATCCATGACTTGATCAATGAATTACACCAAAATGTATAGCAATGACCTATAGCTGGCTACAGTGTACATGTGCTCAGTGTACATGTGCTCAGTGTACATGTGCTCAGTCTCCATGACTGTGTTTTATTCATTATACATGTGCTACAGTGTACATGTTCTCAGTCTCCATGGCTCTGTCTTATACATTATACATGTGCTACAGTGTACATGTGCTCAGTCTCCATGACTGTGTTTTATTCATAATACATGTGCTACAGTGTACATGTGCTACAGTGTACATGTGCTCAGTCTCCATGACTCTGTTTTATTCATATAGGGTAACGTGAGCTGTCATGGACCAGTCTATTCAAAGGAAAGGCTATAGGAAATTTTGCCCTGTACTAGTATAGGATAGGTACAGGGAAACCAGATATTCCCTGACATTTGGAAAGGTTCGGCACAGATGGGATGTTGTCATGCAGGATAAGTCCAGTAAAGATGGGATGCCGTAATTCAGGACAGGTCCAATAAAAATGGGATGACATCATGCAGGATTGGTCCAGTATAGATGGAATGACATCATGTTGGACAGGTCCAGTGAACATGAGGTGGAAGATATCTGAAATATTACACAGAACATGAGGTGGCATGTACTCAAGGATAGGTGTAGGGTAACGTGAGCTGTCATGGATCAGTCTATTCAAAGGAAAGGCTATAGGAAATTTTGCCCTGTACTGTTATAGGATAGGTACAGGGAAACCAGATATTCCCTGGCATTAGGAAAGGTGACAGCCATGTGACTGACAGGTGACCTTCCAGTAACCTTTCCTTTTACTGACCTGGTACAGGAAATCTGGATATTTTTCCAGTGACAGACAATTATTTTAACTATCATTCCTGCACTAACCAGAGCACTTGCCTCTTATAATTTTCTCACCTCACCAAGTGCGCACTGGTTTATCAATACTGTGCAGCACTAGTTTGTCAGTCAGTGTTTGATTAAAATTAGAATAAGTAAGTCTCTCTAACTGTCAGAGTTACCCTCAGAAGGCTCTTCTCAGAGTTAACTGTACAAGGCACTCGGCAGACTACACTCTTTGTGGGACCCACAACCTTTGGTAGAACTGGGACTTACAACCCCATCCATAATCCTCATAAGTGCTGCAAGGTCGCGCAGAGATCACTGTGACCAATCAGATCATTATTTCAGTTTTCCCCTTTGTAGTGTTTCAGTTTTCCCCTCTGTGGTATTTCAGTTGTCCCCTCTGTGGTATTTCAGTTGTCCCCTCTGTGGTATTTCAGTTGTCCCCTCTGTGGTATTTCAAAATAATACCACACATTTTTGTGTTGAAAAATTACTCGCTATAGTTTTTTAAATTTCTGCTCCATTTTCTGGATCTTTAGATCACATACAATCTGTTACGTAACATAGAGGAAACCCAATAATTGGCGAGCGAGCGTAGCGAGCGAGACACTTACAGGGGTAAAAATGAAAAAATCGGGGATGTTTGTTTATTTGTATAACTAATGGTGTGCTTGAGCACAAATGGCGAGCGAGCCTAAAGACTATACTATTTTATTGACTTCTAACACTGAAGCTACTGAAAATAAGGTCCAGTTTTTTAATTTAGCATACAGGGTAAAGGGATTTCAGTGCCATAGTAACAACTCTCTGCAACTGCTTGAATTGAAGGAAAAAAACAACAACAAAACAATACACGTTATTTAAACGTTTTCTTTGTGATATTCTTTAGCTAAATGGTTGTAACACACAATGCTTTGACACAACTGGACATGCACCTACAGACTTACCTTCGTGGTAGTCTAGTGGTCCAAGTTTGAACTGCACCCGCAAAAGAATTCAAAACGGTAAACAATTCAATTTCTAGGGTGATGATACGGGTACTGATCGATAAACCAGAGGATTCTGTTTAGTGCAATTTGGGATGGGGTCGACCACGTAACTAACACAAAAACGCGAGGGTCAAAGTACAAAATGACATACGTACGTCCAAACATATATACAAATAAACTAGTGGTGTGCTTGAGCACAAATGGTGAGCGAGCCTGATAGTTAGGTAACATAAAATGTTACTATGTTTTAGCTTACTTCATGCAAAATCTATAATAGCAGTTATGACATTTGATTTCAGCAAACAAATACAAAATCACTCTCTTACCTTATTAATGGTAACTCTTGTAGTATCAAACATCAGCCGTTCTGATAATCTCAATCACCAGTAACTCTTGAACAAGCTCTCAGCTACAATAAAAAAATAAACCAGTGTTATTATTTGTAATTTTAGCCAACAAATATGGAATTACTACTTACATCATTCTAATTGATAACTTCTGTGGTATCAAATTGAAGTTACTTTGACCATCTGAATTACCTTGAATTCTTGACAACAAGCTCTCATCTACAAAAACAAAAGACAATCAATTTTAGCACACAAATACAAAAATACTTTCTTACCTCATTTTCTTGAGCAGTGGTGACCTTTGTAGTACCAAATTTGAGCCAATCTGACTATTTGAATTTACCAGTCACTGTTGACTAGCTCTTAGCTACTAAAAAGAAAGGCCAGAGTTAATTTTGCATATTTAGCTAACAAATATGGAATTGCGTACTTATCTCAGCTTCCCTCCAGAAGTAGTAGCTTCCATAGCATTAATACTACGGCATTCTGACTACCAACAGCTCTTGACAACCAACAACCGGCACTCTCGTATCCCCCCCATAAACGGCGAAGTTTTGAAATTAAGTCTGGAAAAGGGTCTTCAATGCCATAGTAACCTGTCGAATCAACTTTTTGTGTCTTGAAAACAAGCGTTTTAGCAAGAATTTTCTCATACTTTGGAGCTTAAGTATCAATTAGAACCCGTTGCTATATTGTTACTAGGTGTACTAACTTGGTAAGTGTGCACTATTTTTTGCCTTTAGGTATATAAACTGTGCATACATACTAACCACCCTTGGGGTAATGTTATTTTTGAGTTTGAGTTTAATAGAATAGGCCGGATAAAGCTGTGTGAGGCCTGGATATGATATGTGAGGGTCTACTACCCTCTCATGTCCCACCTATACAGGACCAGCCCTAGTTCCCTCCTGCTGACCGCTCATATACAGGAATTTACCACAGCTAGCTGCTTAACTGTTTACCGCAGAGCAGAGCAGCCCAGTTAGATCTGGAGATAACAGCTGGCAGCTACAAAGCTAAAGTAAACCTGCCAGGCTCGCTTCAATTGAATTTTAATTGAATTTTAATTTTGGGCGGAAATTCACTTGACACCGATAAACCAAGTTGCTAGTGGAAACTGGGCAGGCTTTGGGTAAACTGGGTTCTAAAATAGTTAGAGCATGCGCTCAGGTACTGGTGGATTTAGTGCACAAAGCCCTCGGCCTATGGCCCTTGGGCTTCAGTGCACTAAATCCACCAGTACCTAAGGGCGTATGCTCTAACTATTACGTAAGGTTTGCTTAATGCTGTAGTTTCAGAATAAACTGGAGTCAAGCCTAAATAGCCGTGTTTTTAGGAGAAAAACGTTCCCCGCGCGCGCGTTTAAAGAGCATACGTGCCATCCATACATACATACGTATAACATAAACCCGATTTGTCATTATCCACCCCTAATTGGCGAGCGAGCGTAGCGAGCGAGACACTTACAGGGGTAACACAATTGAAAATCGAGGATGTTTGTTTATTGGCGAGCGAGCGAAGCGAGCGAGACAGTATTAGGGGTGGATAATGCAAAATCGGGTATATGTTATATGTATTTATAGCCCGTTACCCGAGCAAACGCGCTTGTCGTTAAGAACTATAAATCTGATACAGTCTGGTATGCTCGTTAGAAAATGTATTAGTGGGGAAAAGTCTGATATAGTTCTTAGCAACCATAATTATGCGTAGAAGGCAGATCAAAGCAAAATGGAATAATGAAGAGTTTGGGTACTTTAATACAATTACTAAGATAGCTAACGCTATACTTTGCTCGTTGTTTATGTTCTGGCTATAAAATAGTTATAAACCAAAATCATTAGGTTTGTATTTCAATGTATAAATCCTCGCCACTCGGGCTGCGCCCTCGTGTCTCTTATAAATCGCATACAAACCTCAATTTTGGTTTATAACTATAACATATGTATGTATGTATGGATTGTACGTATGCCCTTTAAAAGCGCGCGCGGGGAATTTTTTTCTTAAAAAACACGGCTTTTTAGGCTTGACTCCACTTTATTCTGAAACTACAGCATTAACAGCGCAGAAGTGAAAGAAAATTCCGGCAAAAACGCTTGCTTTTCAAGAAACAAAAAGTTGATTCGACCGGTTACTATGGCATTGAAGACCCTTTTCCAGACTTAATTTCAAAACTTCGCCGTTTTATGGGGGGATACGGAGTGCCGGTTGTTGGTTGTCAAGAGCCGTTGGTAGTCAGAATACCGTAGTATTAATGCTAAGGAAGCTACTACTTCTCGAGGGAAGCTGAGGTCAGTACGTAATTCCATGTTTGTTAGCTAAATGTGCAAAATTAACTCTGGCCTTTCTTTTTTGTAGCTAAGAGCTTGTCAACAGTGACTGGTAAAATCAAATAGTCAGATTGGCTCCAATTTGGTACTACAAAAGTTACCACTGCTCAAAAAAGTGAGGTAAGAAAGTTATTTTGTATTATTGTGTTCTAAAATAGATTGCCTTTTGTTTTTGTAGGTGAGAGCTTGTTGTCAAGTTCAAGGTAATTCAGATAGTCAAAGTAACTTCAAATGATACTACAGAAGTTATCAATACTCAAGAATGATGTAAGTAGGAATTCCATATTTGTTGGCTAAAATTACAAATAATAACACTGGTTTATTTTTTATCGTAGCTGAGAGCTTATTCAAGAGTTACTGGTGATTGAGATTATCAGAATGGTTATGTTTGATACTAGTGATTTTGTATTTGTTTGGTGAAATCAAATGTCATAACTGCTATTATAGTGTTTGCATGAAGTAAGCTTAAAAATTGTAACATATTTATGTTACCTAACTATCAGGCTCGCTCGCTATTTGTGCTCAAGCACACCACTAGTTTATTTATATATATATGGACGTACGTATGTCATTTTGTACTTTGACCCTCCGTATTTTTGTGTTCGCTCCGCGTTCGACCCCGTCCCAAACTTCACTAAACAGAATCCTCCGGTTTAGCGACCATTACCCGTATCACCTTAGAAATTGAATTGTCAAAATCTTATGGGAGCTCAATTTCTATTCGAGTTAGTGGCGGTGGTAAGTTAATGGCTATTTGTCACAGTTATAAGCCCTACTCAACAGTATTTACTTTAAAATGCATTGTCCACTAGACGAACCACGAAGGTAAGTCTTGCGTAAGTATGTTCAGTTGTGTGAAAGTATTGTGCGTTACAACTACTATTAAGAATATCACAAAGAAAATTTTAAATAACGTGATTTGATTTAGTTGCTTCTTTTTCAATTCAAACTGTTGCGGGAGCGGTTACTATGACATTGAAACCCCTTTACCTCATACGTAATTAAAAAACTCGACTTTATTTTAATAGCTTGAGTGTTAGTTGTTAAAATCAAATTTAACAATAGTGTAGTTGCTCGCTCGCCATTTGTGCTCAAGCACACCACTAGTTGGCGAGCGAGCGTAGCGAGCGAGACAGTATTAGGGGTGGACAATGCAAAATCGGGTATATGTTATATATATATATATATGTATGTATGTATGGATGGTACGTATGCTCTTTAAATGCGCGCGCTTCTAATTACGTAAGTTAGGTAAAGCGTTCACAGTTCCATTTTTTTCAATTAACGAGCGCGGAGTATTCTGCTGCAGACGCAACATTGTTTCAACCAAAAAGTTTACAGCTACTCTCTTCTTGAAACAATCGTGAAGTCTTTGTCAAGCTGCGCTTCTTTGCCCCTGCTTTCGAAGTTTATTCAGGTAATTGTTAGTTTAGTCTGGGATCAGAGAATTTAGATTCTCTGATGCTAACTGAGAATGGAAAGGGTTACACTGTGCACTACAGTTAGATGTAATTTCTGTCCTATTTTTCTGTAAAAAGAGTCTGCTCGCTCGCCATGCATTTGCGCTATTCGAGCGCACCACTAGTATATATATGTATGTATGTATGGATGGTACGTATCTTCTTTAAACGCGCGCGTAGAACGTTTTTCTCCTAAAAACACGGCTATTTAGGCTTGACTCCAGTTTATTCTGAAACTACAGCATTAAGCAAACCTTACTTTATACTTAAGCTCCAAAGTATGAGAAAATTCCTGCTAAAACGCTTGTTTTCAAGACACAAAAAGTTGATTCGACAGGTTACTATGGCATTGAAGACCCTTTTCCAGACTTAATTTCAAAACTTCGCCGTTTTATGGGGGGATACGAAGTGCCGGTTGTTGGTTGTCAAGAGCTGTTGGTAGTCAGAATGCCGTAGTATTAATGCTATGGAAGCTACTACTTCTCGAGGGAAACTGAGATAAGTACCCAATTCCATATTTGTTAGCTAAATATGCAAAATTAACTCTGGCCTTTCTTTTTTGTAGCTAAAAGCTAGTCAACAGTGACTGGTAAATTCAAATAGTCAGATTGGCTCAAATTTGGTACTACAAAAGCTACCACTGCTCAAGAAAATGAGGTAAGAAAGTAAATTTGTATTTGTGTGCTAAAATTGATTGTCTTTTGTTTTTGTAGGTGAGAGCTTGTTGTCAAGAATTCAAGGTAATTCAGATGGTCAAAGTAACTTCAATTTGATACTACAGAAGTTATCAATACTCAAGAATGAGGTAAGTAGTAATTCCGTATTTGTTGGCTAAAATTACAAATAATAACACTGGTTTATTTTTTATCGTAGCTGAGAGCTTGTTCAAGATTTACTGGTGATTGAGATTATCAGAATGGTTGATGTTTGATACTACAAAAGTTACAGTACCATTAATCAGGTAAGACAGTGATTTTGTATTTGTTTGCTGAAATCAAATGTCTACTGCTATTATAGTGTTTGCATGAAGTAAGCTAAAAATAGTAACATTTTATGTTACCTAGCTATCAGGCTCGCTCGCCATTTGTGCTCAAGCACACCACTAGTTTATTTGTATATATATATGTATGGACGTATGTATGTCATTTTGTACTTTGACCCTCGCGTTTTTGTGTTAGTTATGTGGGCGACCCCGTCCCAAATTGCACTAAACAGAGTCCTCTGGTGATCGATCAGTACCTGTATCACCCTAGAAATTGAATTGTTTACCGTTTTGAATTCTTTTGCGGGTGCAGTTAAAACTTGAAAACTTAAGGGACTTCCATTTCTATTCGAGTTAGTGGCGGTGGTAAGTCAATGCGCTCTTTGTCATGGTTATAAGCCGTGCGCAACAGTATTTACTTGAAAATACATTGTCCACTAGACTACTGGAAGGTAAGTCTGTGTAGGTGCATGTCCAGTGGTGTCAAAGCATTGTGTGTTACAACCACTACTTAGCTAAAGAATATCACAAAGAAAACTTTTAAATAACTTGTATTGTTCTGTTGTTGTTGTTTTTTCCTTCAATTCAAGCAGTTGCAGAGAGTTGTTACTATGGCACTGAAATACCTTTACCCTGTATGCTAAATTAAAAAAATGGACCTTATTTTCAGTAGCTTCAGTGTTAGAAGTCAATAATAATAGTACAGTCTTTAGGCTCGCTCGCCATTTGTGCTCAAGCACACCACTAGTTTATTTATTTATTTGTATATATGTTTGGACGTACGTATGTCATTTTGTACTTTGACCCTCGCGTTTTTGTTATAGTTCGGATGTCGACCCCGTCCCAAATTGCACTAAACAGAATCCTCTGGTTTAGCGATCAGTACCCGTATCACCCTAGAAATTGAATTGTTTACCGTTTTGAATTCTTTTGCCGGTGCAGTTAAAACTTGAAAACTTAGAGAATTCCATTCTATTCGAGTTAGTGGCGGTGGTAAGTCAATGCTCTCTTTGTCATGGTTATAAGCCGTGCACAACAGTATTTACTTGAAAATACATGGTCCACTAGACTACCGCGAAGCGACGGTAAGTCTGTGTAGGTGCATGTCCAGTTGTGTCAAAGCATTGTGTGTTACAACCATAACTTAGCTAAAGAATATCACAAGGAAAACTTTAAATAACGTGTATTGTTTTGTTGTTTTTTTCCTTCAATTCAAGCAGTTGCAGAGAGTTGTTACTATGGCACTGAAATCCCTTTACCGTGTATGCGAAATTAAAAAAACTGGACCTTATTTTCAGTAGCTTCAGTGTTAGAAGTCAAATCATTCATATAAAAATAGTATAGTCTTTAGGCTCGCTCGCCATTTGTGCTCAAGCACATCACTAGTTTATTTGTATATATGTATGGTACGTAAGGCATTTTTGTACTTTGACCCTCGCGTTTATGTGTTAGTTCGGTTGTCGACCCCGTCCCAAATTGCACTAAACAATCCTCTGGTTTATCGATCAGTACCCGTATCACCCTAGAAATTGAATTGTTTATCGTTTTGAATTCTTTTGCGGGTGCAGTTAAAACTTGAAAACTTAAGGGACTTCCATTTCTATTCGAGTTAGTGGCGGTGGTAAGTCAATGCGCTCTTTGTCATGGTTATAAGCCATGCGCAACAGTATTTACCTGAAAATACATTGTCCACTAGACTACCACTAAGGTAAGTCTGTGTAGGTGCATGTCCAGTCGTGTCAAAACATTGTGTATTGTTACAACCACTACTTAGCTAAAGAATATCACAAAGAAAACTTTTAAATAACGTGTATTGTTTTGTTGTTTTTTTTGCTTCCAAGCAGTTGCAGAGAGTTGTTACTATGGCACTGAAATCCCTTTACCCTATGCTAAATAAAAAAACTGGACCTTATTTTTAGTAGCTTCAGTATTAGGAGTTAAAATCATTCATATAAAAATAGTATAGTCTTTAGGCTCGCTCGCCATTTGTGCTCAAGCACATCACTAGTACTGTCTCGCTCGCTACGCTCGCTCGCCAACAAACATCCCCGATTTTTTCATTTTTACCCCTGTAAGTGTCTCGCTGCGCTCGCTCGCCAATTATGTTTGGATGTACGCATACCCGTAGCCAGGGGGGGTTCGAGGGGTTCGGTCGAACCCCCCTTTAGAGTGACCGGAAGTAAATATTTTAGCCACACCCCACATATAACTATTGGAATATCATCATCTGTTCAATCGTGCTGAACCAGCGCTTGAATTATCTGCTATTTCTGGCCTAGTGTGAGTCCAAGTGACCTAATAAACGTTCATCTCCTTGGAGACAAAATTTCGCTGCACGAATAAAGCTTACTACTTTATATTTTTCTTTATAAAGTGTAACGTAATGCACTTATTAATTAGTAAGAGTAATAGCACCGATAAGCGTGCGATTCAATATTAAGCAACGGAATTTTTTCAACAGATTAGAAAGGGAGCCATCCGGAAGTATCTGAGAAAGTTAAACCTGAAATGCACAGATAATTGTAGCTACACTGCAAATGATAAAAATAAAAATAAAAACAGGCCTACTATTAGCGAGTGATAGCACGGGTAACCTGTGCTATTAGGGATCAGTAGCGCTCGCAAAGCTACTGAAATAGCACTCCGATTTGCCTCGTGTTATTTTAATCACGTGTTTCGTGCTATTAATCCTGAATAGCACGGTTACCCGTTAATAGTAGGCCAGCTTTATAAAAATTGCACGAGACTACAGTAAGCTAAAGATCATTTACAGTGTGGCTACTATGTATAATGCAGTCACTATCTCTATACTTCAGGATAAACTTTCTCTTGAATTTTGCTTTAATAGATGGCTCCTCCTAATCTGTTGAAAAAACTCTGTCTAAAAAGGGTATAGCTTCTGCTCTAAAAAATGACGTCTCCAACTAGAAACTACAACTGTACAATTCCAAGGCTAGAGCTGCATGCTTGTGCACTTACTCTTATTAAGCTACGGTGGCATTTCACTTTGTCCGTGCTATTTCACTTAGTTATAGCGATTTTTCCAATACAATTTGAACTGGCAGTTTACACGCTGTACTATTAAATAACTTGTAGTGTACGAATAAGACGTATTAATGATGCACTGTATTGGTTACATTAGAATAATACCGCTTTTCTCTCGAATATCAACAGATTATAGTTTTGAAGTAGAATACCTAGAACAAATTATAAGCTTTAGTGCACTTATCTTCTGATTTTTAGTATTGTAAAAGAATTAACGAGGAAACAAAAGTAAGTGTGGCTTTTTGCGTCTTAAAATCCGAACCCCCCAATGCGAACCTCTGGCTACGGGCCTGCGTACGTATGTCATTTTGTACTTTGACCCTCGCGTTTTTGTGTTAGTTACGTGGTCGACCCCATCCCAAATTGCACTAAACAGAATCCTCTCGTTTATCGATCAGTACCCGTATCATCACCCTAGAAATTGAATTGTTTACCGTTTTGAATTCTTTTGCGGGTGCAGTTCAAATTTGAAAACTTAAGGGACTTCCATTTCTATTCGAGTTAGTGGCGGTGGTAAGTCAATGCGCTCTTTGTCATGGTTATAAGCCGTGCGCAACAGTATTTACTTGAAAATACACTGTCCACTAGACTACCGCGAAGCTAAGTCTGTAGGTGCATGTCCAGTTCTGTCAAAGCATTGTGTGTTACAACCACTACTTAGCTAAAGAATATCACAAAGAAAACGTTTAAATAACGTGTATTGTTTTGTTGTTGTTTTTTCCTTCAATTCAAGCAGTTGCAGAGAGTTGTTACTATGGCACTGAAATCCCTTTACCGTGTATGCGAAATTTTAAAACTGGACATTATTTTCAGTAGCTTCAGTGTTAGAAGTCAAAATCATTCGTATAAAAATAGTATAGTCTTTAGGCTCGCTCGCCATTTGTGCTCAAGCACACCACTAGTTATTTAATTTTTCTTTAACTCTATATTACGTCAAGTTAAGTATATTTAACAAAATAAGCATTAAATCATATTTGCAATTGTATTATAAATGTTCAGATCTCCATTCTTCTTCTAGTTTCTGAAAAGGGTTTTCATCTGCAACTCATAAAATAATAAACAATTAATATCTAATTTATTTGTAATGCATAGACACTACTCTGAAAAGTGAAGGGGCTAAATTTCGGTCAGGCATGACGTGCCCACATATAAATTATATTATTTACGTCTATCTTTAATCTAGAGTAAGTTTATATCAACATAAAAGTAAAAATTATCACACAAAGATCTGTGATGTAGAGAAAGACAGGTTAGTGGGAGCTGTTTATATACATATTATATTGGAGGGGAGACACTTACAGGGTTAACACAATTTGGTAATAAACAAGAAGCAATTTAGTCGTGTCAACTAATTGCTAATGACACACGAGTAAATCTACGTTCACGTGAAAAGGGCGGCTACTTGGATGCACATTATTAATGCAATAACTTTTATTAGAGTTTAGTCTAGGCTGTCTTGCAGTTCTAAATAGTTATTTCCTGGCACTGTTCTATTCACAGGTATGCTCTTAGAGGGAAGAACCTGAGGAGTAAAATTACCAGGCACAGATGACTAAGGGGGCCCAATGTTGTAAGCTTTTTGGTAATATTGAAACATTCACGGTGTCTACCTGTAAAAATTCTGCTGTAGTTCACAAGCATTATTGTCATAGTTTGAAACTTGTACTATTGTTTAGGCTTTTTTTTTTTTATTGTCAATTATTTCACTAAATTATATATATATATATATATATATATATATATATATATATATTATTCATTTGATACAGGAGAATATCACGAGTCTGTTGGCTTAGTATTTAAGCGAGTGCCGCAGGCACGAGCGTAAATACCGCCAATCAGACGAGTGATATTCTCGGGTATCCAATGGATAATAAATTTATTAGGTACTGCTCATGTGCAAATACCTCGGTAACAAGAAATTTACCTAGGGGGACGTAATAACCCAACGTAATAACTATGAACACAGGTGATATGGAAAAATATTGCCCTAAGCCACATCCTGTTTAGTTTAATGCATTTTCTATGTGGCAACAGTTATCAGGCTCTGTTCAGTACCTAATAAATATATATAATAATACTTATTACATGAGTCAGAGTGTGATATGGGAGATATTTCATGAGCAGACTGATTTATTTTCAGGAGCCAGAGGTGAGTGAAAATAAAGCCAGAGAGTGAAATATCTCACCATAACACTCTGACAAGTGTATTAAGTGATTTATTCCACACTAGATATCTTCACTTCAGTGAACTCATCAATCAACGACAAGTAAGAAATAATGAACTAATGGTCAGCTTTGATGTCAGCTCCCTATTCACTAACGTCCCTGTTGAAGAAGCTCTAGATATTGTGAAAGATAGACTTGAGACAGACCACTCCATACATGACAGAACCAATCTCTCCATAACCTCCTTGATAGATCTCCTAAACATGTGCTTGAAATCCACCTATTTCCTATACAACAACAAATTTTACCAACAAAGCCAAGGTGCAGCTATGGGATCTCCTCTCTCTCCAATCATTGCCAACATTTTTATGGAATTTTTAGAAGATATAGCACTCCAGACAGCCAACATCAAACCATCACTCTGGCTACGCTACGTAGATGACACATTCACACTTTGGCCACATAATAGACAATCTCTTAACATGTTCCTAGAACATCTGACCTCCCTTCGTCCTTCCATAAAATTCACAATGGAGGTAGAATCCAACCACCAACTGCCATTTCTGGATGTCATGGTCGAGCGCACCAACTCAAACAGCATCATAACCAAAGTTTACCGCAAGCCAACGCATACAGATCGCTACCTTAACTACCGGTCCTACCACTCACACTCTGTTAAGAATGGCATCATACACACACTAAAACATCGTGCCAAAACAATCTGCCGGGATGAGATCACACTTACAGAGGAAATGGAACACCTAAAATCAGTCTTCAAGAAGAATGGATACCCATGTGACATAGTCAACAGAGCCCTCCATCATCAGAGGAACAAGAGGAGAAGTAAAGAAGAACAAAGTCAAAGAACAGAAGTGACAACAACCATTCCCTATGTCAAAGGAGTTAGTGAAGGATTTGTGCGAAACATAACATCAAGGTGATCTTCCGCTCTGGGAGGACTCTCAGATCAATTCTTTCACATGTGAAACCACAACCGGACCTCCTCAATCACCCTGGAGTTATCTACCACATTTCCTGTTTAGATTGTGACCGTTCCTATATAGGAGAGACAGGAAGAACACTACGAATTAGACTATCTGAACATCAGAGGTGTTGCAAGAACTTTGAAACTCAGAAGTCAGCAGTTGCACAACACTGCCTGGAGGAACACCATAGAATTGACTGGCAAGGCAGCACTGTCATAGAAAAAGAAAGCATCTGGCATAGAAGAAGAATTAAGGAGGCAATCCACATCAAAAGTTTTCCAAATTTTAACCAAGACCAAGGACTTAACATCAGCCCAATATGGATGAGCAACATCACATAAGTGCATATCTTTATTATCATTATTTTCTTACTTATTTATTTTATTATTTTATTTCAAATATATATATATTTTTATTTTTATTTTTTTTAATTAATATATTTATTTTTTTTTAAAAAAATTTATTTATTTATTATTATTATTTATTATTATTATTATTATTATTATTATTATTATTATTTAAAAAAAATTTTTTTAATTTTTTTTATTTATTATTATTATTATTATTATTTTTTTTTTTCTTTACTTACTGACTTAATTATTGGTTATTCACCCATTTTACTCTGGCATTCCTTACCCCACTAGTCAGACTCATTCTATCATCTATTAACACATCAATAAAAGCATCAATAGACTCTTATCAACACCTTCATTCAGTCACCAACTGCTCTATTATATCCCATACCTATATAAACTTCTGTATCACCATCACCCAGCCATTTCAGTTATATTCTACCTGAAGAAGATCGAGCATTTTCGATCGAAACGTTGTATTTTAAATAAAAAAAGACGTGTGCAGTCCACTAACTTAATCTAGAAATTACCGATTCCACGTCAAGAATGACCCTTCGAAATCATACAAATATTTTTATGGTAATGTAGGAAAAAATGTCCTTCTGATTTGAAATTTAGCTAGATTAGTTCACTTTCTATCTAAGCTACAAATGTCTAACTATATACGCTATATAGATAAATATTTGAATGACTATTTACCCCTAACTCTCAACAACGAAAAACCGCCTAGTTTTTCAAAATTATGTGCAGTAAAGAGTTACTGAATAATTCAAAACTTACAAGATAATATGAACTACTGTCAACCAGTTATCCAAATTTTGGGGGATTTAAATTGACATAGCTATGATCAAACATTTGTAATTACGCAAACGATTACTGAGCTATATAAATATGAAACTTAAATTACCATTTATTTGTAAATCTTGTGTAAAATCTATAAGATCCATTGAATTACTGCCAGCCGTTGATGTCACTTTTTTGGGATCTAAAAATACATATGATAAAACATTTTTAATTAAATTAGCTCAGGCTGAAATTATATTGTATTCCCAGAGGAAGCTAGGTTGCCAAACCTATGGATTCCCTCTAGCTAGCAGAGTGACAGAGATTTGTCCTCAACTATTAGAGAACAAGGTAAGACTGACTATAAAACCGAGTTCAATGATATATAGTGCTCCCGTGTATCATGATGGTCCATTATGGTCATGGCACATAATGTGTTAATTAATTTGAGTCAATAAGATGATTTGGGCTATCCTTAAATTAGATAGTTTTTTTTTGTTTGCAAGTGATAGCGTTTAATAATGTGGTGATGTTGATTTCACCATATCTTCCACTCATCAGCTGGAAGTTTGAGGTCTTCTGAGTTTTTGGAGCCAGATGTCTAGCCTTGACTTAACAATGCATCCGCAATGTAACTAGTGGTGTGCTTGAGCACAAGTGGCGAGCAAGCCTCTCTTGCTAGGTTACATAAAACTACAGAAAACAAAAACAACAGGCATTTCTAAGGTTTGAATATAACCCTATTTAGTTAAACGTTGACTTTATTCTATTCTCTTTAGCTAAGCAGTAGCTGTAACACACAACAACTTTCACACACAATTGTTCACTGGACATACCAACACAAAACTTACCTTCATCAACTTCCTTCTGCCACTCATTCCAATAGAAAATAAACTCTGATAAGTTTGTAAGTTTTAAGTGCATCTTAAAAAGAGGATTCAAAGCGGTAGTAATATTGGTCGATAGACCAGAGGATTCTGTTCAGTGAAGTTTGGGATGGGACGGACCGCCGAGCTAACACAAATACGAGAGGGTTCAAGATACAAAATGATATTATGCATGTCCAAACATACATATAAACATACACATAAACATACAATTAAATATCCTCGATTGTTATTGTGTTACCCTGTATAGTGTCTCACTCACTTCACTTGCTTGCCAATTACCTGTTATTAGTATGTAAGCTATATTAAAACATATTGTTAGTGAAGTTACCTTTTATCTGAAATTCTTCTTGTGGA